>WNGP01000513.1_pt1 | contig 29934 bp, 27 predicted proteins | sample 5407671 | NCBI WGS metagenome assembly WNGP01 (sample SAMN13153381, study PRJNA577476) | soil metagenome | isolation source: 40 cm soil or saprolite under Garry oak tree replicate 2 | place: USA:California | collected 2016-06-15 | reverse complement strand
GCGGTGGCGGGCGAGGCCGGCGCGGTTGAGGTCGGGTTCTACCACTACGGCCTAATGCGCCTTAAGTCACTTGACCTTGTCCGCGCCGCGCTCGGATGACATCGGGATGCTCGGATCACGAGCGAGCGACGATGCGCCCCGGCAGTTTGCCGGTTGCTTGCCCGCCCTCCACCACCAGTTGACCGTTGACCAGGACGTGAACAATCCCGGAGGGGGCTACGCGACCGTCCTGCCAGGTACTTCTGTCGGCCAGTCTGGCCGGATCGAAAATGGTCACATCCGCGGCTCGGCCAGGCTGAAGACGGCCCCGATCCCCTAGCGCAAACCTCTCTGCAGGACGGCCGGTGATCTTGTTTACTGCCTGCTCTAGGGTCAAGGTCCCATTGCGCACATATTCACCGGCGATTCGCGCGAAACTCCCGAAGCCCCGCCGATGGGGCCGGCTTCCCATGTAAATGCCGTCGGTTGACCCCATATAAAGAGGATGGGCGAGCGTTCTTCGGAGGATCTCCTCGCCATCAATGCTGTCCGGCCAACTGTAGATCGCCAGGGCACGCCCGGCGTGCAGAGTAAGGAGGTCGAGAAGAAAATCAACGTCGGCCTGGCCAGCCTCTCGCGCGAGATCTCCGAGTGCCCGACCCTCGAGTTCTCGACCGCCCTCAACGTAGCTGAGGGTGATGACTCCGCGCTCTGTGAGGCGGTTTGCCGTTTCGGGTTGGAGCCGCTTGCGCTCATCCGGGCTCGTCAGACGCTGCATGGCGGCCGTATAGCCGCCGGCTTGCGCCCACTCGGGGAGCAGCATCAGAAGGTGCGTGCAGGCGGCGGAATATGGGTACATGTCGAAGCTTATGTCGACACCTGACGTTTGGGCTTCGTCCAAAAGCCCGGCCGCATTGTCGTCGATCGCCAAGTGCGAAATATGTACCTTCGCTCCGGACTCACGTCCGATCTGGAAGCTCTCCCGAGCAGCATCCGGCAGCCTTTTCCAGTAGCCACGCTGATGGGGGGCGTACACACCGCCCGCCTCAGCTAACACTCGGCAGAGCGCGATGAGTTCGGTAGTGGGTGAGAGAGCGCCCGGCTGGTACTCAAGGCCCGCCGCTATGCCAACGGCTCCCGCATCCATCCACTCGGTGAGGAGTCCCTTCATCGTCGTCAGTTGCGCAGGCGTTGGCGATCCCGGTCCCCAACCCATCGCAGCCACCTTGATCGCGAGGTGCGGCGCTTGCGGCACCAGGTTGTTAGGGATGCGACCCTGGAAGATCGCGAGGTAGCTAGCGACGGACGGCCAGTCCCAACTAATGTCTGCATCCCCGTAGAAGGCCAGGAGGTAGTCCTTCACCTCTCGCAGCCGAACCGGCGGGAGGCAGGCCCAGCCAAAGCCGTCCGGCGACATGAGCTCGCTGGTGACGCCATCGAGGACCCCAGCGAATTGATCCATACCACCGAGTCGCGCCAGCTCCGAATGGACATGGACGTCGATGAAGCCGGGGGCGACAGCCAAGCCCTTCGCGTCGATGGCTCGTCGTGCTCCCGCACTCTCAAGGCGGCCGATCGCGGCCACACGATCTCCCACGATGCCAACGTCTAGACGCGCCTTGGGGGCGCCTGTACCGTCAACAACATCACCCCCTCGGATCACGAGGTCGAAGTCCAATCTACGTATCCGGCTCCTCGCTTCCGACTTCAGCCAGGATGTCGCGCGTCATGGGGAGGTTGCCCGCCAGCAGCCCTCCGTCGACGCAGAGCACGGTGCCCGTGATCCACGACGCCTCGTCAGAGGCCAGGAACATGACCGCGTTGGCGACGTCGTCTGGCTCGCCGATCCGGCCAAGTGGATACCACTTGACGAGGCGCTCAAACACGAGTGGGTCGCGGTCAAGGCGTTTCTGCCAACTCGGCGTCCGGATCGTACCCGGCGCCACCGCGTTGCAGCGCACACCTTGCATGCCGTATCGGACCGCAACGCCCTGCGTGAGGTTGATGACGCCGGCCTTGGCCGCGCTGTAGGCCTCATTCCCCAGTGCCGCGATCCCGTTCACCGATGCAACGTTCACGATGACTCCGCCTCGTCGCTGGATCATCGAGGGAAGAACCGCTTTGGAGCATAGGAAGACGCTCTTCAGCACGACGTCGACGTCGCGATCCCAGACGGGCTCCTCCATCCTGACGACGTCGTCACCCTCGGCGATCGCAGCGTTGTTGATTAGGACATTCACCGACCCGAGCTGACCGGCAATGGCTGCGGCCATCGACTGCACCTCGGATCCTGAACTCACGTCAGCCTGATGCGCCAACCCGATGCCGCCAGATTCCTTGATTTCGGCTTCCACTGACTGAGCACGATCGCCCAGAGAATCGACAACCGCGACCTTTGCGCCCTCAGCCGCGAACCGGATTGCCATCGCGCGGCCGATGCCAGATCCGCCGCCGGTCACGATAACGACCTTGTCACGGAAACGCATGCTTATCCGTCTCAGAGGACGCCGTGGTCTTGAAAGACGGATCGGATGCTGGCTCCATGGCGCAGGACCTCACGGACGGTGTTCTCGCCGGCCACCTTGACTAGCGCCTGGGTGACCACGTCGTCCTCGATTGCTGAGGGAACGACTACGCATCCATCCTGGTCCGCCACCACGAGGTCACCCTCATCGACGGTGACGCCACCGACTGGGACGGGGCCGCGAATTGTGATCACGTCCAGGCGCCCTTTCGAGTCCGCCGGCGAGCAGCCCGTTGCAAACACGGGAAATCGCATCTCGGCGATGCGGCGGCTGTCGCGGCATAGACCATCAAGTACGGCGCCGCGGCCACCGTGTGCGCGTGTGTGGGTACTGAGCAGTTCGCCCCATATCGCGGCGCGAGCGGTGCCCTGCACCCCGGCCACCGCGACCTCGCCGGCCTTCATGCTGTCCAGGAGTTCCATCAGAAGTCGATAGGGATGAGCAGGTACGTCAGTGACCTCGACGACCAGCATGGTTGCGGCGCGGCCAGCGACTCTGGCGCCGTCGTAGACGGGACGTATCTCGGGACGCATGACCTGATTTCGGTGGCCGAGGCCGTCGAGAATGTCGGCCAGCACCGACGAATAGAGGCTGTCGGCGATCCGGTCCAGGTATGCCGTCGAATATTTATCCACGCCTGATTTCAAGGCTTTCTTGTGCCTCCCGCCAAGATCGGGACTTGACAGGAGAATACTAAACGGTTTTAGTATTCGGGAGGGCATCGGATGGGCCAATTCGGACCAAATGGGCCAGGTTGCTTCGGACAAGCTCAAATTGGCGGCACGACTACGGAGGTGGACAACGTGAAACCTGGAAGTCGACTGGCGAGTACGACGGCAGCATTCGCGCTTCTACTGGCTGTTGGCTGTGGAGGCGGCACAACCAATGCAACGGTGAACGGGGGCAGCGGCAAAGGAACCATTGTGGTGTGGGCCGATCAGAGCCAGTCAGGTCAGGACAAGGCAACCCAAGCGGAAGTGGCGGCCTTCAACGCCTCACAGACGGATGTGAAAGCGGTACTCAAATTCATTCCTGACGCCGACCTCGACAAGACCAATCAGGCGACCAGCCCCAAAGAACTCGGTGACGTGGTCCAGGTTGACGGTCCTTACATGCAGGCGTGGATCCGGGAAGGAAAATTGGGTCCGATAAACGGCCTGGTCAGCGCTCAGACGATCCAGAACCAGATCCCGTCGGTGATCGCCCAAGACACCGTCAACGGCAAGCTATACATGGTCGCGCAGATTGACTCTGGACTCGGCATCTATGGCAACAAGGCGTTGCTGGGCGCCGCCGGAATCACGTATCCCACAGGTCTCGACAACGTTTGGACCGCTGATCAGTTCACGGCCGACCTCGCCAAGCTGGCAGCGAAGAATCCATCTGGCAAGGCCCTGGACCTCAAGTTGAACTATCAGGGCGAGTGGCCGACTTATGGCTTCCTGCCGATCGTCTACTCAGCCGGCTCAACTGTGATGACTGGCGGTAAGGCTGCGGGCCATCTCGACAGCACTCAAGTCGTCGCCGCAGCGAAAACGTTCGCCTCCTGGAAGCCGTATGTCGATGCAAACACAGACGACTCCGCATTTGTCAAAGGCAGGGTGGCAATGTCCTGGGTCGGGCACTGGGTCTACCCGGCCTACAGCAAGGCACTTGGCAGCAACCTGGTTGTGATGCCGCTCCCCGATTTCGGCAACGGAACCAAGACCGGTCAAGGTTCTATCGCGTGGGGTATCAACACCTCACGTGGCAACGGCAAAGCCGCAGCCAAGCTCCTCGATTTCTTTGCCAATGACGCCAATGTCACCGACTACACGAGCGGAGCCGTCGACGGTGATGGTGCGGTCCCGGCAACCAAGACCGCACTGGCCGAATCGACGCTCTACGCGCCAAGCGGTCCGCTGTACCTCTTTGCTCAACAGCTGAACAAGACGTGCGGCAGTGGACCAGCAACGAAGGACTGTGTCGCGGTTCCGAGGCCACAGACCCCTGGGTACCCGGTGATCAGCAGCGACTTCTCAGCTGCCTGGTTCAACATCTTCAATGGTGCCGATCCGCAGGCCGAACTCACCAAGGCAGCTCAACTGATTGATACGGATTTTCAAGACAATGGCGGTTATCAGCTGAGCGGCTGACGAGAGCCTGGACCCCCGGCAACGGAACGACGAGATGCTTCTGAGACCCAAGACACCTGTAGCGTCTGTACAGCAGGACACGGGGGCGGCGGTGGTCATGGTGATCCCCGCCTTCCTCGGGCTTCTGGCCTTCGTCGCGGTTCCGTTTCTGCTGGCCATCTTCCTGTCGACGCAGAATTTGCATTTCGGGTCTGGTCTCGGGCCTACTTGGATGGGCCTCGAGCAGTACCGCCGGCTGCTACTGGATCCCCTCTTCAGCGCTGACTTCTATCGAGCGCTGATCAACAATGCGACCTTTGCGGTGGTGGTGGTCCCGGCGCAGACAGGGCTGGCTCTGGCCATCGCTTTGCTCCTGAACCGAAGCCTGCGTGGCATGCCTATCTTCCGCACCTTCTTCTTCATGCCCGTGGTCTTTCCGATGGCCCTCGTCTCGGTGATCTGGAAGCTCATTTACGCACCGGATGACGTTGGCATGCTCAACACGGTCCTCAAAGTTGTCTCTTTTGGCCACATCCAACCACATGACTTTCTCGGTGACCCGAAGACTGCGATGGCCGCCATCATCGTCACGTCGATCTGGTCAGGGGTTGGGTTCCAGATGGTGATCTTACTGGCCGGCCTCCAGTCAATCTCCGGGAGCTTGTACGAGGCTGCCGCGATCGACAAGGCCGGCAAGTGGCAGCAGTTTTGGAACATCACGATGCCCGGGCTCCGGAACACCCTTGTTTTCGTGGTGATGGTGACCACGATCCTTTCACTGCGGCTGTTCGATCAGGTGTACATAATGACCAGGGGCGGGCCGCTGAATGCGACCACGACAGTCATGTATCAGGCGGTCACGGCTGCCTTCGACCGCGGCAACATCGGCAATGCCGCCGCGATCACGGTCGTTTTCTTTGTGCTGGTCCTGGCCATCGCCCTCATCCAACGTTGGTTCCTGCGCGAAGAGAGGGAGATCGCGTGAGCAACGCAACCATTAACGGCCGCCGGGCCCTGACCTTGTCAACAAGAGCACGCGATCGAGTCCAAGTCGGCCGTCTTGGGCCGAGCCGCCTCCGAATCGCGCTCAGCTATGCGGTTTTGGTTCCGGTGACGATCCTGTTCGTGTCACCGATCATCTACATGTTCATCGCCAGCTTCAAGCCCAACAACGAGGTCCTCTCGGGGTTCGCCGTCTTCTCGCCCCAAGACCTGTCGCTCAACAACTACCTCAGCATCTTCTCGCGATTCAGTGGTCCGGACACCGGCACGTTCACGGGCTTCCTTACTACATCGTTGCTTGTCAGCTCGGTCACCGTGGTCGGTGGCTTGGCCGTGAATTCAATCGCCGCCTATGCTTTGGCGCGGTTGCGCTGGCCTGGCCGCAACCTCCTACTGCTGGGTGTTATCGCCCTCGTGATCGTCCCTTTCGAAGCGATCGCGGTTCCCCTCTTCTACATGTTGGATGGATTGCGAAACACCTATCTGGTGCAGTTCCTCCCCTTCATTGCCAGTCCGTTTTCGATCTACCTCTTTTATTCGTTCTTCGCGGGATTGCCAAAGTCGCTGGAGGAAGCCGCCCGGGTCGATGGCGCAGGTGCCTGGCGCACGTTCTTTTCCATCATGCTGCCTAACGCCAAGCCGGCGTTCGCCACAGTGGCAATCCTTCAGTTCATGTCCTCGTGGTCATCCTTCTTGTGGCCCGTGATGGTCATTGATGATCCGACCGTCCGTCCGCTTCCACTCGCTATTTCTGTCTACGTTGGTACGCCTCCTTATGGCTGGGGCAACATCATGGCGTTCGGCGTGATGATGGTCCTGCCCATGCTGGTTGTATTTCTGATCTTCCAACGCTGGTTCATTCGCAGCGTTGTGGCATCGGGAGTCAAAGGCTGATGGCCACAATCAAGTACGACAGCGTCGAAAAGACCTATCCCGATGGAACGAAAGCCATCCCCGGAATCTCTCTGGAGGTCCGTGATCGCGAGTTCATGGTCTTCGTCGGGCCATCTGGATGCGGCAAGACGACCGTGCTCCGCATGACGGCCGGCCTCGAAGACATCACGGGAGGAAGGCTCTATATCGGCGATCGAGTCGTCAATAGTTTGCCGCCACAGAAGCGGGACATCGCCATGGTCTTTCAGGACTACGCGCTGTATCCGCACATGACAGTCAGGGACAACATCGGCTTTGCCCTACGGATGATGGGCCGGCCTAAGAGTGAAATTCGACAACGGGTAGAGGCGGCCGCCGCTCGCCTGTCGCTGACTGCCCTCCTCGATCGCAAGCCGCGGAATCTGTCGGGCGGGCAGCGCCAGCGGGTCGCTATGGGCCGGGCGATTGTGCGCGAGCCGCAGGCCTTTCTCATGGACGAACCCCTTTCGAATCTGGACGCCAAGCTCCGTGTCCAGATGCGGGCCGAGATCTCATCAATCCAACGGCAGCTCGGGGTGACAACCGTCTACGTCACCCACGACCAGGTTGAGGCCATGACCATGGGTGACCGCGTCGCGGTCATGAAGTCAGGACTCCTGCAACAGGTGGCACCGCCCGAAGAGCTCTACGAGCGCCCGGTGAACATCTTTGTCGCCGGGTTCATTGGGAGCCCAAAGATGAACCTGTTTGAGTCAGTGCTTCGTCGGCGTCCGGGCGGCGGAGCCTATGTCACCTTCGGCCAGCAAGAATTGGCGATTCCCGACGATGTGCTTCGGGAACGGCCGGCGCTTCGCGAGCGCAACGAAGGGCCAATCAAAGTGGGTATCCGGCCCGATGGATTCTTTCTCAGTCCCAACGGACCGTCCGATCAAAGCCTTCAAGTCACGACAGAGGTGGTCGAGTCACTCGGCAACGAGCGGATGGTGCACTTTATTGCGCCGGTCCGGAAAGCGTCAGACGCCGACGCGCGGGACCAGAGGACCGAGCTGGAAGAGATCACGCCTGACGGCGGCACCAGCATGTTCATCGCGCGCGTCCCGCCCTATCCCAAAGTGCGGGAAAGGGAGACAGTCAGACTCGGAGTCAATACGAAGGGCTTGTACTTCTTCGACGAGGAGGGGAACTCGCTGCTCTGACTGACCGAGGCGCTCCGTAAGGCCGGTTGATCGCAACCCAGATCCGGCTTGGATGAGTTGACCTCGACGCTATTGCTCACGTTGCTGACGTCCACCAAAAAGACGGCCATCTCGAGCCGGCTGCGTTTTATGAAGGAGCCGACCTTGTTTCGCGGTAGTTCCATTTGATCCTTCAGCGGGCGACCTCCGGACTTCCAGGGCTAGGGGCCAAGTGACGGATGCATTGGGTCCCAGCAATTGGATTGAGGCTGGCCCCTCGACAACTGGACATGACCTAGCCCGGTGGGATCCTTACCGGCCGCACTGCCACTTCACACCATCGTCTGGTTGGATGAACGACCCGAATGGCATCATCCACTGGCGCGGACGCTACCACCTGTTTTATCAACAGAATCCACATGGCTCCCAGCCAATAGACATCCATTGGGGACACGGTGTCAGTGACGACTTGGTCAGCTGGCGTCATTTACCTATCGCCTTGGCTCCGAGCCCTGGCGGGTCGGACGAGGACGGCTGCTGGTCCGGTTGCTCGGTGGTGGTGGACGGCATCCCGCATATCATTTACACCGGTGTTCGCGACGGCGATCAGCTGCCGTGCCTGGCCCGAGCCGAAGACCTGGATTTGCTGGCCTCTTGGCGTAAGTACAGCCGCAATCCAGTCATCACTGCGCCTCCGGAGAACCTTGAGACCATCGGGTTTCGCGACCACACAGTTTGGATGGAAGACGGCTATTTTCATCAACTGATCGGAACTGGCCTGGCAGGTCGTGGAGGTGCGCTCCTGCACTATCGCTCAACCGACCTGCTCGACTGGGAATATCTGGGCCCATTCCTTACCGCTGGTGAGAGCAACCTCGAGAACGCGGGCGTGATGTGGGAGTGCCCGGACTTCTTTCAAGTTGGCGACCGCCATGTCCTGGTGCTATCGATCATCGATGACGGCAGGCGCCGCGCCGATTACATCGTTGGGTCTTATAAAGGAGGCCGATTCAGACCCGAGACAACGGGGACAGTCGATGCCGGCGATCACTTCTACGCACCGCAATCGATGAGCGACGGGAACGGGCGGCGCCTAATGTGGGGCTGGCTCCGTGAGCGTCCGGATGAGTTGGCGAATCACCATCCGACGCGCATCGGCGTCATGTCGTCGCCTCGAGTCGTATCAGTGACCGAGGCTGGCCAGTTGCGGTCTGAGCCCGTACCCGAGCTGAGGAAGTTGCGCGGTGCCCATTGGAGGCGAGCAGGCGAGGTACTCGAGGACCGCCAGTCGCTGGTTCTATCGGAGGTGTCGGGCGAAGCCATCGACATCGAGGCCAGGGTCGAACTTGGCAACACGTCGAAGGTCGAACTGGTGCTGAGCTTCGTGAGCGAACCTCAGGAGGCGATTGCGGTGAGCGTGGATCGAAGGGTCGGCGATCTGAGCATCGACCACGTGGTAGGAGATGAGGTCGTGCCAGGGCCGCGAACTTCACTGCGGGCGGGAGCAGGATCAGTACAGTTGCGTGTCCTGTTCGATCGGTCGGTATTGGAAGTCTTCAGCAATCTCACTACGCCGCTAACAGAGATGGTGTATCCGAAGCGGACCCAGCTGAACGGCGTGAAGGTGATTGCCACGGGCGGAACGGCGCATCTCGAATTAGTGGACGTCTGGCAGCTCGGCTCGATCTGGGCACCGGTGGACGAATCCCCAGCAGTTGCCGCAGGATGACAGCCGTGAAGTCGCCAAGAAGAAAGACGCCGAGGCCCCCGACGATCATGGATGTGGCGCGTCGAGCCAAGGTGTCGGCAACGACCATCTCGTTTGTCCTGAACGGCGTCAATCTGCGCGAGATCTCGGGTGAGACCCAAGAACGGGTCAGGACCGCCCTCAGGGACCTGAACTACCGACCCAACGCAATCGGCCAACTCCTGAGGACTAGGCAATCTCACACCATTGGATTCATCACCGACCAGATCGCCTCGACCCCATTCGCAACCAAGGTGATCGAGGGAGCGCAGGAAGCAGCCTGGGCAAAAGGCAAGATCCTGATGATCGTTAACACGTTCTCCGACCTGAAGCTTATGGAGTCGGCTGTGGGCGTGATGCTGGAGCGACAGGTCGAAGGCATGATCTATGCGGCGATGTCCCACCAGGAGGTCCATCTTCCTGATGCCTTCCACGATATTCCGTTGGTCCTTCTCGACTGCTATTCAGAAAATCGGGCTTGGGCCAGCGTGGTACCCGACGAGGTAGCGGGCGGGCAGACTGCGACCGAAGCACTGATTGTCAAGGGTCATACCCGGATTGGTCTGATCAACCTACCCGAAGGTCTGCCAGCCACGGTCGGCCGTCTTAAGGGCTACCGACGAGCACTGCGCAAACACGGGTTGGCTTTCGACCACAAGCTTGTTCGTAGCAGCACCGGAAAGGCTGACGCCGGCTTTCAGGTCGCTCGAGAACTCATGGACTTGGCTCATCCCCCAACCGCGCTCTTTTGTGCGACAGACCACAGCGCGATGGGTGCCTATGAGGCATTAAAAGAGCGAGGCATCCGTATCCCGTCCGATGTTGCTGTGGTGGGCTTTGACAACCAGGAAATAGTGAGCGCATACCTCCGACCTCCCTTATCGACCGTAGCGTTGCCTCACTACGAAATGGGTCGGTGGGCCGTACAACACACGATTCGGCAGACTGAAAAAGGGGAGATCATCCCCATCCAGCACCAGATCCAGGGCGCCTTCATCGAACGAGAGTCAATCTAGCCGCCTTGATAGTCGTCTGCGGAGAGGCCTTAATCGACGTGGTCATCGCTGCGCGTGGCGCGCGTCGGCGGTCGCCCGGTGGAGGCCCGTTCAACACGGCTCGCGCTTTAGCGCGGCTTGGCGTTCCCGCATCGTTCGTGGGCCGCTTGTCAGAGGATCCGTTTGGGCGTTGGCTTGCGTGCCTGCTGGAGGGGGACGGTGCAAGTCTGGCTCTCGCCACCTCCGGTCCGGAGCCGACGACGCTGGCCATCGCCAAGGTCAATGAGGCCGGCCATGCAGCGTATGAATTTCACACGCGTGAGACCTCCGCACCGAACCTCACGCCAGGCATGATGGAGGGCTCCCTGCCGCCCACGACCGCAGCGCTCCACGTCGGCACACTTGGACTGCTGCTTGAGCGGATGGCATCGACGGTGGTCACATTTGTCAAACGAGAGGGCTCGGGCCGCCTTGTCATGCTCGATCCAAACATCAGGCCCGCCCTGGTTGGCAATGCAGATAAGTATCTCCAGCACCTTCACTCAGTCATTGGCCGGAGCACGATCGTCAAGGCGAGCGACGAGGACATGGCGTGGCTGTATCCCCACGTCAGCCATGAGCGCGCCTGCGAGGCCCTGTTGGGGCGCGGTGTGCGCTTGGTTGTTGTCACCTTGGGTGAGCGCGGCGCCTATGCCGCAATGCGCGGGACCTACGTCAATGTCCAGGCGCCCAAGGTCGCCGTAGTTGACACAATCGGGGCGGGTGACGCCTTCGGCGCGGCGCTGCTGACTTGGCTATATGACAGAGGCCAGTTGCACCCAGACTTCGAGCTGAACCAGGCTGAGCTCCGATCTGCGCTCGAATTTGCCTGCCTTGCGGCGTCCATTACCTGCAGCCGGGAAGGTGCTGACCCACCGTCGCGTGCAGAGTTAGTCAGCCGTTTCCAGGAACTCAGCTGACGCGTGCCAGCCATAGCAGGGTGCTCCAGTTTGGCGATGTTCGTCAAAGCCCTTGCTTACCACGGTCCTATCACGATCCGCAGTCGACATTGATGGTTGGCGGGCTGGCTCGACTTCGCGTCAGATTGAGGAGAACTTCGCGCGCCTGACCCGATTGCGGTCTAAATGCCATGTTCCTTACGGGAAGAGGTGTGATTGAGATCAAAAGGCCTGCAATCGGCTGATCGGGCAGGGCGCATTCTTGGTAAAGAGAGGGCCGCAGGTTCGAGTCCGCCCGTGGGACTCCATCCCTCCACGCCGGCGCGAAGAGTTGGTCCCTCGGTTTTCTTGAGACACTCGGCCCGAGACCGCTTCAGTCATCACGTTGTCCAACTTCTGACGATCACATCAGCACGGTCACGGGTCTCAGCAATTAGGCCGGCGTTCGATTCGTCGCTACCTTCGACCCACTGTCGTGCTGCTTGGAGGGATTTGCCGTAGCGGATGTGCCGGTCGACAAGCCGTTCGTTCCGGGTCTGGTCGCTTAGATCCAGGTACCAGACCTCATCTAGGAGGCCTCGAAGCGCTGACCAAGGCAAGTAGTTAAGGAGCAGGTAGTTGCCCTCAGTAACCACAAGGGGAACATGGCGAGGGATGGCGATGGCCCCCGCAATCGGCTCGTCGAGCTCGCGTCGAAAGGCTGGGGCATAGACGACTTCATCGTCTTTCGCTTTCAGACGTTGCACCAGCGAAACGTAAGCTGCTGCATCAAAAGTGTCAGGGGCGCCCTTTCGACCGCGACGGCCGAGGCGCTCAAGCTCGGAGTTGGCAAGGTGGAAGCCATCCATTGGCACGTCCACGGCCTCGCCGTCGAGCTGGGCGATGATCGCGCCAGCCAGGGTCGACTTCCCAGCGCCGGGGGCGCCTGTGATTCCAAGGATTTGGCGTCCTTGAGTGGTCATGAGCTGAGCACGCACGATCAACTCTTTGAACGTGTGGACCTCAATCATGAGTCGTGAAACCGGCTGGTCCGGTAGCCTTAGCAAGCGGTTGCGCAAGCGTTTGATACACGTCCGGATAGAAAACGACCAGGAGGAGTCGGCGTAGATGACGACGATGGCTGACGTCGCTCTTAGGGCGAAGGTGTCCGTGTCGACTGTGTCGCACGTTATCAACGGAACCCGCAAAGTCGCGGATGCAACCCGTGCGGATGTACTTGGCGCAATCCAGGAACTGGGTTACACGCCTAATACGATTGCCAGGTCGTTGGCTACGGCTAGTACTCGCTCGATCGGTCTGGCCATTTCCGCCATTTCGAATCCCTACTTCACGAACCTGGTCCACGCAATTGAAGCGAAGCTCTCTGAGCTCGGCTACATGCTCCTGCTGGCAGAACCTCACGAGGACGCCGGCCGCGAGTTGCAGGTCGTGCGAGGATTGCACGAGCGGCGGGTCGATGGGATGTTGATCGCACCCGGGGCCGAAAGCCGCCAGCATGCCTTGCGGTACCTCGCCGCACATGACCTCCCGACCGTCCTCGTCGACCGCCTTGCATGGGACCATTTCGATCAGGTCGGGAGTGAGAACGAGAAGCCGACTGCGGACCTCGTCAACCATTTGGTCGAACTCGGGCATAAACGGATTGGCATGATTTCGGGACTGCACGGTTTGAGCACGACAGATGAGCGCATCGCTGGCTATCGCCTAGGTTTGGCCAACGCTGGGCTGGCTTTCGAACCCGGGCTGCTCGAGAGTGGAGCTTCGGAGGGCGACACCGCGCATGCCGCGGTGATCCGCTTGTGGGCTGGAAAGCGGCCGCCATCCGCCTTGATCGTCGCTAACAACCAAATGACGATCGGTGCGATGCGTGCCCTCCGGGATCTCGGCCTCACGGTGCCCACCGACGTGGCGCTTGTTGCGTTTGACGATTTTGAATGGTCTGACCTATTCCACCCGCGGCTGACCACCATGGCCCAGCCTGTCTCGCTGATGGGCTCCGAGGCGGTGCGGTTGTTGCTGTCGCGTATTGAAGCGCCTGACCTTCCACCGCGGACGATCCGCTTATCTCCGACCTTCATGCATCGAGACTCACGCGGCTGCAACTCCCAACACGGACAAGGATTGAACCAGACCGCGACGGCGGGCGCGGGAAAAACTCACCCGAAACGTCCGCACGTTGCCGGCCGGTAGATTGTAGCGCGCAAGCGCTTGCCGCAAGCGCTTGCGTGTGCTATAACCACCTCGACAACGTCAGGTGGCGTCGGCACGAAGTAGTAGTTGCGACCCGAGCCTCTGAGGGTTGACTGCTGGCCGACATCTAAGGAGGTTCGTGAGATGGCAAGGGTGGCCACGGTCGCTAGGAGAAGTTCTTGTTGCGGCCTGAGACTCGCTCGGGATCCCCGCTTTGAAGGAGTAGCCAACAATGCGAGGATTTAGCGTTCCGCAAGATCAGTCTGCAGCAGTCGTCACCGCGGCAATTGATGAACATCACCCAAAGTCGGGTGGGCGCGAAATCGGGGATGAAGTGTGATGAAACCCTTGCCTCGCCTGATTGGAGTGGCTGCAATCCTTGCCTTGGCCGGATCGGTTGCCTGCGTAGGGGGATCGACCAACGGAAACACGGCGACAGGTTGCAGCGGAAGTAGTGCCCAAACTGGCCACACGACGGTAACGGCGTGGTACCACGGTTCCCTAACAGTGCAGCCGGGCTTGACGATGGCGAAACTCGCCGATGACTTCAACAAGAGTCAAAGCAATGTCACGGTCAACTTTGTGGCGCAGGCGGAGGCGACATACAGCACGACAGTCAAGGCCGCAGCCGCTAGCGGCGGTCTGCCCGACCTGCTCGATTTCGATGGACCGAACCTTTACAACTACGCTTGGTCGAAAGACCTAATTCCGATGGACAATTGTCTGAGCTCCGGCGTGAAAGCAGACCTGACGCCAGCTAACGTCCAACAGGGAACCTATGCGGGCAAGCTCTACGGCGTCGGTTATTACGAAGGCTCCCAGGGAGTATTTGTCCGCCGCTCAGTCCTACAGAAGAACGGGATTCGGATCCCAGCTGGCCCCCAGGACGCCTGGACGGCTGCCGAGTTCACCTCTGCGCTCCAAACTCTCCAGAAAGCCGGTTTCGCTCATCCCTTGGACATGAAGATCAACTACGGGATCGGTGAGTGGTACACGTGGGGATTCTCGCCCATTCTCCAATCGGCCGGAGCCGACCTCATTAATCGAAGCAACTATCAAACAGCCACGGGAACCCTCAACAGCGATGCCGCCGTTAAGGCCCTCACGACAGTACAGTCATGGTTCAAGGCGGGGTACGTTGACCCTAACGACGACGACGCATCATTTCTCAAGGGCCGGACGCCAATTTCCTGGGTGGGGCCGTGGGTGTACGACGCATATGCTCAGGCAGCTGGCAACGACCTTGCAATCGTTCCTCTGCCGAATTTCGGTAATGGTTCAAAGGCCGGCAACGGTTCCTGGCAGTGGGGCATCACCAAGCAAGCCAAGAATCCGGCCGCAGTGGCGGCCTTTATCAACTACATGCTCAGCCCCGACCACGCTTTGATATGGGCAAATGCTGGCGAACAGGGATCCCCAGTCAAGTCGGTGGCGAGCGAGTCAACGCTTTACGGGCCCAGCGGGCCACTGAATCTGATCACCCAAGTGCTCGACGGCGGATTCACAGTTACGCGACCTCAGACTCCCGCATATCCGACGATTACCGATCAGTTCGCTAGGGCTTTTAAAGCAATCGCCGATGGCGGCGACGTAAAAACAGCACTGACGGCAGCAGCCACCGCGATCGATCAAGACATTAAGGACAACTCCGGCTACCCAGCCCCTGGAACGTAGGGACATCTAGCCTGTGGCGGGTCGCCCAACGAAGCACTCTCTATTCTTCGTTGGGCGACGCCTTCAGGCCAAATCGTGAGCGCACTCACCAGGCCGAGGCATTTCGTCACGGCGGCCGTTGAGCGAAGTGGCGTTCTCGTACTGATAGGGCCTGGTATGGCCCTACTTATGGCGTTTCTGGCCATCCCATTCCTGGCCGCGATTGGGTTGTCCCTGACCAACCAGCGCTTCGTCTCCCCGTTGCCAACTCGTTTCGTTGGTCTTGAGAACTACATACGGATCCTCGAAGACCCGCGCTTCATTCATGCCCTTACCAACAATGTGGTCTTCGCACTCATCGTGCCGGCGGCTCAGACGACGCTGGGACTTGGCCTGGCACTGATGGTCAACCAGCGACTCCCCGGAATATCGATTTTTAGGGCGATCTACTTTGCCCCCGTAGTGATGGTCCTGACAGTCGTGGCGGTTGTCTGGAGGCTTATGCTCGCGCAAAGCGGACTAATCAATGCAGGCATTGGGGCATTTACCGGCGGGTCCTTCCAGCTGAACTGGCTCCATGATCCTCACTTGGCCTTTCCGGCGATCATGATCATGTCGATCTGGCAGAACGTAGGCTTCCAGATGATCCTGTTGCTGGCTGGTCTGCAGGCCATTCCAGCCGAGTTGTACGAAGCTGGTCGCGTCGACGGCGCGAACGCTTTCAGACAGTTCTGGCACATCACGCTGCCCGGAATGCGCAACACACTCGTATTTGTATTGACGGTCTCGATGATCTCGTCGTTCAGCCTGTTCGATCAGCCCTACGTTATGACCGGCGGCGGGCCCCTCGACGCGACGCAAACAATGATGTTGCTGATGGTTCAGGTCGGCTTTGACGAGGAGCGAATTGGGGAGGCCTCGGCCATTGCAGTCATCTTCTTTGTTTTCGTCTTGGCCCTTGCCTTGATCGCCCGACGAGTAGGCCGGCAGCGAGGCGAAATGGGCTGATGCTGCCGGGACCCAGGCGAGACAGGATTGTCGGCGTGGTCGTCAGTTACGCGCTGCTGATCTCAGTGGCAGCAGTCTTCCTTGTGCCCTTACTGTTCATGCTCGTTGCCTCGCTCAAGCCTGACCTCGATGTTCTGGCCGAAAGCAACAGCCTGAAGGCGTTCTGGCCGGGTCGCCTCGAGAACAACTACTTTGAGGCATTCATCACTAGCGACTTCACTCGGATATTTCTCAACTCAGTGATCATCACTGGGTCGGTCGTGGCGCTCGGCACGCTGATCAACAGCATGGCGGGCTACGCCCTTGCTTGGGTGCCTTTTAAGGGCCAGAGGTTGGTTCTTGGGTTTGTCGTTGCGATGTACATCGTTCCGTTCCAAGCCGTGGCGATTCCGCTACTCCTGTTCTTCTCTGGAGTTCAGATCGTCGACACCTATCTGGTCCAGATCATTCCATTCATCGCAAGCCCATTCTTCATTTATCTCTTCTACTCGTTCTTCTTGGATCTTCCGAAGGAACTGTTCGAGGCGGCACGCATTGACGGAGCCGGCATTGTCAGAAGCTACGTGTCGATCGCGCTGCCACTTATCAAGCCGGCTCTCGCGACGTCTGCGATTCTCAGTTTCTTGTTGATCTGGGGTGCGTTGTTCTGGCCAGTCATGGTTACGCGGACTGAGGCTTCGCGGCCTATCACGGTCGGACTGTCGCAGGTGGCCGGCATGTTGCCGACGCAGTGGGGCGACATCATGGCCATGTCGGTCGCGATATCGGCACCGATCTTGATCGTCTTCCTAATTTTCCAGCCCGCGTTCATCAGGAGCATTGCAAGCAGTGGCCTCAAGGGTTAATCGGTCATTGCCTTCGCCATATGTCTTCGAAGGCAAGCCACATGGCCGGCCACCGCACATGCCGGTTTGTCACTTCCGACCTGAAGGAAACTGGGTAAACGATCCACTCGGGCTCACAAAGGTCGGCGATCTGTATCACCTCTTCTACCAATACAACCCGGTTGGCGCCGAGCCTGGCCTCAAACATTGGGGCCACGCTATTAGTCAGGATCTGGTCGCCTGGGAGATCCTGCCTCTGGCGCTGAGTCCGACGCCTGGAGGACCCGACGAGGGCGGCTGCTGGTCAGGATCGGTCACAACTCTGGTCGATCCTCCACATCTCTTCTATACGGCCGTCCGCCACGACCCAAGGCGCGGACGAATAGAAACCGTGTGCCTTGCCCTCGGTGATGCTGGCCTTCGAGAGTGGCGAAAGCATCCTGATGTCCTGATTCCTGGCCCTCCCGCCGATCTGGACACCTTTGGGTTCCGCGACCCCTTCGTCTGGCGGGATGGGGATCAGTGGTGTCTCCTCGTGGGTTCTGGTATCCGGGGCGTCGGCGGTGCCGTACTCATCTATCGCTCGGACGACCTGCGCAGGTGGCGCTACGACGGCGTCTTCTTCTCCATGGCCGACATGAGAGCCGAAGACGAGGCAGCGGCGATGTGGGAATGCCCGCAACTCTTTCAGTTGCAGGGCCGCTACGTTTTGCTGCTTTCAATAGATAGCGCTGCCCATCCCGTCCTCTACGTCACGGGCCGGCTTGATGGCAGCAAGTTCGCGGCCGAACGGATAGGACGCCTTGACATCGGGCCTGAGTTTTATGCGCCGAGCTGTTTCGTCGACGACGATGGTCGGGCTTTGGTAATCGCGTGGGCACCGGAAGCTCGTAGTGGCGACGCCCAAGTGGCAGCGGGGTGGTCTGGCGTGATGACCCTGCCAAGAGCGATGACTCTCGATACAAGCGGACGGCTCAGAAGCAGTCCGACCGGAGAGCTGTCGCGTTTGCGACGAAGGCACTGGCAGTCTGAGTCCATTGCCCTTCCGAGCGGAGTGAACGTCGTTCTACCCATTACCGGCTGCCGCCTCGAAATGATTGCAACCGTGCGTCCCGGTCAAGCGTCGACACTTGGTCTTCGCATTCGGAAATCGCCCGATGGCCGTGAAACGACTCTCTTTTCTATCGATACGTCGACCGGCACTGTGATATTTGACCGTCGGGATTCCTCTCTGGCACCTGAAGTCATGCCGACCGTTCATGAATTCAATGACGGTTGGCTACCGGGTGCGCTCATCCAGTTGCATGTGTTCATCGATGAGTCGATCGTCGAACTATTCATCGACGATGTGCTTGCCCTTACAGGGCGGGTCTATCCATCACGCACGGACAGTGTTGGACTCGAAGTCTTTTCTCTAGGCGGTAGCGCTGTGATCGATAGGATCGACGCTTGGCAACTGGACATGCCAGAAACTTCCAAACCGCGAGGTCTGGGTCTTTCATGACGGGCTATGTCCGAAGGCTGATTGACAGCAACCCGTCGGCTTTGATCCAACGACGGATCATCGATCGGATCGATGGTCGCCTGAGGCCGGCTTCTGTCTCACGCACGCATTGGATGCGCTAGGGCGACGTGGACGCCGCACTCAATCGAGACCTGGCCCAGTTACGGGTGCATCTGCGAACCGCCCTGGTGGCGGACGCGCTCGACGCGATTGGTCGCCGAACTCAGTGCCTCGGATCCGGAATCTTGCCGCTCCAGTCCAACGTGGTACTCGTCGGACGGGCCTTCACAGTTAGCGCCATCCCTGCCGACCATCCAGCGAATCCTCCTTACGTAGGGCTCCTCAAGGCTCTGGGTGAGATCAAGGCAGGAGAGGTGTTCATATACGCGACTGGCCGATCGACCCGAGCTGCCGTTTGGGGTGAGCTGGTATCCGCGGCGTGCGTGGCTAGAGGAGTGGTAGGGCTCGTCACCGACGGGCTAATCCGCGATGTCGCGCGCGTCCGCCAACTCGAATTTCCGGTCTTCTCTCGCGGACATTTGCCGTATGACGTGAATGGAAGACTCGAGGTAGTCGATCAAGGGAAGGTCGTCGACATCGACGGTGTCCGCATCGCTCCTGGCGATCTGGTTATCGCCGACGACGATGGAGTGGTGATCGTGCCAGCGGATATTGAGGCTGAGGTCATCGAAAGGTCTCTCGTCAAGGATGCTCAAGAGGGGCGCTTTCGAGAGGCCGTTGAACACGGAGACTCTGCCCTGGTCGCTTTCGAGCGCTTTGATGTGCTCTAGCCGGCCAGAAAGCAGCTCGGGCCTAACACTTGTTTGTGGTCTCGCGGCGAAAACCAACTTCGGTTGGTCACCATCGGTCGACCCCGACCAAAGGACTCGGCCCCAGTGAGAATTGCCAGCCTTGAAACCGCTGTCATTGAAGCGAACTTCGACTGGACCATCGTTCGATTGGAGGCAGATGATGGTACGTTGGGGCTTGGCGAGTGCTTCTTTGCCCCGGGCCTGTCGAGTGCCCTCGCAGAATTCAGTGAGCTAGTTGTCGGCAGCGACCCGCGCGACTCGTCGCCGCTTGTCGGTCGACTGATACAGGCCTCATCCGGTGCCGGTGGAATGTCTGGTGTTCTGCACAACGCGATCTCGGGCATAGAGGCAGCCCTCTTGGACCTCAACGCTCGAAAGCTGGGAATCCCGCTTTACCGTCTCCTCGGAGGTCAGTATCGGGATCGGATCCGCATCTACGCCGATTGCCACGGGGGCGGTCCGCTTGAGAGTTACGGACCTCTGCTCCTCCGACGACAACCGAGCTGGTCGCCCAGCGCAGTGGGCAAAGGCTCGCTGTGGGAGAGGCACCTCGACTTCGAGCCCGACACCCCCAGCGCCTACGCCGAGCGAGCAAAGACGATGGTCGCGCAAGGGTTCACAGCCCTGAAGTTTGATATCGACGTTCCAACTCCTTATGCCCGCGATGAAGCCAACGGCTCAGTCAGCAACCGCGAACTCGACCACGTGGTTGAGTTGGTTCGCGCGGTTCGCGATTCGGTCGGTGCCGACGTGGATATAGCCGTTGACTGTCACTGGCGTTACGCCACGACGGATGCGCTTCGCATTGCTCGGGCGCTCGAGCCATTCGGGCTCCTCTGGCTCGAGGATCCTGTTGCTCCCGACAACCCAGAGGGATTGGCCATCGTTAGCGAGAGATCCGGAATCCCGCTCGCGTCAGGTGAGAATCTCTATGGAACCAGGCCGTTTCGCGATCTGTTCACGACTCAATCGGTTGCGGTCGCGACGCCTGATCTGCAGAAAGTGGGTGGCCTGCGGTTGGGGCAGCGTATTGCCGAGTGCGCGTCCGAATACGGGATCAACTGCGCATTCCACAACATCTCTGGTCCAATCGGAACAATGGGGAGCTGCCACGTAGCGGCGGCCATCCCGAACTTCTTGGTCCTCGAGTACCACGCAAGCGGCGTGCCGTTCTTCGATTCACTGGTGGGCCGCAACGGCAACCCAATCATCCGCGATGGCCATGTGGAGTTGAGCGATCTCCCGGGACTGGGTATCGACCTCGACCTCGATGTCGCGAGGACATTCGCCAAACCGGGGACGTCGTTCTTTGGCACCGAAGTCCCGTCTGCGGTTCTTTGATGCCGCCAGTACTGACAGTTGGAGAAACAATGGCGCTGTTCGACCCGCTCGACGACGGGCCCTATGAGTACGGGACCCGGCTTGAGCTCCGGATCGCTGGCGCCGAGTCCAACTTCGCGATTGCCGTATCCCGACTAGGAATCGGAGTCTCATGGATTTCGTGCATCGGCTGCGATCCCTTCGGGGACGTGATCCTCACCGCGCTCAAGTCCGAAGGAGTCGACATCTCGCGCGTCCGACGTGATCCTGAAGCACCGACCGGTGTCTTCTTCAAGTGGCGAAGCGAGGGGCGGAGCTTCAACGCCTACTACCGCCGCGGATCCGCTGCCAGCGGCCTATCAGTCAAAGATGTTCCTGACGATGCCTTGGACGGCGTACGTCTTGTTCACCAGTCCGGAATCACCACCGCTCTCAGCGAGAGCTCCCGCGAACTGGCTCGTGAGCTCGCCTTCCGCGCCCGCCGTCGGGGACTGCTCACGACGTTCGACCTCAACTATCGGCCCAGATTGTGGACTCGACCGGCCATTGCAGGCGAGGCTGCCCGCGAGGTCTTGGCCAATGTCGACTGGTGCCTATGCGGTCTCGACGAAGGCAATCTCATTTTCGAAACGACCGGTCCTGACGAGCTATCCAACGTTCTACACGGGGCGGGTGCTCGCAATGTCGTCATCCGGTTGGGAGCGGAGGGCGCATTTGTCTCGGCAGGCGACACCCTCGAAAAGGTCAAGCCGCCTCGCCTCGTAGAAGTAGTCGATGAGGTCGGCGCAGGCGATGCGTTCGCCGCGGGATTCGTTTACGGACTTCTAAATACGTGGGCTCCCCAGGCATGCGTGCGGGCAGGAAACCTCATTGCTGCGACTGCCCTACGCGGGACCGGCGACTGGGAGACCGTAGCGCGGCTTTCGGAGATCCAGGAGGATCTGGTCGCATGCCAGGTGTCATAGCAAACGGAGGCAACGTGCTCGATGCGATCACGTCAGAGCGTGTGGTCGCAATCTTGCGCGCCCCAGATGCGAATCGTTTCCGGGACATCACCCTCGCACTAATTGATGGCGGTGTGCGAATCATCGAGTTCACGCTCACATCGCTCGGTGCTCTGGACGCCCTTCGAGCCTGCACGGCAGAACGGATCAGCGGAGTGGTGATTGGCGCAGGCTCGGTAATCAACGCCGGCGCCGCCAAATCCGCTGTGGAGGCCGGAGCAGCTTTCCTCGTGTCGCCGACGCTGGCCGGTACAGTGATCAAGCTTGGTAACAGGCATGGGGTCCCCGTCATCGCGGGAGGATTCACGCCAAGCGAACTAGATCGCGCGTCGAAGTCGGGTGCCGCGGCGGTGAAGCTTTTTCCAGCCTTTCTCGGGGGCCCTGCCTACCTGCGAGCCTTGCGCGAGCCGCTTCCTCATCTTCGGGTCATCCCGACCGGAGGAATCGCCGCGGATGACGTGCCAAGGTACCTGTCCGCTGGAGCTATCGCGGTCGGGGTCGGCACTCATCTTGTCCAGGACTCCGCACAGAGCGGCGACTTTGCGGCCATAACCCAGCGAGCCAAGAACCTAATGAGTCGTGTGCGCGGACTTGAGGGCGATGCGCAACGGCCGGGGTAAGTCATAGCGAAGCGCATAAGCGCGAATCAAGGAGGCCGAGACTGTGAATCCATTGGAGCTTTTCTCGCTGCAAGGCAAGACCGCCCTGGTCACCGGAAGTACTAGGGGCATTGGCAGGGCAATCGCTGCTGGCTTTGCTGCGGCAGGGGCGCGGGTGTATGTACATGGGCGTGACGGCGCTGAGGGGCAGCGAACGGCCGACGAAATCGGTGCCTACTTCATTCGCGGCGACCTCGCACAATCGAACGATGTCGAACGCATCGTCGCCAAACTCTCAGCGAAAGAGGAACGATTGGATGTCCTCGTCAACAATGCCGGGTTCGGGGTCGAGGCGACGCTCGACGGCATCGGGGTCTTACTGCTGGCGAAGGTCATGCGAGTCAACTTCGAAGCTCCCGTCCAGCTGACACGTCTCCTGCTGCCCTTACTACGGAAATCGGTTTCGGCTTCAGTGATCAATATCACCTCGATCCACGACCAAGTGGCCTATTACGGGAACGCCGCCTACTGCTCGTCGAAGGCCGCCCTGGCCATGTTTAGCAAAACCATCGCAGTTGAGCTTGGCCCTGAGGCGATACGGGTCAACACGATCGCCCCGGGGGCGGTCGAGACTGACATCAACCGGCCGATCCTTGACGAGATTGGCCGCGAGAACTTCGCCCAGTGGATCCCGCTCGGCCGGGTCGCGCAGCCCAGCGAGATCGTGGGTCCCGCGATATTTCTTGCGTCTGACGCAGCGAGTTACGTGAGTGGCGCAACACTAGTGGTCGACGGTGCCTACAGTCACCACCTTGTGCGCTACCGAATCGCAGCCGGCGCGGGAGAACGCTAATGACACAAATTCCGGGCCGCCTTCTCGAGATTGGCCGCTCTTTCGAGCAGACTTACCAACCGGTCCTCGACTTCGACGGCTGGCGAATCGCCATGCTCCGGCATTTCGATGTTGTTGATCCGCAGGCGTTTGGTCGGGTCGAGCGTCATCGGAACACCAACGAAGTCTTCATCCTCACGACGGGAGAGGCAGACCTGATCGTCTGCGATGGCGAAGCCGAGCCAAGTTCGCCACAGGTCCTTTCAATGGAAGCCCACGTGGCTTACAACGTCCGCCGATCTGTCTGGCACCACGTGGTCATGTCACCAGAAGCACACATCGTCCTATTTGAGCGCTCTGAGACCTCGTCGAAGAACACCGATTACGCCGAGCTCAGCTTTGAGATAGCGGGCGACCTAAGGCGCCAGTTCGTGGTCGGGCGTCGCAAACCTGAGACATCAGAGCCTGACCAGTGATCGACCCAGAGCTTGTTCAAGGGGTGCCACTGGCGGGGCTATCAGTTGATTGAAGGGGACAAAGTCCTCAACCATGTTGAGATGACGTGGCTCGGCCAAGCGGGTTTTCTTCTGAAATCTGCTTCAGTTGCCCTTGCAATTGACCCCTTCCTAAGTGAGCACGAGTTGCGCTTATACCCTCCACCGCCCCTAGAGGTATTGGGCGGCTTGGACTACCTGCTCGTGACGCACGAGCACCTGGACCACCTCGACGTCCAACTCCTTCCGGTTCTGGTCGCAGCCCTCCCGACGCTAACGATCGTTGTGCCGTCGCCAGTCGTCCCCCGAATCACAGGGTTGGTACCGGAAGCCAGGGTTATCGGACTGCAACCCGGCGAGACTGTCACTTGCGAGCACGTGACGATCAGGGCGGTTAGCGCCATCCACGCGCGCGCTGGTGGCGAGGCATATTCGGATGGTAGGCAGGAACGTGATGATCCGACGCCATTCTTGGGTTACGTGTTGCTTTATCGCGGACTGACTGTTTACCACGCGGGAGACACGCTGGCGTCACTGCATCTAATACGAGAGCTGTCAGCACATGCGATCGACGTCGCGATATTGCCTGTGAATGGGCGGGACTACTTCAGGGAGCTGGCTGGAATCGCTGGCAATCTCAATCCACGCGAAGCAGTGGAACTTGCCGCTGCGATTGGTGCGGATGTCCTTGTTCCAATGCATCACGACTTGTTCCGGGGAAACACGGAGCGGGTCGGCGCTTGCGCAGATCTTGTGGCTGAACTCCAGGTTCCGATACACGTGCTGAACCTCGCTCGCCTTCGTCCAGTCTGGCTGCATTTGCAGCACGACAATCGGGAGCGCCTATAACCCTGCCTGTCGTCCACTCCCACGGGTCTGTTGGTATCCTTATCCACGCAGCACAAAGGGCTGTTCAGTTGTTTATATACAGCTGGTCACAAGGCCTTTTGGGCCGATTTGGATCTCAGCAGCAGACCACCTGATTACAAAACAGTTGCTCCACAAGTTGGATCGATGCCGATCTAACTGTGAGTGTAAGCGGCCAGCACGAACGGTGTTTTCCCTCACTCACGGCGTCGCGCCTAGTGTTCAGTAAGGCCCACCCAGCGCGGCATTGCCGCCAGGGTAGGCCCGGTATTCGTCGCCGAAGCCGTGCCAGGAGCCGCCCCTCTTCCCATCGCACAATCGTTGTCCCGGCGGCGCAGACGGCGACCCGGCCATAGAAGAGTTCCCAGCCGAGCCACACGACAGCCTCTCCGACGTACATCGGATTCCGGCTCAGGCGATACCGGCCACTCTGCAGCTTGTACTCCGACCTGGGCCAGGACTCCAGCGTCCAGCCCTCAAGGAGACCGTCCCGCAGGTCGGTGAGGGTAGTGGGGGATCTTCGTGTGGATCGCCGAGGGCGACGTGATCTCTTCCGCCTGGCGACGGGCGGGCGCCCCACTGGCCGGGTGCGGCGGATCCGAAGAGAGGGGCTGGTATCGCCGAGAGCCGGTCGATGCGAATCGGGTGGCAACGGGCCAGCGCACGCTCAAGCGAGCAAAGCATGTTTGTGCGTCGACCGGATTTACCGAAGCAAAGATATGGCATTTCCTAGGAAGCGCTGCTAGGCAGCGATTATTGGCAATAGCCGCTGAATTTGATCTCAGAGGAGCAGCGATTGGGAAATCGTCCTCCAGCACTTCCTTGGTAAGGAAAAGGTCCCCGGTTCGAATCCGGGCGTGGGCTCCATCTCATTCTTCATGAGCTCAGATTTCCGTAGGTGAATCGACATCGTCCGCGAGCCCAAAAGCCTTAAACCGCCGCGCGAGCCAACAAGTAAAGATCAGCTGGCAGCGGATGATCAAGTTGCCATGTGATGGCCATCGGTCGCGATCCGGTGTGTGAGGCATATGTAGCTGACCCCGCAAAGAGGAACGGCAGCGTAATACCGCCACGCTCGTTGGATTCCCGCACAAAGAGCCACACAGACGCACCCATCGCGACATGGTTTCGGTACCTCTGACCGGTCGGAGAATCAGCACTCGTTGTCGATTGGGATTCCCAGTGGAAGAGAGTTGGCGACAGAGCGTAGTCCCGATACATCGTGCTGGGCGTAAAGCGCCGCTCCGACTTTTCGAGAGTGAGTGCGAACAGATCGGTCCGCAGCTCCTTCGCATAGCGGACACCTTCCCTCCACGCGGAGCTACGTCCCGGGCCAACTTCGCCGATTGCCGCCAGGATCTCGTCACGGGTGTAACGCTCGTGAACGATGAGGGGAATGTCGGCCGGAACCCGACCCGCGATGCCAAGTGTGGTCGCGTCCCGACCGGATAGCTCCAGAAGCTGGATCAGTTCTTCACGCAACGGATCGTTTCGCCAAAGCGCTAACAGGGATGCATTTAGGTGCGCATGCGCGGATCTCTGCCCCCAGAGGTCGACGTGGAGCATGTCTAGCAGGTGGCGATCGCGCACGGTCACTTCCGAAATCATCGGGGGGGGTCGGTGATTGCAGCCACTTCCCGTAGCGATCGACCCGCTCTACGTCGTCGATGTGCCGCATGCGACCAATTGCCGTCTGGAGCTTGTCCTCATCAGCGTCAGCGGGTCGCTTCTCGAATCCAGCAAGGCGCCGCAGGTGGGTCCAACCGCCAGCGGCGTACACCTCCTCAACGTTTCGCTCCGATTCCAGAAGGAAGGCTGCGAGCGTGACGTCCCCAATTGCCCGAAGATCGTCGACAAGATCTGCGGCTTTTCCTCGCACAGCGCTTCGCACGTTTGCGAGTACGATTTCCCTAGCCACGGGATCCAAGCGGATGGTGCATCCCGCCGGTAGATATGGAAAGTCCATTGCAACGTCTCGGACGAGCTGAGGTCGAGACCGGCCGGTGAGAGCGCTGAACCGCGCGGCAAAGCGGAAGCGCCGGTGCTGCTGGCCGATGAAGTCAAGCACTGTGAGTCCTGGCTTTGTTGGCCATTTCCGAAGGCCGCGCCCGAGCTGTTGCAAGTACACCGTAGAGCTCTCGGTAGGTCGAAGAAACAAGACGGTGTCGACCTCAGGAATGTCCAGGCCTTCGTTGAACACGTCCCGGGAGAAGATCGCGTTGATCGAGCCTTCACGAAGCCTTCGGACAGCGTCGTCTCTTTCGTTCGCTGGTGTGCCCCCATGGACGGCTGTCGACGGTATTCCCATCTCATCAAAGTGCTGAGCCATCCATTCGGCATGCTCCACGCTCACGCAGAAACCCAGGCATCGCATCCGTAGTGGATCTGCTACCCAGCGATTGAGCGCCTCAACCACCTTGCCTAGCCGAAAATCGTTCCCCGTGTAAACCTTGGACAACGCTGCCTGGTCGTAGCCCCCATGTTGCCACTCCAGGCCAGTCAGGTCGGTTCCATCTGCGACACCGAAATACTGGAACGGGCAGAGCAGACCTTCGTCCAGGGCTTCCCAGAGTCGCATCTCGAATGCGATTCGGCCGTCAAACCAATGTGTGATGTCCACCTGGTCCGCTCGCTCTGGTGTCGCAGTCATTCCGAGTAGGACACGAGGGGTAAAGTGCTCCAAGAGTCGCTTATACGTTGGCGCTGCCGCGTGATGAAACTCATCGATCACAATCATGTCGTAGAAGCTTGGTTGGACTCGCGTTAGGTCGACCAACTGTAGCGACTGAACCGACGCGAATACGTGATCGCCGCGGAGCGGGCGGTCGCCGCCAGCCATGAGCTCACCGAAAGCGGCATCATGTAGGACATTGCGGAATGTCGCTAGGCTCTGTTCCAGGATTTCATGGCGGTGGGCGACGAACAGGAGTCGGCGCGGCGGATCCCAATCGTCGCGGAGTCGCTGGTAGTCGAACGCAGACACCACCGTCTTGCCTGTTCCTGTTGCCGCCACGAGCAGATTGCGCATTCGGTTGAATCGTCTGCGTTCGACGTCAAGGCGCTGCAGCATTTCTTCTTGATACGGATACGGTCGTATGTCGAACAGTGGCGCGAGTCCCGGTCGAGGTATCTGCTCGGCGGCTATCGCTGAAGCAAACTGGTCGCGATCGTAGGGCTGAAATCCAGGGTCGGCCCAGTACGATTCAAAAGCTGCGCGGAAGCGGTTCACTAGGGCTGGGCTTGCTGCTTCAGCGAGTCGCACGTTCCACTCGAGTCCAAAGTGGATTGCGCTGTGACTCAAATTGGATGACCCCACGTAGGACGTGCTGAATCCAGAGTTGCGGCTAAACAGCCATGCTTTGGCGTGAAGCCGCGTCCCACGCGCGTCGTATGACACGCGGAGTTCGGCACCGAGTCGTTTCAACTCCTCAAGTGCTCGTGGCTCTGTGGTTCCCATGTACGCGGTCGTAATGACTCGGATCGGCACGCCCCTCGCATGCGCAGCCTCCAGCTCGTCCCGAACCGAAACCAGACCACTCCAAACAATGAAGGCACATAGCAAATCGATGCGGTCGGCCGATGCGATTTCGTGTCGAAGTTCGCTAGCTAAGTTCGGTTCGAGCGGCGCGTTGACAAGCAGAGCATCCTGATCAAGCGCTGTCATCGGGCGGGATGGCAGTGCGATTGGCGCCAGGCCGCCATTGCTTCTCTTGACGCCGAGGAGTTCGTCAGATCGAGTGACAAGGTCTTGGCCATCGAGGCTTTCCAGGATCTTGTTGACGATTTCGATTTTCTGATTGATGTCACGGGTTGCCTCGAGGGTTCTGACGAGAGCTGATGACACGTGGCGCGCCAGAATCGCTGAGCTATCGGCGTCAAGCGGGCCTGTGTCGACTAGGCTTCCGAGTGCGCTAACGACAGCGTCAATCTCCGTGCTGATTAGCCGTCGATAGAGGCCTGGCGCCAAGTAGTCAGTCAAGAGGCAAACTCGCGATCGGGTTCAAACAAGCTCAGGACGGGCCCAATTCTGCCCGACCACAGCACTAATGGGCCGCCAAGAGCCCGATCTAGTTATGCGGCGCTGTCGGTGCGGCGGCGGGGGCGGCGGCGGCGTTCTCGGCGGGCTAGGGCGTCGGCGGTTGGTTCCAGCTCCACCTCAAGGCCTTCCAGCAGGCTCCCGTAGCTCGCGCTGACTACCGCCGCGGTCAGCATGCCGATCGCTGCTGACAGCAGACCGAAGATCAGCGCCGCTGCCGGGATCACCAGGAACCAACCATCCTGCAGCGTTTGCAGCAGGCCGATCCGGTCCCCGAACGGCAAAAGGGCTTGGTCGATGCCTGTCGTGAAGCTCAGCGTTCGCATCCAGTCGAGCATCGCTCCAGAGCCGAACGTGATCACCGCGCCCAACACCGCGCCGATGAACAGGCCCGGCACGAAGCCCGCCCACGCACCCGTCAGCAGCGCCGGTCGGAGCGGCACGGTTCTGATTCGGAAATGCTGCGTACGGTCGCTCATGACGAGACCTCCAGCTCGAGGTGGTGCACGGCGAGGCGCCGGCGGCGCAGCCACACCAATCCGTAAACGATCGCAACGAGCAAAACGATCGGGACAATCAGCGCATACGCCACGTAGAGAGTCAGGTGGTTGGCTTCAGGCGCCGGTGCCGACGCACCGGAACCTCGAGACGGCGCGCCGATCACAGGCGCCGATGGCCCCGTCACCGCGCCGAAGCCAGTTGCCAAATCGGCCGCAACCGGACGCGTGGATCCATCTGGCCGGTAAAGCCCGAACCGCTCCATGCTCAGCCCTGGCACATCCGTCCAGTAATCCTCGAGCGACCACCACACTGCAGAACCCACGAAACCGCCGGTAAACGTGTCGAAGCGCGTCGCCAGCGCCGGATATGTGCCCACGAAAATGTCCTTTTGCTGCTGGTCCCCGCCAGACGGCGGAACCCATTCTCCGAACTCCAGGATCATCACCGGCTTCTTGGGATAGGTCTGGTGCGCCAGCTCCAGGGCGTGCGACGTGCCTGGTTCGGGCTGGAGGCCGCCGTAGAACACCCCGTAATAGAACGTGTAGCCGGCCACATCCAGGGGCGACGAGGTCGGGTCGGTCGGGTTCGAGCCGTACATCGCCTGCCCGGTCAGGCGCGTACCGTCGATCTTCCTGTCGAGGTCGTGCAGCGTCTGCATGGCGCTCGTTCGCTCGCTTGTGCCGGTCGACTCGTTCGCGAAGCCGTGGAACATCACCGACGGGCGGTTGAAGTCCCGCAGCGCCATCTCGGCCAGCATCTGTTGCGGAATGCCTCGCGCCATCACCAGAGAGAACGTTTCAGGCGTGTAGTGGTTGAGGGGGATCTCCTCCCACACCGCCAGCCCAAGCCGGTCCGCGAGCATCAGCAGCGCCGGGTTTCCGGGCACGTGGTTGGTGCGCAGCATGCTCGCGTGCACCGCTTGCGCGTGCTTGATCTGCTGCA
>WNGP01000512.1_pt1 | contig 29938 bp, 22 predicted proteins | sample 5407671 | NCBI WGS metagenome assembly WNGP01 (sample SAMN13153381, study PRJNA577476) | soil metagenome | isolation source: 40 cm soil or saprolite under Garry oak tree replicate 2 | place: USA:California | collected 2016-06-15 | reverse complement strand
CCAGCCGCGCAGCAGCCGCTCGAACGATGGAAGATAGGCGCCGCCCTCGAGCTCGGCGTGCAGCGTGAACACATGATCGCGCGGGAGCGCGCCGGCGGTCACGGCGAGCAGATGGTCGACGGGCTCGACGCCGCGTAGGTCCGCGCGGCCGATGAGCTCATCGAGCGTCGGCAGGGTCGTTGGCAGCTGCGGGACCATCGCCGCGCTCTGATCGCCCGCCGGCACAAATGGCCCGGTGCCGCGGGTGTCGGAGGCATAACGGAAGCCGAGCTCGCCCTCGAGAGCCGGCACGTGGTGATTGACCTGCCAGCCGGCTGCGCCGTGCACGACGGGCGGGCGGTCGAAGATCTCCGTGAACTGATCGCGGGCGAGCGTGAGCTCGCGCCGGGTCCACGGCTCGCTCGCGCGGCTCACCCCGTCCTGCCAGCGCACGTGATCGAAGCAGTGCACGCCCACCTCGAACCCGCGGCGCGCGATGTCCTGGAGCTCTCCGCTGCACCGGCGGCCGATGTGCGGCCCGGGAAGCAACACGCCGTAGAGCAGCGTCTTCAGACCGTAGTGCCCGACCACGGAAGTGCGCTTGACCTTGCCGAGGAAGCCGCGGCGGAAGACACGCCGGATGGCGCGCCCGGTGTGATCGGGGCCCAGGCTGAAGAGAAAGGTCGCCGGCACGCCGAGCCGCCCGAGCAGATCCGCGAGTCTCGGCACACCCTCGCGGGTGCCCCGATAAGTGTCGACGTCGATCTTGAGGGCGATCAGTGCCACGGTCGACGGCCCTAAGTCAGCCGAGCAGGACGGGATGCTTCTCGAGCGCGCGCGCGTAGCGGGCGAGGTCGACGGGCCCGCTGCGGCTCGCGGCACGCAGCAGTCGCACCATCGCGCCATCGCCACAGGCGGCGTAGCACTCCCCGTCCATCCCGAGGAGCCGCGGGCCACGGCCCGGCGCACGCCGCTCGGTGAGGCGCGTGCGATGGATCTCCCAGCGCTCCCCGCCCACGATCCCGAACGCGCCCGGAAACGGTGGCGCCACGGCGCGCACCAGGTTATGGATCTCGAGCGCCGGCCGCGTCCAGTCGATGCGTCCGTCCTCGGGCCGGCGGCGCCCGAAATACTGCCCGGGCTCGATGGGCTGGGGTCTGCGCGGCGCCGTGCCGGCGATGAGGCCCGGGAGCGAGCGCGCCAGCACGATCTCGGCGGCGACCGTGACCTTGGCGAACACCTCACGGGCATCGTCGTCGAGCAGGATCGGGACCGGCTGCTGATCGACGATGTCGCCCGCATCCGCCCGCGCCACCATGTAGTGCAGCGTCGCGCCGGTCTCGCGCTCGCCTTTCAGGATGGCCCAGTTGACCGGCGCGCGCCCTCGGTACTTCGGCAGAAGCGAGCCGTGCATGTTGAGGGCGCCACGACGGGCGCAGTCGAGCAGCGCCTCGGGCAGGAGCGAGCGGTAATAAAAGGAGAAGATGAAGTCGGGCTGCAGGTCCTCGGCCATGCCCTCGAGCCCGGCGGCGCCGGGCTCCGCGGGGGCGATCACGTTCAGCCCGCAGTCCGCCGCCGTGGCCGCGACGCTCGCATACCACTGCGTCTCCTTCGGGTCATCGGGGACCGTGACCACGAGCGCAATCTCGACACCGGCGGAGAGCAGGGTCTTGAGACAGCGGACTCCCACGTCGTGGTGGGCAAAGACGAGCGCCCGCGTCGGGCTCACTCCGGCGCCCCCTGCACGCGCGCCCCGGCCACGAGCGCGGGTCGGTCGGACACCGCTCGGTCCTCCGCCAGCCGCTCCGCAGCGGGACGCGGCTCCTCGAGCACCGCCGCCACCGTGTAGCGCGGCCGCTGGCGCACCTGCTCGTAGATGCGGCCCACGTATTCCCCGACCACTCCGAGTCCGATCAGCGCGACTCCGATCAGGAAGAAGGCGACGCCGAACAGCGTGAACAGACCCTCGGCCTCGGGGCCGACGATCAGACGGCGGATCGCGAGGTAGGCGACGAGGAGCAGCGAGATCACGGCGATCACGGTGCCCGCCAGCGAGAAGAACTGCAGCGGCGCGGTCGAAAATCCCGTCATCAGGTCGAAGTTGAGGCGGATGAGACGATAGAGCGAGTACTTGGACTGTCCCAGCATGCGCTCCGCGTGCGCCACCTCGATCTCCACCGGATGGCGTGCGAAGGTGTAGGCGAGCGCCGGTACGTAGGTGCTCACCTCGGTGCAATGATTCACGGCGTCGACGACGCTGCGGTGATAGCCGCGCAGCATGCAACCCTGGTCGGTGATGCGGATCGAGGTGGTGCCCTCGCGCAGGCGGTTCATCAGTCGCGAGGCCGCCCTGCGCCACAGCAAGTCCTGGCGGCTCCTGCGAATGGTGCCGACGTAGTCGGCGCCGGCGTCCATGGCGGCGACGATCCGCGCGATCTCCTCCGGCGGGTTCTGCAGGTCGGCGTCGAGGGTGATCACGTAGGCGCCGCGCGTCTGCGCGAAGGCGGCGAGGATCGCCAGGTGCTGGCCGGCGTTCCTCGCGAGCAGCACCACCCGGGTGACGTCCGGGCGCCGCTCGAACTGGCGGCGCAGCTGCGCCACGGACCCGTCGGTGCTGCCATCATCGACGAACACCACCTCGTAGGAGCGGCCGAGCGCATCGAGCGCCGGGTACAGCCGCTCGAAGAGCAGCGGCAGTCCCTCCTGCTCGTTGTACACCGGGATGACGGCCGAGAGCTGCGGGCTCATGCGACCCGCGCTCCGCGGAGGATGTCGTTCGCCGCGCTCACGACCCGGTCGACATCCTCGAGCTCCATGGCGGGAAACAGCGGCAGCGTCACGGTCCGCCGTCCGACGGCCTCCGCGTTCGGGAACTGTCCCTCGCGATAGCCGAGGGCGCGATAGGCGCTGAAGAGGTGGATGGCCGGGTAGTGGACCCCGACGCCGATACCGCGCGCCCTCATCGCCTCGATGAACTCGCGCCGCGAGATCGAGAGCCGCTCGGGCGGCGGCAGGAGCGGAGTGAATACGTGCCAGCTGTGGCCGGCATCGCCGCGCTCCGGTAACCGCACCGGCGGCTCCGCGCCCCACAGCTCGAAGTAGCGCGCGGTGAGCTTACGGCGCCGGGCGTTGAATTCCTCGAGCCTTCGGAGCTGCCCCAGACCTACCGCGGCCGCGACATCCGAGAGATTGTATTTGCCCCCGGGGAGCAATGTGTCGAAGTCGTCCGGGCCGCGTTTCACCTGCCCGTGCCAGCGGTGCAGCTCGATCGCCGTCAGCTCCTCGGGCGAGCCGCCCGAGATCGCGCCGCCTTCGACGGTGGTCATGTTCTTGTTCGGATGGAAGCTGAACACGACCAGGTCCCCGAAGCTGCCGATGCGCCGGCCCCCCCAGGAGGAGCCGATGGCGTGGGCCGCGTCCTCGATGACGCGCAGTCCGTGCTTGCCCGCGATCGCATAGAGCCGGTCCATATCGACCGCAAGGCCCGCGAAGTGCACCGGCAGGATCGCGCGGGTGCGGGGCGTGATCGCCGCCTCGACCTGGGCGAGGTCGAGGTTGCGCGAGTCGAGCCCCACGTCCACGAACACCGGCCGTGCGCCGACGCGCACGATCACGTTCGCGGTAGCCACGAAGGAGAGAGCCGGGGTGATGACCTCGTCGCCCTTGCCGATCCCGCAGGCGAGCAGCGCCATCTCCAGCCCCGCGGTCGCGGAGGTCTGGGTGCGCACCGGCCGTCCCCCGAGATAGGCGGACAGCTCCGCCTCGAGTTGGGCCACCTTCGGTCCGCTCGCGAGCCAACCCGAGCGCAGCACCTCGGCGACGAGGGCGATGGTGTCCTCGTCGATGCTCGGACGGGTGAAGGGCAGTTGCTTCACGGGCTTGCTCGAGTCGTTCATGACCGCGCCACGAGTATCACGCCCAGCACGATGACGGCGATGCCGGCCACACGCTGGCCGTTCGGAATCTCACCGAGGAGCCACCAGGCGAGCCCGACGTTGATGACGTAGCCGAGCGACAGCAACGGATACGCCTGGCTCACCGGCACCCGCGACAGCCCCACCAGCCACACGATCACGCTCAGGCCGTAGGCGCACAGCGCGTACCATAGCGAGGGCACGACCAGCAGGTCGAGCCCCCGCCTCCAGACGCCCGCCTCACCGGCGATCAGCGGACCGCTCACGCGCGTCGCGGCCTTGAGTCCCAGCTGCGCCAGGGCGTTGAGCAGCACGCCGGATGACAGGATGAGGAAATCGCTGACTTTCACGCTCGACTCACGCTTTCGCTCGACTCACGCTTTCAGAGGCGACTCACCGCGACCGTGTAGTCGTCGAAGGCAATCACGCGCCCGGGAAGGCCGCGCCGCCGCCACTCATCCCAGATTCCCGGATCGAAGAATGCCACGGCCTCGCCGCCCGCGCTCCAGCGGGCGACGAATTCCCGCATCGCCACACGATGCTGCGGCTCCTGCTCCAGCCCGAAATGCAGCTCTCCCTCATAGTCGACCAGCTGCAGGGTACGCGCGAGGTACGGCGCTACGGTCTCCCGGTACTGGCCGACACTGTACAGCGGCGTGCTCGCCCTGATGTAGGGACGCGCCGCCCTCACCAGCTCGCGCGCCGAGCGGGCCGGCGGAGTCGCACTGTAGGCGCACAACAGGCATTGCCAGCCGAGAATCGCTCCCAGAGCCGTCGCGACGGACGCGGCGGTGCGCGTGGCGGGCCGCGCCCGCCACGTGATCACCACCGCCGCGAGGGCCGCCAGCAGCGCCGCCCCCGTCCACAGCAGCGCCTCGTGCGGCACGTAGCTGTTGCGGCGCGCGCTATAGAGAAGGAGTCCCAGGGCGACCACCCCTGTCAGGGCCGCGCCGATTCGCGCGGCGTGCCGCGCGAGCGCCTCCGCGGCGCCGCTGCCGGCGCCGGTGACCGCCGCCAGCACCGGCAGCATGGGCAGGATATAAGGCGCGAGCTTGGATCCGGAGGCGGAGAAGAACGCGAGTGTCACGGTGGCGAAGACCAGCAGGAACTTGAGGGGCTTGAAGGGCGCGGACGCGGAGCCGGGCGCCGCTGCCGCGGCCGCGCCGGAGGTGAGCGCGGCGCGTCCCGGCCCTCCGGCAGCTTCGGGCTCCGCCCGCCAGGCGCTCACCGCAGCGCGGGCCAGCGGGACGACCCAGGGCAGCACGCCGACGAGCAGCAGCGGAATGAAGTACCACCACGGCTCCACGCGCTGGTGCACCGTGGTGAGAAAGCGCGCGAAGTGCTCGTGGACGAAGAAGAATCCGGGGAACGCGGGGTTGCGCAGCGACACCACCACGAACCACGGGGCGGCTACGCCTGCAAAGAGCGGCAGACCCGCCGCGAGGTGCAGCCGGCGCCAGGTGCGCGAGTCGCGCTCGATGAGCGTGTAGAAGACGAGCGCCGCGCCCGCGAGCACGCCGACCACGATTCCCTTGGAGAGCACCGCCAGCGCCCCCGCCCCCCAGGCCGTCAGCATCCAGCGCCGCTCCGCGGGCGATCGCGGAGGTGAGGTCTGCGCCAGGGTGAAGGCGAGCACGGCGGCCGTGAGAAAGAAGCTGAAGGCGCCGTCCAGAAGGTTGATGTGTCCGACGATGAGGAAGAACGGGCTGACCGCGAGCGCGGTGAGGGCGAGCCGCGCGGCTGCACCGCCGTAGAGACGCGCCACCCACGCGAAGGTGAGCGGCAGACATGCGAACGCGAGCCCGACGCTCCACAACCGCGAGCTCCACTCGCTCACGCCGAAGACCTCGTACGCGATCGCGGTCGCCCAGTACTGGAGCGGCGGCTTCTCGAAGTACAGGAGACCGTCGAAGCGTGGCGTGACCCAGTCGCCGCTCGCGAGCATCTCGCGCGGAATCTCCGCATACCGGCCCTCGTCCGGGTCGAGGAGGGGCCGCACCGGCACCGTCGCGAACCACGCCAGCGCGAGCAGCACCCAGGCCGCCCAGCCGGGCTGGCCGGTAGCCCCCGCCTCCACCTCGCCGCTCATGCCGCGGGCAAGGCCGCCCCTGGCGGGTGCATCAGATGCCCGCCATCGCCGCCGCGCGCGTGCCGAAGCCTTCCTGCTTCACGTAGAACTCGATGGTGCGGCGGACGGCCGTGTCCATGTCGGTGCTCGGACGCCATCCGAGGTCGCGCTGCGCCGCCTCGATGTTGGGCACGCGCACCTGGATGTCCTGGTAGTACTTGCCGTAGTACTCGCCGGCGGACACATCGACGATCTCGGTGGCACGGGCGTTGTCGCGCAGCACCGGGAACTCCTGTGCGATCCGGATGGTGCGCTCGGCGAGATCGCGGATCGAGATGCAATTGGCCGGGTTGCCGATGTTGAATATGCGCCGGCTGGCGCGCCCGTTCTCGTTCCCGAGAATGGTCAGGAGGCACTCGATGGCGTCGTCGATGTAGGTGAAGGAGCGCTTCTGGCCGCCGCCGTCCACTAGCTTGATCGGGCGACGGTAGAGCACGTTCGAGAGGAACTGGGTGAAGACCCGGGAGCTCCCCTCCTTCGGCTCCTCGACGTTGTCGAGATTCGGCCCGATGAAATTGAACGGCCGGAACAGCGTGTAGTCGAGGTTGTCGCGCACCCCGTAGGCGTAGATCACGCGGTCGAGGAGCTGTTTCGAGGCGGCGTAGATCCAGCGTTGTTTGTTTATCGGCCCGTACACCAGGGGACTCGCCTCCTCGTCCAGCGCCGCATCGGGCGACATGCCGTAGATCTCGGAGGTCGACGGGAACACGAGCCGCTTGCCGTACTTGACGCAATGGCGCACCACGTCGAGATTCGCCTCGAAGTCGAGCTCGAACACCCGCAGCGGATGCGTCACGTACTGGGCCGGGTTGGCGATGGCGACCAGCGGAACGACCGCATCGCACTTTTTTACGTGGTACTCGACCCATTCCTTGTTGATCGTGATGTCGCCCTCGACGAAATGAAAGCGCCCGGTCTGCGGCAGACCCTGGAGCTTGTTGTCGGCGAGGTCGATGCCGTACACCTCCCAGGGGCGGCTGCGCAGGATCGCGTTGGTGAGCGCGCTGCCGATGAACCCGTTCGCCCCGAGGATCATGATTTTTAGTGCCATAGCCTTCCTCACCCGAGCATCGAGCCCCGGGAGCGCCGACTAGCGCCCCGGAGTCGGGCGCGTAATGCTAGCATTTTCCGGCACTTTCGGCCGGCGAGCGCAAGACCCACGCGAGCGAAGCGAGGCGCGTGCTGCGCCGGCCGCGTTTTCTTTCAGGAGAAAGTTTCATGCGCTCGGTCGGCCGCGATGCCCTGTTCAGCCTGGCGGCGCTCCTCGTGAGCGTGATCCTCGTGCAGTCGATCTACGCGACCGTCATCCGCCCGCGCGCGGCCGCGATTCTCGCCGAGCCCGTCGTGCCCCAGGACCAGTTGAAGCCGGGACAGGTCATCACTCACAACCTGCGCTCGCCGTTCGTGATCCTGAAAGACTACGAGCAGGAGGTCGCGCTGATCCTCGCGACCTGGGCGCTGTCGCTGATCGGGTATCAGGCGCTCGCCGTGGCGCGCGACCGGCGGCTGCTCGAGAAGCCCTACGTCGAGATCCCCGAGGGGCGCGTCGTGCTTCCCGATGACGCGCGCGCCTACGGACGGCCGATCGAGAGCCTGCCGCGCGAGGAGCAGGAGATGCTCCTGCCGCGTGCGCTGCTGGTGGCGCTGAATCGCTTCGGCGCGACGCGCAGCGTCCAGGACGCCGCCGAGGCGGTGCGCGCCGAGTGCGAGAACGAGCTGGATCGCCTCGACGCGCAGCTCTCCATGGTGCGCTTCACCGCCTGGGCGATTCCCGCCGTCGGGTTCGTCGGCACGGTGCGCGGCATCGGCCGCGCGCTCCAGGAAGCTCAGGGCGCCCTGCGCGGGGACATCTCCGGCGTCACGCTGGGGCTCGGCATTACCTTCAACGCCACGCTCACGGCGCTGGTTTCCTGTATCGTGGTGATGTTCTGTCTGCACCAGCTGCAGCAGGCGCAGGATCGTTTCGTGCTCGATGCGCGGATGTACATCGACCGGCGGCTGATCCGCAACATGCGCGTGAGCTGAAGTCGAGCTCGGCGGCTCAACAGCAGCGGCTGACTCCGCTCCACCTGCGCTGCTCGCTCTCCCGGTAGAACTCGCGGCGGCTCGCGGGCGGCCGGCCGGGATGCTCGCGGGAAAAATGAACGAGGTAGCGCTCGTAAGCGTCGTCGCCAGAGGCGCCCCGCAACCCGCTCCAGGCGACCCGGAGCCACCGGATGAAGCGCGCCGAGGCTCCACGCCCGCCGCTCACGGGCTGCTCCCCTCGGGCACGCCCGTGAGGCGCCTGACCTGGTAAGGGGCTTCCGAGGTCTGAGCCACCGGCTCGCCGCGCAGCCGCCGCGCGCAGACGCGCAGCATGTCGAGGATCACGAGCCACAGGAGCGCCGTGAAGAGCATCGTGAGCCAGCCGTCGAGACGCTGATTGAAGATGAGCTGGGGCGCGACCGCCGCCCGCTCCGCCGGGAGCGTGCCCGCGGCGAGCCTGGCCGCCAGATCGTTGGCGGCGGCGAAGAAGCCGATCCGGATGTCGGGGCTGGTGATCTTCTGCCAGGCGGCGGTCGTCGTGATCAGGGCGAGCCAGGCGAGAGGGATCAGCGTCACCAGCGCGTAGCGCACCTTTCCCGACTTGACGAGGATGCCGGTCGCCACCGACAGCGCGATCCCGGCGAGCATCTGATTCGAGATGCCGAACAGCGGCCAGAGGATGTTCACCCCGCCGTTGGGATCGATGACGCCCACGTACAGATAGTAGCCCCAGGCCGCGACGACGAGCGTGCTGGCGATGAGCGCCGACGGGTACCAGGAGGTGCGTCCCAGCGGCTTCCACGCCTGCCCGAGCAGGTCCTGCAGCATGAACCGGCCGACGCGCGTGCCCGCATCGAGTGTCGTCAGGATGAACACCGCTTCGAACATGATCGCGAAGTGGTACCACACGGCCAGCAGTCCCCGTCCGAAGGTGCTCCCGAAGATGCTCGCCATGCCAACCGCGAGCGACGGCGCACCGCCGGTGCGGGCAAACAGCGTGCGCTCGCCCATCGCCTGCGCGAGGCGATTCATCTGATCGGCCGTGACGGGGAAGCCCCAGCCGCTGATCGTCTGCACGGCCGCCTCGGGCGTCGCGCCGACGACTCCGGCCGCGGTGTTGATGGCGAAGTACACGCCCGGATCGAGCAAGGTGGCGGCGATCATCGCCATGATGGCCACGAAGGACTCGAGCGCCATGCTGCCGTAACCGATGAGGCGCACATCGGCCTCGTTCGAGATGAGCTTCGGCGTCGTGCCGCTCGCGACCAGAGAGTGAAAGCCGGAGATCGCGCCGCAGGCGATGGTGATGAACACGAACGGAAAGAGCTTCCCGCCGAAGAGCGGCCCGCTGCCGTCGATGAACTGCGTGATCGCGGGCATCCTGATCTGCGGATGCGTCAGCACGATGGCGACGGCGAGCAACATCACCGTGCCGAGCTTGAGGAAAGTGGACAGGTAGTCCCGCGGCGCGAGCAGCAGCCACACCGGGAGGATCGCGGCGGTCCAGCCGTAGACGATGACGAATCCGGCGAGCGGCAGGGCGCCATAGTCGAACCAGTCGCGGATCCCTTCCCTGTGATCCACCCACCCGCCGCCGAGCACGGCGAGGAGCACCAGGGCGACGCCGAGGAGCGAGGCCTCGAGCACCCGCCCCGGCCGCAGGAAGCGGAGGTAGATGCCGACCAGGATCGCGACGGGGATGGTCGCGAACACCGTGGAAGTGCCCCACGGGCTGTGTTTCATCGCGTTGACGATGACGAGCCCGAGCACCGCGATCAGGATGACCATGATGGCGAGCGTGCCGGTGAGAGCCGCAAAGCCTCCCAGGGGCCCGAGCTCATCGCGCGCCATCTGGCCGAGGCTGCGCCCGTCGCGCCGGGTGGAAAGCAGCAGGATCGTCATGTCCTGCACGCACCCCCCGAGCACCGCCCCCACCAGGATCCACAGCGTTCCGGGCAGATAACCGAACTGCGCCGCGAGCGTCGGGCCCACGAGCGGTCCGGGTCCGGCGATCGCAGCGAAGTGATGGCCGAAGGCGATCCAGCGATGTGTGGGAACGAAATCCCGACCGTTGCTCAGGCGCTCGGCGGGCGTCGCCCGCGAGCCGTCGACGCAGAGCACGCGGGCCGCGATCCAGGCGGCGTAGCAGCGGTAGCCGAGGAGATAGATGCATACCGCGGCCGTCACGATCCACAGCGCGTTGATCGGCTCGTGCCGCTCGAGCGCGATGCCGCCCACCGCAAACGCGGCGCCGGCCGCCAGCACCACGCCCGAAACCTTTCTGATCACGCCGCCTCCTCCCCTGCTCAATCGGCGCAGCCTGCTGAGGCCCGCAGCCGCCTCAGGCCCGCAGCCGGCGCAGCGCCTCGCCGTACCGTTTGACCAGGACTTCGCGGTCGCGGTGCCGCCCGCCGCTCACGACCTTCACACCCGCGCGCCATACGCAGTCGATCGCCTCACGTCCCGCGGCGAAAATCCAGCTGTCGAGGATCTCGTCTCCGCGGCGCTCGATGAGCGCCGGGTGGGCGGGCGAGAGGGTGACGACATCCAGCGACGATTCGGCCGCGACACCCGCCGCGGGCGAGGCGCCTGCAGGGGGCAGCGCACCCGCGGCACCCGTTGAAACGGCAGCGGGCAGCGCACGCGCACGGTTCGCCCCACTGTCCGCTCCCTGGAGGGCCTGCCGCCCGGCCGCGAGCGCCGCATCGAAGAGGCTCCGCCCGGTCGAGGCGTTGGCGCCCGCCGCCAGAACATTGCGCGCGCGCTGCGCGAGGCGCTGGGAGTACTCGAGCGTACGCAGCTCCGCGGCGGCATCGAGCAGGATGTTGGAATCGCTGCCGATCGCGATGCGGCCCCGCTCGCGGAGGAACCGTGCCGCGGGAAAGATCCCGTCCCCGAGACTCGACTCAGTGATCGGGCATAAACCGACGACCACCCGGCGAGCGGCGATCCCGACGAGCTCCGCATCGGTGGCATGCGTTGCGTGCACCAGGCACCAGCCCTCGCCGAGGACCTGATTCTCGAGCAGCCACTCGATCGGCCGGCGGCCGCTCCACGCCACGCACTCCTCCACCTCCCGGATCTGTTCCGCGATGTGCATGTGGATGGGGCCGCCGTGCGCGAGGCCCACCACTGCGGAAAGCTCCCCCGGCGTCACCGCCCTGAGGCTGTGGGGCGCAACGCCGACGCTCGCCCCGGCGAGCAGGCGGACCGCCCGGCGGCACGCCTCGACGATCCGGGCGAAACCGTCCGGATCGCTGACGAAGCGTTGCTGGCGCGTCTCGGGCGCGGCGCCGCCGCAACCGCCGTGCGCGTAGAACACCGGCAGCAGCGTCAGCCCGATGCCGGTATGCGCGGCGGCCGCCGCGACGCGCCCGGCCAGCTCTCCCGGGTCGGTGAAGGGCACGCCGCCGCGGTCGTGGTGCAGGTAGTGAAATTCGCCGGCGTGCGTGAAGCCCGCCTCGAGCATCTCCGCAAAGCACAGCGCGCTGATCGCCTCGAGCTCTTCCGGGCCGATGCGCTCGACGAAGCGGTACATGAGCTCGCGCCAGCTCCAGAAGCTGTCGCTGTCCGGCCCGCGCCGCTCGGTGAGTCCCGCCAGACCCCGCTGGAAGGCGTGGCTGTGCACGTTGGGGAGCCCGGGCAGAGCGATCGCATGGCGCTCGTCGCCCGGCTGCGCGTCGGTGTCCGTGGTCACGCTCTCGATGCATCCGCCGCCCGCGGTGATCCGCACGCGCCGCGCCCATCCCGACGGCAGGAGCGCCGAGTCAAACCACAGGCCCGCCATGGCGTACATTATTCCTGATTGGCCGCCGGGACGTCAGCCTTGAGAGGACGGATGCACGATGAGCGATGAAGCCGAGGCGCCGTGGCTCACGGTGCGGCGCGGATCGGCGCCGCTGCTGCTGTGCATGCCGCACACCGGAACCGACATACCGGCGGCGATCGAGGCCGGCCTGGTCTCTCCGTGGCTCGGTCGCAAGGACACCGACTGGTGGATCGACCGGCTCTACGCGTTCGCCGGAAATCTCGGCGCGAGCGTGGTGCGCACCGCGCTGTCGCGCACCGTGATCGATACCAATCGCGATCCGTCGGGCGCCTCGCTCTATCCCGGACTCGCGACCACCGAGCTCTGCCCGACGACGAGCTTCGACGGCGAGCCGCTCTACCGGGCCGGGACCGCGCCGGATGCGGCCGGGATCGCCTCGCGGCGGCGGGCGTTCTTCGAGCCCTACCAGCGCGCGCTGGAGGAGGAGATCGTGCGACTGCGCACCCTGCACCCGGCGATCGTCGTGTATGACTGTCACTCGATCCGCTCGCGCATTCCGCGACTCTTCAGCGGCACGCTCCCCAACCTCAACATCGGCAGCTTCGGTGGCGCGAGCTGCGCGCCGCAGCTGACACGGCGCATCGAGCAGCTCTGCGACGGCGGGGATTTCTCGCGCGTGACCAACGGCCGCTTCAAGGGCGGCTACACCACGCGCCATTACGGCCGGCCGCAGCACGGCGTGCACGCCGTGCAGATGGAGCTCGCCTGTCGCGGCTATCTGCGCGAGCCGGAAGGCGAGGTGGACCCCGCCAACTGGCCCTGCCCGTGGGACGAGGTCTTCGCCGCGCCGATGCGCGCCGTGCTGGAGCGAGTCCTCACGGCGTGCATCGGCTTTGCGTCGGAGCTGAAAGCCTAGAACCGGAACCCGAAGCGGATCGGAATGAACTCGGTGGGCTGCGGCGTCTCGATGCGCTCGTAGCGCGCCTCCACGAACCACGACTGGCCGCGGGGGAGCAAGAAGCTCACTCCGGCCCCTGCGTGCCAGGCGAAGCGCGTGTCGTCGGTGCTCGCCACCAGCGTGTTGGCACCGAAGCCGGGTGTGCAGAAGAACGGGTCGCAGTAGAAGCCGTTCTGGGTGAGCTCGATGCGGCGCCAGGCGAGCCCTGCCCCGCCGGTCCCGTAGAAGTGCACCCAGGAATTGAACGGCGCTTCCAGTACGCCGTCGACAAAGCCGCTCACGGTCTGCATCGTGCCGTAGTCGATCGGGGTCCCGGTCGCGGCTTCGTTGAGCGCGAGGAACTGGCTCGTGGCGTCGGAGCGGCTGTAGGTCAGATCGAACCTGAGCGCGAACGGGCCGGGCGCATCGGGACGGAGGATCACGCCGGTGCCGAAGGTCCAGCCGTTGTCGAAATCGTTGCCGGTCGGCCCTTGCGTGATGCTGGCGCCGCCGTCGATGAACCACTGCACGGGGCGTGCCGCGGCGTAGCGAGCCGGGTATTGATATGTCTGCGCCAATGCGGGCGCGCTGCAGGCCAGCAGCGCCACCGCCGCGGACACCCCGAGCGAGGCGAGGACGCGAGGGTACGACTTCACGTATGTCATCGTCGGATCCTTTGCTGAATGGGGACTGAATCAGCCCGCGCGCCGGAGCCTCCTCTGCACGGCTCGGGCGATCTCGTGGACTTCGCCGATCCCGAGCGCGCTGGCAGAGACGAAGAACGCGGCAGCCGCGAGGACGATGACAAGGGCGAGGCTCAGGCACTTCGGCCAGAAGCTCTGCACCGCCCAGTCCGCCAGCAGGAAATGCGCGCCCGCCCACGACGCGAGCAGCAGCACGGCGGAGGCGAGCGCCACCTTCGAGAGGAGCGCCAGCATCGCGCGCGATTCGAGCCTTCCCAGGTGGGAGCGCATGAGCGCGTACAGAATGAGGAAGTTGGTGGTGGCTACGCAGGCGGTGGAGAGCGCGAGTCCCCGATGACCCCAGTTGAACCGCACCGTCAGCGTCCAGTTGAGAGCCAGGTTGAGGCCCACCGCGAGGAAGCTCACCAGCATCGGCGTGCGGCGCCTCTCGAGAGCATAGAAGGCGTTCACGAGAACCTTCAGCGCCGCGTAACCGCACAGGCCGATGGCGTAGAAGCGCAGCGCCGCGGCCGACTCGGCCGTCTCGTGGGCGCCGAATCGGCCGTGCTGGTAGAGCACCGAGATGATGGGCTCGGCGAGCACCATGAGACCGATGCTGGACGGAATGGTCATGAGAAAGGTGAGCCGCATACCGCGTGCCAGCTCGCTGCGGAAGGCCTCGGTGTTGCCGGTCGCCGCCATGCGCGCGAGCAGCGGCAGCGCCACGGTGCCGAGCGCCACGCCGAAGATCCCGAGCGGCAGCTGCATCAACCGGAAGGCCACCGTGAGCCAGAAGGTCGGGCCGTCGCCGAGCTGGGAGGCGAACACCGAGTTGACGAGCACGTTCAGCTGCGTGGTGCTCGCGGCGATCACCGACGGGCCCATGAGGCGCAGGATCGAGCGCACACCCGGATCGCGCCAGTGGAAGTCGGGATGAAACGAGTGGCCGGCGCGGCGCAGCGCCGGCAGCTGCACCACGAGCTGCAGCGTGCCGCCGACGAGCGTGCCGATAGCGAGGCCGAGAATCGCCCGCGCTCCGAAGTGGGGATCGAGCCAGTACCCGAGCAGCACGCCGGAGACGATCGACCCCAGGTTGAAGAAGCTCGAGGCCATCGCCGGCATGCCGAACACGTTGCGCGCATTCAACATGCCCATGACCAGCGCCGCGAGCGACACCAGCAGGATGAACGGGTACATGATGCGCGTCAGGGTCACGGTGAGTGCGGCCTTGCCGGGATCGAAGCCGGGGGCGAGCGCCGCGACCAGCCAGGGCGCCGTCGCGATCCCGGTCACGGTGATGGCGCTCAATGAGACTGCGGTGAGCGTCGCCACCTTGTCCGCGAGCCGCCAGGCGGCGGCGGTATCCTGAAGGGCCGCCGTGCGGCTGAACACCGTGACGAAGGCCGTGGACAGCGCGCCCTCCGCGAACAGGTCGCGCAGCAGATTCGGGATGCGGAAGGCGATGGTGAACGCGTCCATGACGCGCCCGCCCCCGAAGAGCGCCGCGAAGATCTGCTCGCGCGCCAGGCCGAGCACGCGGCTGCAGAGCACCGCGAGCCCGACGACCCCCGCGGCCCGGGTGTTCAGCCGCTCGGCGCCCGGCTCCGCCGCGGTCGCGGCCGCCGCGCCCGCGGGGGTGTTGGCTGTTGGCATGCGGTCGCCACGGTACCACCGTTAACGTACGCTGCGCACGCCCCACGCGGCTTGCCGCGCCGCGCCGCCAGGTTATATTATTGTGGTCATAATATTACCACGCCGGGCGTGCGGCGGGGCGAGGATCCATGAACTCCGACGTCATCATCACCTGCGCCGTCACCGGCGACGACACCAAGGTCACGAAGAGCCCGCACTGCCCGATCACGCCCGAGCAGATCGCCGCCTCCGCGGTCGAGGCCGCACGCGCCGGAGCGGCCATCGTGCACATCCACGTGCGCGACCCGCAGACCGGCCAGTTCAGCATGGCGACCCGCCACTACCGTGAGGTCGTGAAGCGCATCCGCGAGAGCCGGGTCGACGTGCTGGTCAACCTCACCTGCGGCATGGGCGGCTACATCTGCGTCGGCCGCCAGGGGCTCGCGGACACGCCCGCTCCCGGCACCGACTTCGTGAGCCAGGAGGACCGGATGCGGCACGTGATCGAGCTGTGCGCGGAAGGGTTGTACCGCCCGGAGATCGCGACGCTCGACTGCGGTACCCTCAACTTCGGCGACGGCAACCGCGCCTACGTTTCCACGCCCGATTACTGCCGCCAGGGCGCGATGATTCTCCGCGACCTGGGAGTCAAGGTGGAGCTCGAAATATTCGACACCGGCAACCTCTGGTTCGTGAAGCAGATGATCAAGGAAGGCCTCGTTCCGGCCCCCGCCGTGATCCAGCTGTGCACCGGGATCCCGTATGGCGTGCCCGCGGACGTGGGTCACCTGCTCGCGATGGTGAACTACCTGCCGGAGGATTGCGTGTGGACGTCCTTCGCCGTGAGCCGCATGCAGATGCCGTGGGTGGCGCAGTCGGTGCTGCTCGGCGGCAACGTGCGCGTCGGGCTCGAGGACAACCTGTACCTGAGCCGCGGGGTGTATGCGAGCAACGCGCAGCTGGTCGAGAAGGCGCGCACCATCATCGAGGCGATGGGAGCGCGGGTCCTCACCCCGGCTCAGGCCCGGGAGCGCCTCAAGCTGCACTGACGTGGCAGGCGTACGCATCTACGAGACCGCGATTCTCCCGGAGTGGATCGACTACAACGGTCACCTGCGGGATGCCTATTACACGCTGATCGTGAGCCTCGCGTCCGATGCGCTCATGGACCGGCTGCACATGGACGCCGCGTACCGCAAGCGCACCTCCTGTACGCTCTACACGGTGGAGATGCACATCCACTATCTCGACGAGGTCAAGGCCACCGACACGGCCCTCGTCGGCGTGCGCATCGTCGGCGCCGATCACAAGCGCATCCACGCCGCCTTCGAGATCCTGCGCGCGGGTCACACGGGCGCGGCCGCCGTGGCTGAGGTGATGCTGCTGCACGTGCGCCAGCAGGGCGAGACGGCCGCGAGCGTGCCCTTCCCGCCCGAAGTGCAGGCCGCGATCGCGCAGCTCGAGGCCGAGACCGCGGGGTTGTCTGCGGGGGGTCCCCCCTCGCGGCGCCTGGAGCTCTCCAGCGCGCCGCGCAGCTCATGAGCGTCCCGGCATTGCGACGCCTGCTGGCGCCGCGCAGTCTCGCCCTGGTCGGCGGCGCCTGGGCGGATGCCGTGCTCGCGGCGAGCGGCGTCATCGGCTACACGGGCGAGGTGTGGCGCGTACATCCGACGCGCCCCTCGAGCGCGAAGGAGCGCTATTTTCGGTCGGTCGAGGAGCTCCCCGCGGCACCCGATGCCGCCTTCATCGCCACCCCGGCGCGCGAGGTGCCGGCCATTGCGGCGGCGCTCGCGCGGCGCGGCGCCGGCGGCTTCGTGTGCTTCGCCGCCGGCTTTTCCGAGACCGGGACGCCGGACGGCGAGCGCCTCACGCGCGAGCTGCTCGCGAGCGCCGGGGGGCTGCCATTTCTCGGTCCCAACTGCTACGGCTTCGTCAACTTCTTCGACGGCGCGGCGCTCTGGCCCGATCAGCTGGTCGGCAGCCGGATCGAGCGCGGCGTTGCCCTCATCTGCCAGAGCGGGACGCTCGCGCTCAATCTCCTCTTCAGCGATCGCTCGCTGCCGATCGGCTGCGTGCTCACCGTCGGCAATCAGACGCGCCTCGCCGCCGAAGACCTGATCGAGCTCCTCGCAGCCGACGAGCGGGTCAGCGCGCTCGGACTGTATCTGGAAGGTGTGCGCGACGGGGCGCGCTTTGCGGCCGCCGCCGCCCGCGCGCGCGCCGCCGGCAAGCCCATCGCGCTCGTCAAGGCCGGCCGCACCGAGGCCGCAAGGAGCACCGTGCACACGCACACCGGCGCGCTCGCGGGGGCGGATGCGGCCTTCGACGCCTTCTGCGCCCAGGCGGGAATCGCCCGGTGCGAGACGCTCGCGACACTGTGCGAGACGCTGAAGATCTTTCACAGCGGGGGGCCGCTCGCCGGCCGCCGGATTCTCGCCATGGGCGCCTCCGGCGGCGATATGGCCATGACCGCGGACGCGGCGCGCCATCTCGGCCTCGACTTCGCGCCGATTCCGGCGGACGCCGCCGCCCGCCTCACGGAGATTCTCTCGGAACGGGTTCATATCTCGAACCCGTTCGATTTTCATACTCACGTGTGGTTCGATCCTCCGCGGCAGCGGGAGATGTTCGGCGTCGCGCAGCGCGCCGGCTTCGACGTAGTGGCCTTTCTGGTCGACTGCCCGCCTCCCGGCGTGGCCGATGACTCCGCCTACGTGAGCGCGATCGACGCTTTCGCCGCAGCGCTCCCCGGAGCGACGGTGCGCAGGGCGGTGATCGCGTCCCTCCCCGAGTCGCTGTCGCGGGCGACGCGGGAGCGGTGTCTCGCGCGGGGCATCGTGCCGCTGCAGGGCCAGCGCGAGGCGCTCGAAGCGCTCGATCTCGCAGGCGCCGTCGGCGAGAGCTGGGCGCGCGGCGGCGAGGGGGCGAGCCTCGTGAGGCCGCGCGCCAGGCCCGCCGCGGCGCGCACGCTCGCGGAGGCCGCGGGCAAGAGCGCGCTCGCGGCCTTCGGTGTCCGGGTGCCGCGCTCGCAGCTCGTGGCGTGGGCGGAGGCGGCGGGAGCAGCCGAGGCGCTCGGCTTCCCGGTGGTCATCAAGGCCGCCGGCGGCGCGCTCGAGCACAAAACCGAGCTCGGCGCGGTCGTCCTCAACGTGCGCTCCGCCGCCGAGGCCGCCGCGGCCGCGGAGCGGCTCTCCTCGATCTCCGGCACGGTGCTGGTCGAGGAGATGGTGAGCGATGGTGTCGCCGAGATTCTGGTCGGCGTCAGCGTCGATCCGCAGTTCGGGCAGCTGCTCACGCTCGGCGCCGGCGGGGTGCTCACCGAGCTGCTGCGCGACAGCGTGAGCCTGCTGCCGCCTTTCAGCCCGGCCTCGATCGCCGCTGCGATCGGGAAGCTGCGGGTCGCCAGGCTCCTCGCCGGCTACCGCGGCCGCCCGCCGGGCGATGTCGCGGCGCTCATCGAGACCGCGCTCGCCTCCACGCGATACGCTGCCGCCAACTTCGAGCGCCTCGTCGAGCTCGACCTGAATCCCGTGATCGTGCTCCCGGCGGGGCGCGGCGCCGTGGCAGTCGACGCCCTGATCCGCCTGGACGAGGAGCCCTGACATGTCCGAGACCACCGCAATCGACGGCATCAGGACCGCAACCCGCGGCGCGGTTTTCGAGGTGACGATCGATCGCCCGAAGGCGAACGCCATCGACCTCGCGGCGAGCCGGCGGCTGAATGCGGTGTTCACCGCGTTCCGGGACGATCCGGCGCTGCGCGTCGCGATCGTGACCGGCGCCGGCGACCGCTTCTTCAGCCCCGGCTGGGACCTGAAGGGCGCCGCCGCGGGGGAGGAGTCCGACGAGGACTGGGGCGCAGGCGGGTTCGGCGGCTTGAACCACCCGCGCAATCTCGACAAGCCCCTCATCGCCGCCGTCAACGGCATCGCCTGCGGCGGCGGCTTCGAGATCGTGCTGGGCACCGACATCGTCGTGATGGAGGAGCACGCGAAGTTCGCGCTGCCCGAGATCAACGTCGGCGTGCTCGCGGACGCCGGCACCATCAAGCTGCGGCGCCGCATCCCCTATCACGTCGCGGTCGAGTTCCTGATGACGGGCCGCTGGATGGACGCCGCGGAGGCCAGGCACTGGGGCCTCGCCAACCACGTCGTGCCGAAGGGCCAGGCGCTCGCCAAGGCGCGGGAAATCGCCCAGCAGCTTGCCGAGGGACCGCCGCTGCTCTTCCCCGCCATCAAGCAGCTCCTGCGTCACACCGAGATGGTCGCGGAGCACGCGGCCTTCGAGCTGCACGATGCGCTCGGCGCGGTGCAGAAGGTCATCCGCTCGGAGGACCTGAAGGAAGGCGCGCGCGCCTTCGCCGAGAAGCGCAAGCCCGTGTGGAAAGGAAAGTGAGCCGCGAGCGCCGGTGCGGCCGCGGCGTGATGCACGGCGGTCCAGGCTAGCCGCCGAGCGGCCGCAGCAGCGCCCGCGAGATGATGTGCCGCTGCACCTCGCTCGTGCCCTCCCAGATGCGCTCGATGCGCGCATCGCGCCAGATGCGCTCGAGCGGCAGCTCGCTCATGAGCCCCATGCCGCCGTGGATCTGCAGCGCCTCGTCGGCGACCATTTCCAGCATCTCGGTCGCTTTCAGCTTCGCGATCGCCATGTCCATGTCGGTCGCGAGCTTCTGATCGAGCTTCCAGGCCGCCTCGAGCGTGAGCAGCTCCGCGGCGCGCAGCTCGACCGCCATGTCGGCGAGCTTGAAGGACACGCCCTGGAACTTGCCGATCTGCTGCCCGAACTGCACGCGATCGACCGCCCACTGCCGCGCCGCATCGAGCGCCCGCTCGGCGCGTCCCAGGCAGGTCGCCGCCACCTGCAGGCGTGTCGCCCCGAGCCAGGCGTTGGCGACCTCGAAACCGCGGTGGGCCTCGCCGAGGACCGCCGACTTCGGCACGCGGCAGTCGCCGAACTCGAGAATGCTGTTGGTGTAGCCGCGATGCGAGACGTTGCGGTAGCCGGGCCGCACTTCGAATCCGGGCGTGCCCTTGTCGATCAGAAAGGCCGTGATGAACCTGCGCTTGCCGCGCGGGGAGTCTTCTTCACCGCTGGCGGCGAACAGGATCACGTAGTCGGCATGATCGGCGTGGCTGATGAAGTGTTTGGTGCCGTTGATGATGAAATCCGCGCCGTGCGCCCTGGCGCTGGTTCTCATGCTGCGCAGGTCCGACCCCGCCTGCGGCTCCGTCATCGCCAGGCACTCGACGCGCTCGCCGCGCACCGTCGGCAGCAGGTAGCGCTCGCGCTGCTCGCCCTGGCACGCCAGCAGGATGTTGGACGGGCGCGCCACGCAGCCGTAGTGCAGCGCGTAGCTGGTGTAGCCGAGCTCCTTCTCGTACAGCATCCAGCTCACGCCATCCAGCCCGGCGCCGCCGACTTCGGCCGGCATGTTGGCGGCATAGAGGCCGGCGGCGATTGCCTTCGCCTTGAGCTCCCGCCGCAGCTCCTCGCGCAGCGTCCCGCTGTCCTCGACCTCGCGCTCGTGCGGAACCAGCTCGCGGCGCACGAAGTCGCGGGTTGTCTTTATGATCAGCTGTTGATCCTCGGTGAGGGCAAAGTCCATCGTATCTCCTCAGGCGGAGGCCGCACGGCGCCTGGCGTCCGCCGCCGGATTCGCCTCGCTCATCGGCTCGCCTCGAGCTGCACGAGCCGAGCGCGCACCGAGGCATCCATCGGCGTGGCCTTGCCCGTCGGGGTGCTGACGTGCACGTACACCTGCTCGGCGCCGGCGACCAGCTCGTCATCGCGCCGGCGATGCAGCGCGTGAGCGAGCCGCACGTGCTGGTCGCCGACCTCGAGCACGCGCGTCGTCACGTACAGCCTCTCGAGGGCGCGCGCCCCGGTCTTGTGGCTGACGCGAGTCTCGACCGTGTACATCGCCCGCCCGGATCCCCGATACGCCTCGTCCACGCCGGCGTAGCGGAGCAGCGCATCCGTCGCATCGCCGAACACCTGCAGGTAGCGCGAATCGGTCATGTGGCCGTTGTAGTCGACCCACTCCGGTCGCACCGCGATTTCGAGGAGCCGCAGCGGCTCCCCGGCGGCGGGCGCTCCGGCATCCGCGGCAGTGCGGACGCGCTCGCGCGCGGCGGCGGCGGACTCCTCGTAAAGACGCTCCTCGAGCGAGCGCAGCGTCGCCCCCGCGCCGATGTTGTACTCCCTCAGCACCTGCTGGATCGCGACCAGGTAGTCATCGCGCAGACGCTCGAGCTCGCGGATCGAGCGGCCGGCGGCCTGCGCGTGCGTGCCCGCCACCATCTTGTCGATCAGCTCCTCGGTGAGCTCCGGGGCCTCGAGCCTGGTCCAAGGCCATTTGAGGGCGGGTCCGAACTGCCTGAGCATGTGGCGCATGCCGGCCTCGCCGCCCGCGAGATGATAGATCAGGTTGGTGCCCATCCCGGCCCAGCGCAGCCCCGGACCGTACACGATGGAGTCGTCGAGTTCCCCGGTGGTGGCCACATCCTCGTTCACCATGTGCAGGATCTCGCGCCACAGCGCCTCCTGCAGCCGGTCGGTCAGGTGTCCCGGCACCTCGCGGCGCACCTTGAGCGGATGCATGCCGATGTAGGTGAAGAAACGGGCGGCCGCATCGAGGGCCGCGGCGGCGGTCTGCCGGCCGCCGACCAGCTCCACCAGCGGCAACAGGTACACGGGATTGAAGGGATGCGCCACCAGGAAGCGCTCGGGCGCCGCCATCCCCAGCTGCAGGTCCGATGGTCTGAGACCCGAGGTGCTGGAAGCGATCACGACGTCGGGCGGCGCGTGGCGGCTCATGTCCGCGAGCACCCGCTGCTTCAGCTCCAGCTGCTCGGGAATGTTCTCCTGGATGAAATCCGCCTGCCGCGCCATGGCATTTGGATCGGTGGTGAAGGAGAGCTTCCCCTTGGGCGGCAGCGGCGCCAGCGTGAGTCGCGAGAGCGCCCCTTCGGCGTTGGCGACCGCGCCGCGGATCGAGTCCTCCATCTCGGGCCTCAAGTCCGCGGCCACGACGTCGATGCCGAAGTGCAGCGCGCGCGCCGCCCAGCCGCCGCCGATGACTCCCGTGCCGAGAAGACCCAGCGTTCGTACCCTTCTCATGATCGCGCGCGCGCTACCGGCCCACGTTTTTTAATGTCGTCATAATAATATATAAAAGGGGCGCGGCGCGCACTCCGCCTCGGTGCGGCCGGACGAGGCTAGGGGAGCGACTCGCAGAAGCGCCGCAGCCGTGCCGCGGCTGCATCGAGCGTCGCCTCCTCGGTGGCGAAGCACACGCGCACGCAAGCGGCGCTCGAGCGTCCGAACGCCGCCCCATCGAGCACCGAGACCCGCTCGGCTGCGTACAGCGCACGCGCGAACTCACCGCCCGAGAGTCCGGTGGCGCTCACGTCGATCAGCATGAACATGCCGGCTTCGGGAGGGACGGCGCGCAGATGGGGGATGTCGCCGATCGCGACGGCGAAGCGCTCCTGGCGCGTCGCGCAGAAGGCGCGCATCCGCTGCCCGGCCTCGTCCGCCAGGGCAAGCGCGGCGATCGCCGCCTCCTGAATGAAACCCGGCAGCCCGAACAGCATGCACATGGCGAGCTTTTCGGCGTGGGCCGCGAGCTCGCGCGGCCCTGCCAGCCACCCCGCCCGCCAGCCGGTCATGGCGTGCGACTTGGAGAGACTGCCGAGCGTCACGACGCGTTCCGGGAGGCGCGCCGCGAGGCTCGGCACGCGCCCGCCCGGCGCCAGTCCCGCGTAGACCTCGTCCACGATCAGCCATAGATCGTGTCGGCGCGCGAGCGCGGCGATCGAGCCGAGCTCCGCCTCGTTCAGCACCACGCCGCTCGGGTTGTTGGGCGAGGCCCAGAGGAGCGCCCGCGTGCGCGGTGTGACGTGGGCGGCGAGCGCGGCGAGGTCCGGACGCCAGCCGGCGGCGGCCGGCACGGGCACGAGCCGCGCTCCCGACACCTCGATGGTCGCGGGATAGGTCGGATAAAGCGGCTCGAAGGTCACGACCTCGTCGCCCGGCCCCGCGAGGCAGAGCGAGGCGGCGAAGAGCGCGTTCTGCGCGCCGGCGAAGTACACGACGTTCTCCGCGCCGATCGGCTGACCGCTGCGCGCGACGTGCGCCCGGGCGATCGCCTCGCGCAGCGCGGCGCGGCCGGCCGCGGGCACGTAGTGGGTATCGCCACCGCGAAGCTGCGCGACGGCGCGCTCGATGACGGGCGCGGGCGTCTCGAGATCCGGATCGCCGACGCTCAGGATCAGCACGTCCTCGCCGCGCTCGCGCGCGGCGACTGCCTCGTAGTGCGTGAGCCACGCGTCGGCGCCGTGACCGCCGATCCGATGCACCAGCGCCGAGTAATTCACGTTCTTACTGTGCGTGGGCGGTGTTAACATTTCAAGCGCATGAGCTCGGCTCCCTGGACGGTCGGACGGTACGTTGTCGAGACGCTGGCGGCCAACGGCGTCGACACCGTGTTCGGCATTCCGGGCGTTCACAACATCGAGCTGTATCGCGGGCTCGAATTCGCGCGGCTACGCCACGTGCTGGTGCGTCACGAGCAGAACGCCGGCTTCGCCGCCGACGGCTACGCGCGCGTGAGCGGCTCGGTGGCGGCGGCGTTCGTGATCTCCGGCCCGGGCCTCACCAACGCGCTCACCGCCATCGCGCAGGCGTATTCGGACTCGGTGCCGCTGCTGGTGATCGCGAGCAGCCCGGTGCGCGCCTCGCTCGGCAAGCGCTGGGGCGTGCTGCACGAGCTCGAGGACCAGCGCGCCATCGCCGCCGGGGTCACGGGCCTCGCCCGCAGCGCGCACAGCGCCCAGGACGTGCGCGACCATCTGCGCGCCGCTTTCGCGACGCTCCGCGCGGCACGGGCGCGACCCGCCTATCTCGAGATCCCGCTCGACCTGCTCCCCGAACCGACGCCGCTGCGCCCAGAGCGCTTTGCGCGCGGCGGCGGCGCGCCACCGCCCTCGCCCGCATCGCTCGCGGCCGCGCACGCGCTGCTCGCGGAGGCCGAGCGGCCGCTCTTCATCGCCGGGGGCGGCGCCCGGGGCGCGGGAGCCGCGCTGCGGCGACTGGTGGAAGCCACCGACGGCTATCTCGTCACCACGGTCGCCGGCAAGGGCGTGGTCGCCGAGAGCCATCCCGCCAATCTCGGCGCGAGCCTGCCGTTTGCTGCGATCCAGGAGCTCGTCGCCGCCGCCGATGTCGTGATCGCGGCGGGAACTGAGCTCTCCGAGACCGACGTTTACACGACCACGCGCCTCGCGATGAGCGGGCGGCTGGTGCGCCTCGACGTCGACGACTTCAAGCTCGCCGACCAGTTCGCGGCCGATGTGGTGGTGAGGGGCGATGCGGCCGCGAGTCTCGAGGCGCTCGCCGGGGACTGCCGCACGCGCAAGGGGTGGCGCACGGCCTCGGGCGCCGCGGCCGCCTATCGCGCGCGCGTCGAGGCGCAGTTCGATGCGCCCTCGCGCGCGCGCCTCGCCGCCGTGCAGGCCCTGCGCGAGAGCGTGCCCGCCGACGGCGTGGTGTTCACCGACATGACCCAGCTCGCCTACCTCGGTAACTACGCATTTCCCGCCGAGCGTCCGGGACTGTGGTTTCACCCCTCGGGCTACGGCGCGCTCGGGTTTGCCCTGCCCGCCGCCCTCGGTGCGAAGATCGCGCAGCCGCAGCGCGCGGTGGTGGCGCTCGCTGGAGATTTCGGGGTGCAGTTCACGCTACAGGAGCTCATGACCGCCGTGGAGCTCGACCTGACTCTTCCGGTCGTAGTCTGGAACAACGGCGCCCTCGGGCAGATCCGCGACGACATGCGCGCCGCCGGCATTACGCCGATCGGCGTCGTGGCGCGTAATCCAGACTTCGCGGCGCTCGCTGCGGCGTGCGGCGCGACCGGCGTCCGTGTGCACGGAGCGGCGGCTCTCGCGGAGGAGCTGCGCGCCGCCCTCACGCGGGCGGGCCCGACGCTGCTCGAAGCGGTTGCCGAGGACTTCCGCGCCCCCTGAGCTGCCCCGCTGCCCGCCCCCCTCAGCCGAAGCGCCTGAGGTCGAAGCCGCGCACGTCGTGCTCGGGCTCGCGACCGGCCACGAGCGCGACGATGAGCTCGGCGGTGACCGGCGCGAGCGTCAGCCCGAGATGATGATGGCCGATCGCGTAGAACACTCGCGCTCCGCCCGGCACCCGGCCGATGCCGGGCAGGTAGTCCGGAAGGACCGGACGCGGGCCAACCCATCCGGAGTTGCCGCTGTCGCAGCGATACCCGAGCCGCCTCAGGCTGGCCGCGAGGCGTGCGGGCTTGCGCGGGTCGGGGGCGGCCTCGGGGACGGAGAACTCCATGTAGCTCGTCGCGCGCAGGCGCGAGGTCAACGGCGTCACTACGATGTCATCATCCATGTAGACCACCGGCGCATCGGCGAGCGGGGCGTGCCCGGGCAGCTCGACGTGATAGCCGCGCACCGCCTCGAGCGGCGCGCGCAAGCCGAAGTGAGCGAGGAGCGGCGTGGACCAGACGCCGGCGCATACGATCGCCGCGCTCACGGTGAGCGTCCCGGCATCGGTGCGCAGCTCGATGCGGTCGCCGCGGGGGGCGAGCTCGAGCACGCGCAACCGCCGCACGCTCGCGCCGCGCGCGACCGCCGCGCGCGCCAGGGCCTCGCACACTCCGCGCGGATCGAGCACGTGGCCGGTGTCGGGAAACTCGAGACCCGCGATGGTGTCGGTGCCCGCGGCGCGGGCCACCGCGCGCAGCAGCTCTGGCGACGCAGGTGCGGTCGGGACGCCGAGCCTCTCCATGCGGCGCGCCTCGGCGGCCGCTTTTCTCGCGCCGGCGGGGGTGAGCCAGACCTGGTGGTGGCCGTTGCGGCGCAGGAGCGCCCGGCTCCCGACCTCGCGCAGCGTGCGTTCCCACGCCGCAGCCGCGGGTCTCACCAGCGGCGCAAATTGCCGGGTGTTGGCACGCTGACGGAAGGCGGCGGCGGCGAAGCGCCACGCCCAGGGCGCAAACTGCGGCAGCCGGCGCCACGGGATGTCGAGCGCGCCTCCGAACACGAACAGCTGCCGCCAGAAGCCGAACAGCAGTGCCGGGGAAGGCAAGGGCTCGACCAGCTCAGCGCCGAGGTGCCCCGCGTTGCCAAAGCTCGCTCCCCCGGCGCCGGGCTCCGCAGGGTCGGCGAGCATCACCGGCCAACCCTCGCGAGTGAGGCTCCAGGCGATCGCACAGCCGACGACTCCGGCGCCGATCACCGCGACCGTGTCTTGTTCCCCCATGAGTCGATCGTATACGATCTACGATCCCACGCGCACTGAAGCCCGCGGCGGCACAGGAAACACTCCATGAGCACCCCTGCCCAATGCTCCTGGTCCGGAGTCTTTCCGGCGGCCACCACCCAGTTCGGCGCCGACCTCGCGCTCGACACCACAGCGACCTCGGCCGTGCAGGCGGCGCTGGTGCGCGACGGGGTTCACGGCGTGGTGCTGCTCGGCACCGTCGGGGAGAACAACTCCCTCACCGCCGAGGAGAAGCGCACCGTGCTCAAGGGCGCGGTCGAGACCGTCGGCGGGCGGGTGCCGCTCATTGCCGGGGTCTCGGAGCTCACCACCGCGAGTGCCGTGGCCTACGCCCGCGACGCCGAGCGCATCGGGGTCGACGGTCTGATGGTGTTGCCGGCGATGGTCTACGTGCCGACGCGCGCCGAGCTCGAGTACCACCTGCGCGCGGTCGCCCAGGCCACCTCGCTCCCGATCATGCTCTACAACAATCCGCCCGCTTACCGGGTCAACATCGAGATCGAGACGCTCGAGCGCCTGGCCGAGCTCAAGAACATCGTGGCGATCAAGGAGTCCGCGCCCGACCCGCGCCGCTTCACCGACTTGCTGAACGCGCTCGGCGAGCGCTACGTGCTCTTCGCCGGGCTCGATGATGTCGTCTTCGAGGCGCTGACGCTCGGGGCGCGGGGCTGGGTATCGGGGCTCACCAACGCCTTCCCCGCCGAGTCGCTGGCGCTCTATGAGGCCATCCGCGCAGACGACCTCGAGCGCGCCCGCCGGATCTACCGCTGGTTCATGCCGCTCCTGCACCTCGACTCGGACCCCGACCTGGTGCAGTCCATCAAGCTCGCCGAGGCCCTCATGGGCCGGGGCTCGGAGCGCGTGCGCCCCCCAAGGCTGCCGCTCGCGGGCGAGCGGCGCGCCGATGTCGCCCGCCGGGTCGAGCGGGCGCGCGCCACGCGCCCGATGTGAGCGCACCACGCCATGACAGCGAGCCGCGGACCCATCGCGATCGAGGTCATCGATTCGCATACCGCGGGTGAGCCGACCCGGCTCGTCATCGAGGGGGGGCCGGACCTCGGGACCGGCCCCCTCGCCGACCGCCTCGAGCGCTTTCGCGAGCACTTCGATCGGTATCGCTCGGCCATCGTCAATGAGCCGCGCGGGTCCGAGGCGCTGGTCGGGGCGCTACTCTGCACGCCGCAGCGCGCCGACTGCGACTTCGGCGTGATCTTCTTCAACAACGTGGGCTTCCTCGGCATGTGCGGCCACGGAACGATCGGGCTCATCGCCTCGCTCGCGCACGCGGGGCGATGCACTCCGGGGAGCTTTCGCATCGACACCCCGGTCGGAGTGGTGAATGCGCGCCTCCACGCGGACCGCCGCATCGATGTCGAGAATGTCACGAGCTACCGCAAGGCGCGGCAGGTGCGTGTTCCGGTGGGGGGCGTCGGCAGCGTCGGGGGCGACATCGCCTGGGGCGGCAACTGGTTCTTTCTCACCCATGAGCAGCCGCTCGACATCGAGCCCGGCAACGTCGCGGCCCTGAGTGAGTTTGCCTGGCAGCTCCGGCAGGCGGTGAATGCCGCCGGCTTCCCCGAGGTGGATCACGTCGAGCTGTTCGCCCCCTCGCCCGGCGGCGCTCCGCGCGCACGCAACTTCGTGCTCTGCCCGGGCCGTGCCTACGATCGCTCCCCGTGCGGCACCGGCACCAGCGCCAAGCTGGCCTGTCTCGCGGCCGAGGGCGAGCTCGAAGAGGGCGAGACGTGGACCCAGGAGAGCCTGATCGGCAGCAGCTTCAGCGCGCGCTACCGCTGGCACGCGCGCGACCGCGGCGAGATCACCCCGACCATCACCGGCGCTGCCCACGTTACCGGCGAGGCCAGGTTGCGGCTCGATCCCGACGATCCCTTCTGCTGGGGCATTCGTCCATGAGCGCCACGGCCGCGGGCGCCACGCCCAGGGGCGCCACCGCGGAGCCGCTGTCGCGCACCGTCAGCGGGCAGATCAGAGTCCGCATCCGCGAGAAGATCCTCTCGGGCGTCTACGCGCCCGGGGCGCAGCTCCTGCAGGACTCGCTCGCGGCCGAGTTCGGTACCAGCAAGATCCCGGTGCGCGAGGCGCTGCTCGAGCTGCGCTCCGAGGGCCTGGTCGACATCTTCGCCCACCGCGGATTTCAGGTTCGGCCTCTCTCGAGAGCGGAGGTGGGGGAGGTGTTCCGCCTGCGCCTCGACATCGAGCCGCCCTCCGCCGCCAAGGGCGCCCGCGCGGCGTCGACCGCCGAACGCGAGGCGGCGGCCGCGGCCCTTCATGCGCTCAACGTGGCGCTCGCGACCGGGCAGCTCCCGACGGCGGGAGATCTCAACTGCGCGTTCCATCTCGCACTCGTCGTGCCACGTCTCAACCCGGTGACGAGCGAGGTGCTCTATCGGCTTCATACCCTCTCGGAGCGCTACGTGCGCCTGCACCTGCAGCCGGCCGGTCGGGTCACGCGAGCCGCGCGCGAGCACCATGCGATTTATCGGGCCTGGGCCCGGCGCGACGGCAATGAGACCGAGCGCCTGGTGCGCGCTCATATAAAAGAGACCCGTGCTGAGCTCGAGGCGACCTTCGCGCGCACCGCCTGAGCCAAGGGCCGCGGGGACAGTCGCGGCCATCGGTCAAGCTCGAGCTTGGCCGGGTCACCCGCGATGCGCCGCAGCACCATCCTTGAACTGCCCGGGGGCCGTAACGAACACTGGGTAGCCTGTCAAGATTTCGTGACATCCGTGTCGCGGCCTGTGTAGGGACTTCCCTACCCAACAATCCGCCTTAAGCCGACGCCGAATTAAGGGTGGCCTCCGTCGAGGCGCTACCGGGCCAGCACTATGCTTTGTCCCAGGTCGAGTGGCTGCTGCCAGAAAGATTTCCGATGCAAGCCGCCTCAGCGTCGCAGTCCATGCAGTCGGTCGAACAAGGCGCGTTACGCGCGCGCCATGCCGAGCTCGGCGGGCAGCTGCGCGTCGCCGTCATGGAGGGCGACGAGGCACGCATCCGGCGACTGTTGTCGGAGCTGCTGCGCGGCCAGGGTCTGAGCAAAGCCCAGCGGATCTCGGTGCAGCTGAAGGCGCTGTTGAGCCTCGTGCAGTCGCTCCGCTGTGCCACGGTGACCGACGAGCTCACCGGGCTGTGCAACCAGCGCGGCTTCGTGCAGACCGGCACGCGACTGCTCGATGTCGCGGCCCGCGATGGCTCCGCGGCCCACCTCGTCTACTTCGAGGTCAATGACGTTGCGCGGGTCATCGAAGCCATGGGCCCCACCGCGGCCGACGTGCTGCTGCGGCAGATGGGCAACTTCATGCGCGATCTCTACCCGAGCTACGGGGTCTACGAGGTCCTCGGCCGGCTCGAGGGCGCCGGGTTCGCCGCCCTGACCACGAACCTGGAGTACGCCTCGCGCGGCGCGCTCATGCTGCGCGTCCGACGGCCACAGCAGCCCGGCAGCGACCTGCCGCCGCTGTCGCTCCGCGTCGGAGTCGCACATTTCAATCCACGGCGTCCTGTGGGCATCGACGAGCTGCTCACAAACGCCAGACAGTCACTGCA
>WNGP01000970.1_pt1 | contig 29959 bp, 19 predicted proteins | sample 5407671 | NCBI WGS metagenome assembly WNGP01 (sample SAMN13153381, study PRJNA577476) | soil metagenome | isolation source: 40 cm soil or saprolite under Garry oak tree replicate 2 | place: USA:California | collected 2016-06-15 | reverse complement strand
GATCCTCTAAGGTTCTGACCGGAGATCCTCACTTCAAAGACGTCCCCGAAGCAGTCATGATCTGACTCAACGCAATCTGGGCTCCATCTCGTAGCCTGGAAACTCTAGAGGCTCGGTAGACGATAATTCCGAGCACCCGAGCTGCCCTGGGGATTCTGCTGAGAACTCCCGGTCCGCTAAACGATAGAGCTATGGTTCTTGTTGTTGATCTCTGCCGCTGAACCTTTCCAAGTGTTCTCAACCAGCTCCACAACATCAGCCAGATGAGCACCAAGCTCTCCAAGCCGCTTCCCCGTCTCCGGGTCGTCCTCGCCGAAGAAAGAGCTAAGCCTGCCGAGAATAACCATACACTTTCTAATCGTCGCCACTTCGTATCGTATCTGCTCGCCCACTGCCATGTCCCAGAGGATGGCTCTCCGCTTTACGACAACCTCCGAAGCCTCAGCCTCAGAATCTGTCTCGGTCTCTAACATGCTCCGCTGAATTGGAGCAGATCCGTGTTTAGAATCCGTGTAACTCTATCGCGGATTCCAGAGTGACAGCGCTTCGAGACTCCCGCTGTTCTGTGTTGCGGGAGTAAGCGCGTATACTTTTTGTCTAGGGGTCCGATTGTAGCACGATCTTAGCATGCTCGTAGCAGAACGCGCTATCGCGGAGTATTGTTGTCTGGCCGATTTTGGCATCGACATAGACCCATAGGCTGTTTTCTAGGCGATTCCAAAAGGCGTTTTGCAGGGGACTATCAGGCCACTAAGCGCCTTCGAGACGTTCTCGTCGGTACGGACTCTGGATGGTCTTTAGATTCGAGAGTTGAGAAATCGAAATATGCACGTAGGTGCACGTATGTGATCATGGCCCACAAGACTCTCACAATATCCGAGGAAGCCTACAACGCGCTCGCACGAATGAAGTCTAAAGATGAATCATTCACCGAGGTCATCCTCAGACTGGCGCAAAAGAAGAGCAAAGGTAACCTGCTCGACTACGTCAGGTCTTTTCCCCCTGACAATGAGCTGGCTGATCGGATTGAGGAGGTCCTAGAGAAGAGAGGGCGGGGCTGATCGTCGAATCATGGTAGGACGAGGATGAGAGCTCTGCCCCCGAGGACAGCCGTGCTCATGCCTATCTTCGCTAAATCCCCAGTTCTACCCGAAGAAAATCTTTGACACCATCCCTCCCAGTTGCCTTAAGCCAGATAGGCCCATGATCACGCTGCAATTCTAGAGCGAGGGTAAGGAAGGGACAGCAGAGCTGTTCCAGAGTAGCCCACTCCGATAACGCCGTGAAAAGCGACCGGTTGTTCGGGAAACGAAACCCATAGCCATCGGGTAGTTCTCTAACTTCAAGATGCTTCGGGAACAAGTCTTTCGCTAAGTTGTCATGCCGTTTTCTCTGTTCTTGGTCGAGGGCTGAAAGGTTGCAAGAAAAGGCGTCCACTGCACTTCAGATGATCAGTTCCTTTCAAAGGTACATAAACAATGAAGTTCCTGCACAGTAACTTGCTTTCGCTATAGTTAGTCACCTTCGCAATAGTTTCATTCTAGAATTTGTCCCACTCTCCCACTCTTCTACTTCGAACCACACACCAAGCTCTATGCAAAGCCTCGACTGCAAGGTCTTCTGCCGAACCTGCCAGGAACCCACATACCGCGAGTTCCGATACCGATCAGATTTCCAGTTCGTAGGCAGACTACTAGTATGCCAAAATTGTGGCGAGACAATCTTCGAACCAGTAGGGTCCGGGACAGTGTGCCAAGACTGTGATGGCGTAGCCAATAATATCTGTTAAGGTCCGAACGTATGGGCTGAATCCGCGGGATTTCGCGTCCGCCTTGGCGGCTTCGACTCCTTCGTCGCTCAAATCTGTATATCCTAGGCTCGGCCGAGGCTACTATTTCTCAGTAGCGGGCAGTATCCTCGGATACCGAAAAGTGCGATAGTATGGACCACCGAAGGTAGTTCTCGGAAGACTCTTCCGGGATATATCAAAAAGGTCGAGGAAACACGGATCCCTCGCTTGCGAGAATGGAAGACCCGTCGGGTGTTGCAACGCCGCTTTTCGCTACGACTATCCCGGCGCCCATTGGCTGATCGGTCCTAGACCTGACAAGGGAGAGAAGGTCGGTGCGATCGTCTGCTTCGTAACTGTCTCCACGCACCGCGCAAGGGAGTCGCGTCCCAGCCGCCCTCGTGGCGTGGTTTCTAGATGGAAACCACGGCCGAAATCACTCTCAAAAATGCAACTAAGCAGTTAGAGACCATCGGCAGAATAATGGAGAGGGTAATTCTGCCAACGTTTCTCTGCGGAGAAGAAGTCCGTTCACAAATGGGTGCAACGTGTTACGGAGGGTCAAGCATCACCCTAGTCTCTACCCCTTGGAGAGGGGCAGCTGTAGTATTCCCGCGTTCTAGCCAAGTCGGGTAGTTGTCGGTAGAGGCCCGGTGCCCTTAATTGCGACGAATTGGCCGATGGTGTATTCGTGAACGGATGACGAGAGCACTCGTAATAGTTGTTCTCAGTCTGCTCTTGATATCATGCTCTGTTGGTTTGAGCCCACCCATTGTGCATGCCTCCGGTACAGTTCACTCGCCAATATACATCAACGGGGATCAATCGTTTACCCCGGCGAACGGAGTAACGGGCGGCAACGGCTCTTCGCTCAATCCCTACATTATCCAAGGATGGAACATTACTCAGTCCGGGAGCTTCGGCGAGATCACGCTGATAGGAACGACAGCCCATGTCATAATTCGCAATGTCTTCCTTAACGATGCTGGGGGTTGCTCGGGTGGTGACGGGGTCTTCTTGTGGAAGGTCACCAATGTCGTGATTGCGAATTCAACGATTGAAAACGCGAGCGACGGGATATACGTCGCGACTACCACAAACATCACCATATCAGGCAACACTATCGACCGGAATTGTCTCGCAATAGAATCCGGACAATGGGCCTATGGGAATCCATCTTTTGACATTTCCATCATCAACAATACGATCATTGGCAATGGCAACGGCGTCTACTTTCACTACGATAGCAACGTGACTTTCGTTTCTAACACAGTCGCATTTGATGGAACAGGCGGCCAATTCTTCCTGAACTATGCTCAAGTCGTCAACAATAGCTTCGTCAGTGACGGTTTGTGGGGGCTCATAGTTCAAGGCGACGGGTCCCGGGTTACAGGCAACGCGGTTTACTCTAACGGGGATGGGATTACCGTTAACGGAAACCACGAATTCGTTGCTGCGAATACTTCCTTTTCAAATTCGCGAGGAATCATTGTATCTGGCAACAACGATACGATCTCAAAGAATTATGTCCAGCTCAACAGTGGAAATGGGTTAGTCGTCCAGGGCTCTGGCGATAGAATAGATTCTAACTATGCGTCAAGAGATAGCGGGTCAGGAATCTCTCTCCAGTCCTCGACCAACACAACAATTACTGGCAATGACATGTACAAGGATGGGACCGGGCTGACGATAGGCTCGTCAGACCAGACTCTGGTCTATCATAACAACTTCCTCTCCAACACGGTTCAGATCTCAGCAACGAGCGTCTCGAAGATGTCGCTTAACAGTACCTATCCGGCTGCTGGAAACTTCTGGTCAAACTATGCGGGAGTCGACCGTTGTAGCGGTCCGCTGCAGAACGTGTGCACGGGCCCTGACGGTATTGGAGACACTCCTGTGGTGGTGCCTACCAGTTCGGGCAGTCCACCAGTTGTAACGGGCACTGTTCAAGACTACTATCCGTTAATTCGACAGTTCGGAGCGTCTTCTGACACTCCTCCAGTCTGGCCCGTAGGCAACCAGATCACGACCTCGAACACCAGCTTCTACAGCACTAGGCTCTCGTGGACTCCAGCATTTGATGATACTGGAGTCGTAGCCTACCAATTATATGAGAACGGTACTCTACTGGCGAGCGTGCCTCAATCCACTCCGTCTTTTGTGGTGACTGGATTGACACCAAGCGACACTTACCTGTTTAGGGTCCTAGCAAACGACACGGCTGGGCTCGAAAGTACAGTGAGTCCTTCACTGGTGTTTGTTCCACCTGAGACGTTGCCTGCTCCTCAGCCACCAGCGTCCGCGGAAGTGGTCATCCGAGACAGCGTCTCGGGGTCTGCTTCCTTCGATCCCGCAACGCTTACGATAAACCAAGGACAGACGGTGACATGGTGCAATGCTGGTATTAGTGAACACACGGTCATATTCTCAAGCAGTTCCAAGTACACCTTGATCCCTGTCTACCAGAGCAATGGAGACCCATGCATTTACCTGACCTTCTATAATCCCGGGACCTCCTCCTACTACGACGTGCTCTCTGGCGCGACAGGAACTATCGTAGCGCTGCCGGTTCCGGCGAACTTTTCGATATCCCCAAACCCATCAAAATTAATCAGCTTCTCTTCTAGCCCCGGCTTATCGACGATAACGATCACTCGATTTGGAAATTTTACGGGTACGGTGAACCTCTCTCTCTCAATCTCGCCGTCCGGTCTGACGTGTTCGCTGAGTAGCGATTCATTCAGCCTTGCCTTCTCGACTATTGTAGGACTCTCGTGCCTCGGTCCCTCGGGAACTTACAATGTGACGATAACGGGGAGTAGCGGCAAGTTCTCTCAGTCCGCGACTCTCGTGTACTCCGATAGGAGTCCGCCGGGCCCTTCACCGGGTCCGTCACCACCGACCACGCAAGGCGGGCCACCCCCGAATGGTGGACAACCTCCTAATGGCCGACACATTCCAGGGAGCGCACTGAACCAGACAAGCCAATTAGTCTTGTCAGTCCTCAACCTAATTGCTCGAAGCCCGGTGTTGCTTTCGGGATTTTTCACCGTTGTTGTACTCGCAACCGTTGTACCAGTCCTCGTGGTTATCTATAGCCAGAAGAAAAATCGCAGAGGATGACGGGTTCGGTGTGTTCTCGGTTCTCGAGATCATCCAAGTTGGATTATCTCATCTTGCGGCTTCGAGAGTTCCTGGTACCCGTTTGATTACTCTTTGCTAATTCCCTCCCATCTGCGAGTTTTGTGTCGCGGGAATTATTTTTTTTCCTAACTTCTAGGACGGGTCCGTTCGCCGTCTGAAACGTTTCTGGGCGAGATTACCTGTTTTTCGCGCAGAACAGGCGAGTCAGCGGTTTTTCGACCTGTCTCCATCTATAGCATTGCATGCTTGAAGTGGGCACCATATGAAATGCTCCTCCCAGATCCCAGATCAGGGTTCATTTTGAAATTATTCCCGAGAGATAATTTCTAGGTTACGGGACAGAGATCGAAACCAGTATCTTTTTCCTGAAAACCCTCGCTCTACGAGTCTTTGCGTCACGGGACTGAACTGCTTCGTGACACTCTCTAAGGATACCTCCAGTTCCAATTCGTCCCGGAGGGGATCCCATCGTTTCCGACCAGTGGAATGCTAGGTTTCAGCTTTCTAGATCATTCCATCACATTGGGGGAAACCGCGGCAATGTGTAGACCCCATCTCTGATAGAAGCGCAGTGCATTCAGACTGTCATTAGTTGTTATTAGCCACAGACGACAACAACCTAGGGACTTGGCCTTTGTCTCTAACAACTTTCAGAAGCGGGGTGGTCAGACTATGCTTTCGAAGATTCGCCCGTTTGACCAATAGGCCACCGGGACTAAGGCCACAATGGAGACATTCAACAATGCCAGGTCAAGAGGTAGTCCTAGACGAGCTATCATCATTTGGATGTTCATCAGCGTAATGAATTCGCTTAGCCCGAAGGCAATTACGAAGATTGTCCAGAGGCGAGAGGGGTTTAACGAGGTTTTTGAACGAAGGGCGGATGCAGAAATCCATACGAATCCTATCGCCAGCGACAGAATGGAAGTCTCACGAACTGTCCCTAGGTCGAATGTCGCGACCCAAATGCTTTCAACTGCTATTATCGTGAATGCAATGACAAGAACGAAGAATGCCACAGCCTTGACTCCAGCCGAAGGCCACTTCGCACGACCAGACGCGTTCCTACGTAGAACCATTGATGTCCCGACGGCATAGAGAAGACAGAATCCCCATAACGCAAACCCGAATTGAGGAAGCAAGAGAATAATGACACTTGATGAGAATACGAAGACAATCAAGAATGAGAATAGAAGGATGGTTTTTCCCCGACTTAGTTCCATATTAGTCTACCCAGAGACCCGTAGAAGCAACATCTAAGGTTCGTGGTAGTCGTTCGACAGAATCCTTTGTCGGAAGTCCCATGGCGGTTCCCAGCCTCATCCCATTTGAGGCCACTCAAAAACCACTAGTAACACATAGCTTGTTGGTTGTCGTGGGACTCGAAGCAAGCCTCCCGGCATGTACACGAATCTATCAATCAGTATCCTGGTGGCCACACGTCATTATGAGGTCCATTCCACCACGTCGCCGCGATCCCGTACCATATGTTGGTAATCGGTTTGAATGTGTAGTAACCGATATAGTCACTTGTTCCCGTGCTCCAGTTGTGAAGCTTGTCTGTCTCGACTCCAGCCTCCCAGTAAATTGGCCATTCACTGCATCCGAACCAATTGCAAACCTTCCGTGTTACCAACTCTCCGTACAAGTATAGGTTCTGGTTTTGTGAGGTGTAGTACTTCGCGAGCCACCAGTAAGTCCCCAGAACGTATAGTATCGCACCACCCACAGCCCAACCTACTCCGGCTGTGAAGAATCCTGATATTACGGTGAGACCGCCGCCGATAACAAACCCGACGTCGACTGCTTGTTGATCGAACGGATTCAGTTCAACAGTCAGTTCCCTCAGTACATTGCATCCAAACCAGCCACAATGCTGCACGGTTAAAACGCCCAATGAACGCAGGTGTCCAGTCGGGTCAACCATACGTTCTGGATCATTATTCACGTAGGAGTATGGTTGCGAGCTTTGAGGATCAAATAGGCCGCCGAATATCGAATCTCTAGAGAGAAATCGTCCGATGGCTGTATCGTAGTACCTTGCCCCGTAGTAGTATAGTCCCGTTGCGGAATCCTGGGGCTTTCCGGTGTACTTGTAAGTCGGGTCCGTACCAGTGGGACCGTATTGGGGCCCGAACGGTTGGTAGTTGCTAGAGAAAGTTGTCGAGCCCCCGGAGGTCACGAGTCGCGTGTTTCCCAAGAGGTCTTGATGGAAATAGTATGTGTTGGCGCCCGAAAGTTTCCCGATTAGAAGGCCCTCTGAATAAACATAATCGTTAATCGTTGAGCCTTGTTTTTCGTAGATCACGTTGACGCCAGTGTTAAGGTAGACTGTTGTGACGCCAGACTCGACTTTCTGTATTCGCTGCCCCCATGGACTATAAGTGTAATTCCCAAGAGTTGATGAACCCTGGGACACACTTGTCAATCGGTTTTCGAAGTCGTAATTGTAGATAGTGGTAATTCCTCCGGCGACCTGGGTGATGCGGTTCCCGTTATTATCGTAGGTATAGCTAGTTGAGCCCGCTGAGGAGAGTCGATCGTAGGAACCGTAACTGTAAGTCGTGTTAGTCGGACTCTGGTAAAGCCAGAGACGATTTCCCACACCATCATAGCCATACTTGGTCGCCCCCCAACCTCCAGTGCCATTTGTCAATCGGTTGAGGTAATCGTAGGCATAAGATTCTGTACCAATGCTGCGGACATTGCCAATATTATCGTAGCCATAGTTCAGATCCAGAAGCACGGTCTGGCCCTGGACCACCTTGACTTCTGATGGTCGGCCTCGGTTATCGTATTTGTAAGTTGACTGGACCCCATTGCCATATGTTATGTTGCCTATCGTGCTGTCTGGCCTGTAGGTAATTGTCGCCAGAGTCGTGCCTCCAGTCTTGACAGTGGTTGCTCTGTTCATTGGGTCGATTGACATGCTGACGGTTGTGCCGTCAGGATAGGTCGTAGCGGCGATGTTACCGACTTGGTCGTAGACGTACGACAGATTGTACTGGTTCCCACCAATCGTCCATGTCTCCCTTGTCTCTCTGTTTCTGGAATCGTAAGTCAACGTTACGGAGTTTCCATTGTAGGAGGCAGTGAGCATGTTGTTTGTCTTGTCGTAGGTGAACGCGGCCTTGCTATTGTCAGGATAGGTTAGGTTGCCCAGTCGGTTTAGTGAATCATACGAATAATTCATGGTCTTCCCGTTCGCATCTTTCCGTGTGAGGAGATTGCCAACGCCATCATAGCTCCTAGTCTCATTAAATCCATCAGGGTAAATCGTTAGAACTAGTCTGTTGAGGTCGTCGTGTGTGTATGTCGTGACCTGACTGTTAGCGGCTACCGACTTCGCAAGGTTGCCGAGACCGTCGTAGGTGTACGAAGTAAGATAGTAAGAAGTCTGTGAATAATACTCCCGGACTCCGATAAGCTTGTGCAGCGTGTCGAATAGGTTATCGATTCTGTGCCCACTCTCGTCATAATTTGACTGGATGAGGCTGACATCGTCATACGAGATTGTTCTGCTTGTTCCGTCTGGATTTACCACTTTGATAAGGCGTCCAAGGTAGTCGTAACTACTTGTAGTGACATTGCCGGTTGGGTCTTGAGATGTCTTGACTTCGCCCTGCCAGTTGTACGTGTAATTCAGTTGGGATATTATTGGGCTGGAATCAAGTGCTCCTTTGTATGTGCTGGCTTGAGTTACTCTGTTGAGCCCGTCATAATCATAGTCGGTGTAGTTGCCTTTCTCGTTCTCTATGCCAAAGCTGTTCCGTGCGTCTTCGAAGAGAAAATTCATGTCGGATCTTATTCCGCCTACTGCCGGGTGTGTAATTGATGTCATCCGGTTTATAGGGTCATAGGTATAGTCGGTCTCGTTCCCTTTGGGATCGATTATCGATACCAGTTGGCCCGTCGTGAAGTTGTACGAGTATGTTGTGGTCACATTCACGCTTGAGGTCAAGACTTGCGTCAGTGTTGTGAGATAAGCGTGCTGGTAAGTGTTTGAGTAAGAGTAGTAAGTCTTCTCCGCGGTAGGGCTGATGTTCGACGCTTTGTTTCCATATGAGTCATATGTGTATGTTGTAGTTAGAGGTGACCCATTGTGCCTCAATAGGCCCTGGAGAATGTTGCCGGCTACGTCGTAGTTGGAATAGTCTTCTTCCGGCGTGGAGGTAGCGTTCTGATACTGTGCCGTACCGATCAACGAATTGTGTATCGAAGTTCCAACGGCACCGGGGTTGAATGCGTTGGAGAAAACTGGCTGGTTGTAGCTGTAGACGTCTCCTCCCCAGATGTCAGTCATCAACGGACTAGAGTATTGCAGTCCGCCGGAGCTGAAGTATACTTTCATGTATCCGCTGAGCGGGAAAGTGCTGATTCCGACGCTGTAGACGTTGAGGGTCACGGAAGTCTGGCCGCTTGCGACGGTCGCGCTGGCCTTCAGCGTCCCGGTTGAATTGTACAGCTCCACCTTTTGCCCCACAAGCAGATTGTTCATCGTAACTGTTTGGATGGATGATGAGGCTAGGTCGGATTCGTCCCAGTATGCGCCGCCGTTGTAGAGAGTGTAAGCCCACCCGTCGATGTTCAGCCCGTTGACTACTACATCGTCTGTCTTTACTATCAGTTCGACCCAAGCGTTCCGAACCGTTGGGAGAGCTCCCATTGGTAGTCGGGACGGAGTCCCGTTTGTCCCACAGGTCGCTCCTGTGGTGCCGCATCCTGTGATGAGGTTGCTTCCCCAGTAGGCTCTATGCTCCCAGGTTCCTCCCTGCGTATGGAACTGTAGCATTATCTCGCTCGGAACCGCGTTGGATGGGATGTAGACATACTGGATGAGATAGTAGCCTGAGGTCGCCGCTAGAACTTGGCTACTGCTGTTGAAGTAGTGCTCATGCGTTCCGGTGACTATCTGACTAACATGTACCGACTCGAGGCTGGGCGCCTCATCTCCGATTGTGGGGACGACAAGACCGGTCGCCCAGACCCACGAGTCACCCCCATCGCTGTAGGTGACCGCTCCAGTTGGCAGCGACTCGTCGACGTATTTTGACGAGTTCTGGAGAAAGCCTGTAGAGGTCCGCTGATCTCCACCGGAACGGAATGGCGAGATGTACGCGTAGGTGCTGCCGCCCCAGATCTCACGAGTCGCGGACGTGAACTGTACGGTCCGCCCATCTAGCTCGTAGATCTTGAAGTTTCCATAGGGGAATGGGAATTGCGTTAGGTTGAGGCTTAGGCTTGTCTGGCCCGAGGCGACTGTCCCAGAGGCTTGTAATACATTGTTCCAGTCGTAGGCCTCGACCTTCTGGTTCGCCTGCAGGTTGGTTAGAGTGACCGTGTTCGAGGAAGAGAGGCCGACGTAATCGAAGGTTCCGGAATAGGTAGTTGTTGAAGGATTCTCGTAGACGAGATAAGCATAGGATGGAGTGAAGCTAGTCGACAATCCGAGTGAGGTTGTCGAATACAATTCTTGGTAGCCCTGGGATAAGCCAAGGTTAACCCAGACCTTCAACGTGTTTCTGTCTGTGAGGATGATCTTCCAGTCCAACGAGTGGGTTCCCCTGCTACCGCTACTCCAAACAGTGGTTGTTACTCCGCCGACATTCTTCAAGACTTCGTATGTAGGACCGTCTGTGACAAGTAGGCGCAGTGCATCGTTGTTCTGGAACGGGTTGCCGGTTGAACCGGTTTGTTGAGGCGAGAGAATGAACTCTGCAGAACCTGTCCCGTCCCCTGCACCCTTCATCGTCTGAACCTCAGCGTAGAAAGGATAGCTGTAGGTTGCTGAGCTTCGAACCCAGTTGCTTTGTGTCGTTCCCTGTGTGGACGAGGCCAGCTGAAGTTTCAACAGGCTGCCCGTGACTGTCCTAACCAGTTGGGTTCCTGATCCTCCAGTTGCCCATGCCGTAGTGTTTAGAGTAGGACCGTTGAAGTCGTCGTAGAACACTCTGCCGTTCGTAGTGGTAGACATGCTACCGGGGCTCTGGAATGTCCACTGTGTATTCGTGTTTGCGAACGACTGGTAAGACTCGTGTCCTGTATTGTCTCGCGTATAGATGACGTTGCCCCAGTTATCGTAGAACTGGCTGTTGTAGAAGCTACGGGCTATTGAGGTTCCGCTGAAAATGTCCTGTTGGACTGAGCGTCCGGTTAGAGGATCGAACCAGAACTGGGTCTTCAGCATCTGAACTTGGGTGCCGTTAAGAACCGTCCTAGTCAGACTGTTTGCTTTTGCATTGAACACGTAGTTTGTGAAGCCCTGGACGTTGAATCCGTCTGACTGTTTCACGACGGTGCTGGTCACTTCGCCGTCGGTAATGTTGTAGGAGAAGCTGCTTGTCTTGACGATTGTGCCTGGGTTATCGACGTTCTGAAGTGTAACGTAGTAGTTGATTGCGTCTGTTCCGACCGGTATGCTTCCATATGTGTAGGTGGAGTTTCCACCTGCTGTGTAAACAACTCCGGTGAGAAGCCATGCGCTTGCACCATTATACTTGAGGGTGACCACGCGGCCGGCCGCGTCTGTGACGGTAGCAAGGTTGGATCCGGAATATCCATACCGGACAGTTTGCCCCCCATACGTCACGTTGGCGAGCTGGTTGCTGCCGTTGTACTTCAGAGTCGCCGTCCGGCCGACCGTGTCTGTGATCGATGAGAGAAGAGTCCCGGTGTAGGAGAATAAGATCTGGTTCTGTCCCGTCCGATCCGCGAGACTGGTTATTGCCCCGAGATTGTTGAAGTTGTATACTGTTCCATCTTTTGTCGTGAGGCGGAATGTTATAGTCGACGTGTGGGATGACAGGTTCGTAGTGTTTGTTCTGGCGAACAGGAAATCTTCAGTCTGGTGATTCTCGAAACTCCAGACGGTGACTGAATACGTGCTGTTCGTTGTATTCGTCGAGTTTGCATAAACAATTGGAAACATTTCCCCGTTCAGGAAGTGGAGATACTGGGAACCTACCCATGGTAGATTCAGCTGCCAACCATACCCAAGGTTAGCATAGGGAGTCGTTTCATAATTGATCGGGCTACCCTGCAGTAAGGTAAACGGCTGAACGTAGACTCGTGTAATTGCTAGGCTGAGGCCGTTTCGTCCCTGGACAGAAATATCCGTTTGACTCACGGTGAGCAGACCGTTGCCGGGTGAGAGGTATTCGCCATTCTGGGAGAAGTATTGCTCGTTGGTAGCAAGCCCAATCCTACTCCACGGCCTAAGCGGTGGGCCCGAGGGGATTCCAGATGGTAATGGGATCGTTCCGAGGAAGATCTTGTACGGCGAGGTCGTATTCAAGGTCCATGTAAGGAGAACCTCCTTGGTCGATGTACGGGATGAACTAAGCCAGTTAGCGTTTTGAATATTTGTACCCGATCCGAAGGGTTGGGATGTGGCCGACCAACTCTGCCCCTTGATCTTTGTACTGTATATCAGGTAGGTCGGAACTCCCGAGGAGAGTGCCATCCAGAAACCGTAGAGGTTTCCGAGCGCGTCGGAGGAGATAGTCGGATAGAGGCATTGACTCGAGCAACTATACAGACTAGGACCTACGGTCCATTGGGCAGCCGTTGAATTGTAGAAGCTATACACAATCTGGTATGTGGTCGTGAACTGCTCGAAGATCACGTGAACGTTCCCGTCAGGCGTAGAGGTGGCTGACATGAGGTTCCACTTTGGAGTGTTAGTCTGGAAGTTCATGCTGAGAGATTGAGTTGAGCTCCACGAGCCTCCGTTCGTGGCGAGGGGATTCCAGATTCTCCATCTCACTGCCGAATCTGAATAGTGACTGGTGAGAGACATCACACGTCCCGTGGTCAGTGAAATCAGCTGGAGGGCTTCGTCCCGTGACCCGCTGTTTGAAGTGAAGTAGTTGGTGCTTAGAGAGAAGGTTGAGCCGTCTGTGGACTTGTAGATCCAGACATTATAGTTCAAGTTGGCGTCGTACCAGATTCCTCCAACCCAGTATGTCCCGTCAGATCCTATCGTAACACTGGGCGGCCAGCTGTAGGGTTGCGAGACAAAACTTGCAACCTTGACGCAGCTTCCCCAAGAGATGTCACCATCAAATATCACTCCAGGCTTGAAGTAGAGAGCAGTCGTGTGGTCGCCGGTAGAGCTTGAATTGTAGTATAGCCAGACGAGGGCTATTGTTGACCCTGATTGGGCGAGGTCAAAGTTGTATCCGATAGCTCCACCCCAACACGTTCCCCCACCTTCAACAAAACCCGCAGTCCAAGTTACCTGATCAGTGCTACTTTTCATCTGTATGCTGCTGCCGCTGTAGTAGAACATGTAGTATCGCCCCGCGTAGTATGCGAGTTTCCTCTGTGTGGAGTAGCTGGTCGCAGTGTTCACGTTCGAGGTTGTGACTTGTGTTGGATCGATGGTTGCCTGGTCTGCGGGGAAGACGATGTCATGGCCGGTTCCACGAAGACCGGCCAGAACGAGCGGACCTGTTTCGAGTACTCCTCCTGGTGCATCGGACCAGTCGGTTGTAAGCCATTCCGTCCAGGTTGAAGGATCGCCGGAAGGACCAACGTCTACCCTGGAAGGGCCCGAGAACTGTTGTACCGATGAGAGAGTTGAGATGGCCAGCGGTGGACGTCCAGAGGGTCGTGCCCATTGATCCGCCGTGAACGTAGTCCAGACGATGTTGAAGTGTCCAAGGGTCCAGTTCGAGGTTTCGCTAAACTGGATGGTGAACTTGGGCCGCGAAGATGCTTGAAAATCGACCTGTAACTGGAGATACCCGACTACCAGCTTGTTGAGCAGGACCTCGTACCGTGTCACCTGTTGAGTGTCAGAAGCAACTAGTACCGTTGAAAGTCCTGGGGTGAGAGGTGCTTGTCCGGTTCTTACGAAGAAGAAGCTGCCCTTTGAAAGAATAACTCCCGAGGATGTCTGTAAACTGAATATGAATGGAGCGGATCTGTCGAATGAGTAGATTCCGTAGGATGTCTGATAGACGTATGCACCTGGTGTCTGCATCAAGTGAGGAGAGATCGAGCCGTCAACAAACTGTCTGTATGACGGACCGGCTTCAGATCCGCGATCGATTGTCCCAGGCGGGAGGGAGACTCCTGGACCCGGAGGGCTCAGAATATTGGATCCCCTGCTTGGTCCGGAAATCGACGGAGCTTTCCCTATTGATGAAGAGAAGAACGAACCGACCAAGCCAGGCAGAACTTGATCAATGGATCCCAACGCCGAAAGAGCGACCAGAGCCGAGACAAGAACCATGTTCGCGAATCTTCTGGTACGAATGCCAGGCGACCAAAGCTTAGTATCCGGTGAATGCTCCAAATCTGAAGTTTGTTAAACCCAGGCGGAAGGCTCTTAACTCCTCTGAAATCAGAATCTGGATTAGTGTTCTGTTATGACACTCTGTGATAGTATTCTGCGTCTGCGTAGAGGTTGACAACGCCCTTCAACCTCGAATCCTGACTTCAGCTCGGATAAGAGTGGACATGCGGCGGTCTCACCGTTGAGAAGCGCCATCGCGTTCCGGTGACACCTAAGAACTACTGTTCCCAACTTGGTAGTCCGAATCATTCTCTTTCGGCCATGATCTTCGAGCTTGACAAGTCCTGATGGAACGAGTACTTCGAGTCGCGATTTTAGTTCCTTGTGAGAAAGATTTTGAGACAACATAACCTGGCTGACCGTCCGGCTTTTGGACGAACAAGCGTTCAAAATGCTAGCGGTAATCTGCTCCTGGCTCCTCCTCATCAACAAGTCTGAATCAGGAAGCTCGAATTAAAGAGCGTGTATCCTTTAGCAGTAGATATAGTTTAAGCTACATGGCCTATTGTGCTAATATATGTTTGATTGAGTCGGGCTACGGCCAGCTTTCTTAGGCTGCACCCTCGTTCAGCTTTATACGAGCGAAAGTGCTTCCGCTCCTTCAAAGACTTATTTCCAGCTCCTGCTTCTACTATGAGAGGAAGGCGACGATGGTGAGTCCCTTCGCACTCGTCTTTATGATCCTCCTTGCGGGAGGTGCTAGTTCAGTAATCGCCTTCAACCAGCCCACATCAAACCTCGGCGGCGCGACTACCCCCATTAGCGACCTAGTCGTAATTGTTATGGAAAATAAGGGACTTAACGACACCTACGGCTCGCACTGCCCCGGTAATTGCACGTATATCACCAAGCTAGCAAACGAGCACGGTTTGGCGGAGAACTACTCTTCAGTGGGACACCCTAGCCTGCCGAACTACCTAACATTGACCAGCGGTGGAAACTATGACAGGCCGCCCTTCGACACCGATTGTTATCCTGAAAATCAGACCACGGGTTGCTATGTTTCCACCCACGACATAGTTGATAGCATTGAGATTTCTGGAAGAACATGGAGAGCCTACATGGAAGACTACGCCGGCGGATGCAAGCTCTCTCATACATCCAACTACTACGTTAACAACCATAACCCGTTCGTCTACTATACTGACATTTACCGCAACGCGACCCGATGCGGCAGAATAGTGGACGCAAACCCTGGAGAGAACGGCTTCCTCGCTCTTCCAACCCAGCTCCTTGCAGATCTGAACTCGACCGCAACCGCATCCAACTATATGTGGCTGACCCCTAACCTCTGTGATGATGGGCACACACTCTGCCCGCCCCTCAACAACACTGTCTCCCAAGCGAACCTGTACCTATCCCTGCTCGTTCCGAAAATCCTGAGTAGCCCCATATTCATGACTCAGAACGCGGGCCTCTTCATTACATGGGACGAATCCTCGACCAAATCGAAGAATATCGTCACAGCGATATGGGCCGGTCCCGCCGCCAAGCCCAGCTATAAGTCGACAACTCCATACGACCATTATTCCGCGATCAAGACAGTCGAGGTCGCCTGGGGGCTCCCCTCGTTATACTCAACCGACCAGGCTGCAGCTTCAATGTCAGAATTTTTCAATCCTATTCAATCAACTACTCTCGGCGGTGGAGGTCGCCGTCTTGTCGTCTGATCGCTTCAGCATGCTTTCCAAAAACACACACTTCTCATTGCCCCCTCCAGTAGTTTCTCGGGATGCACAACCCGGTATTGACCCCAGTTTATTGAGGGCTCGTGACTAATAGCTGGGCGTCTTGAGATCTTCCACGATTACTAATACATCGACGTAATTGTTTGTGGCGTTAGCGTTTCAGTTTCTCGTTTGGACCAATTGGTGGTGAGATTGTCTAGAGTTTCGAGGTATGTGCGGTTATCATATCGCCACCCCGACTTGTCGTCGTAGTCTTTGTAAGCGAAGGTCTGAGCTTGAATCGTCAATGGTTCCAGCTGCATGTAGTAATATGTTGACAGAACGCCCTCTTTTACCATTGAGGAGAGGAAGGTCAGGAGGTTGATCGTTTCACGGGCTGGGATGTAGATTCTTGCGGCGATGGAGTTCAGTCCCAGGATTCGAGAGTAACTCAGGACAAATGGGAGGCGTGAAAATAGCTTTTCGACTTTTGCTAGAAGATTCTCCTTGAAAAAGTCCAACCTGACTTCGCACAGCGTAGAGATGTCGGGTGCATAGGGCAACATGCCTATCACGTAGTCTTCGATGAATCCATTTGCAGACAAGCGGTCGAACCGATATTTCGCGGCAGGCAGAGTCATCGCGAGTAGCTTGGTCAAGCTCGCTAGTGTCGTCTTTGCGTCCTTCACCATCTCCTTGAGTATGATTAGATCCTTCTTGTCGAATCTTGAAGCCTCCACTTGAGCTTGTCGCTTGTGTTCAAGTTCAGTGCTGGCATCAGAAACCTTCGACCAAGCTTTCCAATCGAACCTCCAGGCCCGATCCTTGATACTGTAATAGTCGAAGTTGGGGAGTGGAGAATAGCTCTCACCCAGCCAGAAGATTTGGTGATTCTTCACGACTCCACGGGATACGAGCTGGTCAAGATAGATTTCAAAGTCTCGACGATTCGACAATGGAACCGCATGGAGGGAGAAGTATCCGTTGCAATCGCCGATGGACCGGACGATCCTCAACCAATAGCCAGGTATCTTCAGAGCTTCTCTAGTTAGCATTTCCCTGCCTAGCAAGGGAGTCGCGAGAACCATCGCTCTCGCAAGTCCGATCTTCGAATAATTAGGATTAATCCTCGTGTTCAGGGCACCGAGTTTTTCAAGTTTCGTCACCCTGCTGTAAACAGTCGTATAGGGTAGCTTAGCCTTTCGAGCTATCTCCAATAGGTTTCTAGGGCCATACTGTTTCATCGTCCTGAGGATTAGTATGTTCTCTGCATCAAGAACAGAGACGATTCGATGGATTCGGTCAAAGTAATCGTCGGCACTGATGGTGCTCAAAAGACGGCCAAAAAAAGAGAGGGAGTTGGTGTCTTTTCAATGTTTTTCTTCTACCAGGGCCACGGCGATGGGAATGGCACGTCCGGGACCGGCGGTATCGGATCGCCATCAACTCCTATGCTCAGTCATATCACCCCCGGACGACCCGTGGGCCGATTATATTATTCACATGTGGGGAGGCATGTCAAAATAAAATACTACAGACCATGTTCTGTGTTTAACACGAAAGATCCGTTGTCTATTGCAAAACAGTTGATTCGAATGGGGTCATAGTGGCGCTAACAGAAAGAGCTCGCCCATTGTGGCGCAATCGAGGGCGAGATTACCTGTTTTTCGCGCAGAACAGGCGAGTCAGCGGATTTTCGACCGGTCTGCATCCGTAGCATTGCATGCTTGAAGTGGAGTAGGTTGTCATAGGCATCTAATTCGCTCAAGTCAAGGATATCTCTTAATCAAGAGGGTAAGGGTTCACTGTTACTTTGCCAGCTCTCGTTTAGAGATAGCTGTCAGAATTTTTGGATGCATCGGTATTATCCCACCTTTGCTAGGACCACGGATCTTTCGGATAGAAACTAAGCTGCTCGTCTCGCTAGCTTAAATACTAGTGGAGAACGAAGAAGACACCGGAAACAAATTGTTTTTCCCAGAGATATTTCGCCCTGACGACGGCTGTTGCTTCCATTGTGAACTACATGGAGGCAGTTGCGCAGATTGCGCTCGTCAGTGCGGCGGCATCTGCCCCTGCTAGGGTGAAGGAGCAACGCCGGACCTTGATGATGCTGGTCCGGTTGTAGACTACCTACTCAAAGAAGTCTCGTTCAGCACTTGCGACAACAAATTCTTCGGCGAACTCGAGAAGGAGATGCTGATACCAAACAATCTCAACATATACGGTAGAGTCAAAGGGGCAATCAGTCTCAAAGGTTTCAAGCTGAGGCTTGAATTTCCAGACGAGACTGTAATCGCCTACCTAAAGCAGCCAGCATCGAACACGTTAGAGGGAAACAAGAGAGTCCTGACCTACAATCTGGAGGACTTGATCAACTATGATGGCTATTGGTGGCTGCCACTCGAACATGAAACGGAATTTTCTCTACCTCTAAATCTTCTGCCCCCGTTCCCACAACTGAACCCAGTAGATTTAGCGATCGCGTGCCGACCAGATGTTGCCATCGGAATCGAAACAGACGTAACCACAACGGTTCACATTGAATCACAAGAACACATCGACAACTACTTTCTCACATTGAGCGTTCCCGGATATTACAACCCAGGAGTCTCTTTGACAATAACAGAGTTTTCAGAGGATGCGATCTCCGAACCAAGACAGTTTGTCACATCGCCTGCTAAGACGTTCCCGTTCCCACGTCAGAGCCTGAAGCCTGGAGAGAGGCTAGAGTACAAGGTCAAGACCAAGATTGCCGCTGATCTAAAAGGCATGACTTCTCTGAAATGCCAGCAGGACCTTTTGAAGGCCAAGCTTGTGCTCATTTCCAAGACTAACGCCGCAGCCCCTCCGTTTAGTGTCACTGTTCTTGACGAGCAAGGCGAATCAATCCCGGTGGACACAACTATGAAATCGACACTGCTTCAAGCTTCAGCACAAATCATGTACTCTCCCTTCTCGATCCGCCGAGAAGCCGCGAAGACTCAACAGAAAGTAATCATCGAAGCTCCAGCGCAATAAGTAACGTCGAAACCTCTAAACTCCCTTTTTTTTGAAATCCTAAGGAATGGATATTTTGCATAACCGTTTTTTGTCCCAGCCTTGCAAGCACATATGATCACACAATAAGGTTCAGGTCTTAGGGAGCCGGGCGGATACACTGCGAAGTCTCGAGACCCAAGAAGAGGGAGTTCTGGTAGGCGGTGTATTGTGGTCAGGTCTCAGAATTGGCGCATGTTGCCTAGCACACGCTACTGTCCGAAACCGCTGCAGTGTATTACTGGTTCAGCCGTCTCTCTAGTACGAGCATAGAGCAATTTCGGCGATGAGTCCAGTGTCGATGGTCTATTGAACTAGCAGGCGTGGCAACAAGTGCCACATTGTGCGTTGCACTGGGAAACGCAGTCGCACGGATTTTGACAGTTACCGACGCATTTGTAGTAGCATGCGCTACATCCACATGTTTCGGGAAAGAACATGGTTCTTCGACGCCAACTTAATTTAACTCATATATAAGATGATGGAAGTGCAATAACATGAGGTCTCTAACACCCGGAAATGCGGCTCAACCGCCCAATGTTTGCAAGGCATTAGCAGGCTTCAAAAATGTGTGAGCTTTAGGCGTGTCATAAAATCCGCAAGCAAGAAACTGACCCGGCAGGCTTCTTCATTTGTTCAGCCCGCGAACAGTGGACTCAGGGGACACCGTCCGCCCAAGGACAGTTGCGGCAAGCAGCTCTAATGCTCTTGTCGACTAGTCGCGTCTTGAAACCGAATTGGAAACGATTTTGATCCGCTAAGATTTCGTAGTCGCTTACACGTACCAGTAAACCGGGGTTCAAATTCTTCGCCTCCTGACATCATTCAAGTTGGATTATCTCTTCTTGGGGCTTCGAGAGTTCCACGTAACCCCTAGAGGTGACTAGAACATCCTGTTCTAGGTTGCAGGTGCCGAACTTGCTGGTCACCGAGGGCTCGATTGTGAAGACCATGTCCCGTTGAACCGTCTTCTCTCCCTGCTTACCGTATCTGTTAGGCCATTTCGGACCCAAGAGAGGACCGATCTCATGAGTGCTCCTTCCCAGCACATGTCCTAGCGCATGCTTGTATTCTGGATATCGCCTCCTTACGATCAAGCTTCTCCCTGCCTGGTCGACCTTGTAACCTGGAACCCCAGGCTTCAAAATGGCAAGAGCTGCATCGTTCGCTTCACGGGCAGTTTTTACCATCTGCTGCACTCCCTTCGGTACTGGTCCAGATCCGACGAAATAGTTCCTCTGAATGTCGCTGCAATAGCCATCATATTTGACACCAAAGTCCAGCTTCACAAAGTCCCCGTCTTTGATTCTCGTACCGTAGTATCCTATGTGAGCCATTGGCGCGTTGCCGACGACCACCGAGGGGCATCGGTCATATGCCCAGGCAGAATCCAATTTTCTCTCCCTCAGAAGCTTGTGCGCGAAATCGTGGACATCCTTGTCCTTCTTGCCCGGCTTGATCGCGTCCTCAACAGAATCGTAGATTTTTTCGCACTCGGCAATCGACTTCTTCACCAGTTCGACCTCTGCTGGTATCAGCCTCGCCCGTAGAGCAATCGCGAGGTCCTCTCCCGAGACCAGCCGCTTCGAGTAATCCTTCAAAGCGGTCTTGAGGTAACGTTCCATACCCGAGGTGAGTCCGTCAGCCGCGCCTTCATCATAGCTTGTGTTTACAGCAATCTTCTTCGGCTTCCTCTTCCTGACAAACTCGTTCAGCTTGGGTGCCGCGCCCTCGCTACCATAACCGATTATTTCATCATATAACTTCTGCTGCCTAACAGTCTCTTCCTCAAGACTCCCAACAATTGCAGTCTTCGTCCCGGTCCGTTCGATGATGGCGGCTGAACGCCAGGTCAGGTCGCTGAATCGGAGATCCTGTACTAACGGGTCCTCGTTGCCTTCCCGCGTGAACGTAATCCACATGTCAACCCCTTGCGCCTCCATGGTGTCCCTGACAAGCTTCAGCTTCTTCCTCAGGAACTCTATCTTAAGGGGAGATCCAGTAAGTTTCACATGTTGCTTGCTGGAATGAACGAACTTATCGTTTTGCCTTTAACAACCAGCCACCATATCAGGCCGGTCAAAGACAATCGAGTTATCGAATCAGTCTTGCCGAGTTGAGGATGAATACGAGTTCTGAGACCACATGGATGCCAGCAGCAAATAATGGGTTGAGCAGACCCTCGAAAGCCAGGCCGAGCCCGATTCCATCCACGATCAGTGTTCCATAGAAATTCTGCATGATCACACCGTAAGCCTGCTTGCTTGCCTTGACGATAGTCGGGATTCTTCCAAGATCATTGGTCATGAGAACAATGTCGGCTTCTTCGATTGCGATATCTGTCCCAGCACCCATTCCAACGCCGACGTTTGCGAGAGCCAGGGCTGGAGCATCGTTGACGCCATCCCCTACCATGACGATTCTTCGCCCTGAGCCCGATAGTTGTTCAATGTAGGAGACCTTGTCGGCGGGCAGAAGCTCAGCGTGAACCTCATCGATTCCGACCTGTTCCCCGACACTCCTTGACGCGACCTTATTGTCACCTGTGAGCATGATAGTCGACAAACCCATTCTTCCCAACTCCTTGACCGCTTCTCGGCTCTCGTCCCTAACCTTGTCAGAGATTCCAATCACTCCACAGATTCGTCCTCCGTGCGCAACTAGGACAGTGGTTTTTCCTTCCGAGACCTTGCTAGTAATGGTTGCATCGACATCGTTTGATAACGGGACGTGTTGTTCACTCATGAGAACGCTGTTTCCGACAAGGACCTGTTCTCCACCATACGACGAGACGATACCCTTCCCGGCCAAGTAGTCCGATGAAACGCCTGACTCCGTGCTTATTCCAAGCGCCTCAGCCTTCGCCATTATCGCGTGCGCGAGTGGATGTTTGGAGAATCTCTCCGCCGCTGAGGCATATATCAGGACCTGCTCTTCGGAGCATCCATCAAGTCCTACAACATCAGTAACTTCAGGATCACCTAGCGTAAGCGTTCCTGTCTTATCAATCACGACAGTATCGACCTTGCTCATCTCCTGAACATAGACCCCGCCTTTCACGATGACTCCTTTCTTTGCCAAACCTCCCATTACGGCAACAATCGCTAGAGGCGTGCCGGCAGCGACACCACACGCACCAGCAACAACAATAACCGATATGGTTGAGATGAGGTTCCGGGTCACGAGAAAAGTGATCACTGCAAAGACAATCGTAAACTCGACGAGCCAGGCGGCGAGTTTGTCCGATATCCGCTGAATGGGTGCCTTCCTGCTCTCAGCCTCTTCAACTAGCTTGATGATCTGGCCGAAGACGGTCTCAGTCCCGACCTTCTCGGTCTGCACCTCAAAGATGCCCGACTCGTCAACAGATCCAGCGAACACTCTACTGCCAATCAATTTCTCAACGGCAATTGCTTCTCCTGTTATGGCAGATTGGTTGACAAATCCCGAACCTTTGACGAGATTTCCGTCAACAGGAATCCGTTCTCCACCTCTAACGATAACCGTTTCACCGGGCTGAATAGTTTCCACAGCGGTCTCGATCTCCTTCCCGTCCCGTCTTACGAGGGCCCTTCTCGGAATCGACTTTTCCAGTTTGACGATTGTCGCCCTTCCCTTGTCAACAGCGTAAGCTTCTATGAACTCTGAGAGTAGAACGAAGAAAGTTACCACGACCGCGGCTGTAAACTGTCCTGCTAGGAGCGAGGCAACTATCGCTACGGTCATCGAGACCTCCATGTTTATCGATCGGTGGCGGATTCGCGGAGAAGCGAACCTTTCATCCCTTGGAGCACAGGGAGTTCATTTCTCGGAGTGCTCATCTGCTGCTTGCGACCACTTCACGAAGTGAGAGGCCATTTCCCGACAGCCCATTATATGCGTACCGTTACAAGAGAGAATAGCTGCTCATGGGCCAGACCGTTGAGATCGAAGTTCGAGAACTGAGACCGGATCTATTGCAAGACTATCTGCAATTCTTTGATCAGGCCTTTTCCGACTTTCCCCAATGGGCCGACTGCTTCTGCGGCTTCTACGATACTTCTGAGGCTGATTGGGACGCGACATCCAACGCTGGTCCGGAACATAGAGCCGCTCGGTCCGCGCTGATTAGCGCTAGCAAAGCTCAGGGATTACTTGCCTACATTGATGATCGACCCGTAGGCTGGTGCAATGCTCAGCCCCGAGCCAACTTTGCAAATATGCGATCGTATAGAGTCGCGTTGACGGACCCGGGAGAGCCAGTCGGGTCCATAATGTGCTTCGTTGTATCACCCGGTTACAGAGGAAGGGGGGTCTGCACAGCACTTCTACGTGCCGCCTGTGACAAGTTTCGTCGAGATGGCATACAGATAGCGGAAGGATATCCGACGACTAGTCCTCAGAAGAGATTTGGAGAGATTCCGTGGGCAGAGGCGAACTACAAAGGACCATTAAACGTGTACTTGAAGAACGGGTTCAAGATTCATCGGCAACTCGAAGTATTCGCGATCGTGAGAAAACAGCTCTGACCTTCAGGTTATCCACGGACGGCTTGGACGGACCAACAGATTAGTTTGTCGAAGAAGAACTCATTCCTTGTCCTTGTGGTGACGCTTTCAAGCACATGGGATTACCAAAATGTCCGAAATGCGGAGCGGTTCTGAGCATTCCGGATTGGCGTGGTCGGTCCAAATTGGATAAGTCGGTTTACATGATGGGTTGAAGGTACGCCGCGGATAGATGGCGATAAACAGAACGTTTGGCGGTAATCTCGGACCGCTTCTCGAACGACCTTGAAGGAATCATATCTCGATGAATAACGGGGAAGAAGTCAACGGTATCAGGCAGAATATGAGTGAACCAGAATTAGGAACAATCATGCCTCAAGAGCTGAACGAAGAAACCAAGGCTTCGAGAAGGAAAGTGTCCGCCTTTTACAAGGGAACTATTGTAGCAATAGCAGTTTTGGGACTCTTCTTAATCTTGTTGGGCTATTCAATAGGCAGCGAACTTGTCAACACGGCCTCTCACTGTCCCGACAACCGTCCTTGTCTCTTGATCTCGCCCGACTTTGGAGGGTTCGTCCTTGCCCTCTCTGGAGGGTATTTGATGCTACTCTCTCTCATCCTTTGGCTCCTGCGAGACCGGGTCTCTCCAACTGCCTATGGACCACTCGGACCTCCAATGAACCGTGCCTGCGCTTTAGACCATGTAGCATCAAATAGATTGATTGAGTTGTTGTGATCATCTAAAGAGTAGATGAGGGTTCTAAGCACGGTCCATATCCCCTCTTTGGCACTGGGTTTTTCCCAGAAATCGCTTTGAAAGTATGAAGTAAACCTCCCACTTTACAAGAAGACCTATTTTCAATCCCATTTGTGGAGAAGCGTCTCAGCCTCCTCCACTAATTCCTTCATGATGGCTGCTACGGGTTTGACGCTCTTCACTCCGCTCACTGATTCTCCCGCCCAGTGCGGCATGGCCTTGAGGGTTCCAGTAGTCTCGCTGGTCATGGTGAAAGACTCGAGGGGTTTCACGGGGACCATTTCGCCGGTTGAGATGAGTTTCTTGTGTCCCACGATGTCTCCCTTGAACTTCTGAGCTTCTTCTATGCAAAAACGGAGCACTCTGTGAGGTGCGTTGGGCCAACCTTCTGAGAAAGCCTCTGTCACAACCGTGTCCTCCGGCTCGCTCGCGATCAATGCTTTGACATATTCGGGATGCGCGCCCGCTTCTGTAGCTGCAATGAATCGCGTCCCAACTCTTACTCCAGAAGCTCCCGCAGCTAAGACCGCGGCCAATGCTCGGCCGCTACCTATGCCACCGGCTGCTAGCACAGGGACCTTGACAGAATCCAAGACCTGACTCAACAACGTGAGAAGGCTGACTTTTCCCCGAACGTGCCCACCCGCCTCAACTCCTTGCGCCACTATCATATCGCAACCCGCCTCAGAAGCGGCAACGGCTTCCTCGTTTGAGCCCACTTGCCACGAAGCCAACGCACCTCCCTGGTGCACTAGATCAACCAGCGAAGGGTCCGGCTGGCGATAGAAGAATTCGACAACCTTCACAAGCTTGGATGCTGTCTCTACTTGTTCTCGAATCTCGTCTAGATCCGAGACGAAGGCTTCTGGAATCAGAAAGTTGGCTCCAAAGACTCCAGACGTACGTCGCCGCATGTCTTCAAACACCTCGGTCATTTGATTGGGATCGAAAGATCCAGCGTAGACCATGCCCAAGCCTCCTGCCTCCGAGACCGCTGTTGCCAGTTGAGGACGGGCTAGACCCCCAATAGCAGCTTGTTGTATTGGTACCTTGCAACCAGTCAGATCGGTGAATCTTGTTTTGAGCATCTTATGGACAGGTTCACCATACTACAGGTACGCAATTAGGATTTTTCCGATCGGCTCGGTCTAGGCAGCGACTAACGGGCTGTTGGCGACTTCCAACCGGTGAGCCAGCTCCAGTAGAATATCCACTCGCCTCTCTAGGTTGGGATAGAGACTGAGAAGTCCATGTCCGCTACCTCCCACGAATAGTCCTGCAAGATTACTCGTCGTTCCACCATTCGGCTCCGAGTGGGCCTTAACGATCGCAGAGGCAAGGGCTAGAGGCTTTCTTGTGAATTCAACAGACACTTTGTCGGCCCAGAGTTCTCGCTCTCGGTGTACTGCTGCTTCCACCAGCCGTAGCACTGGGTCGAAGGGGAAAGCGACTCTCGCTAGTTTCGCAAGGCCTTTGGCCGCGGAATCGCCGTTCTTGATGTGAGACAATTCATGAGCAAGAACAGCATCTGTCTCGTCCGAAGACAAAGATCCTACAAGCTTTGAGGACATCGCGACAACTCCTTGACCGCTCAAGCTGATCGAAAACGCGCTACCGAAGAGGGCCTCTCGCAGAGAAACCCCTGACACTCCCATCTTACCGCTGAGGGAGCCGAAACCAGCAACAACTCCTGAAAGCGCGCTTGGAGCAGTGGTCATTGTCTCCAACATCCGCGAGAACGTATACCTCCGCGCAATCAACGTCATTACGGCAGAGAAGCCTAGTGAAGCTAGCAATGAGCCCCCGAGCACCGTCCTAATTGTCAGCTGAGGATGATCCCAGTAGCCCTGAAGAAATATGCTGCACAGCAAGAAGCTCGTTCCGAGAAACGACCAGAGGAAGAGCGACGATACCACCATGGGTTGCAGAAGTCGGGACCGTCTGGACGGATTGTATCCCTGCGACGAATAGAGAGCAGAACAAACTAGCTCGACTAAGGCAACCCCTCCTAAGATTCCTAAAGTGGTAGGCGCAAGGAAGAAGACGCGATAGAGGTCTAGGTCGATCGTTGTTTTGATCCCTTCCGGATCTTCTCCTCTAAACGCTTCAGTTCATCCTTCGGAATATCATCCACGTAGTCCGATAGAGTGGAAATGACTGTCGGGCCGAAAGCAGTCAGGAGCCGGTCAACAAATCCCTTGACAACCTTACCTTTCACTTTCTCTTCGGAATGTATCATGTAGATGTAGCGGGAGCCGCCTCTGCCAATGGCTTCGTCCCTTGCAAGCATTCCTTTCTTGTAGAGCCGGTCAAGGGTCGTGCTGATGGTAGAATAAGCCAATCCTCGAGATGGCTCAAGATCCTTGGCGACTTGTCGGGCCGAGGCTTTGCCCTGGCGAAGAACGCTTCCGAGAACCGCTGCTTCTAGGTCGCCGAGCTCCATGGATAGAGAGAGTTGCGCATAGCCGGGATATAAGTTTCTATCCTTGTCGCAACTCTTTGAGGGCTCTGACGGCTGAGCGAGAACGGGGTGAATACATCGATTGTCCAGAGCGAGGCGAGCCTTTGGTGATCGAAGAAGACGAGGGACGAAAGCTCGCGTTTTGCTACCGGCATTGTCATAGCGTGCTATGTTGGAAAGGGTTGGGATAAGGAGAAGGCGAACAGAGAGTAACGAGAACTCGATAAGCTCATGGAATCGATTAAGAATGATCCTCTGATTGGGCTGAGAGTACATGTAGGCATCGATGAGGATGGGCTACCTAACCCTCCCAAACTCACTAACGGAACCATAACTGAGAAGCTGACTGTTAAAGGCACTCCATACCACCTGTACCTTGTTCATCTTGACAAACCGATTAGATACGTCAGACCTGAAAAGGCGAGAGACTGGATTCTTACCGATTTATTGATCCAGCCCAGACATAAGGGATACGACTTGGACATCTTGCTAACGAAACCCGAGGAGGCTGTTACTGTAATGATAACGAATCATTCAAACGGCGTGTACTTTGCCATAGGAGGAATCAGTAGCGAGCGCCCAAAATCCGATTAATTTACAAACTTCAGGAACCTTTAGAGCTTATGTTTTCATAACCGCACGCGAACCCCGAAAAGTCGTCCAGTCAGCTAGGAAGATTCATGGAGTAGCGAAGACAGATGCTCTGTTCGGAACATCTGATGCAAGAGCCATTGTTGAAGGAAGAGACATAGCTACGATGGATGTGGTGATCGATAAGATCGCGTTGGTCCAGCACGTTCTGGGAACAGATTCCAAAGTCGCTCGATGGATTGAGTAGATATCCGGCTTTCCACGACGAGCGATTCGACCTCGGAAGAGGTCCTTCTCGATCGATACTCTAGAGCATTTCTGCTCCTTGTGTCGGGAATAAATGTTGTACTCGGCGTGGTATTCTACACCTATCCTGCTTTCATTATTTCCTACTGGTCGTGGCCGGTGAAGGATTTAGCGATCAGGTTCTTGGGTGCAATTTTTCTGGCGATCGCTTTTGGTTGCTGGTCAGCAGTCCACGCTAGGCAGTGGCAGAGAGCTAAGATACTGGTACTCGTTGGCGGCACCTTCTTCGGCATAACAGGCATCGTCTCCCTTGTTAGAGGAATCACTGTGAGCAGTGACGCCTCTACCTGGGCTTGGACGGCCTATTTTCTAATCGCTGCCACTGGATGTTTCGTTCTGCTGCAACACTACGGATGGCGTCGGAGACAAACAGGGTCTCTGACCGGACCGCCAATACGAAGGGGTGCGCGAGTGTTCTTCGCGATTCAGACCAGCGTCGTTGGAGTTTTCGGAATCATGATGTTGCTGGTGCCGGGTTTGGCGCAGCAAGAGTTCTGGCCGTGGAAAGTGTATGTATCCACTCTGCAGACATTCGCAGCTTTGTTTCTGGCGACGTGCCTAGCGACGGGATGGGCTACTCAGCAGAAGGACTCTGAAAGAATTAAAGTATTATTGCCCCTAGATGCCGTGTTCCCGTCTCTAGCCTTATTGGCGGTAGCCATCAGCTGGAGTGTCATCGCTGTTGAAAGTCCCAGCTGGCTAGTGACAGGCGTCTGGGTCGGACTATACTCTTTCGTGGCCGCGGGCTCGACCGTTCTCTATTTTGTGTTGACCAGACGATCGCGCTAGAGTCGCAAAAACGAAGCCGTTGATGCCGAGTCGTTCATGCTAGATTCTAGAGCCTTGCTACTAGGATAGCGACTGTGACAGCAAGCAAACCCGCTGCGGGCAATGTCACTAACCAAGGCAGGACCATGCCGCGCAACGCAGATCTGATGACTTCCTTCCGACCGCCAATTCCTGCTGTAGACCCCTCGTGGACATGTGTGGTAGATAATGGAGCCCCGAGGTAGGCTCCTATTGAGACTAGAGCAGCGGTCACGATGCCAGCCTGTAGCCTCTGAGTATGATCAAGGGGAACGACGCGCTTCACAAGTTCTAGAGCTACTCGGTGGCCGAGCACTAGGGACCCGGCCACGATCGCGACTGCTACGATCGAGTATGGACCCCAAACTGCGTAGGTAGAGCCTGCGACGAAAAAGACAGCTCCAAGGGCCGCCATTTTGGGAGCATCATTGATCCCTCTCGCGTAGGCAGTGGCTGCAGCGGATCCCCAGTGCGAGATCTTGGCGAATCTGGGGCTCTTCTTTTCTGAAGTCTGAGTCTGAGGCCGTCGGGTTAGACGGCGCAGAATGCTGAGTGCGATCAGCGCGACGAAGGGTCCCGCTGCTAGTGGGAGAATTACCCGGATGGCTAGGAAATCCAGTTTCAGACTTGATACGCCGAATAGAAAGATCCCCTGCAAGAGAACAGCACCGAGGATTGTGTGAGTTGTGGAGACGGGAAGCCGAAAGAGAGTCGCTATCAGGATCCATATTGTCGCTCCGACTAGGACTGCCAAAATGAAGGATGAGTTAGTGGAATTTCGCAGTATACTCTGGGGAGTGAATACTGTCAACAATCTTCCCGAAATCAGAATTGCCGAGATACTTCCTAGACCGCTGAAGACCCCTCCCCAGAGTAGCGGTCGGCGGCCCAGTCTGGGACCTCCTGGTCCTGACGTAGACATGAGTGAAGCTACGCTCTTGCCAACATCATTGGCCCCGTTTGCAAACGCCAATACGAAGAGCACGCCAAGGCCGACTTCCTCGACTAGCAACCTGCCGAGAACCTCCTGCTTAGACCATTAATCGTTTTTCCGTCACAGAGCAAACTCGTGATCGACTATATTCCGAAGAAGAGGAACAGAAACATTGCCCAGAGGGGAAGTGCTAGTCCGAGTCCTACCAAGATGTTTTTCCGGAATATCTTGGAGCCGTCCAAGGGTGGAATGGGTATCATGTTGAATGATCCAAGTCCAACGTTCAGCTCAAAACCAAATATCGCGATCGTCGACAGGAATCCTGCTGGTACGGCTAGAAACAATGATAGAAATGCTATGGCGAATGCAAGGTTGATTCCGGGTCCGGCTGCTGAAATGACCATGTTCTCCTGCTCGGGATCATGTGGTCTGTACGTGGAATCGTAGCCGTAGGCCGCCATCGCGGCGGGTGCAATGTAGACTGCCCCAGGAGCGCCAAAGACGATGCCTCCTCCTGAAAATACTACGATGAACAGTGTCAGTAATAGTCCCCACATCCAGAGACGGAAGTGGGCGACATAGCCGCGTCGTATTGCGACGAACTTGTGTCCCATTTCGTGGATGATGAATCCTGTCGCGGTGGCAACAAAGCCGGCTATGACTATCTCAAGGCTAC
>WNGP01000874.1_pt1 | contig 29988 bp, 24 predicted proteins | sample 5407671 | NCBI WGS metagenome assembly WNGP01 (sample SAMN13153381, study PRJNA577476) | soil metagenome | isolation source: 40 cm soil or saprolite under Garry oak tree replicate 2 | place: USA:California | collected 2016-06-15 | reverse complement strand
CCGCATACACGCTCACCTGCTGCCGCGTTTTGTCTTTGTACTCGAACTTGACGACGCCATCGACGACGGTGAAGAGCGTGTCGTCGGAAGCGCGGCGCACGTTCGTGCCCGGGTGGAACTTGGTGCCACGCTGCTTCACGAGGATGCTGCCGGCGGTGACGAACTCACCGGCGAAGCGCTTCACCCCGAGGTACTTCGGGTTCGAGTCGCGGCCGTTGCGTGAGGAGCCGACACCCTTCTTGTGTGCCATGACGCGACCTTAGCCGACCTTGACGTCGGCGATTTTCACTTCGGTGAACCGCTGCCGGTGTCCGGCGTGCCGGCGGTATCCGGTGCGGCGCGCGAACCGATAGATATGGATTTTCTTCTCCGCCCCGTGCCGCACGACCTCCGCCGTGACCTTGGCGCCCGCCACCACCGGCTTGCCGGCGTGGATCTGCTTGCCGTCGCTCGCCAGGAGCACCCGGTCGAACACGACCTTGCTCCCCGGCTCGGCAGCGAGCAGCGGCACCTTGAGGGTCAGGCCGGGTTCGGCGCGGAACTGCGCACCACCGGTGGCGAAAATGGCATACGTCATGGGCGGCGGAACCTAAATGACGACATCGGCTTAGTCAAGCCACCGCGTATTGCTCGGTGACGTCCCGCCCCGCCGGTTGCGTCATCATGCGGAACTCATCGAGACGCATCATCGGGTCGTCGCGCACCTGGAGCTCCAACCCGGTGGCCTTCGCGACCTGACGCAGGAAGTTGGGCTCCTGCTCCACCAGGTACAGGGCAACCTCGGGATGGAGCCGTACCGCCAGCTGGTGCTCCTTATGCTCCGCGCCGACGCGCTTCAGCGAGCGCTCCATACGGCGCACCACCACTTCCGGCCGGAACACGCGGCCCGTCCCGGTGCACGTGGGGCACTCGGCCGTCATCGATTGCCACAGCGACGGCCGGACGCGCTGGCGCGTCATCTCGATGAGTCCGAGCTCCGACACGGCGAACGCTTTGGTGCGGGCCCGGTCGCCGCCGAGATGGGTGCGCAGCTCCTGGAGCACTTTGTCGCGGTTGCCCCGCGACTCCATGTCGATGAAATCGACTACGATAATCCCGCCGATATCGCGCAGGCGCAGCTGGCGCGCCACCTCGCGGGCAGCGTCCATGTTGGTTCTGAGGATGGTGCTTTCCGGATCCTTCTTCCCGGTGTAGCGGCCGGTGTTGACGTCGATCGAGGTGAGGGCTTCGGTGGGCTGGATGATGATATGACCGCCCGACGGGAGATCGACGCGCGCCTGGAACAGGCTGCGAATCTCCGCCTCGACGTCGTATTCGTCGAACAGCGGCGTTTCCCTGTCGTACAGTTGCACGCGGCCGGTCAGCTCCGGGTCGATCGGCTTCAGGTACTGGGTGATCTCGTTGTACAGCATCTTCGAGTCCACGAGCAGCGAGTCCACCTTGTCGCTGAACAGGTCGCGCGTGATGCCGCGGATGAGGCTCGTCTCGCGCTGCAGCAGGGCCGGCGCCCGCACGGACGCCGCCTTGCGCTTGACCTTCTTCCACAGCGTGTAGAGATGGTCGATCTCGCGCTTGCAGCTCGCTTCGGTGAGATCCTCGGCGACGGTGCGGATGATCCAGCCGCCCGAGTTCTTGGGCACGATGCCGGACACGAGCTCGCGCAGCTTGGCGCGCTGCTCGCGGTTCTCGATCTTGCGGGAGACTCCGACTCTCGAGGCGAAGGGCATGTACACGAGGAAGCGACCGGCGAGCGAGACCTGGGCGGTCACCCGCGGGCCTTTGGTGCCGATCGGCTCCTTGGTGACCTGGACGATCTTGGTTTCGCCGCGCTTCAGCTCGTCGGCGACGTTCGGGAGCCGGCGGCGCGACGCACGCGCGCCCCCCCCGCTTGCCCCACCCTCGTCGCCGTTCTCCTCGCCGCCCTCCTCCCCGCCCTTCCCGTTCCCCTCCCCACCCTGCTCGTCGTCCTCGTCCGCCTCGATCAGGTCGGAGGCGTGGAGGAAGGCGCTCTTTTCGGCGCCGATGTCGACGAACGCGGCTTGGATCCCCGGCAGGATCGCTTCCACCTTGCCGAGGTAGATGTCGCCCACCGAGCGGTGGGCATCAGGACGATCGACCAGGAGTTCAACAAGGCGGTCGTCCTCCAGGATCGCCACGCGGGTTTCCCGCGGGTTCCCGCTGATCAGGATTTCGCGCTTCAAAGCATGTTCCCTCGACCCCAACCGGCCAGCAGCCGGCCCGGATCCCAAGGTTGTCCCAACAGGTGCTCAGTACGCCCGCAAAGGCAGGAGCTGCCATGAGCCGATTGGCCTGGACGCGCGGCGCGGCGCGCAGAACCGAAGTCCAATGCATCCGGTAAATCTAAGCGCCCTTGCAACTTACGTCAATGCAGCCGAGATTTACCAGTCATGGCGTTCCTGTTGCTGACCGGGTTGCTGTGCGGGGTCGCGGCCACGGTGGCGCGCGCCCAGGCGCTCGCGTATCCGCCGGCTCGCAGAAGCGACCAGGTGGACGACTATCACGGTACCAGGGTGGCGGATCCCTACCGCTGGCTCGAGGATGTAGACGCTCCGCAGACGAGGGAATGGATCGAGGCGGAGAATGGCCTGACGGCCGCCTACCTCGCGCAGATTCCGGCGCGCGACACGCTGCGCCGCCGGCTCACCCGTCTGTGGAACTATCCCCGCTACGGCACGCCGTTTCACAAGGGCGGGCGGTACTTCTTCCTCAAGAACGACGGGCTGCAAAACCAGCCGGTGCTGTATCGCCAAGGCTCGCTCACCGCGCAGCCCGAGGTGCTGCTCGACCCGAACCCGCTCGCGCTGGACGGCACGGTCGCCCTGTCGTCGGTGGCACCCTCCGAGGACGGGAAACTGCTCGCGTACGGCACGTCGGCGAGCGGATCTGATTGGCAGGAGTTCCGCGTCCGGGACGTCGCCAGCGCGCGCGACCTGAGCGATCACCTGCGCTGGATCAAGTTCTCGGGGACGAGCTGGACGCACGACGGCGGGGGTTTCTTCTACAGCCGCTATCCCGAGCCGGCCGGCGGCGACGCCCTGAGCGCCGTCAACCGGTTCCAGAAGCTGTACTATCACCGGCTCGGCACCGAGCAGGCGGCGGACGAGCTGGTGTACGAGCGTCCCGACCAGCCCGACTGGGGCATCGGCGGGGACGTCACGGATGACGGCCGCTACGTGATCCTCACGGTGTGGCTCGGGACCGACCGGCGCAATCGCGTCTACTACCTCGACCTCCGCGATGCGGCCCACCCGCGCGTGCACGGCGACGTCGTGCAGCTGCTCGACGACTTCGACGCGAGCTATGCCTTCGTGGGAAACGACGGTCCAGTGTTCTATATGCTGACGGACCTCGCGGCGCCGCGCAAGCGCGTGATCGCGATCGACACGCGGCATCCCGAGCGCAGCGCGTGGCGAGAGGTCGTCCCTCAGGGGGACGACGTGATCGATGGCGTTCAGATCATCCACAACACCTTCGTGGTGAACTACCTGCACGACGCCCATTCGCGGTTGCGCCTGTTCGGCCTCGACGGCCGCCCCGGCCGGGAGGTCGCGCTGCCGACGCTCGGCTCGGTGAGCGACATCAGTGGGGAGCGGCAGGACGCCGAGATGTTCTATGCGTTCACGTCGTTCCTCTATCCCACGACGATCTTCCGCTACGACTTTGCGACGGGCACGTCGAGCGTCTTCAAGGCGCCCACCATCGACTTCGATCCGTCCGGTTACGAGACCGAGCAGGTGTTCTATCGCAGCAAGGACGGCACCCGGGTCCCGATGTTCCTCACACACCGGCGCGGGATGGCGCGCGATGGCTCGCATCCCACCTACCTGTACGGCTACGGGGGGTTCAACATCAGCCTCACCCCCGCGTTTTCGGCGAGCATCCTGGTGTGGCTCGAGCGGGGCGGCGTGTACGCGGTCCCCAACCTGCGGGGCGGCGGGGAGTACGGGGAGGAATGGCACCAGGCCGGGATGCACGAAAAGAAGCAGAACGTGTTCGACGATTTCATTGCGGCCGCCGAGTACCTCGTGGCGCAGCGGTACACGACTCCGGCCAGGCTCGCCATCGGCGGAGGGTCGAACGGGGGATTGCTCGTGGGCGCGGCGATCACCCAGCGACCCGAGCTGTTCGCGGCGGCGCTCCCGGCCGTCGGGGTGATGGACATGCTGCGCTTCCACAAGTTCACCATCGGGTGGGCCTGGGTCACCGAATACGGATCGGCCGACAGCGTCGCCCAGTTCCCGGCCCTCTACGCCTACTCGCCGTTGCACCACATCAAGCCGGGCACGGCCTACCCGGCCACGCTGGTTACGACGGCCGACCACGATGACCGGGTGGTGCCCGGGCATTCGTTCAAGTTCACCGCCGCGCTCCAGGCGGCCCAGACGGGCCCTCACCCTGTGCTGATCGAGATCGAGACCAAGGCGGGCCATGGCGCCGGCAAGCCGATCAGCAAGCTGATCGAGGAGCAAGCCGACCGGTGGGCCTTCCTCGTCAAGAATCTGGGGATGCCCGCGTCGGGCGCCCCTTAGTCAAAGGACACTATGGCTGCCAGGCCACCGGCATCGAAGGCCACCGGGAAGCTTCCCTGCTCGCTGTGCCAGACGTACGTCGACCGGCGCAAGCTCGTCTCGCCGCAGAAGATGGAGAACCAGATCCTGGAGCTGATCAAGCACGAGCGCCCCGAGTGGGATGCGACGCGGGGCGTGTGCCGGGAATGCGTGGAGCAATACCGGGCGAAGAAGTTCCTGGGTTATCTCGAAGCGGAGTACCGCAAGATCTCCGACATGGAGGAGGCGCTGGTGACGAAGGTCGCGCGCCGCGGACGCGTGTCCCGGCTCGTGGATCAGGAATTCGAGGCACAGATGACGTTCGGGCAGCGCGTGGCGGACCGCGTGGCGCTGTTCGGCGGCAGCTGGCCGTTCATCTTCCTCTTTGGCGCGGTGCTCATCGGCTGGATGACCGTGAACTCAGTCGTCCTGGCCACGCATCCGTTCGATCCCTATCCCTATATCCTCCTGAACCTGGGCCTCTCGGCGCTCGCAGCGCTGCAGGCCCCGGTGATCATGATGAGCCAGAATCGCCAGGCGCAGAAGGACCGGATGCAGGCGCAGCAGGACTACGAGATCAACCTGATGGCGGAGTTCGAAATCCGGGACCTGCACGACAAGCTCGACGCGTTGCGCTACAAGCAATGGCACGAGCTGTGGCATATGCAGCAGCGGCAGCTCGAGCTGCTCGAGCACCTGCACAAGGAGCTGTCGCATCCGGAGGAGAAGACGCTGGAGCCGGCGCCGTACGTGCCGCCTGAGGTGTGATGGTCGAGGGCGGTGGAAGGCGGTCGAGGGCGGTGAAAGGCACTGAGGGGCATGGAAAGGATGCTGCGAGACCTAGACGTGCGTGCATCTTGCGCCCGTGGCACCCTACGAACGGCTCAAGGCGTGGCAAGAGTGTCATTCACTCGCGCTCGAGGTCTACCGAGCGACGAGCGTGTTCCCGCGAGAGGAACGTTACGGTCTGACCTCGCAAGCCCGGCGGGCAGCGTTCTCGGCGGCCGCAAACATCGTGGAAGGGTCTGCAAAGAGAGGTTCGGCGGAGTTCCGGAGGTTCCTCGATATCTCGCTTGGATCGCTCACCGAGCTCGGTTACACGCTGCGCATGTCCAAGGAACTCGGGTTCCTGCCAGAGCCATCGTGGGCGCGCCTAGATGATCTGCAAAACCGCGCGCGCTTCCTGACGTGGAAGTTGTATCGGTCCCTCTTTGCCTCCACCGCCTTCCACCGCCCTCGCCCGCCCTCCACCGACTAGTCGATGAGCTCCCCCAGCAGCTGCCGCGCGATCACGATCCGCTGGATCTCGCTCGTGCCTTCGCCGATCTCGCAGATCTTGGCGTCCCGCATCATCCGCTCGACCGGATATTCGCTGGTATAGCCGGCGCCGCCGTGCAGCTGGACGGCCTTGGTCGTGGCGCGCATGGCGAGCTCGGAGGCGAAGAGCTTCGCCATCGCCGCCTCCTGCTTGAAGGGCCGGCCCGTCTGCTTGAGCCAGGCGGCGTGATAGACCAGGTGGGTCGCGGCCGCGATCTCCGTCGCCATGTCGGCGAGGGCGAAGTGCACGCCCTGGAACGTGGCGATCGGCTTCCCGAACTGGCGCCGCGTCGCCGTGTACTCGAGGCACTGCTCGAGCGCCCCTTCGGCGATCCCCAACGCCAGCGCGCCGAGGCCGATGCGCCCGCCGTCCAACGTGTGGAGCATCTGGCGGAAGCCGGCGTTCACGGTGCCCAGCACGTTGTCCTTCGGGACGATCGCGTCCTGGAAGATCAGCTCGCGCGTGTCCGAGGCGCGCCAGCCGAGCTTGTCTTCCTTCTTGCCAGCCAGGACGCCGGGGCACTTGGGTAACGCTGCGTCGTGGCCGACTCCCACCCGCGCCGTCTCGGTGAGGTCGCACGTGTCCTTGGTCACGATGAAGGCCGTGATCCCGCCGGTGCGTCCCGCGGCGCCCTCGGTGCGCGCGGTCACGACGAAGGCCTCACCCACGCCAGCGTGGGTGATGAAGATCTTCGAGCCATTGAGGACGTAGTGATCGCCGCGGGCGACCGCGCTGGTCCGCGTGCCCCCTGCGTCCGACCCGGCGCCGGGCTCGGTGAGCCCAAAGCCGGCGAGCACGCGGCCTGCCGCGAGCAGCGGGACGTACGTCGTCTTCTGTGTCTCGGTGCCGAAGTCGACGATCGGCGACGTACCGAGCGTCGTATGGGCGCTGATCGTGATGGCGTGGCTCGCGTCCACTTTCGCCAGCTCGTGGATGACGAGGATGTAGGAGAGGTAATCCATCCCGCCGCCGCCCAGCACTTCGGGCCAGGGTACACCGAAGAGCCCGAGGTCGGCCATGCGCTTCACGTTGTCCCAGGGGAAGCGACTTTCGGCGTCGTACTGGCGGGCAGTGGGTTGCACCACGCTGCGGGCGAAGGCGCGGACCCGCTCGCGCAGGCTGGCGTGCTGGTCGGTGAAGTAGGGGTGCGTCGTCATGGTGGTCCGCGCACGACGTAGGCCTCCATCGCGAAGTACTCCGCCAGACCGAGGCGATCGGCGCGCGCCGCCGTCTCCACGTTGCGCGCTTCGACCCGCTGCCAGAACTCTCGATCGTCGTAGGCGCCCGGGAACGGCGCCGTGTCCTTCTGGGACTGGTGCTTGAAGATCGCCACGATCTTGGCGCGCAGCTCGTCCTGGGAGAGGGGAACCAGGACGTCGGCTTCGGTGATGGACCACTCCTGCCACGCGCCCCGGTACAGCCAGACCTCGGGCTGGCTCGCGACGTAGCCGTCCAGCGCCCGTTCGATCGCCACCTTGCACATGCGGTGGGTCCCGTGCGGGTCGGAGAGGTCCCCCGCGACGAACACGACGTCGGGTCTCACCTCCTCGAGCAGCGCCCGTACGATGGCGACATCTTCCGGGCCGATGGGGTGCTTGCGGACCTCCCCGGTGCGGTAGAACGGCAGGTTGAGAAACCGCGCCGCGCCCGGCGGCAGGCCGACGGATTCGAGGGCCGAGATCGCCTCGGACTCGCGGATCATCCGCTTCAGGTCCTGGACGGCAGACAGGTCCACGTCCCCCGGTGCCTTGTGCTCGAAGCTTTGCTCCGCCGCCGCGCGCACGCGCCGCACCGCGTCGCGGTCGATGCCCAGCGTCTCGGCGGCGCGCTGCACGAACTCCAGGTGGCGCCGCACGTCGTGGTCGAACACGGCGATGTTGCCGCTCGTCATGTAGGCGACGACAATGGCGTTCTCGTTCTCCCACAGCTTGCGCAGGATGCCGCCCATCGCGATCACGTCGTCGTCGGGATGGGGCGAGAATACCAGCACGCGCCGCCGCGCGGGCAGGCGATGGCGCCCGCGGATTTTGTCGCGGACGCGGTTGAACACCATGCCGTTGATCGGCCCCGGCGCCCCGTACTTCGCGAGCAGCGGGCTGAGATGGTGGACGGCGTAATCGCCGGCCGACAGCTTGAGGATCGCCTTGCCCGCCTGCTCGGCCAGCCACACCACCGCGCGCTCGGTCATCGCCTGATTCCATTCGACCGGCTGGAGCAGCCACGGGGTCTTGATCCGTGTGAGCTCGGCGGCGGCGGCGAGGTCGAGGTACGCCACGGCGCTCGGGTGGCGCTGGAGGAACGTGGCCGCCACGTCGGGCGAGACCTCCCCCTCCACCGCGCGCTGGACGATCGCCGCCTTGTGCTCCCCCGTGGCGATCAGCGCGATCTCCCGGGCCTCGAGGATCGTCGCCACCCCCATCGTGACCGCTTCGTGGGGCACGTTGTCTTCGCCGAAAAAGTCGGCGGCGGCGTCCTTGCGGGTGACGTTGTCGAGGGTCACCTGCCGGGTGCGCGAGTCGGGCGGCGAGCCCGGTTCGTTGAACCCGATGTGGCCGCTCTTGCCGATTCCGAGCAGCTGGAAGTCGATTCCGCCGGCGTCCGCGATGGCCTGCTCGTAAGCCGCGCACGCCTGGGCGAGTCGCTCGCGCGGCACGCCGCCGTCGGGGATGTGCACGTGCTCCGGCGCCACGGTGACCTCGCTGAAAAAATTCTCCCACATATACCGTCGGAAGCTGTGCGGGCTGTCGGACGGCATGGGGTAGTATTCGTCGAGGTTGAAGGTGACGACGGCGGCGAAGTCCACCTCACCCGCCTGCTGCCGGCGGATCAGCTCGCGGTAGATGCCGAGCGGCGTACTGCCGGTCGCGAGGCCGAGCACACAGCGACCCTTCGCGGCGACCTCACGGCGGATGACGTGGACGACGCGGTCGGCGATGAGGGCAGCCAAGTCGTCGTGCTCGGGCACGACGACCGTAGTGATACGCTCCCGGTCGCGCGGACCCTCGATGGCGGTGGGAGCGGTAGCCGCTGGCGGGGCGCGGAACATGAGCGGAAATTAAGGGGTCGGGAGGAAACATGCTTCGTCGTGTGCTCGCGTACTGCGCCGCCATCGCGCTCATTGGTCGCCCTGCCCGCGCTCAACGTCCGTTCGAGCGGCTGTTCTACTATGTAGACACCGAGAACAGCTACGCGAGCCTAGTCCGGCACATCGACCTGATCACGGTGCTCGGGCCGCAGGTGTATACCGTGGACAGTCTGGGCATCGTGTGGGGCAGCGTTGACGCGCGCGTCCTCGACCTCGCGAAGCGGCACGGCGTCAAGGTGATGCCCCTGGTTGTGAACGAGGGGTTCAACCAGCCGGCGCTGCGGCGCCTGCTCGCCGACACGGCCGCGCGTTCCCGCGCGGCGCGCACGCTCGCCGCGTTGTGCCGGGACAACGGATTCTGGGGAATCCAGTTCGACATCGAGAACGTGAACCTCGAGGACCGGGACCGGCTCACGGCCTGGTACACGGAGGCGGCAGGCGCGCTGCACGCTGCGGGGTGCACGATCAGCATCGCGGTGGTGCACCGCACCGAGGAGACGCCCGGTCCGACCGGATATCACCGCTTCCTGTACGAGAGTTGGCGCGCCGGGTACGATCTCGCCGCCTTGGGGCGCGTGGGGGATTTCGTCTCACTCATGTCGTACGACCAGCAGACCCGGCGGACCCCCCCGGGGCCGATCGCCGGTCTTCCCTGGATGCGGGACAACGTCGCGTACTTCCTCCGGTTCGTGTCCCCCGAGAAGCTGTCGCTCGGGATCCCGCTGTGGAGCGAGCACTGGTACAGCCGCTACGATGCGACGATCCCCGAGCGGGCGCGGTCCTGGTCGGAGACGACGAGCTGGGCATGGGGCTCGGGGCTCGCCGAGCGCAACGGCGCCGCCGTGCAGTGGGACTCCGTGCAGGCGGCGCCGTACGCCTACTTCGAGAACGGCGGCACGTTCGAGTGGGTGTTCCTGAGCGACGTGCGCAGCTTCCGCGCCGAGCTGGCGCTCGCGCGGGACAAGAAGCTGCGCGGCTTCTCCGCGTGGGTGCTCGGGCCGGAGGACGAGCGCATCTGGGACGTGCTCCGCGCCGAGCGCCGGCCCTAGGCTAGGGTCCGCAGGGATCCGACGGGTTGGCGTCGCACTCCTGCTGCGGGATGGGCAGGAACGTGAGCGTCGGAGTCGTGGTGAAGGACGTGCCCAGGCGCCGCGTGTCTTCCCATCTCAGCCCCTGCTCGAACAACTCGTAGCGCCGCTCGTAGGCGATCGCCGCCAGCAGCTTGGCCGGCGTGTCGAGCTGGGTCGGGGGATCGAGCGCCGCCAGCTTCGCCACCGGTTCGTTCACGGGTGCTGCCGTCCGCGTGCGTACCGCGTTCACGTAGAACGCGGCCGAGTCGAGCTGTCCCAGCTGGGTGAACGCTTCGGCCTTGATCAGCTTCATCTCGTCCGGAAAGTAGACGGGATACGGGTCAGTCTGGACGCCATACTTCCTGAGCGGCAGCAGCGACGAATCCGGATTGCCCACCGTAACCGCCGCGGTCGTGTCAACCCAATAGGCGACGCGGGCGTCGCCCGGTTGCGCCTGATCCTTGAAGCTTTTTAGCACCCGGACGTACCCCGTTCTCACACTAAGGTCGTAAATCGGGTTCACGGCCGGAGCGGCGTACGTGAATACGGACAGCACGGTGGAATCGACCAGCCCGGTGGCGGCGATCGCCTGGGCGTACTGACCGGCGATCAGGGAGTAGCGGGCACGCATGGCGTCGATCGTGTTGCGGACGTCGAACCCCGTCCCCAGGACGCGCGTGGTGAAGTTGGCCACGTCCGCAGGCGCGACGCTGGTGAAGTCGGCGCGAGCTGACTGGAGCAGGGCGAGTACGGTGTCGAGGACGACGGTGCGGGGCTCGGGCACGGGCCCGGCCACGGTGACGTCGATCGGGACGGCGTTGTACTGCAAGATGATCGTGCCGAGCGACATCGCCTTGAAGAGCTTGGCGACCGAGACGATCGCCGTGCCCAACCCAGAGCCTCCCATGACCAGTGGAGTGTGCGAGAGCAGATCGTTAGCCGACTTGATGGTGCGATACGCACCTGCCCAGGGCGCCAGGACGACGCCGTACGAGGCGTCGAAGTTCTGGCCGGTGAGCAGGGATTGGTACGCCACGAGCGACTTGGTCGTCGTGCCCCATTCATCCGTGACGAGCGAGGACGGGAGGACAAAATCGCCCACGGCGCCGGCGTACTGCGCCTGCATCCCGATGGCGAGCGTGACGAGGCCATCGGGAGTGTTGAGCACCGTCTGCTGGGGCGGTGCGTTCGGGTTCGGGAGCGAGAGGTCGCAGGCCGCGCTGGTCAGGGCGGCCGCGCAGAGCGCGACGCAGGTGCGGCGAAGCGTGCGGGTCATGTCAGCCTCCCTCAGAAGGTGAAGTTGAGGCTGACGAGGAAGGTGCGCGGCACCGGTGTGTCGGCGAAATCCACGCCACGCGACACGGTGCTCGCGGAGAACAGGTTGACCTCGGGGTCGAGCCCCCGGTACTTCGTCCACGTGTGGAGGTTGCGGGCGGCGATTCGCACGTCCATCGTCTCGGCGCCGAAGTGCTTCACGAACCGCTGGTCGAAGTGGATGGACAGCGCAATTTCGCGCAGCTTCACAAAGCTGCCGTCCTCGATGTACTCCTCGTACGTCTGGATGCGTCCGGCGGGGTTCAGGGTGAAGGTGCGCGTTGCCGTGTCTCCGGCAATCTCACGCGCGACCACCGGGTCCACCCCGTAGTACTCCGTGATCCGGCGGGTGAAGTTGGCGACTTTGTTGCCAAAGCGGCCGTCGAGCAACACCGAGAGCTGGATGCGGCGGCCCAGGTCGACCGTGTTGCCCAGCGAGACGACGAGTGTGGGATTCGGGTCGCCGATGATCTTGCGAGCGCCCACCGTCTGTGGCCCGGTCGGTGTCGTCACCAGCGACGTGGCGCGGACCGGGAGCAGCACGGTATCGATGACCGTGGTGCCCGTGTTCATCCTCATCGTGTCGACTACGGGCGCATACGCAATCGTGCCATCCGCGTTGCGCAGGTAGTAGCCGCCGTAGAACACGCCGATCGGCTGACCCGGGATTACTGCGTTCAGGTAGTCGAACACCAGGGTGTCGGCGGCGGTGTTCAGCCGTTCCACGCGGTTGCGGTTGTGGGCGAGCGACAGGCGCGTGCGCCACCCGAGCCGGGGCTTGTCCACATTCGCCGTCGTGAACGTCGCCTCCCACCCCCGGTTGGTCAGCACCCCGACGTTCTGATACTGCTGCGAGTAGCCCGTGCTCGTCGGCAGCGGAACCGAGAGCACCAAGTCGGTCGTGCGCTGGTGGAAATACGTCAACTCTGTCAGGAACCGATCCGCGAACAACCCGATGTCGCCTCCGCCCTCGATCTCGTGCTGCCGTTCGGGACGAAGCGTCGGATTACCAGCCAGGCTACTCGCCACCAGCCCGGGTTTGCCGCTGAACCCCACGTTCACATAGTTGGAGAACTGGGCGTACTGGTTGGGTGGCTGGCCACCGGTCTCGCCGTACGCGAGCCGCAGCCGCAGCGTGCTGAAACGGTGTCCCAGTCCTTCGTTCAGGAGCCACGAGGCGCTCGCCCGCGGGTAGCCCTGCCACCGCTCGTCCGGCCCGAACGCCGAGGACGCTTCCACGTTGAAGCCGCCGGTGAAGAACAGCCGATCGGACAGGCTCACTCGCTCCTCTGCGAACCCCGCGACCGTGCGCAGGTCGGCGAGCGACTGCGACGCGGAGGGCGTGGCGCCGTTCAAGTCCGTTTGCCCCACCGCGATGCCATCCGCTCCCGCATTGAGGATGTCGGTGTGGATCGAGGTGTAGCGATAGCCGAGCGTCGAGGTGAACCCAACCGCGGCGGACGCTCGGGTTTGATGCGTCGCTGTGACATCGGTGTTTACGTCGCGTTGCATCTTGATCGGGTTCGCGATGCTGCCGAGGAACCCTGCGCCTGTGGAGAACGCGGGCTGAAGGTACTTGTCCTCCTGGCGGTAGTCGTCGATTCCGATCAGGTACTTGAGGGTGACGCTCGGGATCGGTTGGAACGTGGCCTGAGCGCTTCCAATGAAGCGGGTCACATCCTGTGGAGCCTGAAAGCTGTGGAGCACGGTGAGCGCATTCGGCCCCAGCACCGGGTTATAGGGATACCGCCCCAGGTTCGCATCGTAGAACGGCTTGAAGCTGGTAGGCGTGAAGACGAGACTCGTGAGGGCCCCTTGCCCTTGCTCGCCCTCCGGGATGAAATCGCTGTGGGTCTGGATCAGGTTTCCCGCGACCCGCAGCTCGAGGTTCGAGCGCAGCTGCTGCGAGATGGTGGCGCCCAGGCTGGTATGAGCGCGGCCGTCGCCCTGGTCGATGCCCTGCTCGGCGTCATGGGAGCCCGACAGGTAGTAGGTCGTCGCGCCGCTGCCGCCCGACACGGCCACGTGGGACACGGCGGAAACGCCGGTGCGCCACACCGAGTCCTGAATGTCGTAGCGCTGCACCGGTGCGCCGAGCGAATCGGCGCCGCCGTACCGCACATCGGCCCAGCCCGCCCGCGGGGCCATGTTGAAGGCGAACCGTTTCGGGGTCGTGCTCGCGCCGACTTCCGTCCCGGCCGTGAAGTGCGGCGGGCCCAGGCGGCCGCGCTTGGTAAAGATCTGGATCACGCCGCTGTTGGCCCGCGACCCGTACAGCGCGGCCGCGGCGGCCCCTTTGAGAATCTCGACCCGCTCGACGTCCTCGGGAGGGATATCCGACAGGCGGTTGGACAACGCTGCATTGCCGCGCCCGGCATTGGCGCCGAGGCTCACGAGCGCCTGCGCGCTGTTGTCCACGATGACCCCGTCCACCACCCACAGCGGCTCCGCGTTGCCCAGGATCGTGCTCGTGCCGCGCAGCCGCACGCTCACCTGGCCGCCCGGGACGCCGGTGCTCTGGGAGATCACCGCGCCAGTGACCTTGCCGGCGAGCGCCTGATCCACTGTCGTTGCACCGGGCGCTTCGCTCACCGCTTCCCCGGGCACGGTCTCGATCGTATTGCCGAGCACCTTCCGCTCGGCGGGGGCTCCGCTGCCCGTGACCACGATGGCCTGGAGGGAGACTGCCGCGGCGCGGAGCGGGACATCGGCTTCGACCGTCTCGCCCGTTGCGACGTCCACGTCGCGGCGGGCGACTGCGTACCCGACGCGGCGCACCAGCACCGTATGGTGGCCGGCCGGTACGGTCCCGAAGACGTACTCCCCGCTCGGTGTGGTCGTCACCAGGAGCGCGGTGCCCTCGACGCTGACGCGGGCGTCGGCCACCGGTTGCCCGGAGCCTGCGTCTGTGACGCGCCCGTGCACGGCGCCGGTCGCTTGCGCGACCAAGCTCGAGGGCATGAGAAGTGCGAACAGGCAGCAGGCCCGGCGGAGACGGAGCGAGGGCATGCATTCCTCCGTGGCTGGAGCAACTACGCTGAACCCCGTGCCGCCGTGTGTCAAGATTCCTGCTAGCCGGTCGTCCCGAACCCCGCGGCTACGCAGTTGATCGAGAGCAGCAGTGGCGCGAGCTGATCCTCCTGCTCGCGGCCGCTCGTGGCACGGTAGCGGCGCAGCAGCTCGATCTGCTGGCGATTCACCTGCGCCAGGGTGGGCAAGCGTCGTGCCACCCGCTGCTGGTACTGGGGAAACCGCTCGGCGATCGTGCGGCCGCTGGTCACGCGCAGGATCGCGTTCACGGTGCGGCGATACTCCTCCTCGATGAGTGGGAAGATGGCCTTGCGCACGCTGGGGTCGGCCACGAGCCCGGCGTATTCCCGGGCGATGTCGAGGTCAACGTAGGCGAGCGTCTTCTCGACCTCGTCCACGATCAAGCGGAACAGGCGCGAGTCCTCGAACATGCGCTTTAACAACGCTTCACCGCGGGCGCCGCGGACCTGGAGGAACGTGCCGAGCCCGCTGCCGACGCCGTACCAGCCGGGCACGACGTGACGGTTCTGAGTCCAGGCAAAGACCCAGGGGATGGCCCGCAGGTCGGCGAGCGTTCGGGCCCCGAAGCGCCGGGCCGGCCGCGAGCCGATGTTCAAGAGGGCGATCTCCTCGAGCGGGCTCGCCGCCTGAAAGTAGGCGAGCAGATCGGGATGCTCGGCCAGCTGGCGGTAGGCGGCATGGGCCGCGCCCGCGAGGGCCTCGAGCGCCTCGTCGAACTCGGGCGCCGGAGCGAGGGCCTCCTCCTCCGCGCGCAGCGAGTGCTCGAGCACGCTCGCGGCCAGCAGCTCGATCTGGTAGGCCGCCGTCCCCCGGTTCGCGTACTTGAACGAGACCACCTCGCCCTGCTCCGTGAGCCGTAGCCGTCCCGCGATCGAGCCGGCCGGCTGGGCAGCGATGGCGCGTCCCGTGGGGGCGCCACCGCGGCTGACCGAGCCGCCGCGCCCGTGGAAGAACGTGATGGGCACGCCGCAGTCCGCGCCGAGCCGCGTGAGCCGGCCCTGTGTCTTGGCCAGCTCCCAGTTCGACGTGAGAAAGCCGCCGTCCTTGTTGGAGTCGGAATAGCCGATCATCACCTCGTGCGCTCCGCCCTGCGCGCGCACGCTGCGTCGCACCAGGGGGACCTGGAGCAGCTCCCGCATGATGTCGGGGGCGCGCCGCAGGTCCTCGATCGACTCGAACAAAGGGACGATGGGGAGCGTGCAGCTCTCGATCCCCGCGGCATCGGCGAACAAGCCGGCTTCCTTGGCCAGCAGGTAGCTGCCCAGCACGTCGTCCACCGAGTGGGTCATGCTGAGGATGAACGTACCGATCGCGGCCCGGTCCACCTCATGCCGCACTTCCTGGATGAGCCGCAGCATCCCGAGGGTCTCCCCCGCTTCACCGGGCAGTGCCGGGGGAACGTGCTCCGGTCCCAAGGGACGGGCGAGCTCGCTCTGGAGCCAGGCGCGCCACGGCTCGGAGCCGGGCGGTGGCGGCTCCGCCTCCCCCTCTCCCGACCGCGCGCGATGCAGCGCCGCGAGCGCCTCGTGAACGCGGACGGTGTTCTCCCGCACGTCCAGGCGGAAGGTGCTGAAGCGAAACACCTCGACCTCACGGCGCACCGGGCGCACGCGCCGGATCGCCAGCCCGCCGCAGGCCGCGTCGCTGAGCCCGGCCTCCAGAACCCGCAGGTCGGCGACGAGCTCGTCGGCCGTGGGATAGCCGCACCCCTCGGGTGCGCGCCGGCCGCCGCTGGCGTGCTCGATGGTCGTATCGAGACGTTGCAGCATGCAGGTGAGGTATTGGCGGAACACCTCGCCGGGGTTGCGCGCGGTGACGCGCGGAGCGTCGCCGCTCAGGTCGAGCTGCCGGTTGAGCTCCTGCCGGAAGGCGGGAGGAATGCCGAGGGTGCGCTCGGTGATGCTGAGCGTGCGTACCAGGTCGCCCAGCTGCCGCCGGTAACGCTGCAGGCTCGCGAGCCGGTTTTCGTTCAGCGTTTCCCGGGTCACGTCGTTCGTCACGAACGGGTTGCCGTCCCGATCGCCGCCGATCCACGAGCCGAACTGGAAAAAGGGCGGTACGTCGAACGACTCGCCGGGGTAGGCCTGCTGCAACGCGCGCTCCAGCTTGTCGAGCAGATCGGGCACGACCGCGAACAGGCTCTCGTTCACGAAGTAGTGTCCCCACGCCAGCTCCTGCGCGACGGTGGGCTTCTCGAGCCGCAGCTCCCCGGTGAGCCACAGGATCTCGATGTCGTTGCGCAGCTCGTCGATCAGGCGGTCGCGCTCGCGCGGCGTCCAGCGCGGCGCCTCGAGCTCCAGCAGCCGGAGGTAGATGCTGCGGTGCCGCTCCAGCACAGTCACCCGCTTCGCCTCGGTGGGGTGGGCCGTGATCACGGGCTCCACGTGCAGGCCCGCCAGCACGGCGCGCAGCGTCTCGACCGAGACGCCTGAGGCTGCGGCGCTGCTCACCACGTGCGCGAAGGTGCCGCGGACCGTGTTGTACCCGTGAGCGACCTCGACGCGGCGGCGATCGCGCATGGCGACGTCCTGCTCCGCGATGCTCAACAGCTGGAACCAGATCCCCTGGGCCTGGATCGTGCGCGCCAAGAGCTCCGGGGTTTCGCCCGCGCCCAACGGTCGCCCCAGCAGCACCGGCTCGATCTCGGGCTGGTGCGCGTGGATGACGTCGAGCAGCAGGCTGAAGAGGAGATCGGTGATGAACTGGACGTAGTCGGCGGAGATCGCCTCCGCAGGGTCGCGGGTCACGCGACCCGATCGCGCGGCGGCGCGCCCGAGAAGAACGCCCTGAGGTTCTCGAGGGCCCGCAAGCCCATCGCGACGCGCGTCTCCTGGGTGGCGCTGCCGAGGTGCGGCAACAGGACGACGTTCTCCATGACGAGCAGCTCCGGGCTCACGGCCGGCTCCCGTTCGTACACGTCGAGCGCGGCACCAGCGATGGTGCGCGCCCGGAGGCCCCCGACGAGCGCCTGTTCGTCGACGACGTCACCGCGCGCGGTGTTGATGAGGAACGCGCCGGGTTTCATGAGCTTGAGCCTGCGCCCGTCGATCAGGTGCCGAGTCTCCGGCGTCGCGGGGCAATGCAGGGAAACGAAGTCCGCGGCCCGCAGCACGTCGTCCACACTCGCGAGGGCGGTCGCGCCCAGCTCGGCGGTGACCTCAGGCGACGGGGGATAGGGGTCGTGAAAAACCACGCGCATCCCGAAGCCCAGCCGCGCCCGTCGGGCGACGGCGCGCGCGATCCGGCCCATCCCGATGAGCCCGAGTGTCTTCCCCGAGACCTTGGTGCCGAGCAGCTGGGTCGGCCGCCATCCGGTCCAGGCGCCGGCGCGCACCTGGCGCTCCCCTTCCCCGGCCCGGCGCGCCACCATCAGCATGAGCATCACGGCGTCGTCCGCCGTGTCTTCGGTGAGAACCTCGGGCGTGTTGGTGACGACGACGCCGCGCTGCTTGGCAGCAGCGAGGTCGATGTGGTTGAAGCCGACGCCGAAGTTCGCGAGGATGCGCGTCTTCAGCGGCTCCGCGGCGAGCACCTGCGCCGTGATGCGGTCGGTGACGGTGCACAGGACCGCGTCCGCCGCGCACAGCGCCGCCTGGAGGCCCGCCGCATCGAGCGCGCGATCGTCGGGGTTGAGCTGCGCGTCGAACTCGCGGGACGCCTGTTCCTCGACTGCCGTCGGGAGGCGCCGGGTAAGGACGACGTGCGGCCGCCCCGTCACCGGGGGACCATGACCCGCCGGGAGCGGCGCCGCGCCAGCGCCTCCGCCATCGTCGAGCCCAGCTCGGCGGGGCTCGGCGCCACGAGGAGGCCGGCCGAGCGCATGATCTCGGCCTTCTCGGCCGCGGTATCGCCGAACGCCGAGATGATCGCGCCCGCGTGGCCCATGCGCCGGCCCTTGGGAGCGGTGAGCCCCGCCACGTAGCCGATGACCGGCTTGGTCATGTGCTCCTTGACGAACATGGCGGCGTCGGCTTCCTGGGGACCGCCGATCTCACCGATGATCATCACCGCTTCGGTCTCGGGATCCTGCTCGAACAACGCCAGCATATCGACGAACGAGCTGCCGTTGATGGGATCGCCGCCGATGCCGACGCTGGTCGTCTGGCCGATCCCGAGCACGGCCATCTGCGCCGCCGCCTCGTACCCGAGCGTGCCCGAGCGGGACACCACGCCGACGGGGCCGGGCACGTAGATGTGCCCGGGCATGATCCCCATCATCGCCTTGCCGGCGCTGATCACCCCTGCCCCGTTGGGGCCGATCATCCGCGTGCGGCGCTCCTTGGGGTAGCGCCACAGGTAGCGCTTCACCGTCATCATGTCCTGCGCCGGCACGCCATCCGTGATGGTGACGACGAGGCGGATACCGGCGTCGGCGGCTTCCATGATCGCGTCGGCGCAGTACGGCGCGGGGACGAGGATCAGGCTGGCCGTGGCGCCCGTGGCCGCCACCGCCTCCTTCGCCGTATTGAAGACGGGCTTGCCGAGGTGGGTGGTGCCGCCCTTTCCGGGCGTGACACCGCCTACGACGTTGGTACCGTAGGCGATCATCTCCTTGGCGTGGAACGTGCCCTTGTCCCCGGTGAAGCCCTGGATGATGACCCGGGTGCGCTCGTCGAGCAGGATGCTCACGCCGCCCTCGCTGCGTCGCGCGCCGCCACGACTCGCTGCGCCGCCTCGGCGAGCGTGTCGGCGGTGAGAATGGGCAGGCCGCTGTCCCGCAGGATGCGCCGCCCCTCCTCGACGTGCGTCCCGGCGAGCCGCACCACGAGGGGCACCGGCATCTGGACCTCGCGCACCGCCTGGACCACGCCCTGGGCGACCCAGTCGCAGCGGTTGATCCCGGCGAATACGTTCACCAGGATCGCCTTGACGTTGGCGTCCGAGAGGACAATGCGGAACGCGACCGCCACGCGGTCCGGTGACGCCCCGCCCCCGATGTCGAGGAAATTGGCGGGCTCTCCGCCCGCGTGCTTGATCATATCCATCGTGGCCATGGCGAGCCCGGCGCCGTTGATGATGCAGCCGATGTCGCCGTCCATCGCCACATAGTTCAGCCCGTGCTCCGCCGCCTCGGCCTCCCGGGGATCTTCCTGCGCGTAGTCGCGCAGCTCCGAAACGTTGGGCCGCCGGAACAATGCGTTGTCGTCGAAGCTCATCTTCACGTCGAGCACCAGGACCTGGCCGTCCTTCGTGACCACGAGCGGATTGATCTCCACCATGGTCGCGTCGAGCTCCCGGAAAGCGCGGTACGCCCCGAGCGTCACCGCGATCACCTGACTGACCTGCGCGGCGGCGAGCCCGAGGCCGAACGCGAGCTCGCGCGCCTGGAACGGCTGCATGCCGACGGCGGGCTCCACCACCTCCCGCAGGATGGCGTCGGGCTCCCGCTGTGCGATTTCCTCGATCTCCATCCCGCCGCGCGGATGCGCCACGACCACGATGCGCTCACGTTTGCGGTCGAGCACGAGGCCCACGTACAGCTCGCGCTCCACGGGCAAGGCCTGCTCGATCAGCACGCGGTGAACGGGCAAGCCTTCGGGGCCGGTTTGCGGCGTGACCAGCGTCCGGCCGAGCAGGTCTTTCGCGGCCTGACGAACCTCCACGTCGCTGGCGCACAGCTTGATGCCGCCCGCCTTGCCGCGGGCGCCGGCGTGAACCTGCGCCTTGACCACCCAGCGGTCACCGCCGATCTCGGCCGCCCGATAGACCGCCTGCTCCGCGCTGTAGGCGACCCCGCCGCGCGGGATCGGGAGCCCGAAGCCAGCGAGCAGCTCCTTCGCCTGATACTCGTGGATGTCCATGCGGTCAGGCCCTCGCGCCGGCGAGGGTCGGGGACCGTTTCGCGTCGATCGCCGCGGCGATCTGCACGGCGTTCTGCGCCATCCGTGCCGAGGCGGCGTCGATCATGCGGCCGTCGAGCTGCGCGGCACCGCGCCCGTCGCGCGCTGCGTCGTCGAGCGCCATCAGGATGCGGCGGGCGCGTTCGACCTCCACTGTGGGGGGCGTGAACACGTCGTTCGCCAGCGGGATCTGCGAGGGATGGATCGCCCACTTCCCTTCGTAGCCGAGCGCGGCGGCGCGGCGCGCCGCGGCGACAAAACCTTCGCGGTCCTTGAAGTCGCCGTACGGGCCGTCGATCGGCCGCAGCCCGTAGGCCCGGCATGCCGTGACCAGGCGGAACAGCGCCGCGTGCCACTGATCGCCGGGATAGTCGGGATTGAGGCCGCCGATGCTCACGGTCCGGGCCCGCAGGCTCGCCGCCAGGTCCGCCACGCCGAAGTGCATCGCCTCGAGGCGGCCGCTCGCCTGAGCGATGGCCTCGACGTTCGCCATCCCGAGCGCCGTCTCAATCAGCACCTCGATGCCGATGCGGTGACCGATGCCCCGTGCCGACTCGATCTGGGTGAGCAGGGCGTCGGTGAGGTACACGTCGCCCGTGGTCCCGACCTTCGGCACGAGCACCGTGTCGAGCCGGTCACCCGCCTGCTCCACGACGTCTACGAGGTCTCGATAGAAGTAATGGGTGTCGATACCGTTCACCCGTACCGAGACCGTCTTACCGCGCTCGCGCCAATCGTGCTCGCGCAGGCCGGCGATCACGTTCTTCCGCGCCTGCTCCTTGTCGGCGGGCGCGACGGCGTCCTCGAGATCCAGAAACACATAGTCCGCGTCGCTCTCGAGCGCTTTGCGGAAGAGCGGTGCTTGAGAGCCGGGGACGGCAAGCTCGCTGCGCTGCAGCCTCACGTCGCGACTGTGGCGCGGGGAGACTTGGCCCCGGCAGCCTGGGCCTGTGCGTCGGGCGCCTGCGCTGTGGGACGCGGCGTGAGCGGCCTGGCCGTGCTGCGGTAGTATTCCGCGGCGGCAGCGACGCCGGAGCCGGCCGCGACTTTGATCCCGCAGTCGCGCATCGCCATTTCCGCGCCTGCCAAGGCCCCCAGGAGCATGAGCTCGTTCAAGTCGCCCATGTGACCGATGCGGAACAGCTTCCCCGCCACGCGTCCGAGTCCCCCGCCGAGTGCCAGGTCGTAGCGGCGGAACGCTACGTCAATGACATCCGCGGCATTCACGCCGTCCGGCACCATGACGGCGCTCACCGTATTCGAGTACCACTGAGGCGCCTTGGCGCACAGCTTCAAGCCCCAGGCGCGGACGGCGGCACGCACCCCCTCGCCCAGATGCTGGTGCCGAGCGAACACCTGCTCCAGCCCCTCTTCGAACAGCATGTCCAGCGACTCGCGCAGCCCGTACAGCATGAGCACGGCCGGCGTGTAGGGGAAATAGCCGGTGGCGTTCGCCTTGATCATCTCCCCGAGGTCGAAGAAGGCTCGGGTGCATTTCGCCTGGTCGCGCGCTGCGAGGGCACGGGGGCTGGCGCACAGGATCCCGAGCCCGGCGGGCAGCATCAACCCCTTCTGAGAACCCGAGACCGCGAGATCGACCTGCCACTCGTCCATGCGGAAATCGATGCTCGCCAGGCCGCTCACGCTGTCCACGTAGAGCAGCGCGGGGTGGCGGGCGGCGTCCATGGCCCGGCGCACCGCGCCGACGTCGCTCGTCACGCCCGTCGCAGTCTCGTTGTGGACGATCAGCAGGCCCTTGATCTCGTGCTGCTGGTCCGCGGCCAGGATCTCCTCGATCCGGCCTGCGGGCGCCCCCTCACCCCACTCGACATCCAGGACGTCCACCCGTAGCCCGTGCCGTTTCGCCAGCTCGATCCACAGATGGCCGAACTGGCCGTAGCGCGGCGCGAGCAGGCGGTCGCCGGGCGAGAGGGTGTTCGTCAGGGCAGCCTCCCAGGCGCCCGTCCCGCTGCCCGGGAAGATGAACGGTTGGCCGGCGGTCGTCTTGAACAGCTTCTTCAGGTCCCGGAACAGCCCCGTCGGCAGCTCGGGGAACGCCGACGACCGGTGATCCTCCATGGCGCGATGCATGGCGCGGAGGATGCGGTCCGGGACGTTCGTGGGCCCGGGCACGAAGAGGAAGTTACGGCCAGCCATAGTCTTGTCCTTGAAAAGGATGCGCCGTCCCCCGGTATATTAGCCCAGGCCGCAGCGGTCGCAACCCGCGCAGCCGACTCCCGTCTCGCCGAAATGGGCGAGCAACATGCGCCGCCGGCACCCATGGCCGGTCACGTAATGGTGCATGGCGGCGTCGCACTCGGCCCACTCCAGGTCGCTGGGCCGCCACAAGATCAGGCATTCGGCGCGCTTCCCGTCTCGTCCGGCGCGACCGGCCTCCTGGTAGTAGCCCTCGAGCGTACGCGCCGGCCCCCAGTGGATCACCCGCCGCACGTCGGCCTTGTCGATCCCCATCCCGAACGCGCTGGTGGCGACGACGACCGGGACCTGATCGCCCAGGAAGCCGAGTAACACCTGGCGCCGCGTGTTGGCGGTGAGACCGGCGTGGTAGGGGGCCGCGGCTATCCCCACCCGCAACAAGGCACGTGTGACCAGCTCGGCGAGTCGCCGGGTCAGGGTGTAGACGACCACGTGGCCCGGCTCGCCTCGCACCTTCTCGCGAATCAGCGCGAACCGCTCGCGATCGTCACGCACGCGCGTCACGGCAAAGCTCAGGTTGGGCCGGTCGAACGAGGTGACGACGATCTCGGCCTCCGGCATGCGCAGCACGCGCACGATCTCGGCGCGAGCGCCGGGCGTCGCGCTCCCCGTCACGGCCAACGTCACAGGACTGCCGAGGAGATAGCGGTACTTGCCCAGGCCCCGGTACACAGGCCGAAACTCGTTGCCCCACTCGACGATGCAATGGGCTTCGTCCACCGCCAGGAGCGCGACGGACACGGCCGCGGCTCGCAGCGCGGGAACGAGCTTGGCGAGACGCTCCGGTGCGCAATACAACAGCCGGACTGTCCCGCCTGTGACCGCCGCGAGCACGGTACGTTGGTCTTCCGGCGAGAGGAGGCTGCTCAGGTAGGCCGACCGCACGCGCCGCCGCCGCAACGCCGCGACCTGGTCCTGCATGAGCGCGATCAAGGGGGACACGACGAGCGTCATGCCATCGGCCATCAAGGCGGGGAGCTGGTAGCATAGGGACTTCCCGGCTCCCGTGGGAAGGACGCCCAGGACGCTCCGCCCGGCGAGCAACGGGGCCAGGACTCTGATCTGGTGCACACGCAACTGGGTATGCCCGAAGTGCTGTTGCATCAGCTCGCGGGCCCGCGCGAGCCCTCCCGGAAAGGCCGCCATGCCACAAAGAAAACGGGCTCCGGAGCGATTCCGGAGCCCGTTTTACGCCGCTGGGCGCGTCTTATTGCGGGGGGGCGCTAGGCCCGATCCGCCCAGTCCACGGTGAAGCTGTTCCCGCACTCCGCGCACGTCACTTCCTTGGGCTGGCCGGCCACGTGGCGGCGCTGGGAGCAGCCCGGGCAGACGAGGTGCGGCTCGTGCACCACGCTCCACACCTTGGGGCGCTCGTGGTGGATGTCGATCACCAGCCACGAGTGCCCGTCGTCCTCGACGACGCGGTACCACGCTCCGCGGCGCAATCCAGCCTTCTCGCCGCGGTTTCCGCGGGGGCGTGCCCAACCGGCGTCGGCCATAGGTGGTAACAATGCATTGCCCCAGGTACGCGCGCCAGCCCTCGGCTACTCTGGGAGCGCGCCTTCGCGCACCAACACGAGGATTGCCGCTTGCGGAACGACGAGATAGGTCTTCTTTTCGAAGGTGATCTCCACGGCTGCCTTGCGGAAGAACAGGGCGTAGTCGCCGACCTCCGCCTGCATGGGTAGATAGCGGACTTCCGAAGCGTGAATCTTCCACGGCTCTTCGTCCATACTCGCCGGCTCGGAGACGGGGTTACCGGGGCCGGTGGCGACGATGCGCCCGCCCTGCACCTGACGGCTCTCGAGCGCCGTCGCCGGCAGGTACAGCCCGACGTTGGTGCGCTCCTCGCCCTGCTCCGGGGCGATCAGGACGCGGTCGCCCACCACGATCAAGCGCTTGGGAGTCTCGTCCGCCATGACATCGATGTGTACGTCTCGCGTGGCGCGTGCGCAAGCCATAGTCTCCTGGTGACGTAGATCACGTCTCCGGGCGCGCCGGCCCCTATCATGCGGGCTCGACTGCGACCCGTCGTCCCACCTCCGCAGGAGGGAGCCGGCACATGCAAGACCCCGTAGCCGCCGTCCAGACCCAGCAGTGGAGCTGGATCCTCTCGACCCTGTGGAGCTGGATCTGGGCCGGTCTCGCGTGGATCGTCGATTGGCAGGCGAGAGTCTTCGGGATGATCCTGACCGTCGGTTCCTTCTGGGGCACGGTGGGGACCGTCGTGCTGTTGTTTCTGCCCGCCGCCACGCTCGTGGCCGGCGTGTGGGGCACGATGGTGTCCCTCTACACGCTGCCGTTCCGGTTGGGACGGGCGGGATTGCTCCTCACGTCGCTGTTGATGTCGTGGTGGGACGCGATCCGGATGACCTGGTTCTACTGGTCCGGGGTGGTGCGGTTCGTCGTGGTGTCGCTCGGGTGGGTCTGGGGCCTGTTCAAATTCTCGATCCAGCTGGTCTGGGGCACCCTGAAGGGAGCCGTCACGTCTCCGTTCGCGATGCTGGACGCCACGGCGCGCCGGCCGGGCGTACCGTGGGCGGCGTTCTTCCTGCTCGTGTTCTGGTCCGCCATCGAAGCGACGATCTTCACGTTCACGCTGCGTCCGACGATGAGCGAGCTGCTGGCGGATCTCACGGGGTACGAGGTGAATCCCTTCTTCCTCGTGCTCATCCTGTGGCTGTTCCTGTGGGTGCTGATCGCGGGCAGCTTCGCGTGCATCCAGGTCCTGAACGACGCGATCGTGACTCGGAAGGTCGGACAGATCGTGTTCATGATCCTGGTGGAGATCGCCGTAGCGATGTTCGAGGTGCTGTTCCTGTACCGTGAGCTGGTGGACGCCATGACGCCGTGGCTCGCGCAGCAGGGCATACAGCTCGGCGTGTTCGGGACGATCGGACTGGCCTTCTTCGGGTGGATCGGCGTCCGCGGGATGACCTGGTTCCTGTTCGGCCGCTTCGGCGCCCCGGCACTGCTCGGCCTCCTGGGGCGGCAGGCGTTCGCGCAGGCACACGGCGGCGGCGCGCCGGCCGGGCCTTCGCCCGACCTCGACTTCTGGCAGGGGCCGATCAAGGCCCTCAAGGCGGAACGCGAGTGGTTCAACAAGCAGGTGCGGGAGGGCTGGGAGCTGCTGTTGCTCCCGGTGCTGCAGCTGATCGCCGCCGGCTTTAACTTCGGGTTCGTGGTCTTCATCGGCCGGCCCCACTTTGCCTTGCCGTTCCGCTCGATCGACGACGTGCTCGCGAGCACGCCGTTTACGGGCAAGGCCGCGGAAGGAGTCCACTGATGCGCCGGCCCGTCGCCGTCGCCGCCGGGCTCGCGCTCGCGCTCGCCGGATGCAGCCCGCCCAAGAATTCACCTCCGCCCCGCTCGACGCTCGTGGTCGGGTTGGACGTGAGCGGCTCGTTTCGCGACAACCCGAACTTCAACGACGCCATCGATTTCGCGGCGCTCTACATCTACGCCCACCTGCACGCGCTCCGCGGGATGACGCAGTCCACGGATATCTTCGTAGGGTCCCTGGGCGGAGAGCGCCCCGACCAGCCGAAGACGTTCCATCCGATCCAGGATCTGACCGGCAAGTCCCCGGAGGAGATCGCGCGGGACTTGCGCCGGTGGTTCCCCCAGGTGGACCCGCTCACCGACTTCAACGCGTTCTTCCAGCGCGTGGCGGTGCACATCAAGCGGGAGAACCTCGTCCTGGCACCGCTCAACATCGTGATGTTCTCGGACGGGATGCCCGACATCCCCGGGGCGAGCCGGATGACTCCCGACCAGCTGTACCACAAAGTGGATCTCAGTCCGGTCGAGTATCTGTCGCGTAGCGTGACGGTGCGGCTGCTGTACGCGACGCCGTCCATCGCGCAGAACTGGGAGCGGCGCGTGCCGCGGTCGCGGGTGCGCATCTGGACGCAGGACTCTGATGTGATGCGGGGATGGCGGCGTCAGGTCGTGGCGGGCGTCCCGACCGAGCGCCAGGACTCGCTGCTCTCCTGGATGCAGCACATCGTCGACTTCCGGGTAAGGCGCGGGAAGATCCTTTAAGCGTTGCACGACGCCAAGACGCCACGTTCACGAATGCTCGGCTGCCTTCTCGTGTGACGTGGCGTCGTAGCGTCGTGTAACGGCCTCTCAGCAGTTTCGCTCGAACGCCGCGGTCAGATCGGCCGCGATATCGCGCGCGTCGCGCCCCTCGATGTTCTTCCGCTCCAGCATGAACACGAGCTTCCCGTCCTTGAATAGCCCCATCTGCGGCGACGAAGGCGGGTACGGGGAGAAGTAACTGCGTGCCCGCGCCGTGGCGTCGGCGTCCTGGCCGGCGAACACGGTGAGCAGGCGCGCCGGGCGCTTGGCCTGCTGGAGGGCCAGCGTAGCGGCAGGGCGGGCGTTGCGCGCGGCGCAACCACACACCGAGTTCACCACAACCAGCGTCGTCGGCTTCGCGTCGGCGAGCGCTTGGTCCACGTCCTCGGGGGTCCGCAGCTCGCGGAATCCGATCCGGGTCAGCTCCTCCCGCATCGGCTGCACGAGGCGTGGGTCGTACATTGAAACGTTCAAGTTTGTCATGACGGAATGATAACGCGGTAAGGTGCCTGACAGGTACGCCTGGTAGGTTTTGCTCCATGCGCCGCGCGTTTCTCCTTGCTGCGCTGTGGGGCGTCGTGGTCGCACGGACCGCCGCCGCGCAGCATCTGGTGACGCGGGTGGACGCCGTGACCGCGGCGCTCGCCCGGGGTGCTCGCATCGCGGTGGGGCGCGCCGACAGCGCGGCCGCCGCGGCGGTGTTGCACGGCGCGCGGGCCTATCCGAATCCATCGCTTGCCGCGAGCTACACCAGGGATCTTCCCCACAATCACTTTGCCGCCACGCTGCCGCTCGATCTCCCCTGGGTGCGCTCCGCGCGCGTGGGTGCGGCGGCGGCCGCGCGCGATGCCGCCGGGTACGGGTTCGGCTTCGAGCGTGCCTCCATCCGGTTCGAGACCGACACCGCCTACACGCAGGCGCTAGCGGCGCTCGCGCGCTCGCGGCTGTCGCGCCGCAACGCGCTCGACACCGACAGCCTGTTTGCGATGGCCCGGCTGCGGCGCGAAGTGGGCGACGTGAGCGAGCTGGACGTCCGGCTGGCCGAGGTGAACGCCGGCCAGCTCGAGAACATCGCCGCGGACGATTCCCTCTCCGCCGTCGCAGCGCTCCTCGCCGTGCAGCTCGCGATGGGGCTCCCGGGAGATCAACCCGCGATCACCCTCGGCGACTCGCTCCAGCCGCCGCCGGACTCCGTGCCGAACGCCGTCGGTGAGCCCCTGCCGGTGGCGGCGGCGGCCGCGACCCTGCGCTCCGAGGAACACGCTCTCGCCTTCGCCCGCCGCAGCGTGTTCGCGACACCCAGCCTCGAGCTGGGCTTCGACCAGGGAGACCCCACGGCACCGGGAGGGCTACTACCGGTCATCGGGTTCTCACTACCCCTCCCGTTGTTCAACTGGAACGGTGGCGACGTCGCCCGGGCGCGGGCGGCGCGCGACCGGGCGCTGGCCACACTCGAGCTGGCGCGGCGCGAGGCCGCGGCCGAAGTCGCGGGCGGGCGCCGCCGGTTTGTCGCCGCGTTGGCGCGTGTAACCCGCGACCGGGGTCTGCTGACCGGCGCCGAGCGCGTGGCAGGAATGGCGCTACAGGCGTACGCGGAAGGGGCGATCCCGCTCGCCAACGTGCTCGAGGCGCAACGCAACGCGCGCGAGGCCCTCGGCCGCTACATCGACGATGTCGCCGCCGCGAACAATGCGGCGGCTGCGCTGCGGCTGTTCACCGCGGCCCCCGAGCCGTGAGACCCGCGTCCGCCTGGCTCGCGGCCGTGACGGTCCTTCTCGGTTGCCACAAAGGGGGAGAGGGAGAGGGGGCGTCCGGCGAAGCCGCGGTGATTGCTGCCGGGACCGCCGTCGCCGCGAGCCAGGCGTTCCCCGTGAGCGTTCGGGCGATCGGCACGGTGACGCCACGACCCGGCGGCTACGCCGAGCTCGCCGCCCCTGCCCCCACGAGGGTCGCTCGGGTGTTCGTTGCCCCGGGCGACCACGTGGCTCAGGGGGACACGCTGGTCGAGTTCGAGCGCGCTCCGTTTGACGCGGGGGCGAAGAGCGCCGAGGCGGCGCTCACGAGCGCGCGGCACGCCTACGCGCGGGCCGTGCGCCTGGTGGAGGCGGGGATCCTCCCGCAGAAGGACTCCGATCAGGCCGCGGCGGAGCTGGCGCAGGCGCAGGTGGCGGCGCTCGCGGCGCAGCGTTCCCAGCAGCTCGCCACGCTGCGCGCGCCGCTCGCCGGCGTCGTCACCAGGATGAACGCCGTCCTGGGCGCGTCGGTGGACCCAAGCCAGCCGCTCGTGGAGGTCGCGGATCCCCGGTCCCTGGACATCGTGTTCAACGTGTCGCCCAGCGAAGCGGCCGGAATCCGCATGGGCGACACCGTGCGCGTGAGCGCCGGTGAGGGGACGGGCGGCGACGGATTGGGAGCGGGCGTGGTGACGGCCATCGGCGCGGCGGTGGATTCGGTCTCCCGCGCGGTCGCGGTGCGTGCCCGGGTCCCCCGCACCACACGGCCGCTCCGCATCGGCGAGGCGGTGTCCGGCCGGATCGTCACCGCCGTGCACCCACATGCCGTCACGGTGCCCGTCGCCGCCCTGGTCCCCGGGGGCGGGGACGGGTTTCAGGTGTTCGTCGTGGACTCCGGGGGCGTCGCCCACACGCGGCCGGTCACCGTGGGCGCGCGGACCGAAGCCCTGGTCGAGATCCTGGCGGGGCTCGAGGCGGGCGAGACGGTCGTGACCACGGGCGCGTACGGCGTCGCTGACGGCGCGCAAATCCTGCGGGCGCCGCGGTGAATCTGTTCGACGTGCTGAGCCGGCAGCGCCGGCTCGTCTATCTGCTGGTCGGCCTGCTCAGCGCCGCCGGTGCGTGGGCCGCGTTCGCTCTGCCGTCCGCCATCTATCCAGAGCTGATGTTCGCCCGCGTCACCATCGTCGCCCAAGGCTCGACGCTCGGAGCGCGGCAGGTGGTATTCAGCATTACTCGTCCGCTCGAAGAAGCGGCGAGCGTTGTGCCGGGCGTGACGCGGGTCCGGTCGCACTCGATCCGGGGCGGGAGCGAGATCTCGATAACGTTCGCGCCGGGCACGGACATGGGGTACGCGGTCCAGCTGGTGCGGGCGCGCGTGAATCAGGCGGCCCCCGACCTGCCCGCGGGGCTCGACCTCGAGGTAGAGCAGCTCGCCCCGTCCCTGTTTCCGATTCTGTCGTATAACCTCGAGGGCGGTGACCCGGCGACGTTGTACGACCTCGCCCGCTACGAAATCAAGCCCCTGATCTCGCGCGTTCCCGGCGTCGGCCGCGTCGAGGTGCAGGGGTCGGATGTGCGGGAGATCGAGGTGGTCGCGGACCCGGCCCGCCTTGCGGCCCAGGGCATGACGTACGGGGACCTGGCTGACGCGATCCGCCAGGCGGTGACGGTACAAGCGGTGGGCCGGGTCGCGCAGGACTACCGGC
>WNGP01001910.1_pt1 | contig 30054 bp, 30 predicted proteins | sample 5407671 | NCBI WGS metagenome assembly WNGP01 (sample SAMN13153381, study PRJNA577476) | soil metagenome | isolation source: 40 cm soil or saprolite under Garry oak tree replicate 2 | place: USA:California | collected 2016-06-15 | reverse complement strand
GAGGGCGTGGCACTATCGGTTCGCGGGTGAGCTTGCCACGAGGAGCGGTTGCATTACGGATAAACTCTGCCTGGGCGGCCATGTGTGGTGAGGGTTTAGCGGAGAGTTCCGTCATCAAGACATCCTGGTAGGTCTCGTAGGTCTTCAAGGCCGCAACCCGGTTGCCGGTGGCGAACTGGAGCTGCATGAGGCGCAGGGAGATGTCCTCGTTGAGCGGGTCAAAGGAGCGCCAACGTTCGCCGGTAGCAATGGCCTGTTCGATCTCCCCCTCCGCGCTCTGCATCTGGCAGAGCCAGTCGAACACCTGCTCGATGCGCTGGTACCAGTATCCGCGTTGGATACCCACCCAGTTATCGAAGTCCACCGTGTCGCGCAAGGTAAAATCCTCGAGAAAGCCGTTGCGATACAATGCGGCGGCGTGCTGAAGGCGAGCAATCAGAGAGCGGCGCACCTCCCCCGGCACCTCTTCACGTGCGTCCCGGTCGCGGGTCAGGCTCCATGCCGCCTGCAGCTCGTGCAGGTCGAGATCAATGCCCGAGTTCATATTGAGTCCGAGCGCATCATGCGCAATGAGCAGGTGGGATTCGTGTGCTGGCTGAGTGCCTTCCTCAAGAGTGCGACGTACGTGATGTAAGGTAATGCGCAGCGCCGTTCTTCCATGAGCCGAATCACTTTCCGGCCAGAACAGGCGCGAGAGCCGCTGACGCTCGTGCATGCCACCTTCTGCGGCGAAGTAGGCGAGTAGCGCAAGGGCCTTGCGATCCGGGAACGTCAATCGCCGGTCGAAGTGGGACACTTCCGGTGGCCCAAGCAACGCAATCTTCAGGATGCTCATGGAATCTGCTCCCGCGCATTTAAATATAGGCCTGTCTGATGCGATTTTTATTGCAATAACATGCTTTACAACGGCAACGTGCGATACAAAACCCAGCGACTGGAGAGGTTAAAGTTAGTATAGTCAACAGCAGACGAGAGCGCAAGGGCTAAGACGCAGTATGCTCATCAGGAAGGAGAGCAAGGTCGCGCGCGCGGAGAATGGCTTGCGTGCGACTCTTGACCCCGAATTTCGAGAGGATATGGCTCACATGCAGCTTCACCGTCCCTGGTGCCAGAACCAGTGCCGCCGCGATCTCCTGGTTGGAAGCCCCAGCGGCTAACAATTGCAGCACCTCCAGTTCGCGCTGGCTCAGTGGGTCAAGTAAGGGTTGCTCAGCGGAAGGTTGGCCGGGTTTTCCTTGCGCAGGCCCTTGCAGGTTGGATGTCCTCTCATGCGTGGGGGTAGCTGCGATCGCCTGTTCTGCCGTCATATTTTTTCCCTCAGCCCATCTTTCAGCAAAGATCTGCTCGCCGAGGAGGCGCTGCGCTTGCTTGATGTGGCGTACGCGACTAAGACGTTCGACCTGTGGGAGCGGCGCATGACTGGCTTCGCGGTAGCGTTCTGCCGCTCCCCACAGTCGCGCTGCCCACTCCGACTCTCCTTGACCTGCGACAACATCCGCCAACTCTTCCAGACACAGGATCAGCGATCGACTATCATGAACGGTTCGTGCAATCTCCAGGCTCTGAACTGCCAGGTCTCGGGTCACCGTATAGTCATGCTCCCACGCCGCTGCCTGCGCGAGCAAGGCGTATAAAAGCGCCTGACCCTGCTGGTCTCCCAGTTGTTGGTGCCGCTTCAAGCCAGCTTCCAGCAGGAAACGCGCACGCGGGATGTCACCCTGGTGCAGGGCGATCTCGCCGAAGAGGCTCACAAACCAGCCCGTTACCCACGCATTGCCGACCTGATCATGGACGGCGAGTCCTTCCTTCAAGAAGGTCTGAGCTTTTGTCTCATCCCCTTGTGCCCAATAGACGTTTGCTAAGAACAGGTGTAACTCTCCATAGAGCCAGAGGTCTCCTGCCTCTTTGAAGAGGGCGATGGCATGTTCATAGACATGCTGTGCCTGCGTATAGTCACCCTGGGACAAGACGACCGATCCAAAGGCATTGAGAGCACACGCCAGCGTCCAACTATCCTCTGCCGGTGCGTGCGCCTGGACAAATGTCAGCGTCTCTTCTGCCTGGGCCTGTGCCCCAATCATGTCTCCACTTGCGAGCAGATGATGTACCAGGGGCCAGGAAGCTATCACGAAGCCTCGACCGTCCCCATCCTGCCGGGCGAGGGTCAGGCATTCCCGTGCCCGAACGAAGAGGAGGTCGCTTTGTCCCAGGTGGCTGGCAATCAAGGCCACGATATAGAGCGCCTTGATGCGTGCGGAAACGGCGACATCTGGACCTGCTTCCCGCAGTGCTGTCTCGAGCCAGAGCATGGCCTCGCTGAAACGACCGCACATGTACCAGAAATGCCCAAGGTTTCCTGCCAGGCGTAGCAACTGTTCATTCATCTGATGGGTTTGCGACCACTGCAAGGCGGCTCGCAAGTTCTCCGCATCTCGCGTCAGGCGACCTATCCACGCTCGTTGCTGGTGCCCGAACAATTCCGGCTCACTTTTCTCGGCAAGCGCGAGGTAGTACATCGCATGCCTCTGCTCTGTCGTCTCTAAATCTCCAGAATCCGCGAGTCTTTCCAGGGCGTACTCCCTGATCGTTTCGAGCATCAGCAGACGCGGCTCATCTGCACCTCGGTCGCTCTGTTGCAGCAAGCTTTTGTCAAGCAGGGATGCGACCACGTCGATGGCAGGACGCGAAAGATCGGAAGCTTCGCTACAGACAGCTTCAGCAGCCTCAAGCGTCCAGCTTCCAACAAAGATGGCCAGGCGCTGGAAACACCGTTGCTCCTCGGCGTTCAGGAGATCATAACTCCAGCGGATGGTATCACGCAGTGTCTGCTGCCGGCTGGGAGCATCCTGCCTTCCACCCGTCAACACAGCAAGCCGATGGTTGAGTCGCCCGAGCAATGCCTGGGGAGGCAGAAGTTTGTTACGCGCCGCTGCCAACTCCAGGGCTAGTGGTAGCCCGTCCAGTCGGATGCAAATCTGGGCTAGAGCAGCCGCGTTGTCCTCAGAAAGGACAAAATTAGTTTGCACCATCTGCGCACGCTGAACGAAAAGGGCGACCGCCCCGTATTGCAACAGCTCCTCTTTTGCTGGTAGGTGAAGCGGATCGGGCAGGGAGAGGGGCGGAATTGAAAACTCATACTCACCCTCGACATGCAGGACCGCTCGGCTGGTCACGAGGATCTTGATGGATGGACAAGCCAGGAGCAGTTCCACCAGCGCCGGCGCGGCTTGGATGACCTGCTCAAAATTATCCAGCAGCAACAGGAGGTGTTTATCACGCAGGAAGGCTTTGAGCGACTCGAACAGCGAACGTTCCTCGGCATCTCGCAGGCCCAGCGTCTGTGCGATGGTGGGCACGACCAGCTCAGCGTCGCTGAGCGGAGCAAGCTGTACCTGGCAGACGCCATGAAGAAATATCTCGCTCAGATCCGTCGCGACTTTCTGAGCCAGGCGTGTCTTGCCGATGCCGGCGGTACCCGTGAGGGTGAGGAGCCGGACCTCGGGCCGTAGCAGTAAAGAACGGATCGCCTGCTCCTGCTGCTCACGCCCAATCAACGGCGTGAGCAGAAAAGGGAGATTGTGGAAACGGCTGCCAGGGCGATCTCCAATACGCTCCGCCATTCTCGCACCTCCTCCTCGATTCTTCTAAAAAAGTGTGCTTTTTCTCACACACTAACCTGAGCACCTCTATAGTATATCCCATATACAGCAGCAGGGTCTTGTATATATCTTTCTGGTTATCGCCTTTCACCTGTATGGGCCCACACAATATATCTTTTTGTCTGCACATTATATCTTTTTGGAGATCACATTTCCCCCTGTTCATATCTATACTGGTAGGAACGAGGAAAAAATGACGACGAGATGCACAGGGATGGAGCGCAATGTACTGCTGTCTCGAGAGGAAGGAGACAATGAGCCCGCTGCGTTTCTGTTGCAAATATTATTTAACTCATCAAAGTTGAAAGGAACTGAGGCACATGGTGACAACCGACAGAAAGCACTACGAGATGCTTATCGGTGGCGAGCGAGTCGACGCTGACGAGGTCTTCGAAATCGTCAGCCCCGCCACCGAGGAACTCGTGGCAACGGTCGCGCGCGGCAGCGTCGAGCATGCCGATCGGGCGGTCGAGGCGGCCAGGCGCGCCCACGAGAAGGGCGAGTGGAGGAGGAAGTCTCCCGAAGAGCGGGCGACGGTGATCAAGGCCATGGCAGCACGCATGCGTGACCGCCTGGAAGAGTTCGCCAAGCTCGAGGCGCTCGAGAACGGTGCGCCTATCCGCCAGGCGACTGCCTTCCACATCGGCTATGCGATCGCGCACCTCGATTACTTCGGTGAGATGGCGCTGCGCTACCCGTTCGAACAGTCAGGTCCGCAGCTCGTCTACCCCACGCTGGCGGATGGCACGATCAGGCGCGAGCCGCTTGGGGTGTGCGCCGGGATCGTGCCCTGGAACTTCCCGCTGCTCCTGGCCGTCTGGAAGCTGGGACCGGCGCTGGCGGCCGGAAACACCTGTGTGATGAGGCCCGACGAGAAGACCCCGCTCACCCTCCTCGAGCTCGCACGGATCGGCGAGGAGTGTGGCCTACTGCCCGGCGTCCTCAACGTCGTGACGGGTGTGGGTGCCGAGGTCGGAGCGCGACTGGCGGCGCATCCCGACGTGCGCAAGGTCGCCTTCACCGGCTCGACCGCGGTGGGTCGCGAGGTCATGCGCCTGGCGTCCGAGAATGTGAAGAAAATCACGCTCGAGCTGGGTGGCAAGGGGCCGAACATCGTGCTCGACGACGCTGACGTCAAGACCGCGGTCGACGGGGCGCTGTTCGCCTGCTTCATGTACTCCGGCCAGGCGTGTGAATCGGGCACTCGCCTGCTTCTCCCCGACTCGCTCCACGACCAGTTCGTCGAGCGTATGATCGAGCGTGCCAGGACGATCAAGATGGGCGACCCGCTCGATCCCAAGACCGACCTCGGGCCGGTGATCTCGCTCAAGCAGCGTGAACGGATCCTGGGCTACATCGAACTTGGCCAGAAAGAGGGAGCGACGCTGGCTTTTGGCGGCTCGGTGCCGCGAGGTGCCAACTTCGAGAAGGGCTACTGGGTCGAGCCGACCATCTTCACCGGCGTGCGTAATGACATGCGCATCGCGCAGGAGGAGATCTTCGGCCCGGTGATCTCGGTGATCCGCTATTCCGATGTGGACGAGGCTGTGCAGATCGCCAATGACACCCAGTACGGGCTCTCCGCGGGAGTCTGGAGCTCTGACACGGCGCGGGCGCTCGCAGTCGCCAACCGGCTGGAGGCCGGCACCGTCTGGATCAACGACTGGCACATGGTCAGCGGCGCGTACCCCTTCGGGGGCTACAAGCAGAGCGGCATCGGGCGCGAGCTGGGGCCGCATGCGCTTGACGAATACACAGAAGCGAAGTTCGTGCATTTGGACTTATCGGGCAGGCTCGAGCGTCGCGCCTACGGGCTTGTCCTGAGCACACCGGCGAGCTAGCTCGCCTGGAGAGGAGAAGACGACTATGTCACAACTAACCGCTATTGCCAGGCCGGCTGCCGGCTCCCCGATCGCCGTCTGGGCGGAGGATCCTCAGGGTGGCCTGCAACTGACCGGTGCGGAACCGCCACTGACGCGAGAAGAACAGGAAATGCAGGAGAGGGTGCATCGTTTCGCCACCGAGGTGATGCGCCCGATCGGCCAGCAGCTCGACCGGATGACACCCGAGGAGGTGATTGCCGAGAGTTCGCCGCTGTGGAGCGTGTTCAAAGCCTTCAGTCAACTCGGTCTCGGCGTCGACCGGATGCTGGAGTTCGAGCCAGAGCAGATGGCGAGGATGTTCTGCCTGGTGTTTGAGGAACTGGGCTGGGGCGACGCCGGGTTGGCCATCTCATTGGGGGCCTCGATGCTGCCGCGACTCACGGCGGCCAAGTTCGGCAACCAGTTTCTGCTCGAGCGCACCCCCGAGTCGATGATCGGCTGCTGGGGGGCCACCGAGCCAGAACACGGCTCCGATGTGCTCGATGCCAACAAGCAGATCTTCAATCCCCAGGGCACCTACGGTCGACCCGACTGCGTGGCGAAGTTGTACGATGACAAGGTGGTCATCAACGGTCGCAAGTCGGACTGGATCTCCAACGGCACCATTGCCCAGGTCTGCATCCTCTACTGCGCCGCCGACACAGGCGACGGCCCAGACCCCGGACAGGGCTGCACCGTCATCGTGCCGCTCGACGCCAAAGGTGTCAGCCGTGGCAAGCCACTGGATAAGCTCGGCCAGCGGCCGCTGAACCAGGGTGCGGTCATCTTCGACGAGGTCGAGTTGACGTTGGACTACGTTCTGGCCGGCCCGGACGATTATAAGCGGGCATCCTACTCCATCCTCTCTGACGGGAATGCCCTCATGGGGGTGGTCTTCACCGGCGCTGCCCGCGCCGCCTTCGAACTGGCGCTGGCCTATGCCCACGAGCGCAAACAGGGCGGGGTGCCGATCATCCGCCATCAGAGTGTGGCCTACCGCTTGTTTCACATGTACCGTAAGGTCGAGGCGGCCCGCGCCCTATCCCGCCGGGCGCTGATCTACAACTACACCCAACCGGTGCCAGCGATGCAGGTGGCCATGGCCTCAAAGATCACCTGCACCCAGAACTCCTTCGAGGTGGCCAACGAGGCCTTGCAGATCTTCTGTGGCAAGGGATTGATCCCGCAGTACCCCATTGAGAAGATCTTCCGCGATACCCGCGCCTCGCTGATCGAGGACGGCTGCAACGAGATTCTGGCCATCAAGGGTGGCAACTATCTAATCAACCCCGAGTTTCTCTAAGAAAAGGAGACGCACTATGCAAGCATCCGCTATGATTCAGTATCGTACCCTCAGTGATGGAACAGAGGTTGCGCTGCCCATCCGTTACATCGATAATCGTTGTCTCGCGCTCACGGTTCTGGCGGTGGCACCGCAGGATCCTGCTCCGGCTATCTATGTGGCGGATCTTCCGGTGACGACCGAGGCGGCTAACCGCGCGGGGCAGGAGCTGTGGGGCTACAACAAGTTTGTGACCGACATCGAGATCAAAGGTGAGGGCAAGCAGTTCTCCGCCGTCGTGCGTGATCCGCAAAACGGGCTGATCTCCTCGCTAGACGGTACCCGTGGCGTTTCGGTTCCGGTCGCGCCGACCGATCTTTACTCCTTCAGCCTGCTTCAGAAGAAGATTATCAAGACCTTCGTGCAGGTGCCGACGCCATGGCATGCCAGCAGCGGTGAAAGCTTCAGACTTCGAGTGGGAGACTCGACCCATCGGATGGCGGGAAACCTGCGCACGCTCGGGTTGGATGAGGCGCGTCCCGTGCTGGTGCAATACGCTGACCCGTTCCAATCACTGCTGTTTCCAGGGACAGCGCTTTAACCCGACTACTGCCGATGCAGTGTCACCGGTTGTGCTGTGCTGACGGATTTTTGACTCATTCGGCGGCATCGTTCATCCAGGGTTGCCTTATGGACTTTAGAGAGTATTCCAATCCGGGGGCAAATTGCTTGCGGGAACGCGTATCCCCTTTTTGTTCTGTATAAGGCTGACTCATTGGACGGTCTCCTTTCCCACAAGAGCATCGCAAACCAAGCGAACAATTTGCCCCCGGATTGGAATGGTCCCGACCGTGGGACCGCTACGGAAGAGACTGCTCCTCTTCCGCTCTCGCTTTCAATTGGGCTGTCTTTTTCAGATCACGCAAGCAAATGGCTGTTAAGGGAAGCAGGCCTGTTCTTGCTGTTCCTTCAGCACATTTGTATTATAGAATCAGTATATGGCCTGGCGGCAGACTCCCCAAATGCCAGCAGATCGGGGTGTCGGCGTGCTACGCGCCCGCGACCTTGCTCTCCTTCCTGATGAGCATACAGCTTCTTAGCAGAAGCTGATCCATCCAGGGGAACGATCACCTGAGATTGCATAAGAATATGTTCCTTTCTATTACATCAAACGCCTGACAGGCCATTCGGCCATGGTATCTCTACTAGACAAAGCAGCATCATAATGCACATCGTCACACTGGTACGAGGCTCGTACAGTTCAAGCATAGCGGGGGAGCGTGAAGAAAAGCGTGGGCAGATACATAAAACTTTCCTTGAAGGCGGCAACGTTCTTCTTCATACAGACAGCTTTGTCTCAACAAACGCTTGTCTTCCTTCAGGATTAGTTCGAGAAACGCTTTTTTCAACGCTCGTCGTCTATACTAGCTCTATCACACGACGCTTTGACTGAACAACAAGGGCTTCCTTGCCCCACGATAAATCGGGGGGCCTACAGTAGCTCCCCGATTTATCGTGGGAGTTCTCGGGTTGGGAGGCAACTCTCCCCACGTCACGTCATCCGGCTAATAAGAAATACTCCTGTGTTTCATGCAAGCGTTCGATGAAAGGAGAACGGATCGTATGAGTGAGAGGAATCAAGAAGAAAGCCTGTTGTCGACCTGGGCTAGCGCCCAGCAGAAGGTGCTGGCAGGCTGGCTAGACCTCGTGCAGGAAACGCAGAGACCGTCGCGTGCGGTGGCCTGGAACGAAACCGTGAAAGCCTGGCAAACTGCGGTACAGGAGACGCTCGATGCCCAGGCCAGGTGGCTGCGAGATTGGTCCGGGCGCGTTCAGGTCACATCAGGAAGTCCGACCGAACTGCGCAAAAAAGTGCAAGAGGCACAGGTACTGCTATTGGGTTGGACCGAGGCACAACAGCTCCTCTGGCAGAACTGGTTCGATCTCGTCCAGCAGCTTGGGCCACTCCTCGAAGCTGGCTCCCAGGCCGATGAGCACCTGCTCTCTCGCTTGCGGGAAAGCGGGCGGGCGATCGTCAACGCGCAAGAGGAGTGGGTGCGGCGCTGGACGGCCAAACTGCTCGACCGATAAGGCCATCACGGGCTTCAGTGCGTTTGTCTAGTTAAGAGGAGGACATACATGAACCGTGAGCGATACGATATCAACACGCTCGAGCAATTTGTGGGACAGGAACTGGGAGTCTCTGACTGGCTCACCGTTGACCAGGAGCGCATCAATGAGTTCGCCGACTGTACAGGCGATCATCAATGGATTCACGTCGATATAGAGCGGGCGCAGCGCGAAAGCCCGCTTGGATCGACTATCGCCCATGGCTACCTCACCCTTGCGCTGCTCTCCGCCATGCTCATGGAGCTTGGCGTCGTCCCGGCAGGCGTTTCCCGGGCCTTGAATTACGGCCTCGACCGGGTGCGCTTTATGGCGCCGGTGAAAGCGGGAGCACGTATCCGCACCCGGGTGGTGGCCGTGGCCGTAGAACCGCAAGGCAAGGGGCGCCTGTTGCTCAAAACTCAGAACACGGTCGAGATCGAGGGGGAAACCAAGCCCGCCCTGATTGCCGAGACGCTCGCGCTCTTGTTGACAGAGAACTGACACGGGAACACCAGGGCAGAGAGGCAACGATCGGATCAGGCAGGAGAGCTCGACCAGCATTCACTGGCTGCACCGGCTCCGCCAGCCGACTTTGATGAAAGAAAAGGAGAACACACATGTTAAATCTTGCCATGCTCCTCGAAGACAGCGCGCGGGAAGTGCCCGAGCGCACAGCCGTTGTCTGCGAGGAAACGAGACTGTCGTATGCAGAGTTGAACGCGGCCACCAGCCAGGTGGCTCATGGTCTGGTACAGGCAGGCATCCAGAAAGGGGATACGGTTGCCCTCAGTTGCCAGGACGTGCCGTCCTTCGTGATTGCGTACTATGGTATCCTCAAAGCCGGTGCGGCGGTCTTGCCGCTCAACGTCCTGCTCAAAACGCGTGAAATTGCCTATCACCTGACCGATGGAGACGCGAAGGCCTATTTCTGCCAGGAAGGCACGCCTGAGCTTCCCATCGGGCAGCTGGGCTACACGGCCTTCCAGGAGGTGGAAAGCTGCCAGCACTTCTTCCTGATGACCACTGAGCCCGACGCCCCATCCTCCATCCCAGGCGCAACCACACTGAACATGCTGATGCGTGACCAGCCAACGACCTTCGAGACGGTCGCGACGAGTCCTGAGGATACCGCCGTCATTCTCTATACCAGTGGGACGACGGGCAAGCCCAAAGGGGCCGAGCTGACGCACCTGAATATGCTCCTCAACGCCCGCCTCTCCGATACGATGTACCCCAGGGCCGACCACGATGTGCACCTGATCACCTTGCCGCTGTTCCACTCCTTTGGGCAGACCGTGCAGATGAACGCGGGCATCTACAACCGGGCCACCCTGGTGTTGCTGCCACGCTTTAGTCCTGATGCTGCGTTGCACCTGATGGAGGAAGAGAACATCACCATTTTCGCAGGCGTGCCGACGATGTACTGGGCGATGCTCCACTACTCAAGGGCCGACCAATACGACTTACAGAAAATCGCCCGCAATCTGCGCGTTACTATCTCTGGCGGGGCTGCCATGCCGGTGGAGGTGATGAGGGCCTTTAACGAGAAGTTCAACGTCAAAATCCTGGAGGGGTATGGCCTCTCCGAAACCAGCCCTATTGCCGTTTTCAATCGCCTGGACCGTGAAGCCAGGCCCGGATCGATCGGTTTTCCCGTATGGGGCGTCGAGGTACGCCTGGTCGATGCGGACGACCGGGACGTGGAGGCCGGCGAAGTGGGGGAGATCGCTATCCGGGGGCACAACGTGATGAAGGGCTATTACAAACGGCCAGAAGCGACCGCCGAAGCGATGCGCCATGGCTGGTTCCACACTGGCGATATGGGGCGGCGCGACGAAGACGGCTATCTCTACATCGTCGACCGCGTGAAGGATATGATCATCCGTGGTGGCTTCAACGTCTACCCACGAGAGATCGAAGAGGTGCTGATGACCCACCCGGCCGTGAGCCTGGCTGCCGTCATCGGCGTACCGCACGAGCGCCATGGGGAAGAGGTCAAAGCCTTCGTGATTGTCAAGAATGGTGCGACCATCACCGAAGCCGAACTGGTGGCCTGGTCGAAGCAGAATATGGCCGACTACAAGTATCCCCGTCTCATCGAGTTCCGGACGGAGTTGCCCATGACGGCCACGGGCAAAGTGTTGAAGAGCGAACTGCGCTCGTGACGGCATCAATGCACACCGCCAACGACGCAAGCGCGTCGACCGCTTCGCGGTCAGGCGGTGCAAGGAGAAAGAAAGGAAGGCGGCAGCGTCAAGATGGAGAAGCAAAGAACAATGAAGAAGAGGTGGGTCCTGGATCAGGCCGTGAGGCACACCATCGAGGAGACGTGGGCGGTCCTTAGCAATGGGGCCCTCACACCCAATCCAGCCCTCTTTCTTGCCCGCGTGGCCGACCTGGCCCGCTCGAATACATTTCTCTGGGCGGAGGCCGGGCTCTCGGTGCAGGAACACGCCACGCGCGTGGTTCCGGTCGGTCAGTCCCTCTCGCGCTCGCTCGTGCTGGCAACCGTCGCCGCGGATATCTTCGTCGGGTATACCACGCTCGGTGAACGTGCGAAGTGGCTGCCTTCGCTGGTAAAGCCGCGGGACTGGGAGTTGCAGCACCAGCGCAGCGCCAACCGGGTGCTGGAGACGGCCGCCTCGCTCGGCGGTGCGCTGATCAAGGCCTGCCAGTTCGCCTCCTCGCGACCTGATCTGCTTCCGGCCGTCTACATTCGTACCCTGGCTCCCTTGCAGGATCGCATGCCGCCGCGCTCCTGGTCTGAGATCGAGAAGGCAATCACCCGCGAGCTGGGTCAGCGTCCAACAGATGTGTTCGCCCAGATCGAGCGGGAGCCGGTCGCGGCCGCTTCGATTGCACAGGTGCATCGTGCGCGGTTGCACGATGGGCGAGAGGTGGCGGTCAAGGTGCAGTACCCGGATATCGAGAACCTGGTGGCGACGGATCTGACGGTGCTGGAGCAGATCGTCAAGGCCATTGCGCGGCTCGCCCCCGCCATTCAGCTCCAGCCGATCGTCGATTACCTGCAAGAAACGCTCCCACTGGAGCTGGACTTCAGGCACGAAGCCGAGTCGATGACCGCACTACGGACGGCACTTGCGCACCGGTCAGATGCGCTCATTCCAGCGTACATTCCCAAACTGAGCACCGAGCGCCTGCTCGTCATGGACTACATCGACGGCATCAAGATTACCGACCACGAAGCCCTGGTGCAGGCCGGCATCTCCCCGCACGAGGTCGCACGCCTGCTCAATGATCTCTACGCCGAGCAGTTGCTGCATCTGGGCATCCTCCATGCGGACCCGCATCCCGGCAACCTGCGCGTGCAACCCGGCCCACGGCTGGTGCTGCTCGACCACGGGCTGACCGTTCCTCTGGCCCCCTCGCTCGTCGAAGCGCTGCGCAAAATGGTGCAAGCACTGAACCGCGGCGATTTCGATGGACTCACCGGGGCGCTGACTGAAGCCGGACTCAAGTTCAACGAGGAGGTGGATCTCACCTCCCTGCTGCAACTGGTCGGTGTGTTGCTGGGCAATGACCAGGCCAGCGAGCCTGACGAGACGGCGGGGGACGTTGATGCAGTAGGGGTCGGCATGCAGATCGGCAAGAGTGTCGGCACTATTCCCACCGATTTGCTGCTGGTCGGCCGTGCTCTCGGACTGCTCGATGGCATTACCAAGCAGCTTGATCCGAGCATGGATACCCTGGAGATTGTCGCTCACTATGCAGAGTAGCGCTCGCCGTGCGATCAAGGCGACTTTTTCACGCATCTTCCCACGTTTTTCTTCACGGGCTCCAATTAGGCTATGAGCGTACTCGAGCCCCGTATAGCAGAGTTGCAGAAGACCCTTAAGCGCGTTTTCGTCGAGTCGGTGATGGTTCAAGCAGTGAAAGAAGACATATATGGATGCTCACAAGCCATCGGAAATAACACGTGACACGCTGGCTCCCTCGGGATTCACCCAGCAAGTTGGGGCAGTTCTCAGATTGGTGCAACACCAAGTCGGCGGGGAGGTCATCGTCGGTCTCGCCCTCACCAATGTCGTCCTCTGGGTGCTGTTGCGACCGCCGGGTGTACCAGGGACCATGTATCTGGGTGAGATCTTCGCCACGACGGCGATCGTCCTGTTGTCGTGCTCCCTTGTGCTCGCGACCCGAGCGCCCTTGCTGGAGCGCTTCTTCGGGGGCCTGGATCGCATGTACCTGTGGCACCGCTGGAGCGCCGTGGCGGGTGTGGTGCTACTCCCATTTCACTCTGCCCTGGTCACCCGCGCGCCCGATCCGAATCTGAACGAGCTTGGCAGTGTGCTTGGGCAGGTGGCTCTGATCGGGTTGGTGCTGCTGCTGCTGTGGGCACTCGCTCCAGGACTGTCCGCGGTCATGCGCCGCCTCCCCACGAAGGTGCAACGCTGGTTCATGCAGTACCAACGCTGGTTCACGCTGCATCGGCTGACTGGCCTCTTCGTCGTTGCCGGGCTGGTCCACGGTGCCCTGGTGGACCCCGTCTTGCGGCGCTCGACGATCCTGCTGGGGTGGTACGTGGCGGTAGCGGCGGTCGGGACCGCAGCATACGTGTACCGGGAGCTGTTTCTCCGCTTCTTCTCGCGGCGGTGGCAGTACGACTATAGGGTGAAGGCGATCAATCAGCTGGACCCCAGTGCGCTCGAGGTCATGCTTGCTCCCACGACCCGACCCCTGCCGTTTGTAGCGGGGCAGTTCGTTTTCGTGCAATTCGGTGGGAGCGCCGAGTGGGAACGCCACCCCTTCAGCGTCAGCAGTGCCCCGCAGGAACGCGATCTTCGTCTCGCGATCGAGGCCCTGGGCGATTACACCCAGCACCTCTCGGACACCCTCCAACCGGGGGCACCGGCAATTGTGAGTATTGCGTTTGGTCTGTTCGATTACCGCCAAGGTACCCGTGAGCAGGTGTGGATCGCTGGCGGCATCGGCATCACGCCGTTTCGGAGCTGGATACGCGCGTTCCCCACAGAGCAACAGATAGAGTTCGACATCGACCTGTACTACACGGTGCGTAGCGAAGACGAAGCGCTGTTCCTCGACGAGATCAGGACGGCGGCCACACAGCATCCATCCTTCCGGCCTCACATGATCTACTCCCAGCGCGACGGGCCCCTCACCATGGAACACATCGTAGAGACCAGCGGTGGGGGGACGATCGTCGCCAAGGATGTCTACATGTGCGGTCCCAGTGGGATGACGGAGAGTTTCCAGCACTCACTGCGCAAGCTCGGTGTGCCGCCCATTCACATCCACTTTGAGCATTTCACCTTCCGCTAGAGCGCTTAAGCTTTTGTTTTAACCATTATGAGGAAAACGAAGTCGAGAAGAAAGATTCAGGTTACCCTCATAACTCTTGCAAGAGGACTAACATTATGTCCAAGAGGACGAACAATTATGTCAGATACAGAACAAAATCGGCTCCAGGAAGCCCATGAGAACGGGCAAGCGTGGTCCCGCTGGGGACCCTACCTCAGCGAACGGCAATGGGGGACTGTGCGCGAGGATTATTCACCCGGCGGGACGGCCTGGGACTTCCTGCCGCATGACCAGGCGCGCTCGCACGCCTACAGGTGGGGCGAAGACGGCTTGCTGGGCATCAGCGACGACCAGAGGCGGCGCCGCTGCACCTGCTCCCCACGCTCTGGTTCCGCAACACCTGGGCCTGGGGCTATGATGATCGCCGGCCTGTGCTGACCGCCGAGGCTGAAGCGGGGCCGCCGAGCGAAGCACGAGACGTTCGTCTGGTGCATGTCCAGCATCACGAGCTGGGTGACTACTGGCTGGCCTGTGAGGGAGCACCCGACCTGCTCTGTACCGAGAACGAATCCAACGCCGAGCGACTGTGGGGCATCCAGAGCCGTGCGCCGTTCGTCAAAGACGGCATCCATGAGACGGTGGTCAACGGAGCTGAGGGAAAAGTCAACCCGCAGGGCGTCGGCACCAAAGTGTCGGCCCACTATCACCTCGTCGGCGCGATTGCATTCCGTTCCACGAGTACTTCCACGGTGATAGCGGGTGCGGCGTCGGTGCCAGCCATCAGACCGGGTGGACGGCTGTGGTAGCGAATCTTCTCCAGCCGACAAAATAGATATGCTGATCAAGTTTGGAGGAAATACGGCATGGGTAAAAGAGGATCATCTCTATTCAGGCGGATGTTGTAGCTTCCTCAACCGCTCCCAACGCCCGCAGCGAGCCTCGTTGCGCCTCGGTCAATCCCTTCACGCCGCTGATATCGAGGCGCTCGTAGGGCCAATCGCGCCGCAGCGTGCGCACTCGCTCGCCGCTCTCCAACTCCCACACCTGGATCGCGCCATCGTCCCCGCAACTGGCGAGCCTCTGGCCATCGGGGGCAAAGGCCAGACTTTCGACGACGTCAGTCTGCCATCCTGTCCAAAGCAATGCGCCACTCTCTACATCCCACAGTTTGATCGTCCCATCCCAGCTTCCCGTGGCCAACAGCCGTTCGTCCGGGCTGAAGGCCAGGGCTCTCTCCACGGTGTCGGCATGCGCCTGCCAGGCCAGATGCAAGGTGTGACCCCCCTCGCGCCACACGCGCACTTCTCCCCGCGAGCTGCCCGCCGCCCAAAACGTTCCCCGGGCGCTGATGGCCACCGACCAGGTAGCATTAAAGGCCTCGGTAAAGACGGCGTCACGAAGGGTGGCCTCCGAAAGCGTTGCATCCTGCATCTCGACGCCCTGCAAATACGCTCCCAGGATGGAGAGCTGCGAGAGATCGAGACGGCGCAGATGCCCGCGAAGCGCTCGCAAGAGGCTGGTGAGGTTGGTCGGCCCATAGCCCTGCTCCTCCACTGCCTCTAAGAGAGCGGACGACGAGCACTATATGTATGAGGCCAATAGAGCCAAACATAACCATGACTTCATACTATTCGCAGAACGTAACAGAAAGCGTGGTTGGAAGCGTCAAAAAGCTCAGCACGTTTTCGAAATACCTTTGTCTCGCCTCGCTATGAGATCAGTGCCGCTGCACCTGGAACGAGAAGGTGATGACATCGCCTGGTTGCACGAGTTGGCGAAAACGCTCAGACTGCGATGCAATGAGCGGGAGCAACTCTGCGGTAGGCTCCGCTACGCCTTCTCCCTCAAAGCGTCCATCTTCGCGGAAATGCAGAGTCCTTTCGATCTCTCTGGAGGGAAAATCGAGGCGAACTGTGACCTTCAGCTCATCGCCCGCCCGCAACGTGTGGGACACATCCTGCTGGTAGATCATCGCCACAAGCGCTAAGAGTCCCTCATCATCTACCGGGGCTTCGTGCTTCAATACTTGAAAGACACGCTGCCCTTGCTCGTTACTTTCGAGCAGGGCAGTGATTTTAAAAGTTGCTTCAAACATGGTATATTCCTCTTTCTATGGAGTGTGCTTACATCCTTCACCCCGCTGCGCCCCTCCAATCCTCTCAATTATATTGTATACGATTGAAGATGAGGTAGCAAAAGGCTTTGAACAACTCTCAACTAACTTTGGGAGGAAAACGCCTCCCCGCTCAGTGAGGCAACAAGGCTACTGAGAACAGCTATGACCAGCAACGGACCGGAAAAGCCCTTGAGAGGGGCCAGGGCACTCACGTTGTTGATGAGCGCCAGGATAATCACCGCAAGCGTTACGCCCACCAGGATGACCATATCCCCGACGATGAAATTGTAGATGGCTTTGATGATCTTCACGGTTTCACCTCCTGTGTTTGCGTGGTCGGAACTGGTTGATTGTCTATCGCCCGCGCTTTTACCCTTTTGAGCCAGGTGATGAGCAAGAAAGCCGCGCCCAGGTAGATGGCGGCGAGGATGAGGAGAAAGACATCCGCCAGCGGCCAGTTCACGCCAAATCCCTCACCCGTCCAGAAGGTGCCAAAGGTTGTCAACATGATCCCGACGATGAACTTCAGCGTGTTTTCCGGCACTTTTGCCAGCGGCACGCGCACAATCGCACCCACCAGGATGACCAGGAGACCTGCTAGGAGCGCGCCCAGGGCTGCCGAAGCAATACCGCTGGAGCGCGAGACTGTGCTCGTTGCAGCGCTCACCCCAAAGGTAATCACAATGAACGCCACTTCGAGTCCTTCGAGCAGGACCGACTTGTACGACAGCAGAAACCCGAAGAGGTCAAAACGAGATGACGAGGTATCGACCTTTCCGCGAGCGCGGAGCGCCGCCTGGGTTTCCTCGTAAATGGCCTCTTCATCGTGACGTGCTTTCAAACCGGAATAGCGCAGGATGGCATTCTTCAACCACTTCAATCCAAAGAGAAGCAAGAGAATGCCGATGACCAGGCGAAGCACATCGATAGGAACCCACTGGACAAGCGCGGTCCCCAGCGTCGCCACCAGCAGGGCAAGTGTTGCCGCGGCGGCTAATGCACCCAGCAGCGAGCTTCGCCAGTTGACCGTGACGCCGACGACCAGGACAATGGTAAACGCCTCCACAAACTCAACGGCGGAAGCGAAAAACGAGGCAGTAGCAACGACCCATTGCATAAAGAGACTCCTTGTAAAGACTTATTGTCATTGCTCCGTTGGAGCATGGACAGCAGCAGAGTGTAAATCTTTGCATAGCGTACATGCAAGGCATAAAGAAAAGCGTTGGCTGGGTCGTAAAAACGGGTATGCTGATTGAGGGAGAGCGTCTTCGGCTGCGAAACGGTTGAAAGGACTTTGACAAAGGAACAGCCAAAAAATTCGTGCTTAATCCTAATGGCCTCATTGCCGCTTGAGCGACGGACAAATCGACGAGTAAACAAGAGAAGAGGTCATAAACTCTGTAGCAGTATGCTCAGCGTCGATGAAGCCGCGGTGGTCGTGCCTATGGAGCTTGCTGGGCGCTTTTCATAGGAGCGTCCTCAATGGCCCTCAACGCTCGCAACGTCCCCTTCTGCGCCTCAGTTAATCCCCGAATCTCGGTTATATTGAGTCGCTCGTAGGGTCGGTCACGTAGCAGCGTGCGCAGAGACTCGCCACTGTGCAGGTCCCTGCTCACTGGCATCGCGCGCCAACCCTTCGAGGCGCAAGGAGCGCACCGGGGTCCGGCTGCCCTCCAGCGGCAAGAGTTCGCTCGGTTTCTCCCGTGAGGTCAGCAGCAGGCAACTTTTGTGCCCGGTCTCGGCTACCCGGCGCAGCAGCCGCGCGTAGCCCTCGTAGCCAGGGCGCATGCGGCCCGAATCTTCCCCTTCCTCCATCAGCGTCTCCAGATTGTCGAGCACCAGCAGGGCACGCTCTTCACGCAAGTATTCCAGCAGCAAGCTCAGGCGTCGTTCAAGGTTGGCAGGAACTTCCCTCACCGGTTGCGGGGCGAGCACCTGCAGGCACTCATCCAGCAGCGCGTCACAGGAGGGGGCATCACGCAGCGAGCGCCAGATCACGACCTCGAAGTGCGGGGCGACCTGGTGCATCACCCTCGTCGCCAGCGCCGACTTGCCGATACCGCCCAGGCCCAGTACGCTCACCACCCGGCAGCTCTCTTCGAGCACCCACCGTGTCAACTCAGCCAGTTCCCCCTTGCGCCCATAAAAGGTCGGGACGGCGAGCGCATCGCCCCAATCCTCCCGCTGCCCACGAGCAGGAGGAGCAATAGCACGGTCAGTGCCACTAGTCTGCGCGACCGGCACTGGCGCTACGGGTGGATGCGGAGAACGCTGCTGACTCAGCAGGGTGGAGAGCCAGGATTCATCGAGCAGCATCTTCTGGCGAGCCGCCTTCCAGAACGTGCGGATCTCCTCGGCCTCGCGACCGACGAGAAAGGCCTGCTGCCGGACCCCCAGGGCAACGAGCTGTTTGAGGTGGTCCGCTTTAGGATAACTGCTGCCGGCCTCCCACTCCGCCACCGCTCTGCGGGAGACCCCAAGCAAGTCGGCCAGTCCTGCTTGCGTCAGGCCGATGCTCGTCCGCAGCGTTAGCATCGCCTGGCCAAAGGCGTAATCGCGCTCGCTGTAGGAGTATCTCTTCACGGGCGCTCTCCTTTCTACATGACTCACCAGGGCGAACCCATACAACCTCTGCCCTTTTTTGCCTCTATGATAGCAGATTTTTTTTTGCGGACGACGAGCATCTTCCTCACGCTTTCCTGTTTTTTCGCACGTGCTCGTTGTCTGATCGCCAAACGAGGAGGTGTCACATGAAGAAAAACTTTTATGTGTCTGCCTAACCTGTTGAGGAAGAGACGGGGACTGTGAGAAACTGGTCGACGACCTGCGCGAGTTCCTGCGCACTCGTCCCGAGTCCCAGGTGTCCATCGTGGAAGATGTAGAGCTGGGAATGCGGGATTAGGCGATGCATGATCTTCGCGTTGACGAGTGGGACAAGCGGGTCGTCATCCCCATGCAGGATCAATGTCGGCTGCCGGAGTTTGCGGAGCCAGGGGATGCTGGTCCACCCCACTCCCCCCAGCATTTGATAGAAGTAGCCAAGCGTACTGCCCAGGCGTACGGTTTGCGCAAACTCGTGCGCTAGCTCGGGTTGCTTGTGCACCTTCCCTCCGTAGATTTCTCCGGCGAACTGTGCCATGTGAGTCGGATCCCGGTAGCGTCGCGGTGTGGCTATTTTCGCCAGGACCGAGGGACGTCCGGGAACCATGAGTGCCCCGGTTCCCGTGCTGACCAGAATTAACCGTCGGCAGCGCCTGGGATATTGGAAAGCGAACTGCTGGGCAAGCGCGCCACCCCAGGAGACACCCAGCACATCGACCTGCTGGTAGCCCAACTGATCGAGCATCTTCGTCACCAACCGGGCGTGGGCCGAAAAACGGTAGGGAATGCGCGGGGCCGGTGAGCCGCCGGTGCCTGGCACATCAAAGCGAATCACTTCGATGGCCGGATCGAGGGCGTCGACGAACGGCTGGAGCACTTCGAAGTTGACCCCAATCCCGTTCATCAGCAGCAGGGGCGTGCGGGTGCCGTTCCCTGGTCGAATGGCAATCCGCAGGCGTTGCCTGTCGATGATGATGGTACGTGTCTCGGCCTGTGGCCTGCTGGTTTCTGATGGCATGGATCATCCTTTCAACGAACGAAAGACGGGCATCTTGTCTAAGGATGGGCCTGGTTACTCCTGCTTCCTCGTTCTGGTAGTGCCTCCGGTCCAACGCCGGACCAGCGACGCCTGGGCATCGATCATCTTGTGCGTACTTTCTTGCCAGAGTTGCACCAGGTCCTTGCCCGCTTGCGCCCCAGCTCCAGGCTCCGGCCTGAAATTGATGTCTCTCACGATGTTGAACCAGCCCTGCCAGAGCTCACGCTCGGCTTCCGCCCAAGGAGTCTGTCTTTCCACTCACCCCAGGACGGCATGGGCCTCCCGCCATTGGCATGGAGCAGGAAAGAAGCATTTGCCATTCAGCCAGAGCGTTGTGCATGAGAGCAAGTATAGCCAACGAGCGTTGGCAAAAGCGTTTGCCAGACGAGCACCGTTGTTGGACAATCGTTTGTTGTGAGGTCTTTATTTGCCTGTGAATTTGACTGCTCGCTTGTGCAAGAAGGCGTCTACACTTTCTCGGTGATCCGCTGTAGCGTAGGCCGCTTCTTGTAAGTGTCCCTCTAACATGAGCATGTTGATCGCGTTCAGCACGTCACAGCGAGTGGCGAACGTCTCGCCACCTGATCTACAGGCCATATCAGCGGCGGCTTGCTCGGCGACCTCTTGTCGCCGCCCGCAGATCGCCACTTTGGCTCCCAGTTCGAGAAAACGTTCGCCCATGGCTCGACCAAGGCCCGTTCCACCGCCGGTGACCAGGATCACCTTGTCTTGTAAAAGGTCAGCTTGAAACATACATTTCACCTCTCTTGCTTTCTCAGAGTACTGTACCTCTCCTCTGACACACCGGTGTGTTGAGCAGGTTCCACGAGCCGAAGCGGGAAAGAGACGCCAGGACCCTTGCTGTCAGGAAAGAGGATTATCAGATGAAATGAATATAACTGAGGGGCGGTGAAAAAAGCGTTTGTCGGACGAGAAGCGGTAGCAGATAAGCGTTTGTATTTATCACCGTCCAATTGAACCTGAAAAAAGTAGGTGTCAATCATTACCCTTCAACTGGCCGCGATATTACTCCTTGGAACCAGCCGGTTGCCCGCGGGTTGTCGGCCTGAGCATGAATGACGATGCTTTCGTCCAGCAGGGTACGCCCTTTCCTCTCATCCCCCTGGGCCAGGTAGACATCTGCTAAGCGTAAGTGCATCTCCCCGTAGAGCCAGAGATCTCCCAATGAAAAGCGTGTTCTCTCTCACACTTCTCTCAACACCCCTACAGTATACCCCAGATCCAGTGGCACGTCTGCACTATATCTTTCTGGTTATCGCCTTTCACCTGGAGGGGTCAGCACAATATATCTTTTTCGCCAGCACATTATATCTTTTTGGAGATCACATTTCACCCCGGTCACAGCTATACTGGGAGCAGCGATAGGCGTTTATTTTAGAGGAGTTTACATGAGTACCTTGAAGATTGCATTGCTCGGGCCCCCGGAAGTGGACCATCTGGGCCATCGACTCATCTTACCCGACCGCAAAGCCCTGGCGCTCCTCGCCTACCTCGCGACCGAAGGGGGCATGCATGAGCGTCAGAAGCTCACGCGCCTGTTGTGGCCAGAGAGCGATATGGCCCATGGGCGTACCGCTCTGCGCATTACCTTACTGCACTTACGGCATATCCTTGAAGAGGACGCTTTACCTGAACGCGCATCACACCTCCTCATCACGCATGACGCGCTCGGGCTCGATCTGGCCTCAAGCATTGATCTCGACCTGCTCGCCCTTGAGACTGCATGGAAGTTGGTCCGTGTCCTGCCTGCACCAGAAGCGGTGCAGGGGGAGGTCCGCCGCACCCTGATTGCCCAACTCGATCGTGCCGCCACCCTATACCGCGGTAGCTTCCTCCAGGATTTTACCTTGCGCGAGACCCTCGACTTCGACAACTGGGTGGGCATGCAGCAAGGCTACTGGTACCAGCGTATCGAGCAGGTATTTGACTGGCTCTCCCAACTGCAAAGGGCAGAGGGAGCGCCCGAGCAGGCCATCGAAACGGTCGAGCGCTGGCGCTCCTTTGACACGCTCAACGAGGACATCTCCCTGCGCCTCATGCAGCTCCAGTTCGCCACCGGCAACCGCGTCGCGGCCTTGAAGACCTACGAGACCTACCAGGACGTCTTGATGACAGAGCTTTCCGCCAAACCCTCACGGATATTGGTGGCCCTGGCAGAAGTGCTGCGCAACGCCTCTCCTCCTCGCGGCGCGCCTAGTGGGGTCGGCAGGTGCACATCGGCCGTGCAACTATTGCTTGACATCCCTTTCGTGGGACGAGGGGCGGAATTCAGCAGACTCATGACACTCTATGAGCAGGCTTCCAACGGTCACCCGCAGGTTGTGCTGCTGGAAGGCGAAGCAGGGATCGGTAAAACGCGCCTGGCTGCGGCGTTTCTTGACTGGGCGAGGGCCCGGGGAGCGGATGTGCTCAAAGGAAGGACTTTCAAAACATCCCAGTTCCTGCCGTATCTGCCGCTACTCGAGGCTCTGCGCGCCCGGTTAGAACAGGGACCGGATCTTCGCCAGTGGCTCCGTGATCCCTGGCTGGCCGAGCTATCCGGTTTGCTGCCCGACCTGCGCGAACGTTACCCCGACCTGCCTCCCCCGACCATCAACGGGGCCTTTGCCTCCTCCCGCCTCTTTGAAGCACTGGCGCGCCTGTCTCAAGCATTGGCCTCGCAGGCACCTCTCCTCATGTTTGCCGACGACATGCAGTGGACGGATGCAGCAACCCTGGACGTGTTCCAGTATCTTGCTCGATCCTGGACGGAGCATGAGACGCCCGCTATGTTATTGCTGAGCTGGCGGACGGAAACACGGGACATGGAGCCGGAGATGTCCGAATGGCTGGCGAGTCTGAGGAACACACTCTCTTTGACGCGCCTGGAACTGCGTCCTCTCTCTGCGAAGGACACCCACCAGATCGTTCGCTCACTGTCTGATGTAGATGGAGTGCAACCCTCGCTCCAAGGAGCACATGCTCGCATTCAGCCTTCTTCGCAGCAGGTTCAGGCCCCTGGAAGCAGTCTCAGCCCCAAGCGTTTCGCCGAGTGGCTATTCGCAGAAACGAAGGGGCAGCCGCTCTACCTGAGGGCGCTGCTCCAGACACTCCTCGAACGTGGCGTGCTGGTGCCCCGCTTGATCGCGGGAAGCGGCTGGGTGTTTGAGCCGCAGCCCGCGATCCTCGAAGCCATCCCACCTGACAAAATGCTCACTTCGGACATGGGCGAGCTGATCCACCGTCGCCTGGCCCGACTTTCGTCCCCTGCCCGCACCCTGCTGACAGCAGGGGCGGTCCTCCGCCATAACTTCACCTTTGAGGAACTCTGCCAGGTGGCCCAGCTTGGGCCGCAGGAGGGACTTGCTGCCCTGGATGAAGCCCTGCAGAGTCTCCTGCTGCATGAGACCAGCCATCGGCGAGATGAAAGAAGTGGGGTTTCCTACCACTTTAGCCATGACAAGATCCGCGAGGTGGTCTACGCAGAGGCCGGGGATGCCCGCGCCGTGGGGTTGGCCTACCACGAGCTCGCCAGCTGATCAGCAGCTCTTACGTTTCGGTGGTATATAATTACGGATGAGCAAGAAGGAATACGGCTCAGGGTAGTGTATAAGGAGCAAGCTATGACGGATAAATCATCTGGACGAACGTCGCTGACTAGGTTCAAGGATTGTCTGCGGGTGCCTCCCATCTTGCGTCCCTATAAGACAGACGATCAGCGGTATAGCTTGCGGATACATATGCGCCCCTTTATCGTGATGCCTGCGGCTGCTCTGGCAGCCATGGGCATGCCAGGTATGTCCATGGCAATGCCCTCAGACGGGGGATAAATGGACGGGACTCAGCTCCTCCTCGTCTGAGTCCCCGGATTCCCCCGGTCCGGAAGCAAGCTACTGCCCCGAACCAGAGGGAAGCTCCCTGGAGGACCTTGCAACGACGTTGCCAAGCACGTGCCCGGCGTGTGGATGGATTGGCCTCCAGGCCTTTCCGGACGGGACGCGCTGGCACCATCGTCTCCATATGGGGTCGCCAGCCGCCGGACCCTCAGAGCTGAACGACGCTTCGCCACGCTGCCAGGTCTAGGACCTCAGAAAGGCCAGCAGGTCGGCGTTGAACTGCTCCTTGTGTGTGCTCATGAGGCCGTGGGGCGCGCCCGGATAGATCTTCACGTCACCGTGGATGATCAGGGTCGGAATGTCGAACTTCTTGAGGTCCTCCGTCATGTCCGTCTCGGAGAAGGCCTTGATGCAGTCGAGTGCGCCTTTGAGACCGACCTGCATCGACCACAGCCAGAACGCGTCCCGCAGGCCTTATGTACAACCGCGCAGTGCTCGGCGAATGTCCTCCAACTTGTGTGAACGAGACAGAGCAAGAGAGCTGCACTTCGTGCTCTCTATCTTCGCGTGCCCTACAGCAGTGCCGGATATTTTCTTGCTGGCACTACAGTGGTGCACTTCAAGCTTAGCGGGAGAGCATGAAGAAAAGCGTGGGAAGATACATAAAATATTTTCTTCATGTGACACCGACGCGAGTTTCATATGAAGTGGGTGACTTCCTTCTCCATACAGATAAGTATTTCGCAACAAACGCTTGTATGTCCCCTTAGCCAGTTCGACAAACGCTTTTCTCAACGCTCGTCGACTATACTAGCTCTAGCACACAACGCTCTGTCGGCTGTTCGCGGGGAGCCTATGAGTTTGCCCTCAAATACGCCCAGGAGCGGGAGCAGTTTGGTCGTCCAATTGGGCGTTTCCAACTCGTGCAAGACCTGCTGGTGCGCATGCTCGGCAACATCACGGCCTGCCAGTGCCTGACCATGCGCCTGTCGCAAATGCAGGACGCGGGCATAATGGCTGATGAACACGCTTCGTTGGCCAAGGCCTACTGCACCGTGAAGATGCGCGAGACGGTGGGCTATGCCCGCGAACTACTGGGAGGTAACGGCATCCTGCTCGACCACCAGGTGGGGCGCTTAGTGGCCGATGCCGAGGCTATTTACTCCAACGAAGGCACCTGCGAAATGAACACGCTCATTGTGGGCCGGGCGATCACGGGCTTCAGCGCGTTTGTCTAGGCAAATGGGGGTATTCCGCAAAAGAGGTCTTTGGAGGTGCAACATGACCACATGGTGTGACACGACGACGGCGTTGCAAGTCGTGCAGCCTGCACCAGATGGCTCCAGGAGCCAGAGAGACACAGGAGGACAACTATGGAATTACAAGAGCAGCTCCCAACCACGACGGAGGTTCGGCAGCTCGAGTACGTAGGTTTTTCGAGCAAGCAGATTGCTATCCTTTTCAGAGTCAAATCGCTCTATCAGCAAGGGGCCTATCACGAGGCCACTCCTGAGTACAAGCGGATGGCGTTTGTCCACTGGCTCTACCTCCAGGGTCGCCTGCAAAGCTAAGCCGTGATCACTACGCATGTGCGAGGAAGGATGGGGAATGGGGCAGACCCTTTACTGTCGTGATCGTCCAGTGGACAACAGGAGGAGACGATGAGCCAATTACAGATGTCGCTGCCTGGGGCACCAGTCGTGAAGCACGGTGAGCGCACGCTCACCTTCTCCACACGCAAGGCGCTGGCCCTGCTCGTCTACCTGGCGGTCGAAGGCGGCCTTCACACCCGTCAAACATTGTCCGAAGCGTTGTGGCCGGAGCTGGATGCCGAGCACGGACGCGCCGCCTTACGCGCGACCCTGCTCGAGCTGCGCAAGCTCCTTGAGCGCTCTCACGCCCCAGGGGAGCGAACTCACCTGCTGGTGGAGCGCGAGACACTTGCACTGGAGCAGAACAGCTCCCTCCTGCTGGACCTTCGCATCGTCGAAGCTCTCAGCAAGCATATCGGGCGTGGGGTGGACCCGCCGGCGGGCCAGGAGCCTGAAGCGTGGCTGGCGCAGCTCGAGCAGGCCACGCGCCTGGCTCGCGGCCCGTTCCTGGCCAGCTTCACGCTGCGCGACTCGCCCTTTTTCGACGATCGGACGCGCCAACACCGGGAGTACTGGCACCTGCGCGTTCACCAGCTCTTTGATGCCTTGTCGAGGATCTACGAACGAGCGGGAGATGTGGAACGCGCTATCGAGACCGTGAGCCGCTGGCTTGGCTTCGATCCACTCCAGGAAGAAGGCTACCGACGCCTGATGCGACTGCGCTTCTCGCTGGGAGATCGCGCAGGAGCCTTGCGTGCGTACTCTGATTGCCGCGACGTGCTGGCCAGCGGCCTGCAACTTGAGCCGGAACCCGAGACGGTGGCTCTGGCCAAACGTCTTCGCCGCACTGCTCCTGTACGTGCGTTGCCGTCTGGGCCTGCTCACTCCTCACCTGGACAGCCTCCCGCTCACCTGCTGGATGGCCCGTTGCTGGGACGAGCAGCCGAGTTCGGCAGCTTGATCGAGAGCTACCAGCGTGTGCATGCGGGACAGCCTCAGCTCGTCCTGCTGCAGGGGGAGGCCGGCATCGGCAAGACGCGCCTGGCCAGCGACTTTGCCGGCTGGGCACAGGCGCAAGGGGCTGATGTGCTGGCGGGGCGGGCCCTTCAAACCGGAAGGCAGCTCCCGTACCAGCCCCTCATCGATGTGCTGCGCCATCGCCTGGAGCAGGAACATGCCCCCGATGATCTCGTCAGCGAGGTCTGGCTGGCCGAACTAGCACGCCTGCTGCCCGAGCTGCGCGATCGCTCTCCCGATCTGCCCGTTCCCTCGACGGATGAGGCGCTGGGGCACAGTCGCCTGTTCGAGGCCGTGGCTCGTCTCCTGCAGGGATGGGCCGCACGTCGTCCGCTGGTGCTTTTTCTCGATGACATGCAATGGGCTGATACGGCGACCCTCGACCTGCTGCTCTACCTCGCACAGAGCCTGGCCGCACAGCCCGCGCCGATCCTTCTGCTGCTCAATCTGCGCACCGGGGCCGATCCCTTCTCCGACCCGCAGCCCACCTGGTTGCTGGCCCTCAAACGGACGCGCATAGCGCTGACCACACTGGTCCTCACCCCTTTGACAAAAGAAGAGACGCAGCGCTTCGTGCAGGCACTTGCATGGTCAGAGCACCACCCCGAGGCGGGGAACACCAGCTCAACCGACGGATGCCCTGATAGCGGCGGCCCCTCCACATTTCGAGAGGTATTGGCAGCCTTCGCCGACTGGCTTTACGTCCAGACGCGCGGGCACCCCTTCTACCTGACAGAGACCCTGAGAGGGCTGCTCGAGCGCGAGATCATTGTGCCTTCGTTTCAGCAAAATGGGACCTGGGGGCTGGTGCTGAGGTCCGGGGTGCTCGAGCAGACACCAGCCGGTGAGTTGATCCCGGCAAGTGTGCGTGAGCTGATCCGCTCCCAACTCGGGCAGCTCACCCCCCCGGCCTGGTCCTTGCTGGTGGCCGGAGCAGTGCTGGGAGAAGGACTGACCTTCGAGCGGCTCTCTCGAGCGGCCCAGCTCGAGGAGGAGACTGGTTTACAGGCGCTAGAGGAGCTGCTGCGCGCTGGCTTGCTGTGTGAGGGGAATCTGGCGGAAGAAGCGCAGGCGTTGGATGGATATACCTTTCCTCGAGAGATGATCCGCGAGGTGGTGTATCAGGAGGCCGGGGCGACCCGCCAACGGCTCGTGCAGCGGCGAGTGTCGCTCGTCAGGCAAGACGAGGTCGAGGATGACCAGGGTGAGCAGACCCGTCTCCCTCATCGCGCTCCCCTCGACGGGCATGCCCCTGCAGAAACCAGAAAAAGGCAGGGACGACGGGTGGTGGCCCCAGCAGCCAGCAGGGGCAGGAGAGGCATGCGCTGGGCCCTTGCACCAGATGCTTGCGGTGTGCTCAGTAGACAGCCAGGCACGAGCATAGGCGAAAAAACGCTGCTGGCGGCGTGGGAGGAGGATGCAGCGGCACAAGCCGCCTCAGCCTCTCCACGATCCCCTCCACGCCGTCCTGCCTGAGCTCTGAGACAGAGGTGCTCAAGAGTCCCGGCTGAGAGCACTCGCCGCCTTCACTGGGCACCTCACGGAGTGCGCTGAGGAGTGAGACAAGGAAGGACTCAGGCAAGACAAGAGGAAAAGGAAAAAAGAGGGAAATCACGATGACAAAACAGCCACGACAGTACCACATCCTCCAGGGACAAGGAGTCCCGGATGGAGGCCTGGTTGGACAAGCTCTGACAGGTGACCAGAGCGCCTTTGAGCTCCTGGTCAGTCGATACCATACTTCATTAGTGAACTACATCCGGAGCATACTCAAAGACGATGGGCAGATCTACGACGTGCTCCAGCACGTCTTCCTCCAGCTCTACCTTTCTCTGCCGATCCTGTTGAGGAATGTCTCGCTCAAGGGCTGGCTCTTTCAGGTGGCCCGCAATCGCTGCCTGGATGAGCTGCGCAAGAGACGCCGGCGGGCCGAGATTCTTTTCTCCACCCTGGAGTGGAAGTCCAGGGTGGAGGACCTGTCACCTGTCGAGGCCATCCCCGACCCCGAGCCCTTGCCCGAGGAGAGGGCCGAGAGGATCGATCTGCAGGGGTCGCTGCAGCAGGCCCTGTTTGCTCTTCCCCCGAAGGTTCGCTCGATTGTCCACCTGCGCTGTTTCAAGGACCTGAGTTTCTCGGAGATCGCGCGCAGGCTGCACATGCCGGAGCCGACCGTGAAGACCTATTACTACCGCTCGCTGCCGCGCTTGCGCACAGCGCTGGCCAACAGCGAGCACGTGGCAGCCATCTCGTAGGGTGTAACCTGGAGGCTTTTTGACGCACCAGCAAACGCTTTCCTTCACAGTGCGCCCCTATCATGGAGGCAGAGAGCACAAACGTTCCCCCAACGGAAAGGGGGAACCACTCGCGACGTTCTCATCGTTTGCCTCTCCTCCCCTGTTGCCAGTCGGCACGAGGGTGTGAGGGGAGCAGCCTGGTTCGGCTGGCTATCGTTTTTTTGTTGTCATTCAACCATAAGGAGGAACAACATGCAACAACTTATTAGTAACTATCGCACAATGTTTTTGGTTCGCGGCATCGCCGCCGTCCTGTTCGGCATACTCACGTTTGTCTGGCCGCATCTGACGCTGTCTGTCCTGGTGTTGGTGTTTGGCGTGTTTGCCGTCATTAGTGGCATCACCGCGATGGCGGCTGCCCTGCGCAACCGCGGAGAGCAGGGCTGGGGATTTCTGCTCACTGAGGGGATTCTGGGGATCCTGGCCGGGGTGGTTGCCCTGGTCTGGCCCAGCATCACCGCGCTGGCTTTCCTCTACTTGCTGGCAGCCTGGGCGATCCTGACCGGCATTCTCGAGCTCGTCGCCCCGCTCGCGTTCCCGATGAGCGGTGGGCGTGCGGTGATGTCGGTGCTGGCGGGAGTGGTCTCGGTCATCTTCGGCATCCTCATCGCCGCCCAACCTTCCTCTGGGCTGCTCGCGGTGGTCTGGTTGATTGGGGTCTACGCGGTCGTGGTTGGGGTCATGTACATTGCGGTGTACTTCCAATCACGTTCCCTGACAGCGAGCGCGGCCTGAGCCGCATCCATTCAGCTCCATCCTGCTCACTATCCACTCCAATGGGGGTGGATGGTGAGCGGAGAATCGCGGTTCTCCAAGAGAAGGACCGGTGGAACGAGGAGAGGAACATGCAGCAGGTTGGGAGAGACGAAAACGGACGGGAGCAGGCACGTACACCAGCTGAAGGTGGCGAATCGGCAGCGGTAAGCCATCCTAATACGCGACAGATAGGACCGTTCGTTTCTGGCTATCCGCATCATCACAGTCGCGGGAGCGCAAGGGAAAGAGAGTACAAGGCATGTCTGCACAGACGACTGATACTGTACGGGGGAAGGCAGCAACTGATGCGTCGCCTTCCGGCCGCGCCCGGCCCAGGAGGCTGATCACCGCCTTGACCGTCCTGGCGTTTCTCGCCATTGGAGCCGTTGCCCTGTATGCGATTTCCTTGATCATCGATGCGGTCATTCTCCTGCTGCTTTCCGCACTACTCGCCTACCTCATCTCTCCGCTTGTGCAGTTTTTACAACGCCGCCTCACACGCGCTCCGGCCATCGTCATTGCCTATCTCCTGGTAGCAAGTGCCTTCGCTGTGGTCATGGTTATCGTGGTCTCCGCCCTCATTCAGCAATCGTCCTCGCTCGCACAATCCA
>WNGP01000606.1_pt1 | contig 30057 bp, 22 predicted proteins | sample 5407671 | NCBI WGS metagenome assembly WNGP01 (sample SAMN13153381, study PRJNA577476) | soil metagenome | isolation source: 40 cm soil or saprolite under Garry oak tree replicate 2 | place: USA:California | collected 2016-06-15 | reverse complement strand
CCGCGCCACCGACTTTGCCGAAGCATCAGCCGATGCATGGCGGCAGGTGTTGAGTTTTATCGCGGCTCACACGTCGTAAGGCGACATCTGACCCACGCCTGCTTGTCTCTCGTTCCTATGGCGGCTGCATTGCCCACACGTCGTAAGGCGACATCTGACCCACGCCCTGGTCTCGTGCGTAGGGACAAGGGGCGGTGCGGGGTGGATGCGGGGGCCTTGTGCTTGTCCTGACTGCCCTCTCGATCCCCAGGGAGGACAAGCACAAGGCCCAATACATCTCACTTAAGCTCTTTAAACACAACAATTGTTCGAGTTTTTTGAGGTCAAATTGGCCACTTACCGAGACAATAATGATGAGCTTATCAGGCTTAAGTGAGATGTATTGGGGCTTGCCCCTGCCCTGGTTTATCATCAATCCACACCTTCCCCATCACTTCCCCCTATTGACATCCACCCCCCTCACAGTGCATAGTGAAGTGGACATCCCTTAGCGAGTAAACACTTTTTGGACATCCAAACACTTTCAATTCTCAAACGCACAATTCAATACTTGAACACCCAGCAGCAGCAGGCCTACCTCGTCGGCGGCTCCCTGCGCAACATCCTGCTTGGCGAACCTTGCAGCGATTGGGACATCGTCATCGAAGGCGACGCGCACAAACTGGCCCGCCACTTAGCCGACACACTGGGCGGATACTACGCCCACCTGCATGAAAAAGCCAGCCGCGTCATCGTCAAACAGGACCCATCGGACATCATCCTCGATATCTCCCCTCTCAACGGCAGGACAATCGAAGAAGATTTGCTCCGGCGCGACTTCACCATCAACGCCATCGCCGCCACGTTGGACGAAGTCGTGCAATATATCGAGGTGGATACAGACCAATCCCGGGGCCGGCAGCCACAAGCATTCCCCCTACATCTCATCGATCCCTTACAAGGGTTACAAGACCTGCAGGCCCACCGTCTCCGCGCGGTCGATGAAACCATCTTTCAACATGATCCATTGCGCATGCTGCGAGCCGTGCGTCTCAGAATGCGTTACCACCTCAACATCGACCCACACACCCAGGAACTGATCAAGCGCGACGCCCCCCTTTTACCAACCGTAGCCGCCGAGCGCATTCACGATGAACTATACGCCATCCTCGAACCGGGCGGCGCAACCGCACGTCTGCGCTTCCTCGATGAACTTGGACTGCTCACCGTCCTCATACCCGAATTCGCACCCGCCAGGGGCATGCGCCAGCCCAATCCGCACTATTGGGACGTACTACAACATTCATTAGAAACCGTTACCGCCCTCGAACAGATTGCCCATACATTAGAAATCATATCTCCCAATAACGGCACCATCTCCATTTCCGAAAATATCATGCAAATACAGAATATCTTATATGAGGCGGAACAGCAGGGCATTTTTTCGTTCGCGGCGCTCACGGCCCCGCGTATGAAAATGGCTGCTCTGCTGCATGATATCGGAAAGCCGCCCACGTACACTCTTGGAGAGGATGGTGCCGTTCATTTTTATAACCACCCGCAGGTAGCTGTGCCCCTGGTACAGCAGATCATGCGCCGTTTGAGCGCGAGTACGCAGGATCGACGATTGGCGCAACTGGTAGCGGCACATCACATGCGCCCCGGCCAGCTTGGACAGGAAGCAACGGTCACACCGCGCGCCATTCGCCGTTATTTCGTCGATCTCGGACCAACCGGCATCCTGGTCGCCCTCTTTTCGCTGGCCGACCACCTGGCAACATTGGGGCCCCGGCCCCTGCAGCCACCCGGCGACGCCTGGGAACGGCATCTCTCCGTCGTGCGCCTGCTGCTCACCTGCTATATTCGCGAACGCGAGAGCGTCCTGCCCCCGCGCCTGCTTTCACCCGAAGAACTCATGCGCCGTCTGAAGCTAGAACCCGGCCCCATCGTCGGCCAATTGCTCGAAGCCATCGCCGAAGCCCAGGCCGAAGGCACCATTCATTCTAAAGAAGAAGCCCTCTGGTTCGCAGAAGAACATCTCGGACGTTTATAGGAACGTTATAGGGCGGGGGCAAGCCCAGCCCGTACCCTATACGGGTCGGGGTCCGGCTTCGTCTAGGGTACGGGCCGGGCTTGCCCCCACCCTGGTCATCCCTGGCTAGTCGCGCTTCGTCTAGTAATACCGGGTTGACAACCCAGCCCGCATATCGTACCATTACCTGGGTATCTGTGAGAGCTAAATGACACACATAAGCAACCCATTTTTCAGTCAGGTTAACAACCTCTTCAGCCCATTGGAGATTGTAGTGAAGTCAATCGCAATATTTTACCAGGGCCGCAAACAAGATACCTCAGATGTTGCTCTCCGCCTCACACGCATGTTACAGCAGCAGGGCTATGAAGTCCGCACCATCGATATACGTGTAGAGGGCGAGGAGACTCCTGATACATCATTAAAAGGCTGCGACCTGGTAATCGTGCTGGGCGGCGACGGCACTATTCTGCACGCGGCCCGCCTGACCTCCTTTGAGGATATTCCCATCGTCGGAGTGAACTTCGGGCGCGTGGGCTTCTTAACCGAGTTGGAGCCTGACGAACTTGAAACCAAATTGCATTACTATCTGCATCATGACCAGTCAGTCTGGGTTGACAAACGCACCATGCTGCACGCTATCATCAACCAGGATGGACACCAGGAAGAATTTCTGGCCCTCAACGATATTGTGATCGCTCGTGGCCTATTGCCCCGTGTCGTAAAGATACAAATCACTATAGATGAATACCCATATAGCACTAGCTACGCCGATGGCATTATACTTTCGACAGCTACCGGTTCGACCGCCTACAACATGGCGGTGGGCGGGCCGCTGCTGCACCCCCAGGTGCAGAGCAGCGTTTTGACACCCATCGCGCCACACCTGGCATCCGATCGCTCATTGGTCCTGCAGCCGGAGGCGACGGTAAAACTCCAGATATTTACCGGCTCGCAGAACGGCGTATTCTCGGCAGATGGGCAGATGAACCGCGAGATAATCGACGGCGCAACCGTCATCGTGCGTAAAAGTCAGTATGTCACCCGGTTTCTGCGGCGCAAGCCGCCGACCTATTTTTACCAGATCATTCATGCCAAGCTGAAAGGCGACGATTCGTAGGGTTTCCAGGTAGATACTATGTTACTTGAACTAAATATCAAAGATTTCGCGATTATTGATAATCTGCATCTTAGCCTGCACCGTCTATTCAATGTCTTCACAGGCGAGACGGGTGCAGGTAAGTCAATTATCATCGACGCGGTCAGCGCCCTCCTCGGCGGCAAGATCGGCGCCGATTTCGTGCGCGCCGGGTGCGAGCGCGCCAGCGTTGAAGGCATCTTCTCCACCGGACCCTTGCCCTCCATCCACACCGATTGGGCGCCATTTGAAGCCTCTTTGCACGCCAATGGCGGGAATGGCGTGCATCACGATTCGCAGTCATTGATCGCCTCTAGCGCCGATGCCGAAAGCGCCGACGCGGGTGTCGCGCTCGCCTCCCTGCTCCATGAATACGATATCACTCCGGAAGATGGGCAGCTCATCCTCTCGCGTGATATCTTCCGCTCTGGCCGCACCGTCGCGCGCATCAATGCCCGCACCGTCTCCCAGCAGGTGCTCCAGCAGGTCGCGAGCTGGCTGGTCGATATTCATGGGCAGAGCGAACACATGAGCCTGCTGCGCCCCGAACAGCACGTCAACTTCCTCGACCGCTACGCCGAACTGCTTCCCCTGCGCGAGCAGCTCAGCGCCAGAGTCGCCGAGTGGCGCAATGCCCGTAAAACCCTGTCCTCGCTGCAACAAAACGAAAAAGAACAGGCCCGCCGCGCCGATTTCCTGCGCTATGAGATCGAGGAGATAGAGAAAGCCAACCTCCAACCCGGCGAGGTCGAGGCGCTGGAAGAGGAGCGCAAGGTGCTGAACAACGCGGAACGCCTGCGCGAACTATGCGTCCTGATCTATAGTTCTCTCAAAGGCGGCGATAGAGGTAGTGACGATTTCCAGCCAGCTCTCGACCTGCTCCGACCCGCCTTACGCGCCATGAGCGAGCTTGCGCGCCTCGACAAGGAACTCTCCGAGTATGAAACCAGCTTCTCAGAGGCCATCTACCAGCTAGAGGATGTCGCGACCAGCATCAGCAGTTACGAAAGCGATATCGAGGACGACCCACAGCGCCTTGCCGAGATCGAGGAGCGCCTTGATCTTATTTCCCGCTTGAAACGCAAATACGGCGCGACCATCGAAGAGATATTGCAGCGCGCCGAAGATGATCGCGCCGAACTCGAGACCATCGTCAATCGCGACGAGCTGATCGCCACTCTGCAAAAGCAGGATGTGCAGTTCCGGCGTGATATCGGCCAGCTTGCCACGCGGCTTTCCGCACGCCGCCGCGAAGCTGCAGGTCGCCTCTCCACCGCCATGGAAGCGCAATTGAACGACCTGAACATGCAGCGCGCCCGCTTCTTGGTCGAACTCCAGCAGCTTCCCGATGAAAATGGCGTGCCGACCAGCGTTAACGACCAGCCCGAACAGAACTACGCCTGCGACACCACCGGTATTGACCGTGTGCAGTTCTTGATCGCCCCTAACCCCGGCGAACCCTTCAAGCCCTTGACCAAAATCGCATCGGGCGGCGAAACATCGCGCCTCATGCTGGCTCTGAAGACCATCCTCTCGGCTGCCGACGCCACCCCCACCTTGATTTTTGACGAAATCGACGCTGGCATTAGCGGCAGGAGCAGCCAGATCGTGGGAGAAAAGCTGTGGCAACTGACACGCAATCACCAGGTCATCTGCGTCACGCATCTCCCCCAGATTGCCGCATTTGCCGATACACACTACAATGTAAATAAGCAAATCTATAACGAACGCACCGTCACCATTGTGAAGGAACTTCACCCCGAACAACGCGTACGCGAAATCGCACAGATTATGGGGGGGAACGCCAGCGAGTTCTCCATGAAAAGCGCCGAAGAAATGCTGGCTCGATCCTACCTTTGGAAAGAGAACTTGACACGTCGCCTGCAAGGGGAAGGAAAGGAACCAAGTAACGCGTGAGCAAGAAACTATTAAGCACCATTCTCTTATTTATGGTCTTTGCCGTCTTTCTCTGGTGGGGAATGGCTCAACTGCTTCATCCCGACCCCGAAAACGTAGGGGAAAGCATCGTCTTTTCGCTGCTGCTGCTGGGCTGCTCCGGCTACGCCCTCGTCTCTATTCTGCTGTTGCCGCGTAAAAAACAACCATAATTTGGGGGTGAGAAGTGTATGCTTGATGAACCATCGACACCGCCGTCGGTCATCCGTCTTGCCACTCCCGATGATATCGAGATCATCAATCAACTCGACCAGATGAGCACTTCTCCGCTGCGCAACATCCCGCGCGATATGGAGAAATACTTCGGCTCGGTCGACCCGACCACCCACGAAAATACGCTCATCTTCCTCGCTCAGGTAGGAGCACAAGTCGCTGGCAAGGCCGAGCTGATGATCCCCCTCGCTGACATTCTACCCGGTATAGGCTACGTCAAGCGCGTCATCATCTCCCCTGCTTACCGCAAAATGGGGTTGGCGCGTCAATTGATGCAGCACATCATCACCTATGCTCAGACAGAACTCCACCTGGCCGCCATTGACCTGCACGTCTGGGAGCAGAACCTCCCCGCCATTCGCCTCTATGAAACGCTCGGCTTCGAGCTACAGCACCGCGAACTCTACTTCCGCCTGCCTCTCTGAAATTCCGTTATTTGTAGGAGCCAGTTTCAGCGCGCCCCCTCTGCCCACTACCTTTGGAGAGGGTTTTGTGACGAAGCTAGATTACTCTTCGTTCTAAATCTCAGGCCCCGCATGCCTCGTCTTGTCTTTAAGGGGGAGAGGTATTGTGACTCTTCAGGGGGATTTTTGACAAAAGGTAGGAGATATGCACGAAGATACGGAGCAACAAACTGTCACGATGCCGTATACTCAATCAGCAGAGCCACAGCGTCACAACAGACTATTTAGTCGGCTAATGCCTCTCTTCTTTACAGAAGACGTTTCCCCGGATAACTATCCGCTTATAGAGCTACAGCGGCGAGCATGCTGGGTTGGACTCGCCATTATCGCCCAGGCGCTCAATGAAATCGACCGTAAAATCTATTTACCCTACGTCCGCTTTCTGATTCCCTGGGAATCGATGATACCTTTTGTCCTGATTGTCGCCAGCTTCGTCGCTATATGGATGGCATTTCGCCCCATGGCATTGAAGAAGCGCGTGGGAAAATCGTCTGCGTCGCAGAGTCGCCCCCACCGCTGGCAGCGCATCGTTCTCGTCATGGTCCTCCTCACCTGTATCGCGGGTGGAATTGAGTTTGGGCGCTCCATCGCCATGGGCTTTTTCATGCCGCCTCAGTATACCAATGACGGCACGTCGATCGACACAAATGCGGCATCGCTCCTGCTGGAGGGGCGTAACCCCTACACCGACTCCAGCATTCTCAGTCTCGTGCGTCGCTTCCCCATTCAGCCCTACTGGACCACGCCCCTGCGCCAGGGACAATTGGCCGATGCCCTCACCTACCCTTCTACATGGGAACTGCGCACCATCCTGGATACCGACCTCAAGGCCGGAACCGCGCCTGAGTTCGAATCGAAGGTCAGCTATCCATCGCTCTCATTCCTGACGCTCTTGCCATTCGTCTGGCTCAACATTTATAACGTGCTGCCATTCTACCTGCTCTGCTACATTCTTCTCGTCATCATCGGCTTGAAGGTGGTGCGCCCCGAGATAAGGCCCTGGCTGCTCTTGCTCTCGCTGGCCAATGTCTCCATGTGGACTTCAGTCGTCGGCGGCAATCTGGACCTGCTGTACATCCTGTTCATCGTGCTGGCCTGGTTAGCACAGGACTCACGCCGCTGGTCGGCCATTTTCCTCGGATTGGCCATCGCCAGTAAACAGCCAGCCTGGTTGTTCGTCCCGTTCTACGCCATCATGATCTTGCGCCAGTACAATTTTAAGGAAGTGCTCTACCGCTTGAGCATCGCGGGCATCATCGCCCTGGCCCTCAACCTGCCATTCATCCTCTGGAGCCCGCAGGCATGGTTCGCGGGCGTACTGGCCCCCATCGCCGATCCCATGTTCCCGCTGGGCGTGGGTCTGATTGCCGTGAGCTCTACACCCCTGGTGCCCATTTTGCCAGGCACTGTCTACCTGGCACTCGAGGCCATCACCATGCTCTTCTGCCTCGGCTGGTACTGGCGCATCTGCAAACAACACCCGGAGTCGGTCATGCTCCTGGCCGTCTTGCCCCTGTTCTTCGCGTGGCGCAGTCTACCCTCCTACTTCTACTGCGCGGCCTTCCCGCTCATCATCTTACAGGCCGCCTACACACTGCCCAATCGCGGCAGCCGCCCACGCAAAGCGCTCCGTCCCGCCTGGCGTCTGCAGTTCGCATCACCCGAAATAAACGAACTCCCCGTGGGCATAACCTCCCACGCCGCCACCAGAACCCTGCGCTTCTTTCGCGCCCTGGGCATCCGATCTACAAGCGTCCTGAGCAGCAAATCCAGCCCGCATGCTCAGCAGCAGCATTCTCCAGTGGCAACGTATCTCCCTGCCTTACCCTGGATACCCCCACCCCAAAGCCTCGCATAGCAAACCCTGATGGCGCTCGATTATATCCATATCACCATCCGTAGGGGCGGGGGGGACGAGGATGTGGGGTTGGGACGCTTGCGTCGCCCGCGTCCCTCACTTACAATTATACTCCCATCAAAGTGGAAACCTAAAGACCTTGATCGTCATGGTCGCGCGTCGCAGAGAAATCTCTCCTGAGATGGTGAAATCTCCACCAATCCTTTACCAGACCACAACCATCTTGCTCTTGTCTCTGCCACAGCATTCTTCTATGATTATGGGGCTCATGTGCAGCTTTGCCCCTCTTGGGGGCAAAGCATGCATTCCTAAAGATGTCAAAGGCATGTTTTCGACTATGAGCAGTAGTATTGAAAGCGAGGTTCTTGTATGCTTCTCTCTTCACGCTCTAAGGTAGGCATCCTCCTCTCATTGGTTAGTCTTATCGCCATCGTAGGCACATTTATGGTGAGTGCTATATTTCTACAGCATGCCACCCGTGCCGCTAGTGGTGATACACTCGTCTCTGTTGGAAGTCCTTCCACGCCGTTCCCACAGAACAAACAAAACGAACCGGCGCTCGCCGTTGATGCCAATCACACGAACATCTTAGCAGCTGGCTCGAACGACGAGATCGACCTGGCCCCATGTGCTGGCAATAGCTGTCCGTTCACACCGGGTGTGGGTGTTTCAGGCATGTATTTCTCGTTCGATAGTGGCGCAAGCTGGACGCAGCCGACCTACACAGGCTGGTCGGCCCGCAGCGGCACACCGGGCGTAGGTCCTATTGGCACATTGCCCAATTATTATGAGAATGGGCTGGTCTCTGGAGGCGACCCTGCGCTCGCTTTCGGTCCCCGCCCTGGGCCAAATGGCACGTTCTCCTGGGCCAATGGCTCGCGTCTCTACTATGCCAATCTGAGCAGCAACTTTAGCACGATCCGCTCCGATGAGGCCTTCAAGGGCTTCGAGGCAGTTGCCGTCTCGCGCACCGATGACGTCGCAGCGGCGGCTGCAGGCCACAACAGTGCCTGGATGGCTCCGGTTATCGTGAGCAAGCAGAACTCGACGCTCTTCTCAGACAAGGAGCAGGTCTGGGCCGACAACGCGGCGTCCAGTCCTTTCTTCGGGCACACCTACATCTGCAATGTGGCCTTCCGCAGTCAGGAGAAAGGCAGAGCGGTTCCCTCTCCGCTTGAGGTGGCTACCTCTACTGATGGCGGCGACACCTGGACACAGAAGCAGGTCACTCCCGCTGTCGATAATATTAATCACTTTGGCATTTCGGGATGCTCGATCCGGACCGACAGCCACGGGGTGGTGTACCTGTTTGGCTACCAGTTCGCCTTTGGCTTCCCTGGGCACGGATCTCACATCTTGATCCAGTCCTTTGATGGCGGGAAAACCTGGACGCGCCCGCGCACCCTCTTCACGGCGGTTGATCTCTGCAACGCGTTCGACCCGGTCCAGAGGCGCTGCGTTGAGGACGGAGTTGCTGGAGCGCGTGACGACCTCGCGCCTGAACCTAATGTGGATATCGCCAATGGTGCTCCCACCGGCGCAGATGCTACGAACGAGATCGTGGACACCTGGGTCGATGGCCGGGATGGCCTCAACAACGAGCATGTCTTCCTCTCGTACTCGACTAATGGCGGGGCTACCTGGATTGATCCGACGAGCATTGAGCAGCCCGGTGATCGGGGCTACTACACGGCGCCAGGAATCTCACCCAATGGGACCGATCTCTACGTGGTCTATAATGCATTCCTCACCCCGTACCGCACCGATACAACGTCCCCTCGTAGCCTGGATGCTGTCGTGCTGCACGCGGACATCGGAACGGGAGGAACGCCAACGGGATGGACTGTTCTGCATCGGAGCACTCCGGGCGATCCGCGAGGCTCTAGCGCGAACAGTTTGATCTCCGAATTCCTGGGAGACTACGTCTATGCCATTGCCACGCGGACGTATGGGGCGGCTGTCTGGAACGACGTGCGCAACGCAGCAGACTGTCCCGCCGTCGATGCCTGGCGCGCGTCCCTGCAAACTGGCGGGTCGGTGGCAAAACCTGCGCCTGGCACCGCTTGTCCGCCTACGTTCGGCAACTCGGACATCTTTGGAGGATCCTACACCGATCCCACGCCGTAAGCAGATCAGGTAAGTGCGCATAACCATTTTGCCAGGGATGCCTTTCGGACACCCCTGGTGGGTGAATCTCATCGTAGAACAGGAGGCATCTCCTGTTCTACTTCCGAAAATATCCTCTCGTCCGACTCGTGGCTCTCAAACCCCTTGCCTCTCATGATACAATCAAAAGCGATAGCAAGCGCAATTACTCATGTATTGCGCCGAAACCCATGAGAGAAGAAAACAACCCATGACATCAAAAAAACCCAAACACCCATTCATCCCACAAGGTGACGATTCACACATACAGAGCCTGCTTGAACAGCGCCACACCATCGCCGGAGAACTGCGCGAGAGCGCCAGCCGCGGGCAGGCAGAAACAGCCCTGACAGAAATCAGCAGCGCCGAAGAGGCAACCCAGCTAGCCCTGCTCAAAGCCCTCGCGCGACAACCAGATGTGGATGCCGCCGACGTATTGCTGGCCATAAACGAATTGACCCCCAACAAGGCCGTGCGCAAAGAATCCCGCCGCGCCCTGATCCAGCTCGCCGGCAACAAAATCTATCCCAGTTGGACACCGGAGCCGGAAAAGCCCACCGTACTTCCCACCACCAATGCCCCGCGCTTCTGGAAAGGTCAGGCCGCCCTGTTGCGCGAGCAAGGTGAGCTAGAGCTCATCCTCTGTTGGGAGCAAGGTTTCGAGTACGGCGAAGCGCGCATGCTCGCTTTCCTGCTTGACTACTGGGAGGATGGCGTCAAAGACTTTACCATCGAGACCGGCACCAAACGCCACATCGAATCCCATCTCAACGAGCAAGCAACCCATTTCACCGTCTCAACTGGTGAAAAGCTCAAATTAGCCGATGCCACGCTCGCTGAAGGACGCCGCCTGCTCCTGGACGCGCTCTCCGTCAACAAGTGGCGAGGCACCACTCCGCATAAAGACTACCGGCATTATCTTCCCACCGTGCAGCAATTGATACTGAACGCCCCTCAATTGGACGAAGACCGGGGACGCACCTTTATCGACCCAGGCCTGGAACCGGATGAAATAGCCGCCCACTTTATCGGAGGCTGGTCCCTGGGCGATTTCGGGCTATGCTACGATCTGCTCACCCATGACAGCCCCATCCGCGAAGGACTCGCGCGCGATGAATGGGTAGAGCGCCGCCGCGCGTGGGCGGATGAAGCGCAGCCCGCGCACTTCGAACCCAGGGTCACGCGCGAGCGCGAACACAACCAGAGCGCGCTCTGGCTACCCGGCTCATTCCTCAGTGACCGTTCCACATCTCGCCGCGAGGTAGAGACCTGCTGGTCGCTCGAACTGAGCGAAACACCCCTGAGTGGCACGCTTCCAGAGATGCCGCTGGGAACCGCCGTCCTCAAAGAAACGGGCAGGCACTGGTTCTGGACCAGCTATACCATCGTCCAGGAGGAAGGCGAATGGCGCATTCAGCGCGTGACCGACGACGGCGCGAACGCCCAGGGATTGCCCCTCGCCGACATACAGCAGCGCTTGCAAGAGCACGCGGACGCTATCCAGGATATCCTGAAAAACCAGACTCCCACCGGCCCCGATGCGCAGCGCTATTATGATGAAATTATCTGGCGCACCGTCAAAGCCCTGCACTACCTGGACGCCCTGCTTATAAAGAATCCCCTGGATTTTGAACCATATGCGGACGCAGTTGGCCGCGCCACCAGTATCGGCTTGAACGAACGCGCCCTCGTCTACCTGGAAAAATGGGCCGCGCACTTCCCCCATCATGCCAGCTACGCCAGCATCTTGCAGCAACTTGGCGCGGCAGCCGCGGTGTTAGCCCAGCAGTACGATGAAATCGAGATGCAAGAACGCGCTGAGCGTTTCTATGACCTCTCTGAAACAACCCTACAAAAAGCCCTGCAGGTCGGAAACCAGACTCTGACGCGCATCCTGCTGGCCGAAGTGAAAGCTTCGCAGGATGCCTACGAGGAAGCCCAATCCCTTCTGCAAGAAGCGTTGGCCTCGGACCCCACACGAGAAGAAGAGGCGCAAATCGAAAACGACCTGGCAAGCATGGCTCTGGAACGCGATCTCTACGACGAGGCATTGCGGCACTTCCTGCGCGTCGCGGAAATCTCTCCCAATTTCCAGCACATCTGGTTCAACATTGGTCATGCCTACCGCCTTCTCAAGAATACTATCGAGGCCGAAGTCTACTTTAAACGCGCCATCGAGGAAGAACCGCAGAACATCGCGGCCTTCTCTGAACTCGGCGCGCTCTACCTGAGCAAGAACGAATCGAACAAAGCCTACAAAATAATAGAACAGGGTACGCTCCTGCATCCACAGTCCGCGCATCTCCGTGGAGTGCTCGCGGGTATCATCTTAGATCAAGGCGACCTGCGGCGCGCGCGTGCTGTGCTGGAGGAGGCAGAGCGTATCAACCCCGATGTCGAGATCGTGCAGGCGGTACGCCAGTCCCTGGATTCCATAAAACGATGAACAGAGAAGCGCCCTCTATCACCTATCACCGCGTCACCCTCGGTGAACTGACGCGCACGGGTGACGCCCTCGCGGACATTCCAGAACACCTGGAAGACGGTACGTTTGCCACGCGCCGTCTTCCAGTCCCGGCTGGTTTACCAGGGGAAGAAGTGACCATCGCCATCGAAAGCATAGCCGCGACGCCCCCCAAACGCCATCGTCGTCGCTGGAAACCGCGCCCGCCGCGTGTCTGGATCACCGAGATTCACCGGCCCTCGCCACTGCGGGTGCAGGCTCCCTGCCCCGTTTTTGGCGAATGCGGCGGCTGCCAGCTTCAACACCTGGACTACCCGGCGCAGCTGGCCTGGAAACACGCGCTGGTCGGGCAACTGCTACAGGAAATCGGCAACTTCGACGACCCACCCCTGTTAGATACCGTTGCCTGTGACGACCCCTGGCACTATCGCAACCACATGCGCTTCTCGGTCAATCGCAGTGGACAACCCGGACTCACTGCCAGGGGAACGCACCGCGTGCTGCCCCTCGCTTCCTGTCCCATCGCCCACGAGTACATCAATCGCGCCCTGCGTGTACTGAGCACCGTACCCAATGCGCGCCCACAGATCTTGATACGCTGTGGTGCTGCCACAGGCCAGTTGCTGGTACAGCCCCAGCCTGAACCGGCCATAGCGCACCAGCTCCGCGATACAGAACTTGAACTGCGCGCTGAAACGATGGAGGAGCAGTTGGTAGGCGCAACCTTCCGCATTCGCCCCAGCTCCTTCTTCCAGACCAATACCGCGCAGGCCGAAAAAATGATGCAGATGGTCATTCACGGGCTGCTGAGCGATAGAACCGCGGACGCGCAGCAACTCACCTTCGTTGACGCCTACTGCGGAGTCGGCGCCTTTTCGCTGCTGCTGGCTCGTCATGTCGGCAAGGTCATCGCCATCGAAGAATCGGCCAGCGCCATCAAAGATGCCCAGTGGAACCTGCGCGAGGCCAACAATGTAGAGGTACTCAAAGGCAAAGTGGAAGCAGTGCTGCCCACGCTGACGACACATATCGATGGACTGGTCATTGACCCGCCGCGCGCCGGTTGCCAGCAGGTGGTCCTCGACACCCTGCGGCAACACCCCGTTCCCAGGCTCGTCTATGTCTCTTGCGACCCATCCACGCTGGCGCGCGACCTCGACATCCTCTGCCATAGTGGCGAACCTTTTGATAGCCAGCCAGCTAACGAACAGCGTCCAGAGTCCGTATGCAGCACGCCAACGGACAGCGTCCTACCAGCAGCCAGCCTGACCGCAAGGAAGACCTGCGGTCAGGCTGGCTGCAAGGAACCTATTCACCCGACTTACCGCCTGCGCTCGGTGCAGCCCCTGGACATGTTTCCCCAGACGGCGCACATCGAATGCGTCGCGGTCCTGGAGCAGAACAATTTATGACATCATCACTCCCATTACTCCTGGCCTCCGCCTCACCACGCCGCAGGCAGATCATGACTCTGCTCGGCCTTGATTTCACCACCGCCGCCACGTCCACCGACGAAGAAGCCATCGAGGGCAACTTTCGCGGCCCCCTGGAGGAACTGGCGCAGTGGCTGGCAAAACACAAAGCAGCAGCCGCGCTCGCACTACCGGAGGCCCAGGGCCGCACCATGATTACCGCGGATACCACCGTCCTGCTGGATGAACAGGTATTAGGCAAGCCGCGCAATAAAGCCCACGCCCGCGAATTGCTGCTCACCCTCCGAGGTCGCTGGCACCACGTAGTAACCGGCATTGCCGTGAGCGGCCTCATCGATGGCAAGCGCAAAATGCGCAGCGCAAGCTGCATCACCCCCGTCCTGATGCGCCGCTACGACGAAGCCGAAATCGCCGCCTACATCGCCACCGGCGACCCCATGGACAAAGCAGGAGCCTACGGCATCCAGCATCCCAAATTTCAACCCACCGAGACTATCGACGGCTGTTACCTCAATGTCGTCGGCCTGCCCCTCTGCGTCCTCGTCGACCTGCTCGCCGAATTTGACATCTACCCCTCCAAAAGAGGACAAAACATCGAGGTAGGCCCATGCCCCTGGTCCGCACGATGCCAGATTTGACCCGCGGCCGCTACGCCCCAAGCCCCACAGGCGATTTGCACCTGGGCAACCTGCGCACCGCCCTACTTGCCTGGCTATTCGCCCGCTGCACCGGCGGACAATTCGTGCTGCGCGTAGAAGACCTCGACCGTCCTCGCCTGCGCCCAGGAGCCACGGAGCGCATGCTCTACGACCTGCGCTGGCTCGGCCTCGATTGGGACGAAGGCCCAGATATCGGCGGCCCTTACGCCCCCTATACCCAGAGCGAGCGCCAGGAGATCTACGTATCTCACTTGCAACGCCTGCAAGCTGCCGGGCTAATCTATCCCTGCTATTGCAGCCGTGCCGAAATCGCCCGCGCCGCCAGCGCACCACACGAAGACGAAGGCCCACGCTACCCCGGCACCTGCCGCAATCTCACCGGGGCCCAGCGCCGCCAGCACGAGGCCAACCACCGCCGTCCATCCCTACGTTTCCGCGTAGACGACGACCGCATCGCCTCCTTTACCGACCTGCTATTGGGCACTCAGCAGCAGCACGTCCAGCAAACCATCGGCGATTTCATCGTCCGCCGCTCCGACGGCATCTTCGCCTATCAACTCGCCGTAGTCGTCGACGACGCCCTCATGCACATCAACCAGGTAGTGCGCGGCGCAGACCTGCTACAATCTACCGCGCGACAGATCCTGCTCTACGAAGCCCTCGGCTTCCCCATTCCCACCTTCGCCCACGTACCTCTCGTCCTCGACCAGCACGGAAAACGCCTCTCCAAACGCTCACAAAGTGAAGGCCTCGAACCCCTGCGCACCGCCGGAGCCACCCCCTCACAGCTAGTAGGCCAACTCGCGGCCAACTGCGGCCTGGCTGAAACAGGCGCCATCATAAGCGCAAGCGAGCTAGCCAACCGGTATCAGGGAAACGGATATGAAATAATGCGGGCTATACTATGCGGCAACCAGAAAGATTGAGCACTCTCTTCCAAAGAAGAGTAGAGCTCGTAGTGAGCATACATGCAAAAAAGGAGCGAGCGGACGCTCGCTCCTTCCTCAGATGGAGATGCTAGCGCTGCTGTTGAACCACTTGCTGCAACCTTTGAATCTCTTCATCATAATCCAGACTGTAGACAGCGTGAACATCCCACCTGACCAGATCCATGAACGGTTGCAGAAGCGCTGTCAGTTCGCGGGGATTCTCGGTCTCAACCAATAAGAACCCCGCTCCCCCACCAGCCAGGTTATACCACCCTTTGAGGCTTTCTGGGCGGCGATTGTTTCCAGCCTGGTGTTGTTCGATAACCCGCTTCGCAACCTGTTGGCGTGTGGTATGAGCATGCCATTCAAAGCGGCAATACCACAGCATGGTTGACCTCCTTGTCTTTCTCCACCAGTCACATTCATATTCATTACTCGGGAGTCGTCAGAGCAGAAACATACCTATATCACTCTCGTTGGTCATATCTGGTTTCATAAAAGCCACTCAACAAAGTCCTGGCAAACCCCGAAACCCTCATGATATAATGCCCACAATATTACAAGCACACTAAGCAACCACCAGCTTCCAAAAGGACATAGTAATGATACTCCTAAAAATATTTCTCTCGATAATCATTGGACTCATTGCCCTCGGCATCGGGCTTCTGCTGCGCCGGGTAGTAGTGCGCCGCTTGAAAAAAACCGTGCTCGACAACTGGCTGATCCAGACGCTGGGCGTGCTCGTCATCTTTCCCCCGTTAATCCTGGCTATTGCGCCCATCGTCATTGTCTGGGACATTAATATCATCACCTCATTCTGGTCACAAATCACAGCCGGATCGCAGGGCAAGGACATTACCGGCGCCATTTTTAATCTCGTCTTGAACATCGTCCTCAGCATACTTATCATCGCGCTGGGTCTGGGCACCGGGCGCACTGTGATGAAACTCATCATCGGCAGGCTGGGCGACCAGCGCGTTGACATCAATATTCGCACGCTGCTGGGGCGTGTCCTCTACGCCATTGTCGTTACGGTGGTCATCTTCTGGATACTCTCGCTCTGGAATGTTTCCATAAGCGCCCCGGTCACGGTGATCGGCGCGCTCACCGTCGCCTTCACCTTCGCCATTCAAGATATCTTGAAAGACCTGGTGGCGGGTTTATACATCCTGATCGAACGCCCCTTTTTGCTTGGCGACCAGATTACCATCTCCACGTATACAGGCAAAGTGGAGAATGTGCAGCTTCGCGCCACCAGGTTGCGCCTCGTGAGCGGACAAGAGGTAAACATTCCTAACTCATTGGTCTTTGGCGGGATTGTGTTGAACAACACCCTCTTCGCCGAGAGACGTGCCACCATCACCTTGAGCATGCCTCAGAATGAGTTCATCGAAAATGAAACGCCCGAGAAGATTCTCAAGATCGTGCAAGAAGTGGAGAATGTGCTCCCAAAGCCCGAACCGGCCATTGCTGTCAGCAACTTCTCAGGCACATTTGGGGGCACCACCGGCGTATCCAGCGGCTACACCGGACAGGTCATCACCCTCATCCTGCGCTTCTGGATTCCCATTGGGCGCTATGCCACTGTTACCGAGGTCTTGCTGGCGCTGCATAAAGCTCTCCCTAACGTGGACCTGGTAGTTGAGGACTCCGGCGGCAATGTGTAATGTGCAGTAGCCAGCAACCTTAAGTTCATGCTTCTCGTACATTACAATATGAGCCGCTACACCACAGAGGGGCGGATTAGCTGTACTAGCTGTTCCTTTTAGGAGTACAAATTCGTTGCATTATTATAGGCCATTACCAAACATGCGGCGTGTAGGTCTAATGGGAGGCACGTTTGACCCGGTTCACTATGGCCACCTGGTAGTCGCCGAAGAAGTGTACGCGGCGCTCGACCTGGCCGAGATGCTCTTTGTACCGGCTGGGCAGCCGCCGCACAAGCCCAACCGCGTAGTCACCGGGGCGCAGCATCGGTTGGCCATGTTGGAGTTTGCGATTGCCGGCAACCCGCATTTCTCGATTTCGCGGGTTGACCTGGATCGTCCAGGGCCATCGTATACCGTCGAAACATTACGACTCTTACGCGAGCAATGGGGCGAGCTAACCGCCCTCTATTTCGTGATCGGCTGGGATAGCCTGGAAGACCTGTTGACGTGGTACGATCCCGCGGGTATCCTGCAACAATTATCGTACCTGGTCGCGGTGAGACGTCCCGGCTACAACGAACACGAGGGATATCGCGATTCGCTTGAGGCGCGCCTGCCAGGCATCAAACAACGATTGCTGGTGGTACCCGCGCCGCAATTCGATATCTCCTCGACAGACCTGCGTCAGCGTGTCGCGGAGAAGCGGCCCATTAAATACCAGGTCCCGGAGAGCGTCGAACAGTACATTAAACAATATAAGTTATATCAACAAGTAGGATAACATCATATGGCGCCCATGCACATTGACCTGGGGGACCGCTTACGCTTGCGTAAACCTCACCCCTGCGGAAGTTATGACTGGCTGGTCGTACGGCTGGGAGCCGATATCGGCCTGCGTTGCGAAAAATGTGGTCATCGTGTACTATTGCCGCGCGCCGAGGTCGAGCGGCGCACGAAAACCGTACTTTCACGGGCAATGGATACAGATACCAGCACATCTCAACAATGATGTTGCGATGAACATACGTGGTCTTTTCGTAGGGACATCCGACCCACATTGCGATCAATAGCGTCCCTACGAAAAAGGAGATCGAGGATGTCACTAACCAACCAACAGGGAGGCTTCCTGACCCTGCTCAAGAAGCGCAACTTCTTGCTGCTCTGGCTGGCTCAACTCATCTCCATGACTATACTCAACGCCTCCAACTACGCCCTGCTCGTCCTCATCGAGGAAATCACCGGATCGACGACCCTCATCGGCCTCGCCATCGTCTGCTTCAGCCTTCCTGCCGTACTCATCGGCGCGCCCGCGGGGGTAATCGTAGACCACGTGAACAAGCGCCGCGTGCTCTTCTACAGTAATTGCCTGCGCGCCCTCGCTACCTTCGGTTTCGTCATCGCATTACTCCTCAATCGCCAGCAACTGATCCCGGTCTATCTGCTCACCTTTCTCATCTCGGCCATTGGTCAATTCTTCGCGCCAGCCGAGGGAGCGACCATCCCCATGCTGGTCAGTGAACAGGAGTTGATGCCCGCGCTCTCACTCTTCAATATCACCTTCATGCTTTCACAGGCGCTCGGCTTCATCCTTATGGCACCCATCCTTCTCAGCGTCCTGACGCCTTTCAAAATCTTTGGCATCACCTTCCACCAGGTTGAGACATTGTACATCCTGATCGGCATCCTCTACCTGGTATGCGCTGTACTCATCGCCCTTATCCCGCCCAATAGTTTCAAAGAAACAATGCATCCGCCGAAAGAAAATCTCGGCTCGCAATCGCTTGGCGCGCTTCATAACGTCTCGAACGAAATGCACCAGGGCTGGCAATTCATCCGCCGCAAACCCGCGCTCTTCCTGCCCGTCATACAGCTCTCCTTCGCCGGTATACTCCTGCTCGTGATTGGCGAACTTGCCACGCCGGTTGTTACCAAACTCTTTCAACTACCGCCAAGTTCAATGGCCGTGGTCTTCGCGCCTGCCGGGGTTGGCCTCGTTGTCGGCTCCCTTTTCATGCCCCGTATTGCACGACGCATCGGGAAAACCCGCACAATCTTTATCGGCACTATCAGCCTGGCGATCACTGTTTCGCTGTTGCCGCTCCTATCACTCCTGACCTACCTGCTGCAACAACACGGCATAGACTTCAAGCCCATTCAATTGGTGATCGCACCCGTCATCATGTTCGCAGCTGGCTTTGAGATCGATTTCATCAACATTCCAGCTCAAACCGCTATCCAGGAAAATACTCCTGAATGGATCAAAGGCCGCGTACTCGCTCTGCAACTCATGCTCTATAGCTCCGTCTCCATTCCCATTATCCTGGGCATCGGCGTCATTGCCGACACCTTCGGTATCGCAAATGTCATCTACCTCGTAGCCTTATGCATGCTTGGCTTTGGCCTCTGGGGCAGGTACTACGAACGCAAGCCACACAAGTGGACTACCCGGCAGATGGAGACAGAAGATGCCGATGACATACCAGAGGCAGAACAATCTGAACAAGATGCAGAAAGTAATGTACAATCTATAAAGTAGTAGGCGTTTAAGGAAGTATAAAATCCCAACATGCGAAGAGGAGTACGATGGACCCCACGCAAAATGCGCAGCTAAACATGTATCTGCCCTGGTTCCAGATTACCGGCGTCTTTGTCCTGTTTTTCCTACTCCGTTTAACGCGCCAGGCACTGCGCCGACGCGTTGACGAGATCGGCTACCGCCTCATGCGCGAGCGCGGCCTGCTCGTCTGGTTCTGGTTGAACGCGCCCGGAGTCATGCTGCACGAAATGAGCCACGCCCTGATGGTGCTGCTGTTCTACCCCTTCGGCTTTCGTATCACCAGCATCACCCTCTTCCGCGTCCAACCCAAACCACAAGTTGGCCCCTCTGGGCGTGTCATGCAGAAAGCCGGTCGCCTCTCCCTCCAACTGGGAGAAGTCCAATACGTCCGTCCCCAGGGCCGCATCATGAGCTACGTCGGAGATGGCTTCAGCGGCATCGCCCCCCTCTTCGGCGGCATCCTCATATTCCTGCTGCTCTACTGGATAGCCACCGGAAACACGCTCTGGGATAACATCATGAACCCCAACCTGCAAATCCTCCGTCCCGGCTGGCCCTGGTGGACCCTCATATTCACCCCCTACCTCATCTTAACCGTGACCTCCGAACTCTGGCCCAGCCACCAGGACTGGCGCGGAGCGCGCTGGCTGGTAGGCGGCCTCCTGATCCTCGCCGTCATCTTCATCGCCCTCCTCTGGTCCGCCAGAGTTCTCGTCTTCAACGACGCCTTCGTACACGCGCTCGGCAAAATCGCCCTCTACATCGACTTCGCCTTCCTCGTCCTCTTAGCGTTGGATATCATCTTCATCCTCATCGCCGAGGCTATAGTGCAATCGATGCGGAGGTAGGTTCATAAAAATCTAAAACTAGCAGGATACATAAGGAGAGATCAGCGGATGCCAAAACACAAGTTATCCATTTCCGAAGCCCGGAAAGATTTTTTTCATCTACCCGAGCAATTTGAAGAGCAGCCAGAAGGAATTACCATCACCCATCATGACAAGCCCATAATGGCGATTCTTCCCATTAACACCTACAGGCTACTCCTTGAAACTATCGAGTCCCTACAAAAGACTTTAGAGGAAAAAAAGCCCGCCCAGGTAGGCTTACCCGACCTTGACACCCAAAATTCGTAGGGACAAGGGGCGTTGTGGAGCGGACGCGGGGGCCTTGTGCTTGTCCTCGTCTTGTTGAGGAACATCTTGCAAACCCAACGACATCCTAATTCGTAGGGACAAGGGGCGCTGTGGAGCGGACGCGGGGGCCTTGTGCTTGTCCTCGTCCTGTTGAGGTAATAATAACCGCAACACCCCCCCACCCAACTATTCCACTCGCATACCATATTTTCCGTTCCGCCGGCACAGTCGCCACCGAACTGACACTCCCCCGGCTAAAGCGCGGGGGGTTCCTGGTTCCACGAGGCGACTTGCCACGTTGCCCTCTCGGACAGCGCAGTAGCGGTCGCCTCTCCCCAGGCGTTTCATGAGACCTGCTCATGGGTTTCCCTGTGCCCCAGGGTACCTTCCAAGGCTTTTGCCAGGATGTTTCGTGCGGCATTCTCGTCTCTGTCCAGCACCAACCCACACGTCGGACAGATGTGCGTTCGTAGGGAGAGGGACTTCTTGACCCGTGTACTACACGTCGAGCAGTCCTGGGAAGTGAAGTCGGGCTCTATGGCGATGACCGGGATAGCATGCAGTCCCCCGTAGTACTTCACCCACCTGAGAAAGTTCCCCCAACCGGCGTCGGCTATCGATTTGGCAAGATGCCGGTTCCTAACCATATTGCGTATCTTGAGGTCTTCATAGGCAATCAGATCGCTAGATGTGACGAGCGCGTTCGCCGTCTTACGGGCGAAATCTTCACGCTGCCTCTGTACTTTCAGATACCCGTTGGCTACGTGTTTCCTGGCTTTCTTTCGGTTCTGTGATTGCTTCTGTGTGCGTGATAAACGACGATGGAGCCGCTTGAGCCGTTTCTCAGCTTTCCTCCAAAGGCGCGGGTTTGCAACGGTGTGTCCCTCGCTGTCGGTCAGAAATGATTTCAGCCCCAGGTCAATGCCAACCTGCCTGCTCGATGGCTGATGCACGATTTCGCGGGTTGCCTGTACTCCGAACTGACAATAATAGCCATCGGCTCGCCGCACAATCCGCACCCGCTTGAGTCTCTCGAGAGGGAATGCCTCGATCTTCTGGCCGGGGTTGCCCACGAGCCGTAAGCGCCCAATGTCACAGCCATCCGTGAACGTGATATGCTTCCCATTGGCTTCTAACTTCCACCCCGTTTGTTTGTATTCTACGCTTCTATTATCATGCTGGAACTTGGGATAGCCTTTCTTCCCTGGCTTGTGGTTCTTGCAGTTGTCATAGAATCGAGCGACTGCAAACCAGGCGCGCGAGGCCGAGGCTTGCCTTGCCTGGGAGTTGAGACGGGAAGCAAAGGGGAAGTCTTTGGCGAGTACTGCGCAGTAGCACTGCAGATCATTCTTGCTGATGCCCCGCGTATCCATCCACAGGCGTAGGCACTTGTTGCGAATGAACTGGACGATTCGAATTGCTTCATCGATGGCAGCGTACTGCTGCTTCGTGCCGTCTAGTTTGTACTCATAGATGAGCATGATCCTTGTCCCTGCCTTCCCGTTTTCATCGTCTCTCCTCCTCTTCTTTTCCTCTGCCCGAAAAGCGGAACGCCTTTCATCCCCCGCATGAATGACGGGGGCTTTCAGGCGATCTTAGGTGTAACCTCCACCCTCCAGGGAGTAAGTTTCAGCAATCCAAATTCAGGATGACCCACACTTCCATAAATTGGAGCCGGATCAAAACCCAGCGGAGGAGGAGTATTTTGTAAGAGTTGCCAGATGTGCTTGCTTCAAGCGTTCCTTGTCTTTGCCCAGTCAAATGGCCAATTACTTGAAACAGCAAACTTCAGAAACTATGGCTACTAATTTTTGCTGGCTCGTAACAGAGCAGAACGACTCCTAAATCGAGCGTTTTAGTTTTGATAAGCTTCAGCCTCGTCGGAACTATCCTGTCCTCGAAGAAACGCTTTCCACTCCCCATGATAATAGGATGGACGAGAAACTTATATTCATCAATAAGATTAGCGTCCATCAGCGATTGTACAAGGGTAGCGCTGCCCTCTATTTGAATTTCCTGGCCAGGCTGCTGCTTCAGCTTAGTAATTTCCTCAACGACGTTTTCCTTGATAATAGTTGAGTTTTCCCATTTGGCTTTTTTCAGTGTTGAAGATACGACATACTTCGGTGCGCTGTTCAGTCTGCCTGCGACTCCTCCCATCTCATGATCCTTTAGACTAGACCAGTAAGGTGCGAGCATCTCATAAGTTGCCCGTCCAAAAAGGAAAGCATCCGACGCTAAGACCGTCTCTTGAACGTATTTTTGCCGATCTATGCTGTCATAGGGGGTAAACCATTGATCCATTGTATCTGCGTCAAAGACTCCATCCAGTGTCACCCATTCTGAAACAACAAGTTTTCTCATGGTATTTTGATTCATCGTTCTTATTCTCCCTTCACGCATTCATCGAGGTAATTAAGCACCATCCGCCCGTTTCGCCGCATTTATTCGACAAATGACAGTAAGGGCAGCGGCGTAAAAGGTGAGTAGGGACACTCACCAAGCCCATCAACATCCGTAGGGGCGAGGGTGGACGATGAGGGGTTGGGAGTAGCATTTATGCCCCTTTATGGTCGCCCGCGTCCTGTTCATCTTGCTTCCATGTTGGGGAGGAACACGATCACCCCCCACCCCGCGGGCGACCATAAAGGCCCACACCGCCCCACGTCCGCCGCCCTCGCCCCTACGGATGTTGATGCCTATTTGGCGACCGCCAGAATCGCCCCTCCCCTACACCAACAAGACACCCAATCGTATAGGGTACGGGCCGGGCTTGCCCCCGCCCTGGCAGCGTATTCGGGTGCAATCACCAATCAAACTTATCAATCAAAAACGCCCGGCTATAATGCAACAGAATCGGACTCCCATGCGGACACACTGCAGGCGCAGACGTAGCCGCCAGCGTAGAAATCAACGAACGCTGCTCATCCATCCCCAGCACGCGGCCTCGCCGCATCGCGGAACGACACGCCAGGGCAATCAGCAGGCGATCCTGCCAATCATTGCTATCCTCCGCCGCCAGGTGCGCCAGTTCGGGCAGGTGCTCCACCAGTTGCTCCTCGCCCCCCGGCACCGAACGTATCAAAAAGCTTCGTCCGCCGAAACGCTCGCACTCCAGCCCCATACCGCGCAGCATTGGAAGACGTTGCTCGAAGAGTTCCGCCTCGTGCCGCTTCAACTCGACCATCACCGGCTCGAGCAGCAGGTGTGACTCAGCCCACTCCTCTTCATGTTCAGGCTGCGCCCCGGCGTAGGTGCGGCGCAGGTGTTCGTAGATCACCCGCTCGTGCGCCCGGTGCTGATCGATGAGGTACAGGCTGCCGTCAGGCGCTTCAGCCAGCATAACCGCCTCCTGCAACTGCGCCAGGGGCCGCAGCGTTGCCAGCACCTCAGCCGAGACGGGGCTGGCCTGGCTCGCCTGGTAGCCCTCCGCCGTTTCCGCCACGTGCAGACCCCGGCGGCGCACGCCCGGCAGGTGCCGTTGATAGACAAGCTCAGGGCCGGGGAAATCCAGTATCTCAGGCAGGGCCGGGCTGCGCTCCAGCACGCCGCGCACGGCCTTCGTTACTGCGTTCGCAATCTCAGCTTCGTGCAGCAGCTTCACCTCGGTTTTAGCGGGATGCACATTGGCGTCCAGGTCTTCCGGCGCAAGCTCGACGTGCAGCACCAGCAGCGGATGCTTGCCCTTCGGCAGCAAAGCGCGATAGCCAGCCTCAAGCGCCTCGTACAGCGAGCGCGATTGCACCCAGCGCCCGTTGATAAAGAGCGTCACATGCTGCCGGTTGGGCTGGGCAAGCGCCCGATTCCCCACATACCCGTGCAGGCGAAAGGCATGCTCTCCCCCCTCCTCGTGCGAGAACGGGTGCAGCATCTCGGCCAGCGGCAGGTGGTAGAGTTCGGCCAGGGTAGTGGCAAGATTGCCCGAGCCGCCGGTCTGTAACACGCTCTGTTCTTCATGCGTCAACTGGAAGCGCACGCCGGGATAGCCCACCGCGTAGCGCCGCACGACCTGCCTGATGTGCCCGGCCTCGGTACGCGTTGCGCGCATAAATTTGAGGCGCGCCGGCACGTTGTAGAACAGGTCGCGCACGGTGACGGTCGTTCCATGCAGGCGCGCCTTCCGCTCGCGCTGCGTCACCTCACCGCCGCGCAGGGTCAGTGAAGCGGCTGGATGCTCCTCACCCATGTCCTCGCTTTCGATGACGCGGCTCACAATCGTCAATTCCGCCACCGCCGCGACACTCGCCAGCGCCTCGCCGCGAAAGCCCAGCGTGTGCAGGTGGCTCAGGTCCTCAACACTGCGAATCTTGCTGGTCGTATGGCGCGCGCAGGCGTGCTCCAACTCATCTTCGGGGATGCCATACCCGTCATCGATCACGCGGATCAGCCGCAAACCGCCGCCGCGAATCTCCACACGAATCTCGCGTGCGCCCGCGTCAAGCGCATTCTCAACCAGCTCTTTGACCACCGAGACGGGCCGCTCGATGACTTCGCCCGCCGCAATGCGCTCGGCTACATCCGGTGATAAGGTAACTATAGGAGTGCGAGGATAGTGTATAATCGTCATTTTGCTTTTCTTTTTTTCTGCAGCAGTGACAACAGGTTGAGCGCGTCCAGGGGGGTGATCGCGCACACATCAATCTCATCGATGTCCAGCTCCGCTCCCTCTGAGCGTTCCAGGGTAGAGGCAACCATACGCGCCTGTTCGGATTGCCAGGCATAATGGTATTTGTCAGCATTTTTAGGTTCAATTAATTGCGCACCTACATCGGGATCGGTGGACGCGATAAATCGCGTCCCTACATCATAATGGCCGTTCCCTTCAGCAATCATGCGTGCCTTATCGCCATTGAGCACGTGCCCGTTATGGGCGAACGCTGCAAACGCCAGGCCGTCTTTCGCGGTTTCCAATCCCTTGAGCACCTCTTCCGCGCGCTTCACGATGCTGGGCGGCATACCTGCCAGCTTCGCCACGTGCACACCGTAGCTGCGCCCGATACAGCCTGGAGTGACGCGGTGCATGAAAATGATCTCTCCCTGCTCGTCGTCGCTGATGGCCATGGTGTAGATGCGCAGGTGGGGGAGTTCCTCGGCCATCGATGCCAGTTCGTGATAGTGCGTGGCAAAGAGGGTGCGCGCGCCCGTGGTGTTGTGCAGGTGCTCGACGACGGCGCGCGCGATGGAGAGGCCATCGTAGGTACTGGTACCCCGGCCAATCTCATCGAGGATAATCAGGCTGTGCCGCGTGGCGTGATGCAGGATGGTGGCCGTCTCCTCCATCTCGATCATAAAGGTGCTCTTGCCGGATGCGATATCATCTTCCGCGCCGACGCGTGTAAAGATGCGGTCAACCAGCCCCATGCGCGCGCTGCGTGCAGGCACAAAACAGCCAATCTGCGCCAGCAGTGTAATCAACGCCACCTGCCGCAGGTACGTGGACTTGCCCGCCATGTTTGGCCCGGTCAGCAGGATGATGCGCGCCTCGTGTTCCGCTTCCAGGTGAGCATCATTGGGGATAAAGGTATCGCCATCCAGCGCCTGTTCCACGAACGGGTGGCGTCCACCCACAATCTCAATCGCGCTGCTCTGCTCGATCACCGGGCGCACATAGCCCGCGTGCGCCGCGACCTCCGCGAAATTGAGCAGCACGTCAACCTGGGCGATGGCTCCGGCGGTCGCGATCAGCTGCGGATAGTAGACACCCAGTTGACGCAGTACATCGGCGTAGATGCTGCGCTCCATCTCATCGATACGCTCCTCCGCGCTGAGTACGCGCGCCTCGTGCTCTTTCAGTTCGGGCGTAGTAAAGCGTTCAGCATTTGTGAGCGTCTGCTTGCGCATATAGTCCGGTGGAACCTGGTCCACTTTGCCGCGACTGACCTCGATATAATAGCCAAAGACCTTGTTGTATCCCACTCGCAGCGACTTGATACCGCTGCGTTCGCGCTCGCGCGCCTCCAACGATGTAATCCAGCGCTTCGAGTCGTGAATGGAGGCGATCAGTTCATCCAGTTCCGCGTGGAAGCCCGCGCGGATCAGCCGCCCATCGTCCTCGCGCTCATCCTCTTCACCTGCGCGTGTCAGCGCCTTATCTATCAACGCCCCCACCTGCGGGCAGGCATCCAGGAAATCGGCAAGTTCAGCCAGCAGCAGCGCATTACAACCGCGCAGCAGGCTCTGTAACTGCGGAATGACCTGCAGGTACTCGCGCAGCGCCAGCGCCTCACGCGGAATAGCCGTACCCTGGCGCACGCGCCCCGCGATGCGCTCGATATCGCCCAATCGCTGCAAAAACATCGTGAAGCGACTGCGCATTGCCGGACTCTCGTAAAGTTCCTCGACGCCGTCCAGCCGGGCCTCAAGCTGAGCGAGGTCAAGCAGTGGCTGCGTAATAGCCCTCCGTAGCTGGCGCGCCCCCATCGGCGTAATCGTGCGATCCAACACTCCCAGCAAACTGCCCTGCACCGAGCCGCTGCGCGCCCCCTGCAGCAAATCCAGGTTGCGCTGGGTATGCGCATCCAGCGTCATATAGCTGGTCGTCGCATACGAGCGCAACCCGGTGAGCAGCGAAAGCAACTTCGCATTCATCTTTTCGAGATAAGCCACAATCGCCCCCGCCGCGGCGATAGCCTGGGGCACCTGCGCGCATCCATAAGCATCCAGCGACTGCACCCCAAAAAGCCGGCACAGCCGCGTGCGCGCCGCCTCCAGCTCAAAGAAATAAGGCGGGCACGTCGTCAATGTCATCGTTTCCGAGGGAAATTTATAGGCGCGGCTCCCCTCGACAAGCAGGCATTCCGTGGGAGCCAGGCGCTGCAACTCGCCCTCTAACGCGGCAGGCAACTCGTCAGGCGCAAACCAGGTCACGCTAAACTCACCCGTACTGACATCAACCGCCGCCAGCGCCGTCTGCGTACGCCCAGATGCAATGGCTACAAGAAAATTATTCTGCCGCGCCGGAAGCAAGTTCGGTTCAGAGAGCGTACCCGCCGTCAGGATGCGCGTCACCGCCCGCTCAACCAGCCCTTTACCAACCTCGCCCACCTGCTCGCAGATCGCCACCTTATAGCCATGCTGTATCAGCTTCCCCACATAATTCTCCAGCGCGTGCAGAGGCACCCCCGCCATCGGCACCCTCTCCTCACCATACGTCTTCTTCGTCAACACGATCTGCAGCACGCGCGCCGCGACATACGCATCCTCGTCATACGTCTCATAGAAGTCCCCAACCTGGTAAAAGAGAATAGCATCCGCATACTGGCTCTTTATTTGTAAGTACTGCACCCGCGACGGCTTAATCATCAGCTTGGCCCTCAACATCATCGAGTTCTGCCGGTATTATATCGAACACCTGTACTTTATCCTATTCTTATTATATCGAACACCTGTACTTTATCCTATTCTGCCTGTATTGTCAAAAAACGGTACTGATTGGGCTGCATCAACACACTCGCTGCTTGACACATTCATAGAACTCTTCTAAAATTGACGTAGAATCAGACTTGATGGTCGGAAGCAGCACTTCGAGTGCCTCTCATGGCCGTCGGCTCAACATGCAAGAGATACTTCAAGCTACTTGACTTCACCAACTACAATAATCAGGCGGGCATTACAGCTAGCAACTATCCAGTCCTCATTATGCTCCGGAGGGGGTTAACTATGGTAAACCGCGAGGGACAACAGCTTGGCAACTACCGCCTCGTGCGCTTGCTGGGTCGTGGTAGCTTCGCAGAAGTCTACCTGGGTGGGCATCGCTATCTCAAGACCGAGGCTGCTGTGAAGGTTCTGCATGCGCAACTGGCAGCCAGCGACGCCGAGAACTTTCTGAACGAGGCCCAAATTATTGCCCGCCTGGTGCATCCACAAATTGTACGCATCCTCGACTTCGACGTGCAAGAAGGTACAGCTTTTATCGTCATGGACTACGCGTCCAATGGCACCTTGCGCCAGCGCCACCAGAGCGGTGAAATCGTCCCGCTGAAACTGATTGTGAACTACGTGCGGCAGACAGCCGATGCCTTACAGTATGCCCATGATCAAAAGTTGATCCACCGGGATATCAAGCCGGAGAATATGCTGATCGGGCGGCGCAACGAAGTCTTACTCAGTGACTTCGGCATTGCCCAGGTTGCCCAGAGCACACTCTTTGAGAAGACGCAGCCAATGGCTGGCACCGTGGCCTATATGGCCCCCGAACAATTACATGGCAGAGCGCGCTTCGCCAGTGACCAGTACGCGCTGGGCATCATCGTGTACGAATGGCTGAGTGGAAATCGGCCCTTTCAAGGCTCTTTCTTCGAAGTAGCAAGTCAGCACATGTATGCTCCCCCCACGCCATTATCCAGCCAGATACCATGGATATCGCCCGCTGTTGAGTCAGTAGTGATGACAGCCATAGCTAAAGATCCCCTGCAACGTTTCGCAAGCGTGTCAGCATTCGCCAACGCTCTTGAACAGGCCAGCGGCATAGAAGCCTCTCATCCTCCTCCCTCTTCATCTTCCTCTTCATGGCCCGGCGCTGCATCTGCGCCTTCTTACACGCCGGTGCTGCTCCCACCGGCAGATGTATTTCCATCCACCTCCGGTTCTGGAAGTCCTTCTCTGAACCCCTCTCTGCCTCCCGGCTCTCCATCGACTTCTATGCAAGCCCCACCCGGCTTCGCAACTCTTGACCACTCCGCGCCCACTTTTTCTGTATCTGAAGCGCCGAGCCAGCAAACACCCTCACGACCCAGAACTCGTCTCTCACGCCGCGCAGCCATAGGTGGTCTCGTAGGACTGGCCACAGCCATAGCAGCAGGTGGCGGTATCGCCTGGTATGAGCTTTCTTCCACAAGCCAGGCAACTGTCCTCACCTATAACGGTCATCCCTATCCCGTATACGCGCTGGCCTGGTCTCCCGATGGGCAGAATATAGCCTCTGGCAGCCAGGATAAGACGGTGCAGATATGGAATGCAACTACTGGCGACAAAAGTATTACCTACACACGTCAGGGAGCTTCTGAGAATGCCGTGACGTGGTCACCCGATGGGCGGCTCGTCGCCTCCGGCAGCAGTGATACAACGGTACAGGTGTGGAACTCTACTACGGGAACATATATCCTCAGCTATCCAGATCATACCGATATCATACGTACGGTAGCCTGGTCTCCCAAAGGCCCCTCTATTGCCTCCGGAGGAGACGACAATACTGTGCAGGTATGGGATGCCGCCACAGGTCACCGCGTCAATACCTATCGCGGTCACTCTGCTAAGGTCTGGTCCGTCGTATGGTCGCGTGATGGAACACAAATTGCCTCCGCGAGCGCTGATGCGTCTGTACAGGTATGGGATGCCGTTACAGGCAAGCCCTTGTTCACCTACCGTGGTCATTCCAAAGAGGTGAAGGCTCTATCGTGGTCGCATGATGGTACCCGTATCGCCTCTGCAAGCGACGATCGAACGG
>WNGP01000890.1_pt1 | contig 30059 bp, 26 predicted proteins | sample 5407671 | NCBI WGS metagenome assembly WNGP01 (sample SAMN13153381, study PRJNA577476) | soil metagenome | isolation source: 40 cm soil or saprolite under Garry oak tree replicate 2 | place: USA:California | collected 2016-06-15 | reverse complement strand
ATGACATACTGGGCACACGAGGGGATGGGGTCTGCTGGATTGAGATAGGCGGCTAAAAAGGCCGAGTAGAGGTCGCGCTGCACTGGCCCAATGCCACAGCTGCACTGATGAAACCTCTGGGAGAGCGGCTTTTTCACACACCTGCCACAGCCGTGACAGAATTGGCTCAGTTTGCTGGAAGGGGTAGGAACTTCCACCAGGGTGCCGCCCGTGCTTGCAACGGTGCGCCTCAAATGTGCTATAAACATCCCTGGGGCACGAAGCCCTATACTTTTGCCGTACTGTTTCTGCCACGCCTTGTAGCTAATCTTTTCGATGATAATGGTGTTGCCCGCCGCCACGAGATCATGGACCTTACGCCCATGCAGACTTTTGCGGTGAGCGGCGAGCCGGTGTTCTTTGGCGGCTTTCCTCCGTCGCATCTTTTCGTAGCTCTTGCTGCTTTTCCAGTGGAGCTTATGCTTTCCTTGCTTCTTGATGCAGCCCTGCTCATCGTAGTTGTCTGGATTGGCCGCCCGCCTCTGCCGATCCATTCTCCGTTGCAGTCGACGAAGCGCTTGCTCATCTCTTTCCAGTTCTTCGCAGAAGAGCGAGAGGCTCGCTTCTCCTGAGCGTCCCACCACAGCGATGGTCGAAGGCCCCAGGTCCGCGCCAATGATGTCACTGCCAACGGTGTGCTTCGGTTTCTGATACGGCACCCCTTCGAGGGCTATTTGGACGAAGTAGCAAAAGCTCTGGGCATCGGCTCCTTGCGCATGGGGGCTACTAGCTTTACGTTGCACTAGTCGCGCATATTTGATCCGATGATCTAAACCATATTTGACCACTGGATCCGTCCAGTCAATGAGAGCGTGAAGCTGATCGTCCTTCCAGATCAGGTAGCCCTGGTTGCCCTCTTCTGGTTTCTGGAGCACAAAGCGCAGTCCAGTATCGTTCCGTTTATTCTCTAGGCTGGAAAGGCCGTGTCCCCGGCTCTTGAAGCGGACGCGGCGAGCCTCTCCCAGGCAGACACGGTTGAGGGCGTGGTAGGCCCGACTCGCGAGCGTTTGGGCCAGCACGGCATCCAAGTGGTCAGCAATCCAACTGACACGCAGCCCTTTGGCCGCTTCATGTAGACCATATTCGGAGAAGCCATACTGTTCGCGTAAGCGGCCAAAGGTGGCAGCTCGCTCCTGCTTCTGGGCTCTTGGGAGAGCTCGCGCCGCCTGCCACGAGGGATCAGCCCGCATCTGGCGCAAGCGTTTGTTGCCTTCGGAGAGAAGCGCGTTGTAGAACTGGCGACCCGCTTCCAGGTGTGCCCGGAGGCGGGCCGCCTGCCTTGGTGTCACCTGAAGCGGCAGTTCGAGCAGAAACGTTGGGGTCCGTTTCCTGGGCTCTCTGACTTGTTCCTCGCTGGTCTCTTGTTGCTTGTGCTTTTTCTGCATGGGCTCCCCCGGCCTGGTCGCCTTATTGCGTAGATTGTTGTGCGATATATCGCTCAATAATTTCGCTGCTGACATGGCCTGCTGTTGAATAGAAGGTGCTTCTCGTCCATAAGGACGGCATCCGCTTCAAGTGTGGAAATTCCTCTCGCAGCAGATGCGAGGAACGTCCTTTGATTTTGCGTGCGATATCTGTGGGCAAGGTATAGGGATTGGCCCGCAGAAACAGATGGACATGATCGGGCAGAATAGCCAAGGTGAGCAGCTTCCAGGCGTTTTCTTCGATCACCTGCTCAATGATCTGCTTCAACCGCTCAGAAACAGGCCCAACCAGCACCTTCCGCCGTCTTTTTGGGCACCAAATAAGATGATAGACCACCAGATGCACGCAATGGCTTTCATGTTGGTACTCCATGTTGATAGTCTACCATCTATCAACGGAGAAAACAAGCCCCTATCCCTTGCGCCTCCATAAGGAACGGTGGTTCAACATTACAGAAAAACTGGCTACTTGTACTGAACAATTATGCTTCTACTAAATACCAGCAAAAGCTGGAGCCTGGAATTTTTCCATGTGACAACAATAGCAATGGTGCTGGACATTTCTCATCTAGAGCAGGTTGGGAAGTTCAGGATGCAGATAGGTGCCAATATAAGTGTTATGCAGGCAAACAACTCTGGAACCAGGGTGTTCGACAATACAGAAGAGAAGCTCCGTCAGAGTGAGGAACGTTTTCACGCGCTGATAAAAGCCACGGCTCAGATTGCCTGGACAACGACTGCTCATGGCCTTGTTGATGAAGACATACCATTATGGCGTTCCTATACGGGTCAGAGCGAAGCGGAAGTCAAAGGGTGGGGTTGGTTGGATGCTGTTCATCCTGACGATCGTGAACGCACTGTCTCTATCTGGTCGGATGCTATAGCAGCCAGGAGCCTCTACGAAACAGAGTATGCTCTCAGGCGTTACGATGGCGTCTATCGTAGCTTCTTAGTGCGTAGTGTTCCTGTTTTTAACGAAGATGGCAGTATTCGTGAGTGGATTGGCTTCTGCACGGATATTACTGAATTCAAACGAGTCGAGGAAGAACGGGTCCAGCTTCTCGCTAGTGAGCGGGTTGCTCGCGCTATGGCTGAGGCGGCGACAAAACGGCTGCAAGCCTTACAGGACATTACCGATACCGCGCTGGCACATTTGACCCTCAATAAACTATTGCATGAAATGCTTGTTCGTGTCCGTGAGGTCATTGATGTTGATAATAGCGCAATCTTGCTGGTTACTGAAGATGGGCAGTACTTAACAGTATACACCGCTATCGGGCCTGAGGAGCAAGTCGCCTCACAAGTTCGCGTCCCGGTAGGGCAGGGTTTTGCGGGGAAAATAGCGGCTCAACGTGAACCTTTAATTGTGACTGATCCATCCAAAGCAGAAATCATTACCCCACTTCTACGTGAGAAACTGCGATCTTTGCTAGGCGTACCCTTGCTTGTAGAAGATCGGGTGATAGGGGTCATCCACGTTGGTACGCTGAATCCTCGTCAGTTTACCGAGGAGGATGTGCGGCTACTTCAACGCGCTGCTGATCGTATTGCACTGGCTGTGGATCATGCCCATTTGTATGAATCCGAACAGTGTGCGCGCATCGATGCAATTGCACGAGCCAAACAGCTTGAAGCAATTTTTGAGGCGATAGTCGATGGTGTCATCGTTTATGACAGCGAGGGGCGTATTCAGCAAATGAACTCTATGGCCCGTGAAATTCTTGCAGTCAATAGCCAGCCTGACTATTCTACAAGTATGCTAGATGACCGGTTCTCGTTATTACGAGAGCGTCTATTCCCCTTTAAAGTGCTTGATGATCATGGTATACCGCTGCCCCAGGAGCAATGGCCAGTGATTCGTATACTGAACGGAGAGATGTTAAAAGGCTCGAATGCTGTCGACATCAGATCGTACGTATTAGATGGGCGAGAAATAGAGCTGAGCATTACTGGCTCTCCAGTTTTTGGTAAGGGCGGGGATATTGTTGGCGCTGTCACTATCATGCGAGACGTTACTGAGCGACGCGGGTTGGAGCGACGTACACATGAAGCATTGAAGGCATTGCTGGCCATGGCGGAGGTGCTGGTGCTTGTTCCTGATAATGCAGCCGAAGTTCATTTGCAATCATTATTAAAAGAGAAAAAGACTGTAGCAGAGAGCACAGTTGCCAGGCGATTGGCAGAATTAACGCGTGATATTCTGAACTGTCAACGTGTTGGCATTACGACAATAGAGTCGGAGACGACCGTGCTACGGGCAATGGCAATAGTTGGTCTTTCTCCTGAACAGGAAGTTCAATGGTGGGCTGAACAGCAGCAACAAGAGAGCCGTTTGAGTGATAGTCGTACTCCTGAACTTATCTCGCGTCTACGAGCGAATGAGGTCTTACAGCTTGATATGACTCAGCCTCCATTCAGTGACCAACCTAACCCTTATGGTATACAGACTCTGCTAATCGCTCCAATGTGTATAGGCGATCAACTTGTAGGTATCCTTTCGTTGGATAATGGGAGTATAAGGCATGAGTATACGCAGGAGGAGATGGCGCTTGCGGGTGCTGTAGCGAAGCTGGCAGGCTTAGTAATTGAGCGTGAGCGGCTGCTGCACGAACGTGAGGAGTCACGTGCCAACGAAATAGCTCTGCGCGCGGCCAACCGGCGCATGGATGAATTCCTTGGCATAGCCTGTCACGAACTGAAGACCCCCCTGGCGGCCATCAAGGGAAATGTCCAGCTGGCGGAACGTCGATTACAGCGTTTAACAAGTGACCGGAAAACACAAATCGATCGACTGCTACCCGACCTGCTGGAGAACGCGAATCGCCAGACTGACCGCCTGGATCGCCTGGTGAGCGATTTGTTGGATGTATCGCGTATCCAGGTTGGGAAACTCGAGATGCGTTCAGAACTATGCGACCTCGAAACTGTTGTTCAGGAGACCATCCAGGAACAGCGCATGATAAATCCTACGCGCTCTATTCTTGTGGAGATGCCGGCTGAGGAAGCTGTGCCTATCGAAGCTGATGCTGATCGCATTGGACAGGTAGTGGCCAATTATCTGACCAATGCTCTCAAATATTCTTCAGTGGATAAGCCTGTAACCGTTTCCCTGGAAATGGAGGGGCCGGTTGCTCGTGTATCTGTGCAAGACGAGGGCCCGGGATTGCCGCCTGCTGAGCAGGAACGCATTTGGGAACGCTTCCACCAGGTGCGAGGGGTCGAAGTGCAGACGGGTTCTGGTATTGGACTGGGGCTTGGGTTGTATATCAGCAAAACGATTATCACGTGGCATGGCGGACGCGTGGGGGTAGCCAGCACTCCCGGTCAGGGGTCGACCTTCTGGTTTACCTTGCCATTAGCACAGCAGCAGTTCAGCTCTTAGCCTCGCTCCCTGGCACTTTTTGAGGTCGAGTTATCAAGCTGGAAGAGTAGCTATATTTATTGGAGGATAAGACGCATGAAGCTGCGCAACCTCGTAGCATTCAGTAGTATAACATTAGGAACTCTTGGTGCAGCATTGGCTATCAAGAGTTTTTTGCCTCAACGCTTTGCTACTGCTCACTGGTATGAAGGAGAAGAACCTGCTCCACCTTTAGTTACCTCAACGTTTCCTCAAGTAGAGGTAATGTTTTTGCGCTGTGGCAGTGTTGCTATTCCCGAATTTGTGGCAGTACGTGGCGCCTTCTCACCTATTCCTCGTATCATCTCTCATAGCGCTGTCTTAGTGCGTCATCCCAAGGCAACGTTTTTATATGATACAGGACTGAGCTCTGATATCTCCGCTTTTGTAGCTGATCGGTCTCTCTTGTTTCGTAAGACACTCGGAAACTTCCAATTTGAACAGCCGCTGAGCAGTCATCTCAAAAGCATGGGAATGGAGAGAACTGATTTAGATTTTGCCCTTCTTTCACATCTCCATTGGGATCATGTGAGCGGTATCCCTGATATTCCTGGCGTACTGCTGCGCATCAATCGTGTTGAATATGAAGCGGCGCGCCTCGGTCTGCTTGATGCAAATGGTGGCCTGGTGAGGCAATTAATGGGCGATAATCCTATAGAGTTCTTTGATTGCGCGGGTCCAGCCTACGAGGGCTTTCGTTCTAGCCTTGATCTCTTTGGAGATGGGTCTGTAGTGCTGGTACCTTTGCCGGGGCATACTGCAGGCAATACGGGTATGTTCATTAATCGTGCCAATGGACCTCGTGTATTCCTGCTGGGCGATGCTGCATGGGTCTCGCAGAACTACCTGCGCCCCGCGACTATGCATCCCTTTATGTGGTCACGTATCACCAGCGATGATGCTACTGCTCGCCAGACACTGATTAAACTACATCACTTCGCGCTCCAACATCCTGAAATTATTCTTGTTGCTATGCACGATGCGGAGATGCAAGAGAAATTTCTGATCTTAGAACAAGCTCAGATAACGGGAGCCAGGATGAAACAGTAGAGTTTGCAACTAAACAATACTCATGCTATACTTGCATTGCAAGCCAGGTTACCTGTGCAGGAGAGAGTGCGTGAAGATAAGGGCAAAACGTTTTAATCGTAATGACCGGCCTCTTGTGTTTGTGCGTCTTCAGCAAAGGGCCGAGATGCGCAAACGCTATATTGCCCAGATACCAAGGTGGCGTCATCCACTGATTGGTTCTTTGTTCACTGTACCTCTTGTTGGGCTGGCGATATCCCTGGTGCTGCTGGAGAAAATGCTGATCCGTAATTTCTACTTTCCTGGCGCACCTTTGTTTCTTGCCATTGTCTTAATAGCGCTTATCTGGGGAACCGGTCCGGCGCTGTTCTCTGTCCTTCTTAGTACCCTGGCTCTTGATTATTTTTACATACCCCCCTTTGGACAGTTCAATCTGGCCATCTGGCCTGGTGCGCTGCAAATTCTGCCCTTCTTCCTGGCTGGCATTGTGATTGCTATTATCTCTGGACAACGTGAAGTCGCGCGCAGGCGCGCTCTCTTTGCTGAGCAGGAGCTACAAACACACGCCGATGAGCTTGAACAAGCTAATCAAGAGCTTGAGGAGGCGAATCAGCTGAAGGATCAGTTCCTTTCTATGGCCTCCCATGAATTGAAAACTCCCATTACCACGATTCGCGGCCAGGCACAGGTGATGCTGCGGCGCCTGTCAAAGCAGAAAGAACTGCCGGGTGAATTCTCAGATGTACGTACTGCTTTGGAGAGGATTGACGAGCAGACGTATCGCTTAACTGCTCTGGTAGATGATCTGCTCGATCTTAGCAGCATGCGCTCAGGCAAGATTGAGTTGCGTTCCAGTCCTTGCGATGTAAGAGAGATATGTAGCGGTGTAGTGGAGGATCAACGTTTACTCAGCGGGCGTACCATTGAGTTAGTGGTTCCTCCTGCGCCTGTGATGCTAAACGCTGATTGCGAGCGCCTGGGCCAGGTTGTCACCAACCTGGTCAGTAATGCCATCAAATATTCTCCAGATGAGAGTCCTGTACAGGTGAGTGTGCACCAACGTGATAAAGTAGTGGTGATCGAGGTGCATGACAGTGGGCAGGGCATTCCTAAAGAGGAACAGAAGTATATCTTTGAGACATTTTATCGTTCGCCCGATGCTCAGACCGCTAGAAAGAGCGGCTGGGGTCTGGGCCTTGCCATCTGTAAAGATATTGTTGAACGGCATGGTGGCTGTATCTGGTGTGAATCTCGTGTAGGCGAGGGCAGCACGTTTTTTGTGGAGCTTCCGGTCTAGAAGTTGACAGATGACAACTTGGTTACGAGGTCCTACTCCCCTGGTCTGATAGTCTTCCGTATGACTTGGCGTACTATACGGCTGTAGAAGAGAGGCTCTTTGGGTTTTTTGTTCATCGAGAAAATTACCTTGTTCGTATCCAGTGCAAGTCTGCCTGGCTCAGCAAGGATCAAAGTTGTATTGAGTTCAACACCTCAACTGTATCATCAGGAAAGAGGGGGAACAAAAAATCTGGCTACGAGGGAAGAGCCGAATACTTCGGGGTGTACAGCCCTGATACAGGTAAAGTCTATATGGTGGCTGTCGAAGAGGCTGCAAGGTCAAATATGTCTCTCAGGCTGCGCAAGACACGATACGTATATGAGGGCACCCCAGTAAAGTGGGCTGCTGACTATGAGATTTAGCAGGGGTGGCAGGAGTTGAACCCGCAACCTTCGCTTTTGGAGAGCGCTGCTCTGCCAGTTGAGCTACACCCCTAGATATTTCGCAAGAATGGCGGAGAGGGAGAGATTCGAACTCTCGAGGGCTGTAACACCCTGGGTGTTTAGCAAACACCTGCACTAGGCCACTATGCGACCTCTCCTTAATAAGGCGATTATACTCCTCCAGGTATTCCTTGTCAATATTTTTTTGAGGAAATCGCCGCACCGGGGCATTATGACTTGCACCTCAGTATCACACATGGTATTCTGCTCTCGAGGGCAAGAAATGCCAGTAATCTGTCCAGTATCGCTGCTCAAAGAAAAAGGAGAGAACATGCAAGAGCATACACAGCATCCATGTGACTCGTTTTTACAGCAGTGGAATTTGAGGCGCGAAGTCGCGAATTATTACTTCACTGCCCTGATGCGCCTCAGTCCAGATGCTCTCAATGCAGTGGGACGGCGACAAGAATTGAGCGAAAAGCTGTTTGCGGCACGACTCTCCCTAAAACACGCTGCGGATCAGCTGCAAAGCTGCTATCAAGAGCATAGTTCACAAGAACTCCAATGGGAGGGGAGAGGGTAAATATCTCCTCAGCCTTCTGGTTTCTCCCCCCGGGCACTGAGTAAGAAGAAGATCCCACGGAACTCAGGTTCCTGCATCTCTACACCTATTTGCTGATAGATGTGATCAAATTCCTCCTGCGTGGTCACTCCCATCCTTAAAAGGAAAGGTAACAACAACTGACACCAGGCCATCGCGTCGTGATAAAACGTCTCATGGGCCTCTGTTCCGTATGAATACTCTAAGGCGTATGCTTGTCGCTGGACATTAATCAGGCCTGCATCGCGCAGGAATTGACTGATCATGAGCGTGGCCCCAAATCGCTTGCCATCTGGAGCAAACGATTTTCCATCCAACCACATAGCATGTGTCAGCAGGTTAGCGAATCGCTCAGACGCCGGCCCATTGCTAAAGACCCATTCTGCCTCGGTCAACCGGATGACCCCCCCTGGTCGTGTGATGCGCAGGCATTCCCGCACCAGGTTTGGCCAGGCAGTTGTGGGCATGAAGCTTGAAAGCAAGCGGGCATTGACGAAATCGAAGGCTTCATCGGGGAAGGCGAGCGGTTTGAGGACGTCCATCACCTGAAAGCTAGCATTGTCCAGGCTCTGCACTCGGGCGTGGGCCTGGGCGTACCGCATCATCTTTTCTGAGAGGTCAACTCCAACCACATCGATTTGAGGATAGGCACGAGCAACATCGAATGCCCAACCACCGGGACCGCAAGCAAGGTCGAGTACAGTATGTATGTGCGAGAGATCGAGCGACACGGGGAAAAGGCTTCCCATCTCTTTGGTGATCGAACGATCCTGCTGGAGCAAGCGTGCTGTTTCAGCCGCCTCTTCAGGGTTGATAAAGTAGGTGCTCTGATTTTCCGACGGGTTCGTGGGTGTTGGCATACTCAACTGCTCCTCTACTCTCTTGCTTCAGTGTGTAACAGTAACAATTCGGCTTCCATCTGCTGCAAAATCTGTCTCTCTGCCTCTGCTTCGGAGAGTTGGTACCCATATTCTCTTCTCAAGAGCATCACGCGATCACGAAGTTGAGCTGTGTATGTGCGCTGCTCCTCCACAGAGAGTATGGGCATCTCATGTAAGGCAATCTGGCTCAAAGGGTAGAATTCCTCATCGCGAAAGGAGAGGGCCAGGGCATTGGCGTACACCTCGATGAAAGATAGGCGCAACGGCGTGAAGTAGTCTACCCGGGTGCAGACAACCACGAGGCAACCTGCAAACTTCCCCTCGCGTTGAAACGGCCAGGCAACAGCACTTTTCTCATACACGCCGGGTCTGAAAGGGAGTGGCCCTAGTTTTTGCTCCGAGTCCTGCACGACCCCAGGCTGCCCTCGTCCCAATGCCCAGCCTGCCAGCGACTCCGCTCCTAGAAAGAGCAATCTCCTCCCCACACCGCTGTCCCAGGGAGCGCTTCCTACACCTATCCGTTCGCACAGACTCCGCACCAACTGTCCTGGTACAGGAGGAACGCATTGCACAACTGTAATCTCCATGCCAACCATATCAGGGTCAAGCAGCTCAATGGCCTGCTGCAAGTTCAGATTGCGTATTGACCAGGTCCGAAATGGACCGCTTGTGGTTGCATAGGTGGCCAGCGTGCGAACCAGGTACTCTGAAGGCACCTCGAGTCTCGCTCCTTCAAAAGGAGGAATAGTACGTAGGGCAACGTTTGGAGCAAGATCAGCTTGAATCAACTCTGAAAACAAGGCCCGGTAGTGCGGAAACACATCGGGCAGTCTTTTGAGGTTATGGAGGCGGGGCTCGGACTCACCGGTGACCCAGCGAGTCACAGTGAAAGCATTCACGCCAAGTGCCTCGGCTACGCGTTGCTTTTCGGCTGGGTTCTCCGTCAGCTTTCCCAAGAGTTCGCGCCAGGATTGTGCTGAATTGTTCATCTTCCTTCCTTATGTCATAGGGCTCTTACCATTATAGCGTCTAATAGCCTGTATGTCGAGTCCTGTATCCACAGAAGTGTGAAAGAACGTGAATAATATGTGGGTATTTTTCACAAGTTTCACATTTGTGTTCAAAACTTGTGAGACATTCTTCCTAACCTTCTTTCAGATGTTGAAGAGGAAGGACAGAAGAGATAACCGGGGCGACCGTGAAAATGCAGCATGAGCTTTTAGGGAGGAGCACGGTTGATTCAGATAAGAAAGGAGCAGGTTGATGAGAGGATTGAGGTGGAACGCCGGCTGCCGCGGATGGATAGGTAAGACGGACAATGGGGTATCAATCTTAGTGTCAGAAGAGGCCTATGAGAAACGTTTGAGAGCCTATTTTGAAAGCAAAGGGATGCAATTGAAAACCTGGGAGGGGATCATGCGGTCCGCAGAAGAAGCCTGGGAGCGGCAATGTGAGGTTACCCGCCTCTTCCAGGCGGACCTGGACTATTGGCTGACCTGTCACGATTCTGGGGTAAAAGTGTTCCAGCACAGCCAGAAAGAGGAAGGAAAGGGCTAGCATGGAAGTTCAGCTTTTCCTTATTTAATTATCCTCTTGTGCTAATGGCAGCGTAAACCAGAAGGTTGATCCAACGTGAGGAGTGCTTTCAACGCCTAGATTGCCAAGATGTTGCTCGATGATTGTTTTGCAAATGTAGAGGCCCAGGCCCAGACCCATCATTGAGCTTTGCGAGCTATTACTGATTACTTCGACATCCTCTGTCCGGTAGAAGCGTTCCCAGACGCGCTTTTGCTCCTCGGGAGAGAGTCCTACTCCGTGATCTTGTACGGAGACGCGCGCATTGTCGCTTTCTAGTTGTAGAGTTACATGCAGGTCCTCAGATGAGTACTTGAGGGCATTAGTCAGGTAGTTTGTCATAACCTGGCTGATGCGATCGGGGTCTGCAGAGATAGTTACTGTGGACTCAGCGGGCAAATCAAGGGTGATTGTCCTGGTTGGCCAGACGCGACGCTGCTCCTTTACGGCTTCGCGCACAAGTGTCGCCAGGTCGCAGGGTACGAAGTTTAACTCCAAGATATTTGCCTGGGTGCGGGAAATATCGAGCAGGTCGTCTACAAGGCGGTCTAGCAGCTTGATTTGTCGTTCTGTGCTCTCGAACATATCTTGCAACTTCTGGATATTCTGCATACTATTTCTCAGTTGACGTACTGTTAGCTGCGTATTGCCCTTAATACTGGTGAGCGGTGTTTTAAGTTCGTGGCTGGTCATGCCCAGGAACTCGTCCATCCTGCGGTTGGCTTCACGCAGGGCCAGTTCGTTGGCACGAGCCTCTGCTCGCTCACGCAAAAGCCGGTCACGCTCGATAACCAGAGCGGCGAGTTTGGCTACTGCTTTGGCCAGCGCAATCTCACCTGGCGTGTACTCGTGTTCTTTGCCATCATAATCCAATGAGAGGATGCCCACGAGTTGCTCTCCTACGCTCATCGGTGCGATAAGCATGACAGACATGTTGTAAGGGTTAGGCATAGTGCTAAAAGGCGACTGCGTCATATCAAGAATAATCGCCTCATTTGTAAGAAATTGTGAGCCGTGTGCAGGGTCACTTAACAAATCGCTCAAATGGAAGCCTGGCGTCCTACTGCGCCACTTGCTTTCCTCTTCGGCTGAAAGTCCTATGGCTGCAACGGAATGTAGTTCATTCGTTTCCGGTTCAACCGTGGTGATTGCCACACGTTCGCAGCCAAGAACGCTGCGAGTTAGCTCCACTAACCTTTGTGCAACCCTGCTCACCTCTGTTGGTACATACCCATCTGCTGTTGTTAACGGACCGCTAGGGGTAGAGCTGTCAGGAGTGAGTACGAGTGTCTCTGCCATGGCCAGCAAAGCGTTGAGTGTATCTTGAGTTCGTTTCTCCAATTGACGGTGCTCTGTGACGTCCCGGCAAATGCAGACAGCGCCGATGAGGGTTCCCTCTTTGTTGCGCATGGGCGCGCCACTTATATTGAGTTGTAATTCCTGTCCATCTGAAGAGCGCATCCTGATATCCATGGCGTTTGCGCTCGTGAGCGTTTCTCCATGAAGAACGCGGTAAAGAGGCCATTGCTCCTCGGGGAGAGGCTGACCATTTTCATCATAGGGTACGAAATTATAGTGATGCTCTGGCTGAGCATCAAATGCAAGGAGTTCACGTGCTGCTGCATTCATACGCAGTATTTGCCCGGCCCTGTCGAAGACGAAGATGCAATCGGTCATTGCCTCGAAGATGGTTTCAAGCTCATTAGCTCGGACTTCTGCCTCGCGTTGGGATTGATGTAGCGTAGTAATATCATGCGAGATGACGATTACACCATCTATTTTGCCTCCTGCATCATGTAAAGGAGCTGCGCTCAATGAGGCAAAGCGATCCTGTCCCTCTGCATCCAGGAATTGTATCTCAACGCCAGAGACAGTCTCTCCACGCAATGCTCGTGTAACAGGAAAATTTTCAAGAGGGAGAGGCTCACCTGCTGGAGTTCGAACAGCATATGTACGTTGGGAATCTGCCAACGTGTCTTTGCTGCGCTCGGGTCCTGCATTTTCTAGACCCATCCTATTGAGCCGCACAATCCTTCCCTGAGCATCATGAATAGATACAGCGCCAGGAACCGCTTCGATGACGACCTCGAGTCGTGCCCGCTCAGTCATGAGCGAGGTTGCCAGCTCTTCCGCGTTGTGCCGTGTGTGTGCAATCTGGCTGGCAACAATACTGATCGTGCTACCAACCAGCAGAAAAAGGAGCGTTTCAACAATGCTCTTCGCACCTGAAAACGTCCATGCGAAATGAGGCGGCATGATGACAAAATTCAGCAGAACAACACCGGCAAGGGTTGCCAGCAAGCTCGGTCCTGCGCCCCAGTTCAGGGCTACCAATGCAACTGCAAGAACCCCTAAGAGGCCAGTAACTGCAAATGAAGGATAGAGTTGGACAAGTGACATTGTAATAAGGACAGCAATGATTTGGAGGAGGATGGCGACAAAGTAGCCGAGCATTGGATGGCGCAAACTTTTTGGCAGCCAGGCAGGAGTGAATGAGTTTACCTGGAGCCAATGCAATGGAGCCCAGAATTGTGCTGCTTGCTGGCGATTACGAACCTGGCGCTCACCGGTGGTGCGAGGTAATGCTGACTCAATAAACGATTCTGTGTTTTCATCAGTAGCGATGCCAGACTTGTTTTCTTGTTTCACGCTCGCGATTACCTCGACCGCAAATTTTTGCCGCTAAATGTTTACACATTTAACACGCATCAGGTTAGACAAAAGTTGCAGAGTTAGTTATGCTAGCGGGGAATTGTCATAGTGCGCCAGCAAATCAGCCGGTTCGTTATAAATGGCAATGGCTCTTGCCAGGTCGGAGTCGCTCCAGCCGCCGCAGCGGAAGGCGATTGTCTCAACGCCAACTTTCCTGGCCGCTTCAATGTCGTAAGGTGTGTCTCCAATCATCACCACCTCGTTTGGTGGATAGCCAACTCTCTTCAAAGCAACCTGCATGACGTCAGGATCGGGCTTTGAATTTTTGACATCCCTGGCTGTAGTTTTATCCTCGATGAGATCGGCCGCTCCGACAATTTGCAGTAATGGCCTCAAATCGTCTGGTTGAGCGGAGGTGGCAATAGCCAGTTTCAAACCTTGTTTGCGCATCCGATCAAGCAGCTTTTGAGCATCAGGAAAGGGCTTTACGTTTGGCAGGTACTTCTCTTTGAAGATTTCGCTGCGCCGCTTGCTGATTTGTTTTCCCTTTTCGCTATCCTTTTGCACGCCAATTGTTTCGGGCAGCACTTTGTCACCGCCCATGCCTATTAGAGGCCGCACCTTTTCATAGGGAACCGAATAACCAAATTCTTTCAGAGCGTCAACCCAGGATCTAGCTTGCGCATCGTTGCTGTCGACGAGGGTACCATCGACGTCGAAGATGACTGCGTGTATATGTGTCACTATTGTCTCCTCCAGGTTTGAGAAATGTTTGTTTCCTTCATCTCACGTTTCTGTACTTCTTTCGGCTTCATGCATAGACTTTAGGGGGTCCCTACGACCCTTCTTCTCTTTGGGCTAGCAGTAAAGAGAATCAAAAAGTAGAGCCTGGCCAGAGTGTAGCTGTTTTCTTTTAGGCAACGGAGACCTTTTGATGCTGGTGTGAGAAGCGGGCCAGCTGGAAACGTTCAAGTGGCACCGGAGGTTGGATATTGCATACCATGCTGCTGAGTATTTCTCCGAGCAAAAGACCGAACTTGAAACCGTGACCGGTGAGTCCAGTAGCGAAAACAATACGAGGGTCATGTGGGAGGCGGTCAAGGATAAAGTCTTCATCGGGCGTTACATCGTACATGCACGAATCAACCTGGACAAGGTCTGCCTGCTCAAGCGCTGGTAGCAGTTCTCTTAATCTGCTCACGACACGATTGATAACTTGTTGATCTGGTGGGAGAATATCATCAGGATCAACAGGGGGGCCAAACGTATGAGAGGCGGCCTTTAGCCAATTTGAACCATATCCTTTGACAGCGCTGCTGTGGATAGGAAAGCCATAAAGATCATCGTGCGTCATAAAAGAAGGAAAGGCATTGACGTCAAATGATGAGGCGGGCAAACCCGCAAAGTAGAGGAGATACTGGCGTGTTAAGCGCACGGGAAGGTGCAAAGAGGCCAGGAGACGGTGTACCCAGGAACCTGTTGCCAGTACGACACGGTCTGCAGCCAGTTCACTGCCTGTACTGGTAAAGATGCGCACAGGGCTCAGCTGACTATCGCTGGCAATATGCGTGACGCGACAGGACTCATATATGGCGCCACCGAGATCGATGATAAGCTCTTTGAGCGTTTGCAAGCACGTTGAAGCATGTAAAATGCCTGCTTCAGTATTAAAGGTGATGATATCGTTAGGATGTGAAGCAAATTGGGGAAAACGTTGCTTACAATGCTCTCTAGTGAGCCGCTCAGTAGGCATATCTAGTTCCCGCAAGACATGGTGACTGGGTTGGGTGAAGTTGTCGCCCTCCATGCCAAGAACAAGTAGACCTGTTTGTGTATAGAGGGTGCGCTTCGAGAGACGTTCAAGGTATTTCCAGCGCATTAAGCTCAAATTGACCATTTCGGAATAAAATAAGTCAGGCCCATACTCAAAGCGCAGTAACCGTGAAATACCGTGAGAAGAAGCTCTCTGGTGATCAACCGCCTCCTGTTCCAGTACAGTGACATGCTTTACGCCCTGGGCAAGTAGAGCATAGGCCGATGAAAGCCCAACTATACCGGCCCCCACAATAACAACTTGCTGTTGACGCACAATCATACCTACTTCCTGACTCTCTTGACTTAACACCGTTGAGTATAACAGAATGTATACTGGAAGTCAACAAAGTACATAAAATTCAACAAGGATACATACTAATGATAAAGTGCTTATTTACATTATATTTTGTAATAACACTGCAATTTCTTTGTGTAGTAAAGCGATGAGGTAAAATGTATATCGAGGTAACAAATGCGGACCAAAGGGAAAGCGTCTTGTAAATACATCGTAATCTGTAGCCTCGACATTTTGTAACGAAATATCCTACAATTTTAGAAAAGAAAATTCTCACATAGGAAGATTGAAAGCGATTGTATGCCAGAAGAAATAACCGGTGAACCTGCTCGAGCAGGTCGAAAGCTATATATTGCCCCGTCAAGCTTGCTTCGGGGTCAACCCGAACTACCATCCTCTAAGTATTACACCTTGCGTTATGTGTTGGCGGCAACATTAGCTCGGGGTGAAAGTACGGTAGCATTTCCGGCTGTGAGCGAAGATAGTGAGGCGCTTTTTCGCGCTTGCCGCGCGTTGGGGGCGCAACTTCAATGGTGCGATGAGCAGCAGCGCGCCCTAAGAGTGAATGGAGTTGGGCGACCACATAGCCAGGAGGCTGTCACGATCAATGTTGGTAATGCAGGGGCGGTATTGCGACTACTCCTTGGCCCTGGTGCGCTGCTACCCGAAGTTACGTTCATCACCGATCATGCACAATCCCTGGGTAAGCGGCCGAACCGCGAACTATTGGAGGCATTGACCTCGCTCGGCGCTGTTTGTGAAGGTACGGGACTGGATGGCTACCTACCTGTTACTATTCGAGGTGGTAAGCTGCATGGTGGACGTGTGACTATCTCAGGGGCACGCAGTTCGCAATACCTTAGTTCATTGCTCTTTCTGGCCCCGTTGATAGGTGAGCCGCTTGATATTGATGTGGTTGATAATTTGAAATCACAAGCCCTGGTGCATGTCACGCTGAATGTATTGGAGGAGGCCGGTATTGTAGTTGAAAATGTTGAAACGCTACGTCATTTTTATATCCCTGCTGGGCAAGACTATCAGCCCCGCCAGTATGTCGTTCCTGGTGACTATCCTTCTGCGGCGGCCCTCTTAGCTGCTTGTGCGGTAGCGACTGATCCTGCCAGTGAGATTTGCCTGTCTGGCTTGCGCCCCGGTGAAAGAGATGGAGATGTATTGTTAGAGGCCCTGCGTGCCATGGATGCAGATGTACGGATTGATGGCGACACCCTTAAATTACGAGGTGGGCGCAGGTTGCGTGGGATCGAGATGGACGGCGATGGGGCTATTGATTGTATACCGGTGCTGGTCGCTGCTGCGTGCTTTGCAGAGGGTGAAAGCGTTTTCTATAATATCGAGAGTTTGCACTACAAAGAATCTGATCGTATCGATGATCTATGTGCTGAGCTACGACGAGCCGGTTGCATAGTCACACCACGACAGGATGCTATTCTTGTGCGAGGGCAGCCCCAGGGAGTGGAGGGTGGAGTGGTTGTTGATGCGCACTCCGATCATCGTTTGCTCATGGCTCTGGCGATTGTTGCTTTACGCAGCCGGCATGGTTTGACACTTAGCGGTGTTGAGCACATTGCAAAAAGCTATCCTCATTTTTTTCAGGATTTACAGGAGCTGGGTGCGGAAATTTCATAGTTTACGTCTCTGGTAAAATAATTCTTAAAATGATACAATAGCGTTTGATCCGTAGAGGGAATGGTGTTATGTGTGTGGTACAACAGGGCCGTTACATTTCACAGATCTGAATGGAAAGGATAGGGCCGTGTACAGGTTCAAGGGCTTCGATAGCACCCATTGTGGAGATAATATGTCTGCCCTTGAGGCTATAGTCAACGCCTGGATGGAGTCGGAGCATCCACGTATTCGTCATGCATGTCAGAGCGTACGGGGCGAGCATATCTTGCTCAGCTTTGTCTACGAGGATACACGAGAATTGGAACAGCGGGTGTCCCTACAAACGCAGGCATCGACTGCTTTGCCACGGTTTTTTGATGATGAAATTGTTGAGGAAAACCCCACCAACCCACGTATTCCAGCAACTCCACCTCCTATGCATTAAGGATAATCATGCCAACTCCAAATCTTATTTATTGCACTCCTCAAGGGGAAATGCGCGAAGAACCGCGTTTACTGGCGCTGGCCTTTGGCAATCAACCCGTAGAAGCAGATGATCTTATTTCCCTGCCCGATGGGGTCACGCTTGCAATGATGCCTGATCGTTTAGCTGTTGGACAAAAGCGCAGCGGTGAACAGCAGGTTGTCGCAAAGTCGCGTGGTTGGGCGGCAGCGGCCTTGCTTCCCATCGGCTATACGCGCACCCTATTGCCCGCCTATGAGAAAGTACCAGGTACAGAGCCATTACCCTTCTTTGGTTACAGCGCGGTCGCAGGTATTAATGGCCGTTTATATGTAGCGGCCGTAAAGACTGACGATCCGCGTAAATGGCACCCCCGTGCTTTTAACGGGCACATATTGACTCACCTGGTGCGTGAGAAACAGGCGGCATTTCCTCGTAATCGTATTGTGGCGCAGCATGCCCACTGTGCCCTCGACTACTCTTGTCCCACGGCCAGTAATCTCTTTTTTGGCCGCTGGGAGATGGCGATCGCTGTCTCTCCGGGCTGCAATGCCCGCTGCATTGGCTGCATCTCGAAGCAAGAAGAGGAAAACCTGGTCTCACCGCAGGATCGCCTTACCTTCATTCCCACTGTTGAGGAGATTGTCGAAGTTGCAGTGCCTCACCTGGAGCACGCCGAAGAAGCCATTGTCAGCTTTGGCCAGGGATGCGAGGGTGAGCCGTTGTTGCAGTGGCGTCGCATTGAGAAGGCTATTCAGGCCATGCGTGCGCGTACTGATAAGGGCGTCATCAACATTAACACGAATGCCAGCAATCCGCGCTGGCTGCAGCGGCTCTACGATGCAGGTCTGGATACTATCCGCGCCAGTACAATTTCTGGGCATTCAGAGACCTATACCGCTTATTATCGTCCTCTTGGCTATAGTTTTGAAGATGTCAAAGAATCATTGAAGCGAGCGCATGACGCAGGCATCTATAGCTCTATCAATTTGCTCAGCTTACCAGGCATGATCGACCGTGAGCGTGAGGTAGAGGCCTTGCTTTCGTTCGTCAGGGAGACTGGCCTGCGACTGATTCAGCTTCGCAACCTCAATATTGACCCGGAGGTATTGTTGCCACGCATGCCTGCGCTGGATTCGATGGGCAGGGCCTTGGGGATGCGCACGATGATCGAGATAATTCGGCGTGAGATTCCCGAAATCGAGATTGGCAATTTTACGCGTCCTGTGAAGCGCTTCCGCTCAGAAAGCAGCAACGAGCTCTTCAAGGCTTACACTGGCGGTGCCAACTTTGCCGACGACAACGCCTGCGGCAAAGTTGGCTAGCCTGGCTGCATTTTCCATGTCCATGCCTGTTGACAGCATTAACGTGAGGACGGCCACAACGGTGTCACCGGCGCCAGTGACATCGTAAATATTGCGCGCCTGAGCAGGAATATGTGTAGGGGGAGAACCATGTTGGAAGAGGGACATACCACGTGGGCCACGGGTGATTAACAGGGCGCCCTCCCCGATCTCGCTTTGTAGGTGATCGACAACTTGTTCAAGTGTCATGTCTCCTTCATCGTTGCCTACAGCGAGATTGGCTTCCGCCGTATTGGGCGTAACGACTGTTGCTCCGCGATAACGGGAGTAGCGATGCCCCTTTGGATCAACAATGATGGGAATATGGGCCTCGTTGCAGAGAGTGATCAGCACACTCAGGAGGTCATCGGTAAGAACACCCTTCGCGTAGTCCGAAAGTACGCAGGCATGAAGGCCGTCCAATCGCTCCCGGAAGCAGGTGAGAATATTGACCTCAGCCTCAGCCGGGATGTAATGCCGCTCTTCCCGGTCTGTTCTCAGCAACTGTTGACTATGAGCAAGGATACGTGTCTTAGTGGTGGTTGGTCGATCTTGACAGGGGTATAAATGCATGGAGATACGAGGTATTTGTGAAAAGAGTTCAAAAATTTTGGCTGCCTGTGTGTCCGCTCCAACGACTCCTGCCAGCCAGACATTGCAGCCCAGGCTTGCCAGGTTGGCTGCTACATTGCCTGCACCACCCAGTGCATAGGTCTGTTGCCGTATCTCAACAATTGGTACCGGCGCTTCCGGCGAGATACCTCGCACATGTCCCCACAGGTACTCATCCAGCATGACGTCACCTACAACCATAATCTTTCGCGTTGGAATGATTTCTTTAAGCTCTTCGACACGCATAATGACCTCCTAAGCTGCTGCACTACAAATATATTACTACTATGCCTGGTTGTATCTATTTCATTTCAAGGGAGGGGTGCCACCCGATAAGCGTTCCTCGACCAGTTCGCAGATGATATGTATAACAGCGATATGTGCTTGCTGGATAAAAGCAGTATTGGTACTGGGGATGGGTAGGTGATGATCGACCATTTCTCCCAGCTGACTGGTCCCTTGACCGGTCAGGCCAACCGTTCTTATACCTAGCGCGGACGCCGTTTCCACCGCAGCCAGCACATTTTTGGAGCGCCCGCTGGTGGAGATGGCTACCAGGATATCGCCTGGCCGTCCCAGGGCCTGAACTTGGCGAGCAAAGATCTGCTCAAAGCCATAGTCGTTGCAGAGACTGGTGAGCACTGATGGGTCTACTGTCAGAGCGATGGCTGACCAGCCTGGCCGTTCCCGCCGGTAGCGTCCTACCAGTTCGGCTGCGAAGTGCTGGGCATCGGCAGCGCTACCGCCGTTCCCGCATGTCAACACCTTGCCACCATTATGTAATGTGTTGATGATGTGTTCGGCAACAGTGACGATGTCAGGGGCCAGGGAATAGGCCGTTTGACGCAGTACGTTGCTGCCTTCGATCAGGTCGGCAATGGCCCGTTGTTCTGCCGGGCTTTGATTACTTGAAGTAAGTTTCATGAATTTGTCTCGCTGAAGTTATGTATTAACAGGTGCCCTATTGTAGCATGGACTACTAGAGCTATGTCAAGGCAAGCATCTGACATCCACTCATAATTGTCTCCTACGGAGGCGAGCAAAAGGAAAGAGAAGGTTTCTGGGGACACCCCAGACCCCGTCAGGGGAGCTTCGCCCCCTGCACCCCCTCTTTCTGAGTGGATCTCAAAAGCTTGCCACAACTCATTCCGGCGCCTGGCATTTTGTGTTTTGCCCTGCTCGTGCTTTCAGCCATTGGATTCATCTGGTGGCTGGTGAATTCTTTACCTGGTGTAACAAATGCCGGGCTGCTGTTGCGACGGGATCGACGCCGAGGAGGGCCAGGCAATCGCGGGTAGCACATCCTTCGGGCATACCCAGCTCGTGGCTGCGATAGAAACAGGGCATGCAGGGCAGGTTCAGTCGAACCACTGCGGTTTGCTGCCCTGGAGTGCCGCCGGTAAATGGGCCCCAGGCCCTGGCATTGGTTAGACCGAAGATGGCGACGGTGGGGGTGCCGCCCGCAACCGCAAGATGGACGAGGGCGGAGTCGTTGCCGACAAAGAGGTCAACCTGCTCTAATATTGCCGCTGTGACCTTGATGCTGCCTCTTCCTGCCAGGCTGCGTACAGGCATTGCTGACTGCATGATGCCGGTAATTTGCTGGTGCAGCTCGGCCTCTTCGGGGCCACCTAGCAGGAGCAATTGTCCGCCAACGCCGGAATACAGGGTATCTGCCAACTGTGCGAAGCGTTCTGGTGCCCAACGGCGGGCGATACTATAGCTGCCACTGCCAGGATGCATGGCGATGATGGGGCGCTTGATGCTCTCAGGCCCTTCGTGCTCATAGAGCAATTGCCAGGCATGGAGGTGATCTTCCTCGCTTAGTGGCACCGTCAGACGTTTGTCACTGGTAGTTGCCCCAACGGCCTCAGCTACGGCGAGGTTATATTCTGCTTCGTGCATAGCGCCAAAACCGTTGTCTTTCACGCGTACATTGAGAAACCAGCCATGACCGTTGTCCAGTCCAACGCGCCATTTTGCGCCTGTGGCTCGCAGCAAAAGCTGGTGCTTTAAGCGCCCAAAGGGGAGGGTGAGGTGGTGGAGCAAGAGGACGGCATCGTAATGAGTATCCCGCAGAGCATGCCAGAGAGGTGCCAGCCGCAGCAGGTTGCGCGGGTTGGTGACTATTTGTTGCGGATAGTCAAAGAGGTATTTGTCCAGCACTACGATATGATCGAGAACCTCCCAGCCGTTGAGTATTCCCGCAGAGGCAGGTGTGACCAGCAGGTCGATACGTGCCTGAGGATAGGTTTCGCGCAGGGCCCGTAGAGCTGGTGTGGCAAGTAGTAGATCACCAATGCCTGCCATCTTGATAACCAGGATATGTGCCTTTGGTGGTAGCTTGATTGGTTGTAATTGCATAATTCTTTAGTTTCTGGTTGCTCATTAACTTATCGTGCACAATCTCAAATACCTGGGTTGGTGTAATGTTTTTCATGCACTGAGTGGTGTAAAAAGGGCAATCCGCCGGCTCTTTTGCATTGTAACATGGGCTGCACCATATACCGCTGCGTAACACCGTTGCATCAGGACTTACGGGGCCTCCGAGTAAAGGATTTGTAGGGCCATAAATGCCGATGATGGGCGTTCCACACGCTACACCCATGTGTAGCGGGCCACTATCCCCGCTGATGAGCAAGTCGGCCTTTTGTAAGAGGGCGGTAAGTTGTGTCAGGTTAGTCTTACCAGCCAGGTTAATGGCGTGTTCGCGCATCCTCTTTGTCACGGCAACAATTTGTGGTAGATCAGCTGCAGCGCCCGTCAATACTACATGCGCATCTGCCTGTCGCACCAGGCGGTCTATGAGCGTAGCCCAGTAGGGAATGGGCCAGCGCTTGGATTGTCCATTATTCGAGTTGATGTGGCAGATGATCAAAGGTTTGCCTGGCAGGGTACTTTCTACGCCTTCCTGGCGCAGCAATAGTTTCACCTCGAGGTGCGTTCGCTCATCAACATATAGGCGGGGAATGCGATCTGCCGGTGTAAGAGGTGCTCCGGCGGCCCGTGCCAGTTCCAGGCAGTAGTCAACCTCGTGTTTGTTATCAAGAGGAGCCCAGTGCCTCCAACGTCCAGGAATACCGCCAGGGACACTATCGGTCATAAAGCCGGGGAAGCCCTCTGATCCATAGCCTACGCGTCGCCTGGCTCCACTTAGAATGGTCAGCAGTGCTGCCCAAGGGGCATAGACACTGATAGCCAGATCATAATGGTGTGCTCGCAGTCGGCGTATGACTGATATCGTTTCCCGCCATTTTTCAGGCTGTAGCAATGCTTTGGGGTGACGCCAGATATTTGGGTCGTAGGGAATGATTTCGGCGAGGTTGGGATCATATTTAGCTACCCTAGCACTCGTAGGTAATGCCAGCAAGTCAATCTTAGCCTCTGGATAGGTACGTTTCAGGGCGCTTACAACTGTAAGCGAGAGTACGAGATCACCAATGAGGTCCAGACGAATGACCAGAATGCGTGTAGGGTGAAAAGTGGCAGGAGTCAAGGGTGGGTATTTTTCCCCTAATCTTCCCAGCCAGAGAAAGCCCCCGACGATGCTCATCACCCCGTAGATACCTCTAGCTATGATGCTCTTAATTGCGCCTATGGCTACCTTGCGCAATTTCCTGCGCCAACTGGGCGGCATTGGATAGCCGTAATCATCTACATTGCTTAGTTGTTTTTCTATATATGACATTTTACTACAAGGACTGTCTCTCGGAATTACTTGCTTCGGCGGCAACAGCCCACGCTGGTGTAAGGCCGAGGTAGAGTACATCAGGGTCAATATCTGCACCATTCGGCCATGTGATAGTTCCCCTCTCGACTCGCATTGAGCGGAACAATGAAGGGTCATTGCGAATCATCTCGAAGATGGGACCTTGAAGGTATGGCTCCAGATTGATTTCTCGTTGCGAGCCATCCGTAAAATGAACATCGACCATAAATCTCTCTCGTGCTTTAACGCTTTGAACTCGCACTAAACGTGGCATTTTTCTACCTCTCTACTCTAGAGGAGCAATTGGATAAAGTGCTACTTTTTGCCTTGCAAGCTCCCAATTCTCCATGAGCTCCTTTTTGCGCAATTTAGCCCATTTGCGAACTAATTTAAGTTTTGTATTAGGAAACTCTCCTCTATCAACGGTTAATGTATTGATCAGAATAATCGCTTCATACTCGCCATAGAAAGCATGGAAGTGAGGCGGCATGTGATCATTATAATACATATAGATCATGATACCATCAAAGTCGCAAATACATGGCATAGTAGGCTTCCATTCGATTTTTTATTTTCAGTGCCGCTGCCAGGACCGGGAAGTAGATTCTTTCTTTAGCATTGTTGTAATTGCTGCCTTCACCTGTTGTTCTGGTACCAGGCGTACGCATGGGTGCGCGGCCACTTCTTTCGGTCCAAAGTCGAGGCGGCCACAAGGGATGCTGGGGCAGGTTGGGCAGCGCTGTGCTGATGCAATGACGATGTGTCGCCCTGCGGCCCCCCATGGACCAAAGATGCGCGGGTCGGTCGGCCCAAAAATGTGCATGGTTGGTGTACCCTGTGCTACCGCGAGATGAAGGGGACCACTATCAACTCCAAGCACCAATTGTGCTCGCCGAAGTAATGCCGCCAGTTGACCGACGCTCGCGTCAGTCACCAGCAGAGGTTGCGCAGTCATGCCCTGGCCAATCTCTTCCAGCATTGGCCGCTCGCCCTTGCTTCCAGTAAGGATAATACGCACAGGCGTGGGAGATGAGAACAACGCCGGGAGGATGCTGGCACATGCTGACCATGCTTCTGTGCGCCATAATTTAACTGGCGCACCTGCGCCTGGATGAATTACTACGATGGGAGAATCAGGATTGATACCTTCTTTGTCCAGGCGTTCGGTGACCCATGCCTGTTCTTCTGCTGTGGGTATGAACTGAATTGGATAGCGTTCAGGCGTATATGGCTGCTCGAGTGGCGAGTAACCCAGCGTCTCCAGCGCGGCACTGACGAGGCGCAGGTTGGAAACAGGAGCCGGTTCAGGGGAATGGAATGGCAAAGCTCGGGTAAGAAATGGCCTGCCGGGTTCGATAGCGAAGCCCAGGCGGTGTGGGATACCTGCCAGGTAGAGCAATCCCGCCCCCCACCAGAAATCAGGGCGGAGGTTGATGGCGAGGTCGTACCTGTTACGACGTAGTTGTTGTGCAATACTTAGCAGTAGTATATAGGGTGCCAATGATTTTTGTGCGGCACGCTGGAAACCAGGGAACGGACAGGTTAGCAGGCAGTCGATGGCCGGATGGCGAGCTACGACTTCGCTTGACCAGGGACCAACCATCATCGTGATATGGGCGTCAGGGATATGTGTTTTGAGCGCGTCTAGTATTGGTGTTGTCAGTACCAGGTCGCCCAGGTGATCGGGACGGAGAAGTAGTATACGCCGCGGAGTTGATTCTGGTTTTTGTGCCTGTTGTGCTGCTGTATGAGCCCATGGAAGCCCAAATAGGCGTACCACGACTAAGATTAATGTTCGTAAAAACTCTTTCAACGTTTATTCTTTACTCGCTTTAAGGATGCGATAGTTCAGTGTAGCCTTCATTATAGATACTATGTGATGGGCCGTCAACTTGCCTGGTTCTTCTGTCCTTCAAGCATGATAATCATAGCGAGCAAGATGGGGGAATTGCTAGAGGCGTGATTCTTCCTGCCTCGATTGTACAGCAGGACCCAATAGGCGCTGTACGGCACTCCATACATCATCAACTGTCACCGCTTGCATGCAGGTGCAGTGAGTGCAGGTCTGCATCTTTCCCAGGAAAAAGCAGGGTTTGCCAGCTGGATGCCGCCAGATGGCTACGTGTTTAGGATCATCAGGTGGATAGGGGCCGTACTCTTGCGGGCTGGTCGGACCAAAGATGGCAATGACAGGGGTATTGACGGCCGCTGCTAAATGCATGGGACTGCTATCATTGCCGATGAAGAGGTCACATTGTTCAAGTTGTGCTGCCAGTTCCCCAATGCTGGTCTTGCCTGTGATATCGGTCACGGTACCATCAGGCGCATCCAGTTCGGCTGACAGTCGTTGGTTGAGGGCTACATCGCCTGGCCCGCCAATGAGGAGTATTTGTGCGCCTAACTTGGAGATGAGTTTTTGCGCGAGTTCCCGGAAGTGTTCCAGGGGCCAGCGTTTGGCGGTCAATTCCATGCCGGGATTGCTGCCACCACCGGTAAATAGTGCGACCCGGTAGATTTCAGCCTGGTGTTGTAGCTGCTCTGCCGAGCTAGAGACGGGTACGCGATCAGTGAGGGAGAAGCCACGTCCGAGGCTATCAGGGCCAACACGACGAGGTATACCTGCTAGCCAGGGTAGGAGTGCCAGCAGCGGCGATCGATCGAGGACGAAGGCAAGGTTAAAGTGGTGATGGCGCAAATTCCTTGCTGTCTTCATATAGTCATTCAGGTTATAACGGCCAGAAATACCAACAGTATCGCAATCGATGACGGCGTTGACAGCGGGATGGTGTTCTGGTATGACTTTTGACCATGTACCGGCTAGATATGTGATGCTGGCCCCGGGATAAGCGTGACGAATGACCTCCAGCAAGGGTGTTGTCATCAGCAGGTCGCCCAGGCAACAGGGTTTGATCACCACGATGGATTGTGGATGTTGACGAGCACGTTGGTTGAAAGGACGTTGGATAATATTGAGCAAGGCAAATGGCAAGCGTAGTAGATAGCAAAGCACGGTAATAATATGTTGACGCAGTTTACACCCCTTCGCCTTTCTCTGCTTCTCTAGATGAGGTATCAGTGGCTGGTGAGGAAGTTGTCTGTCCACCAGGGTAGATCTGTTCCAAAGTTCCTCCTCGCACTGTTGGTAAATGCGGTGAATTGATATCTTGTACCGGGGCTCCGCAGCTATGACAGAAAGCATTATTAGGGGCCAGTTCAGCGTGGCAAACGGCGCAACGTCCTGCTACCGCTGATGGTGGAGGAGCAACTCCAGCACTTATCTGTATAGTTTCAGTTGAGCTGACCGTCAGCGATTCAACTCCTGGCGGTGGGGGCGCGACAGTCCCCCCTTGAGTGCTATCAAGATAAGACTGATATTCTGGCGGTGCATAAACGTTTGGTGGAAGACCTTCACCTGTTGGAGGATAGGCAGCTTGTCCTCCTGGCAATGTCTGTGGTCCAGTAGTTTGAGGTTGAGTCGCCTGAATCTGCTTCAGTTCGTTTTGGGCCTGGTTCAACTGCTGTTGAAGGTTTGTGATTTCCTGGCATAATGGAAGAAGCTCACTTTGAGTGAGTTCCCCAGCCCTAAACAGGTCCATGGTTTTATTGACAATGTTATTACTTTGTGTGCTTATCTGGCGGGATAGTCCGTCAATGGTATAACGCAAGCGCTGCGTTTTCGCCATGCGTGCTGCTTCTTGAGATGCTTTTTCCAAACTGCGCTGAACCGAGTCCCAAAGAGGCATATGCTTCTCCTGTTTTTCGCCATAATCGCTATATATTGTTCTATCAACGTCCCCATTATACCAGAGTTGCGCCTGTGAAGTCGAGAGAGGTTTGAGGCAACTTCTACTAGAAATGCCAGGCTTTGGGAGAGATTATGGCCTCCTTAAAACTAAAAAAAACATACACTTCCTGCATTGGGGTTGATAGCCCGCGACAGATATACTTCGTATCCCTGAGCTTGCAATTGCTGCTGCACTTGAAATGCGCAGGCCAGTTCGGCAAATGGAGCAAAGAGTGTCGGCCCACTGCCCGAAAGTCGTACAAGCCGGGCTCCTGCCTTCAGCAAGTCTTCCCTGGCTGCAGCGATTTCTGGATAGCGTTCGAGGACACCGCGTTCCAGACCATTATGAAGATGGTCCACATCTGGAATTTGGCTTGCATTTAATGCAGTACTGGCCGCTCGACTATGCGTACCGTCGGTGTAATCACTTGCAGGCAGGTTACGGAAGACTGCTTTTGTGGAGACGCTGATGGCAGGTTTAAGCAAGAGCAGCCAGCGCATCGAGGACGGCCAATAGCAGGCAAGCGGGGTTACTCGCTCGCCGCGTCCCTCACAAAGTGCCAGGCCTCCTATCAGAAAGAACGGAACATCTGAACCCAGTGAGGCAGCCATGTTAAGTAAGTCCGATGGAGATAGCTGTAATTGCCACCACTGCTCAAGAGCAAGCAAGACTGCCGCGGCGTCGCTACTGCCTCCACCTAATCCAGCAGTTGTTGGGATACGCTTATACAATTCAATTCTCACCCCCTGCGTGCATGCCAGGCGTTCACGCACCAGATATGCAGCGCGTGCAGCCAGGTTTTCATCGTTGCTCAGTTCCGGCGTTGTACAGATCATATGAACGCGATTGTCGTCAGTTGCGGTCAGACAGATGGTATCGTGCAAATCAATGGTCTGCATGACCGTCGCCAGTTCGTGATAGCCATCTGTCCGTCGTCCCAACACATCGAGTGTCAGGTTGATCTTGGCGTATGCCTGGACAAAGCAAACCTTGCTAGAGATGTGTACTTGCTGTGCGTAGCTCATGCGTGCATTGTGCCTAGAAAAGGTGTATTTGTCAAGTTTACCTCCCTTTTTTGTTGCTTTCCATCTGCTGAGTAGCCCAAATTACTCCCTTTACCTCTATTGTTATGGTACCTATGGTATACTAATTATGCGCATATACCTTTTCGCTACATTTAAACATGTTTAGCTCTCCATCCTTACAGGTAGAATAGGGAAAAAGAAATATGGGAACGTCCCAGGCTTGTCCCCATATCCCTGAGAATCCTGTTGGTGCTATGTCTGGAATATTGAGTGGATATAACTGTCGCATATTTTCATCCGCTGCTTCATGCAGAAGTCGTGAAGCATGATTTTGAGCAGATTCGTGCTATGGGGGCGGGAAGTATCGTCTATGCCATCCATGAACAGGAAGCGCAGCGCTGGCCGCGTGACCTGGAACGTGGATTACGCCAGGCCCAGGACGCAGGATTGAAGGTTTACTTGAGCCTTGGACGTTATGGCAACTTATTTGCCGGCCCCCTGGTGGTACCGAGCTGGTACACCTTTCACCATCCTAAAAGCCGCGTGATGGATCGCCATGGGCGCTATCATGATATCTCCTGTTTCAATCACCAGTCTTTTCGCACCTGGTTGTTCAAAGAGATCGAGCACTACCTGCGTACCTATCCCATCAACGGTATTTTGCTCGACGAGCCGCGTGGGCCAGATATCACCTGTTTTTGCTCGGTCTGCCGCGCGCTTTGCCCTGATGTCGCTGATATTCACCGCTTCCGCCGTCGTTCAATGATTGATTTTTTAGGTGAGATATGCGCCTGTGTCAAGCGGGCAGAGGCTCATGCCAAAACGACTATTGTGCTATTGCCCCAGGATCTGGGCCAGGTTGATGAACTGGCAGCACTGCCTGACCTGGATACTATTGGAGGTCACCTTTTCTGGCAGTGGCTGCATGAAGATGTATCGGCCGTAGAGCAATGGGGGCGCACTATTGTTGAGGTGACGCGACAGCACGATAAACGTAGCCAGCTGTGGTTACAGAACTTTAACCTGGATGAAGCCGGCGAGCAGGAGCTGGAAGTGGCCTTTGATCATATATTGAAAGCGGAGCCAGATGAAGTGGCAAGTTATTACTACTGGCGCAACAATGAAGACCCTGCTCGCGTCTGGCAGACAACCCGTAGGCTATTGCGGCGCATACCGCGCCGGCAGTTACATTGGCAATTTCCTTTAGCTAGCCATTAGGCTTTAATGACGGGTGGAGTCTTATCTTTATCTTCGTGGTGAACCTTCTCCAGGAGTTCGCGCATGGCCTGGACCTGTTTTTTCGTCTTATCGTCGGAGTCGCTGGCTGGCAATACCACGGCCTGTACGCCTAATGTAGTCAGTGTGTAGGCGTCAGCTTCGCTCATGTTGCTCCGTACGTTGATGAGCGCGGGGAAGCGCACGGCTTCACGCACGGCACGGTACTGTAAAAGATCCTCAATAGTCAATTTGCCTATGTCATTGCCCAGGCCAAAATCTAATTGTACCGCTGCAATGGCGTCGAAGGCTGTCAGGTTACGAACGAAAATCGGGTATAAATCTCCTTCACGCATGGGGACGGTGACGACGAGATCAAGATCTTTTATATCCACTGCCAGTAAACGGGCTGGTGCTTGCATTGGAAGGACGACGTAGTTTACGCCCTGATCTTTGAGTTGTTGAAGGCTTTCTCGCTCCAGTTTATCCCAGCCGCCTGTGACATGCAGTCCAGAGACTACTTTATCATTACCGGCCTTTGCAGACTCGACTGTGCTTTTGAACGTTTCAAGCCAGTTAGTATCCTGGCCATCCCAGGCGAAGAGCAGCCCATCTGCCCCTGCTTTGACAGCGGCTTCTGCGCTTCCCGTATTATTGGTGGCAAGTTCGACGACGATGGCAGCGGCTCGTGGCTTCACCTCGGGCCTGTTTTTACCTAAAAAGCCCATACCACTATTGCTCTGTGCTCGTCTTGCCTGTGTAAACATATCTAGCAGCTTACTCATATTCTTTGGTTTTCTCCTTATCGTTTCACGGGTCATCAGGCTGACAAACCGTGATTACCATAT
>WNGP01000591.1_pt1 | contig 30062 bp, 30 predicted proteins | sample 5407671 | NCBI WGS metagenome assembly WNGP01 (sample SAMN13153381, study PRJNA577476) | soil metagenome | isolation source: 40 cm soil or saprolite under Garry oak tree replicate 2 | place: USA:California | collected 2016-06-15 | reverse complement strand
TCAACGAGGCGTTCGCGGCGCAGGTGATTCCCGCCTACCGCGAGCTCGGCATCGACATCGACCGGCTCAACGTGCACGGCGGCGCCATCGCGCTGGGCCACCCGTTCGGCATGACCGGCGCCCGGATCACCGCCACCCTTCTCAACGGCCTGGTCACCAGGGACGAGACCGTCGGCCTGGAAACCATGTGCATTGGCGGCGGCCAGGGCATGGCGATGATCGTCGAGCGGCTCAACTAGTCAGGCGCACAGGGACTCGATGCTCGTTAGGCGCTCATCCAGACCGATGCCGCCTCAGCCTGGCCGCACGGTTCTGTGCTCAGTGTCGCCTTCTGGCTCGGCTCGGCGAGCCAGGCGAGCCATCCGGTCGTCGCTCGGGCATTGTGGCAGGCTCGGACTTCTGGGACGGCGTAGGCCCGCCGAGCGCCGCGTCCGCGCCGAGCGGTCAGGTCCGGGAAACAGGCGAAGTACCGTCGCCAATCACGAACTCGGCACTTCATCCCCCGATCGCTTCACCAGCACGATCCGGGCGCCAGGTGATCACCCGCTGCCCGGTTTGATGTCCGGTGCCGAAGGCGCCGTCGATCACACCGGAGAAGCCGCTCGTCAGTTACTTGTCACTTCCTGGCAGAAACCGCGCCATCGGCGAATCGTCTCTGTTTTCGATGGCTCCGCGCGACGGCGATGCAAGAGATTTCGGGGAGCCTAACGGGGTTAGATCTTCGTAATCGAAACTATCATCGTTCTAGTGACGTACTGCTCGCAGGCAATTGGTGTACCGCCTTGCGGATGCGCAGGCGGGTACGCGTTCACCAGGCGGAATTTGTGGTCCCGGATATGTGCCGCAGAGGTGGTCGGCCACCGGGGGAGCCAAACGGGGAGCCAACGTCGCTTATCCGGCCAGCCGGTTGCCGCTTGTCAAGTGATGCGCAGTGCAAACTGCAGTGCGTGACGGGAGAACGTCGGTTCCCCTGCGCCGCATCGCCGAACGTCTGCCTGCGTCGGCTCCATCGCTGGTTCGGTTACCTAGGGCCAATCGCCCCGGGGTAATCCCTAATCAGCCCGAGACCATCTGTTCGCCGGAGCCTGATTGGTGGGGATCTGGCAGGCGCATCATGCGGAACGAGATGATCAGCCCGGCGAAGCCGGCAAGTATGGGAACCAGAAGCGCCACCTGAAGGGCGATGTGCCGTGCCTGGGTGTTAATCCTGATAATCTCGTCCTGCGTCTTCGGCGGCTGCCCGGCGAGCTGCTTTTCGAGCTGGGTGTTGCTCACCACTTCGGCGTCGTGCTCCAAGGTCTGGGCGACCTGCTGCTGCTCGGCCGGGGACAGCACGGTACTGGACTGGGCCATGCTGGTGAAGCCGATAGACAGCGCCGCCAGCAAGATGGCGCCGGCGAAGGCCAGCCCGAACGACAGGCCGAACGACCCTCCCGCCGAGTTCACCCCGGCAGCCTCGCTGACGCGTTCCTCGGAGATCGGGGCCAGCGTGTAGTTGTTGAGCTGAGAAACCAGCAGGCCCAGCCCCGATCCGGCGATCAGCAACGGCACCACCAGATACCAGCCTGAGGTCGCCCGGGGCACGATCGGCTCCACGACGACTATCCCTATCGTGAACAGCGCGAACCCCGCCCGCATCGCGCTGTACTCGAGCACGATCTGCAGGTAGATCGGCAGCGCGATCATCGTGCCGCCCAGCGCGATCTGCTGCAGCGTCTGCCCGGAGACCCCGAACCTGAACAGCTTGGCCTTGAACAGGTCCGGGTCCAGCAGCATCGCCTTACCCGCACGCTTGCGCCGCACCAGCCACCACGCCAGCGTCCCGAGCGAGACCGCGCCGAGCGCCAGCAGCAGGCCGACCGCCTCGCCGCCTTCTTGCCAGACCAGGATGCCCAGCACGATGCCGCCCATGCCCAGCACGGACAGGACCGCACCCACCACGTCCACCCGCCGGGATCCGGTGTATTCCACGTCGCGGATGAGCCTGATGCCCGACAGCACGACCGCGATGATGACGTCCTCCAGCAGGAACGCGATCCGCCACGACAGGTAGGTGGTGATGAACCCCCCGATCAGCGGACCGACGGCGGCAGCGACCGCGGCGGCGGCCCCGACCAGTGCGTAAGCCTGCCGCTGGGCCGCGCCCTGGAAGTTGCCGTGGATCAGGGACTGCATCGCCGGCAGCAGCAGCGACGCGCCGATCCCGCCCACGATCGCCCAGAAGATGATGATCGTGGTCAGGCCCTGCGCCACAGCCATGGCAAAGGCGCCGATCCCGTAGCCGAGCAGACCCAGCACGTACGCGCGCTTGCGCCCGATCAGATCACCCACCTTGCTGCCGATCAGGATGAACGCCGCCGACACCAGCGCCTCGAGCGCGATCGCGGACTGGACCCCGCTGACGGTCGTGTGCAGGTCATGAACGACCGCTGCGATGGAGACGTTCATCACCGAGGTGTCCACAACCAGGACGAACATCGCCATCGCCAGCAGGACGGCCAGCCTGCGGCCTTCCTTGGCCAGCCCGGGAGCGCTGGTGCCAGACTCGGCAGTCATTCCAGGTTCACCACCCCGGCAGTCTTGCGCTTTCGGCGTGCCCTTCGCGCCGTCGCGCCCCCGGACGCAGCCTTCTGACCCTCACCGGCCCTCACCCACATCCGCCAGGACTCGTGAATCGGGAACCCGCTTACGGTTCAACTTCAGGTGCTTCACGTCTGCTGTTACACCCGCCGCGACGAGCAGGGGCCCACAAAACCGCCGAGGCCTGAGCAAGACGCCGCAGTAGTCCAGCCCCGCACGATCAGCGCGATCGCATCCGGCCGGATGACCTGGTCCCGGCCCAGCCACCGCACCTTCTCGGCGGCCGTCGCGGTCGTCTCAACCTGGCAACCGATAGCGGTCAGATCAGCTATGGCCGTTACCTTCCGTGGCATCGTGGTGCCTTCCTTGTCGTGGCGCGGCATCCGGAGCGTGCCTGGATTACCCAGGTACCGTTGACAGCGCGCACCACGTGTCAATCCTGGTGCAGATCCACCACCGATCCCTCACCCTCTCCGGGTGAGTGCAGCTGGTTTCGGGGGCCAAACTCCCCCGGCGCTCCAGGCCCGGCTACTGCCCGCGATAAGCGCGCTGCAGGAGATCATGCGCCACAAGCGGGCATTCTGCACGAGGTACACCATTCATCATGGGCAGCCGCGGCTAAGGACAGCCAGCGGAGCATGGCGACGGGCACATCAGCACGTCCAGATGCAACGTCTCGCAATTGACAGGACCTGGCGCCCGAAGCGCGCCAGAGTGCCAGATCTGCGCGGCTCAACTGGCCGTCATCAGCGGGGCAGTGACCGTCCAGATCGGCGGCAGTGTGCGCGGGCATACGGGACTCAGATTGCTACCCACGGAACGCCTCAGCTACCAGGCACTGGCACAGAACAGGATCGCGGGGTAGGCCGCCAAGAATGCCCACACGAATATGTTCAACCCCATGATGTAGGCATTAACGACGTGGAAGGCCGCACCGCCGGCGATAAATATCAGAACGATCGGCACCGGTGCGGCGAGGACCGCGGGGAAGACGCATTCCCATGTAATCACTAGCCTGGCTAGAATAGTCGCGAGCTGCCGGTGGTCCTGCAGCAGCGCAGACAAACCTGCGTGCCCGTAGATTCTGGTCTGGAAGATGCCAACTAGATAGCTTCCGGCGCGCCACCCCTGCGCGGATGCCTTAGCGACGCCGGCGACGAAGTAGGACAGGCAGCATTGCAGCGCCACGAACCACAGGTAGGCGGTACGGACCGCAGGTGTATCGGCGAGGCTGACCAGAGCCAGGCCCGCGAAGATGAGCCACAGCATCTGGTCCGATCCGTCGAGGCCGTAGTGGCTGCGGAGCAGAAAAACCAGGGTGACGACGGCTAGGGGGATGACCAGGGCTGGAGCCGTGGATACCTGAGGCGGTGCCAGCAGTACCGCTGCCGCCATTACGGCCCGCGCGGCCAGGAGCCCGAGCACGTTCGGGTACCTCAGGACGACGTGGAGGCTGCGTCCGATCACCCCTCCCGCCAGCCAGCGGTTACGCAGGCTCCCCACGCTCCACGACATGAGGCCGCCGTTGCCTAGTTCCCGCTGGCGGGCAAGGTATTCCAAGCTGGAGACGAGAACACCAAGCGCGGCGATCTTGGCCACGAGGACTACGGCGAACTCGTCGCCGACGTTCAGCGTCATAGCTGGTGGAACCGCGACACGTAGACGACCTCTGGCTCGTCGCCGCGGACATTCCCGCGGGAGCACATGAGCAGGAACTTGGTGAAGGCGGGTGACGTGGATCTCGGTATCGACGAGATGTGGTTGAGCAGGCTGAGGTACGGCATCGACAGTTCGAGGACTGGATCGCCCGCCGTCACATGGAGCCCTAGCTCCTGAATTACGTCGAAGAGCGCCTTATTCGTCCGCTTCGCGGGATTCCACACGAAGCCCCACCATGGTCGCCTGACCGCGGGACCGATTTCGGTCCACAGGGTTACGGTGCCGTCCTGGTACCTGTCCTGGTAAAGCACATGCATGTCACGCTCCCCTGGTGTCGGAGCGAAGAACTTCCAGGTCGGAATCAGCATGAGGTGATCCCGACGCCGGATCGCAGTGGTCACCTCCGGGATATAGACGATGATCGAAAGGGTCAGCCACAGCGCGAACAGGCCGACGATGAATGCCTGCATAAGTGTCACCACCCCGGTCTCGCGCCGGTCGCAATGCTGGGATACGACGGAAGGCAGGGAGGCGGCTAGGTCGTGCGGGCGAATCGCTCTCTCAGCACCCGGCGTCGAATCTCAAGCAGCTTTTGCGCCGACGCCGATGGATCGAGATCTGCGATGTCTTTATCTGAGAGGTGCTCGCTCGCATCCTCTGCCATGGCCGCGGCGGCGATCAAGAGCACCGCCACCGTAGCTGCCGTTCCGGCTGCGAAGCCGATGGCAACTGCGGCCGCGACCACCCAGTAAGTCGTGCTCACGCAGTCAAAGCCCGCGTCGACAGTGACCTCGCGGGTATCGGCCGGCAGCTTCATCAGCGCGGCTCGCTCCGCGGCCGTCAATGGCGGGGCCAATTGCACGACGACGCCATCGAGCTCGATGTCGCTGCCCTCGCGGTAGTGCTCGACAATCAAGCACCCGTTGCTCGCGAGCCGGCCTCCGTTGTACGCGAACATTGCCGCCACCATGTCCACGCCCGGGGGCAGGAAGATGCCGCGGTTGAGGACGTCGCCCCCGTAACTGAAGTCCGCGAAGACATCGGCGCTTGCCATGGCGGCAGCGAGAGCCTCATCCGGTATCGGCGGTGGATTCAGGGGGCCGCCGGCCGTGTAGCGCTCCACGAGACGCTCTGCAGCGTAGGTGTCTCCGGCGGCGGCGGCACGCACCTCATCCAGGACACCTGAACCCTTCCTCGCGATGAACACCGATAGTGATCCAGGTGAACCGATCTTGGCTGCCGATCCGTCGATAACCTCGAGCTGCGTGTGCCGCACAGGCCGGACTTCGGCCTCCGCCTCGACAACCGAGAACGGGCCGATGACGTCTGCCTCGGACATGCCTCTACTCCCCCCTGCGACCGGCAGGGCCTACGGCCGCCGGATTACATATACCTATCGCCGGTACATGGCATCCATCGTCCTCAGGCATCCGATCTTGTCAAGGGATCGACGCCGCCATCCGCCCGCCGGTGCTGCACTCCGGTTCGTCAGGCCAGCGCCTGGCGTTCGGGCGGGTGCCGGTCAGGAAGCTCCTCATCTCGCGCACGTCAGCGTCGCTCAGATCGGGCCACGCTCAATGATCGATGATCCGGCAGTGTCAGCGGATGTCGTCCGGATTAGTACCGGCCGCCTCCCGCGATCAAGTCGACACCGGAGGCGGCCGGCATGATGTCCGCTGGCGGCAGGCGGACAGCATTTCGGCATCGCGTCCGCGCAGCTGGCACAGGAGCGCCCCATGACAGGAGCACCCATTGCGGGCAGTCCCGATCCGGAGACCATGCGGCGCATTGCTCGACCGGGCCTGCCTGAGCATCAGGTGGCGTCATGGCCGGGCACCGGCTGACCCGCGGAGCGGACCTTCGGAGTGGCAGGGCGGCTGCTGGTTGCCGGTCGAGCCGCGGTAGGTACGAGCGAACACGCCGCCCGTGGATGAAACGGTCAGAATCGAGTAGGCGCCTCGTACATACTCAATGGACGTGAACGTCAACGGTGACGGTCATCGATCGCGGGGGAGAGGCTAGAACGCAGCCGTGATGGGAGCCGCCAGGGATACCAGGCTGATCGTCGCCGGTAAGACGGTCGCCGGGGTTCTGGCAGTTCTCATGTTCGTCTGTGCGTGTGCGGGCCCCCCGCGTCAACATGCGGCGACACCCGTGAAACGGGCAGTCACTGGCCAGCCTGTGGCCAGTTCCCCCGGCAGGACGGCTGTCATTGGTTCCCCCGGCGGTTACAGAGTTGGTCAGCGGCAGGTGACCTTCGTCGAGCCAGGGCACCTTGGCCCGGCGGATCAGTATCTTGGCTCGCGCATGCTGGTGACCGGGATCTGGTATCCGCTAACTCAGCGGTCAGCCGGATCACCACCAGCGGCCACGGGCCCATTCCCGCTGATTATGTTTGCTCCTGGGTTCATGCAGTGCGGCAGCCCGTATTCGGGCTTGCTCCGGGCTTGGGCCAGTGCCGGCTACGTCGTCGCGGTCGTGGATTTCCCTCGTACAGATTGTCGTGTCGGTGCCGCTGCATATGAGCCAGACCTGGTGAACCAGCCAGCGGATATGTCCTATGTGCTCAGCAGGCTCCTTGCGCTAAGCGCACAACCCCATAATGTGTTCTCTGGCCTGCTGAATCGCTATCAGATCGGCGCAGCCGGCCAATCTGACGGCGGCGACACGGTCGCCGCCCTGGCAGCCAACAGCTGCTGCACGGATCACCGGCTGAAAGGCGTGGCCGTGCTGTCGGGAGCGGAGTGGCCCCCGATGCCCGGGCAGTACTTCCCGCACGGGGCACCGCCGATGATGTTCGTGCAGGGCACCGCGGATACGATCAATCCGCCGTGGACCAGCTTGCAGTTGTATCGCGCGGACAGGGCTGCCGCCAGGTACTACCTGGACCTGTTCGGGGCGGACCACATGATCCCTTACATAGGAACCAGCCCGGTGGAACAGCTTGTGGCCCGGGTAACCCTGGGTTTTTTCGACCGGTACGTGCTCGGCCAGGCCCGCGCGCTGGGGGCGATGACGCGGGACGGCAACGTCAGCGGGACCGCCGCCCTGGTGAGCGGCGGGCGGCTGCCGCCCAGATAGCTGCGCGCCCTCTGATCGCGGTAGTCGTTCAGCCCACCTTCCACAAGTAGGTGGTGCCATTGGTATCACCAGTGGCCAGCATCTGGCCGTCCGGGCTGAACGCCACCGCACCGACGCCCTGGGCCCCGCTTGCCGGATCGGTCAAGGTAGCGCTCCTGCTCCCGGTAGCGACATCCCACAGATAGGTGCTGCCGTCGTTGTCGCCAACGGCCAGGATGCCGCCCTTGCTGAATGCCACCCCCCAGACGGGGCCCGGTTCGGAGATGACAGTGTGGGCTCCGCTGGAAAGGTTCCACAGATATGCGGTGCCGTTGGAATTTCCGGTCGCAAGGGTCTTGCCGTCAGAGCTGAAGGCGACTGCCGTGACGTTATTTCCTCCCGCGACGGTGAAGGTAGCGGCGGGGCCTCGCGCCGAGCCTGCGATGTTCCACAAGTATGTGCTGCCGTCGTAATCGCCCGTGGCCAGCGTCCTGCCGTCGGGGCTGAATGACAGCGCCCAGATTCCCGCGCCTGCAGGGTCGGCCAGCGTGCGGCCCAACGTGATCGAGTGACCGCTGCCGGTGATATCCCAGAAAAAGGTGCTGCCGTTCGCGTCGCCGGTGGCCAGCGTCTTGCCGTCCGGGCTGAAAGCTACCGAATTGACGGCCTTGCCCCCTGGATCGGGAACGGTACCGGCCAGTTGCCCGGTGGCGGCCTTCCATACGCTAGTGCGGCCGTTTCCGTACCCGGTCGCCACCATCGTGCCGTCGGGACTGAACGCCACCGCGAAGACCTTCGCACCGCCGCCGCCGCGAAGCACCGCGAGTTGCCGTCCGGTGCCGGCATCCCACAGATAGGCATTGCCATTCGTATCACCGGCGGCCAGCGTCCGGCCATCAGAGCTGATGGCCACTGAATTGACGTGCTTGATGCCAGCGCCCGGCTCAGAGAGGGTACGCACGATCGCGGGGACAGTCGCGGCGCCGGGATGTGCAGGACTGCCCGCGCCTGGACTGTAAGAACCGCTGGATCTTGGCCTTTCAGATCGACCTGTCGCCGGGCTAGACGGACGGGCCGTCGCCCCGAGGCCTGAGGTACGGCTGGAGCCGTGGTCGTTGGCACTCGCGAAGGCGAATGCGGCCATGACACCTCCCGCGGTCACGATGGCGACCGCCCCGAGGGCAAGCAGGCCAGAACGGCGGCGTTCCCGCCCGCCCGCCGGCTGCACCGGGCTAGCCGCGCCTCCGTCGTATTGACCGGGGCTGGCGGACGGAGCCGCCCCGGGGGGCGTGCCTGCTTGCCCGGCTGCAGGATCCGGCGCGCCTGCAGTTACCTGCTGCAGCATGGCATCGGCAGTGGGGCCGAAAAGTCGCTTATCCGGATCACCGGTCCGCGCCACCTCCGTCGGCGGGTGATCGAGTCCCTGGCGGCTGTCGTGACCACCGTCGTATTGCTGGAGCCCGAAGACCGCACGCAGCGCATCAGCGAACTCCCCGCAACTGGCATAACGGTCACCTGGAGCCTTCGCCAGGGCGCGCAGCAGGACCTCATCCACGGCCGGCGGAAGGCCGGGGCGCTTTGAGGTCAGCGGTGGCGGGGGCGCTGATAGCTGCGCGAACAGCACAGCCATGCCCTTGTCCCGGGGGAATGGCGGCTCGCCGGAGAGCAATTCGAACGCCGCGCAGGCCAGCGCGTACTCGTCCGTGCGACCGTCGACTTGCCCGCCTTGGATCTGCTCGGGCGCGCAGTAATCCAGCGTCCCCAGGAAGTGACCGGTTTCCGTCAGGTGAGCGGATGACAGCGCACCTTTGGTCAGCCCGAAATCGGACAGGTAAACATGATCGGGCCGACCGGGCCGCGAGTCCAGAAGCATGTTGGCCGGCTTAACATCGCGGTGCACCAGTCCGGCGGCGTGCGCGGCGTCCAGGGCTGAGGCGACCGCGGAGACGATCGCGGCCGCGCGCACACCGGGCAGCGGGCCCATCCGGCGCACGAGCGTTCCGACGTCGCCGCCAGGCACATATCGCATGGCAATGAATAGCGTTCCATCCGCCTCGCCGGCTTCGAACACCGGGATGATGTGCGGATCATCCACGGCCGCTGCAGACCGGGACTCACGAATGAAACGTTGCCGGAATGCCTCATCGGCAGCCAGCGTCGGCGACAGGATCTTAAGCGCTACCTGCCGCTGAAGCCGTTCATCCTGGGCCCGGAAGACAACTGCCATCCCTCCCTGGCCGATCTGCTCCTCCAGGCGGTAGCCGGCGATTTGCGAACCGACAGAGAAACCGGCAAAAACACCAGCTCCGGGAATCTCACCACCCATCAGGCCTCCAGGACCCGAAAGCCCTCCCCTCCCACCTGCCGACATCGGGCACGACGGGCGCGGCAAGTCCGGCCCGGCCTGCCGCCTCATGGGCGCCTCTTGGCATGTCCGCGCCTGCGCTGCCCTGATCAAGCCGGGCGGCAAACGGCGGTGTCCGGCCCATGAAGGTAACCGCCAGGCCTCCCGGCGGTCGACCGTTGCCGATCGCCGTATGACCAGTCAGGGCAAAGTCACCGAGATCCCCGGCAAGCGGGATGAATGAATATGGATAAGCAACGCCTGTCACAGACCACCCCCCTTGGCAGCCATCCCACCCCAGCTCAGCACCACGCACAGGCATCATGGTTGCTGACCAACTCCCCAAAGCTAGCACGGAGGGCAGCAATCGCGGACGAAGCCGACCATGTTCATCAGATCGCACACGGATGTGAAGCACAAGTGGCTATAATTCAAGGTGACAAAGGACCGATTAAGAGCAGGAGTTGAAGATCTGCTACCGCCTCGGCGGAGACCTCAGGTGAGCGCATTGAGCCTCTGGATCATGGCGGACCCGGCTCGCTCCTGAAGGACCGCTCATGCCCGCACTGCAAGAGAGCGCGGCTCGGCTCCTCAGCCTGCGCCAATTCCTATCAGCCGATGGAGAATTCCGCAGCGTGCCCTAGTGCGAACGCCGGTCGCAATGACGACGGGGAAGGTGAGCAGGTCAAATTCGCTCACCTGGCAGCAGTCGCGCAGTTCCCAGACCGGACCATCCAGGTGGTCGGACCACGGGCCGCCGAGTTTGGTCCCGTGCCCAGCAAGCATGCCGCATACCTCGTCGACCCGCTTGAAGTCGCTGTCGCTGAGGCTGTCCAGCCAGTCACGGACCTCCGGTTCGAGCTCGAAGTCGTACAGCCGCCGCGTCGGGATCGTCGAGTCCGATAAGTCGGGCGATGCCCGACAGCGTCGTCCGGTATCGTTCGTCGTCGGCGATGTAATCAGCCAGGCGACGCAGGGTGAGTTCAGGCGAAAGCAGCTCACGGCGGTAATCGAACAGTGTCGCGACGGCGTCGAACACGCGATACTCCCGACCGGGATCGGTGCCGGTGATTCCGCGGCCGGCGCCGTAGCCGCAGACCAGCAGGTTGAGTTCGTCCGGCCCGCTTTCCGGGCCCGCGGTCTGGCACAGTGGTTGTCTTGGCGCTGTGTGGCTACGCCTCAATTCGGCGTGCTCGGTGTCAGCCGGCGGTTGCTTAGTGCCTTATCGAGGTCCGACTTGCTCGGCGGCGGCGGCGCGGTCTGCACCGCCATGGCCACCAGGTCTGTATAGGAATCCTGGCGCAGCCGCTTCAGCATGGCTTGTGCCGAGTTCTTTAGGGTACCGGTCAGGCCGGCCAGCGAGAGTCCGCCGGCCGCCAAGATCCCGGACAAAGTCTTCTCCCAAGCGGTGCCGCTGCCGATGCCGAGCAGCACGAGGAGGGTGACCAGGAAGCCAAGGCCGATGATTGTTGTCACCAGTTGGGGCCAGAAGAGCCTGACTGCCTGGCTGAATGTCCGGTAGCTTGATATGAGGCCACCCGGTTCGATCAGGGTCGTGGGATCCTGGCCGAGCACGATCAGCTCGTACCAGCGCCGGATCTGGTGGTACAGCGCGTCATTGGCCACTTGACCGTCGCCTCGCCAGGTTTGCTGGTCGGCAAGATATCTCCAGATCTCGATGGACCCGGTGATGGCTGGCGCGGTGTACTCGGTCATGTATGCCCCGAGCCGGCCGACCAGCCGGGAAAGCTCATTGCAGCGTTCCTGGCCGAGCAGGAAGTCCCAGCCTTGCGAGCCGGCGACATGATCAGGGTCGAGCGCCCAGTAGGTCTCGGCCAGTCCTCGCCCCAGCTGGTATCCGCATGCCTGCGTCTCGGAAGTGGCGCTGAGCCGGTCCTGAATGTGAGCGTCAAACCTCCACAACAGCTCGGCCAGATCCTCCCACGGTTGGTTGGCGGCATCTATGACGACCTGCAGGCTCCCCCTGATGAGATCGACGCGGGCCTGTGCGGCGTTAGCGTCACCGCCGTTTACGCCCTGCAGGGCGCCGATGGCGCCTTGCAGGGCGCCAAGCCCCCGATGTTCGCCCTCGGCGGCCACCTGCTCGCGGTCTACCTGGGCGGCCGCCGCGCCCAAGTCTGCCTCGGCCGCCAAGACCACCTCAGGTGGCTGCCCGGCCACCCCCGCGACGCAGTTCTCGGCAGTCACCAGGGCCTGCTGGGCGGCGGCCACGGCTTGGTCGCAGGCCGCCACGACTTGTTGTTGCGGGTTGACGGCTGTCTGTAGCGTCTGGAGTGCCTGTTCCGGAGTGGGGGGTTCGGGCTCGCCGGGATAGGACCGGCCGGCCGCGGCCATCCGGAGCTGATCGAGCGCCCGCTGCAGGGCCGTACTCGCCTTCGGCGCGCGGACGGGATCCAGAAGCTTCGCCTTATCGTCGATGGCCGCGGCAAAACTGGTGCCGTCGCCGTCGGCGTCCACGTGGCGGTCTGCAGCCAGCTGGGCGACCACCTTCTGCGCCTCAATCCGAAGCTCGGTTGTGGTGCGTTCGATGCGCAGCGGGAACGCGTGATAATCGTGATCGGGCATGCTGGTCCAGACCCCCAGTTGGCCGCCGGGCCTGTTCCGGCCGCGCACTTCGGCGAGGAACCAGCCAAGACGAAGGGCGCTCAGCACTTCTTTGGCATCATCCGGTGCGGTCACAATGTCCTCCTGCGGCGTTTGGCGACAGGTGGATTCAAGCACCGCGTCATATCGAAGGCGGCTATGAGCGCGGTCGCACCAGAGGGTCTGAACCGCCCAGCAGTGTCAGACTGCCAGGTTAGTTCTGGCCAACGACTTCTGCCAGGTAACGTGATGTAACTGGTCAGGTGCTGGGATCGGCTGAGTGGGATCAGGCGGCGAGGGGTATCCAGGGCCGGTTTTCCGGCGGCCGCATCCTCCCTGCTAGCCCCGCACAAAACGGCAGCCAGGCCGGCAGGACGGCTATGCGGCCGTTCGTCTCCCGGTGGCGGTAGCTTGGGCGGCATGGGAGCTGAGGAGCATCTGGCGGCGCGGGGAGAACCTGGTGATCCGGCGGCGCTGACCGGCCGGCTGTTCCGTGACATGACCGGCGCGCTTGAACTGCTCACCGTATATCTGGGCGAGCGGCTGGGCCTGTACCGACTACGCGAGGGTCCCGGGAACCGGGCGAGACGTATCAGCCGGCCCGGGCCACCCTCAGGGCTGCCTGATTGTGACGGGCCTGGCCGGACGCCGGGTCCTGCGCTTGGTGGCTGCGGCCCATCAGCGGCGAGGAGATCATGAAATCTGCGGTCGCCCGGCTAGGTCCGGACTGCGCCTGGCCAGATGTCAGGCCGGCCGGGGTGGACTAGGGTGTCGTGTCGCATGCCAGGCTGGCGCTGCCGCACCTGTCGTCGCTGCAACGCGCGGAATCGGCGCCGCGGACGGTTGGCGTATATTCAGTCGGCGCTGCGGCGGTGAGCGCCTAGGCTGCTGGGGTGGGTACGGCACAGTCGCGGCAGCCGGAACTGGCCGACGTCGCGCGCCTCGCGCGGCGGCTTGTGTACCGGGCGGTGGATGCCGCACGGACCGAGGACAAGCCGCTGCGGCGGTTGCTGCTTGACCACCTCGGTGCTGATGCGGATGGCCTTCCGGCTGTATCCGGGTCGTGGCCATCGTATGAGCATGTGAACCTGCAGGCCGGGCTGGACGCATGGCTGGCCGAGCCGGGGCGCCGATTCGAGCTGTTGGGGATTGCGGGCGCCATGCGGGGCATGGACTACGGGATCGGCTGGCTGATCGCTGACCCTGGAGGTCACGGGCTCGGTTCGGGCGGCGTGACGACGACCGCCCTGCCTGCAGGACCCGGCGGTGTGACGCGCAGCTGTGTGCAGCATGGCCTCTACCTTGCCGACGACAACGGTGCCCGGCTCGCGCTCCTGGTGCACGCGCGTGAGCATGGCCCGTTTTCCGAGGTGATCCTCGATGTCGCCGGACCGGATGCCGACCGCATCACGAGCACGTTGGAGGAGGTCCGGCGGCTGGTCAGCGAGCGGAGCGTATTCCGCGGCCAAGTGATCGCCTTCGGCGCCGAGATGTTCGGCTTCGGCCACCAAGTGCCGGTGACGTTCCTTAACCGGCCTGCCGTCGGCCGTTCTGATGTGATCCTGCCGGAAGGCGTGCTTGACGCCATCGAACGGCAGGTGCTCGGCGTCGCCACCTATGCCGAGCGGCTGCGGGCGAGCGGCCAGCACCTCAAGCGTGGAGTGCTGCTGCACGGCGCGCCGGGGACAGGGAAGACGCACACCGTGCGCTATCTGCTGGGTCAGATGGACGGCGTGACGGCTGTCGTTCTTTCCGGCGGCGCGCTAGGCCGGATCAGGGAGGCCTGTTCGGTTGCGCGGGCGTTGCAGCCGTCCGTTGTCGTGGTCGAGGACGTGGACCTCATCGGCGAGGAGCGGATGCCGCGGATGGGGCCGGTCATCGGGCACCATCCGCTGCTGTTCCAGTTGCTGAGCGAGATGGACGGGCTGGACTCCGACATCGACGTGACGTTCCTGCTCACGACGAACCGGCCCGAGATCCTTGAGCCCGCGCTCGCCGCCCGGCCGGGCCGGGTCGATCTGGCGGCGGAACTCCCGCTACCCGACGCCTACGCGCGCCGTCGGCTCGTCCGGCTCTACCAGGGCGACGTGGTTCTCGACCTGGCCGAGCCCGAACAGGTGATCGAGCGCACCGAGGGAGTCACGGCCTCGTTCTTGAAGGAGCTCATCCGCAAAGCGGCGCTGCTCGCGTGTGAGGACGGCACCGGCAGCGCGGCCGCAGCCGACGGCCAGGCCGCCACGGAGACTGGTCAGGCCGCGCCCATCCGGGTCACGGATGATCATATGACGGCCGCCCTCGACCAGTTGCTCGACACCAAGAACCAGCTCACCAGGGTGCTGCTGGGCGGCGCTCAGCCCGGTGATGCCCTGCTAGGTGAAGCCCTGCACGGTGAGGCCCTGCACGGTGAAGCGCCGCGGCCGGGACCGCCGCGTCCGGCCCGGCCGCCCCGCCCAGCCGCACCGTAGACGAGCACGTCCGCATCCGTGGACACGTGCTGCCATCCCCACGCGGGTAGTGTCGGTGCAGGTCGCCCGAACGGCCAGGAGGACGGTGAGGCCGCCGTGAGCTTGAACAAACTTCTCGTTGACGAGCCCCGGCCCGAGATCGCCGGCTCCGCGGTGGTTCTGGGTGACATACACGTCGGAGCCGGCGCGATCCTGGCGCAGGGCCTGGTCGTGCGGGCGCACGGCGCAGCGGTGAGCATCGGCAACTACTCGGCCATCCTGGAGAACGGAGTGGTGATCGGCACGCCCGAGTATCCGGTCCGGGTGGGGCAGCGCACCGTTTTCGGTCACCGCGCCACGATCGTCGGCGCCACCATTGGCGACTTGTGTGAGATCGGCAACGGCGCGATCCTCATGCCGGGCTCCCGTCTGGGCCATGGCTGCATCCTGGGCGAGGGCACGCTGGTCCCGCCGGACACCGTGATCCGGGCCGGGTCGGTCCTGGTCGGGCGCCCGCCGCACGTTATCCGGTCGGCCACCGACGCCGACCGTGAGCGGCTGGCGGTGCTGCGCCAGCATCAGACTCACCTGACCGACTACCCGGGCACGATCGTGCACGGGCCGATGCAAGCAGGAGAACGCATGGGCACGCTGTACGCCTACCGCGACAAGACCCCTTCGATCGGCGCTGGCACGGTGCTTTTCGACTCGGCGGAAATCACCGGCGATGTGGTCGTCGGCCAAGACTCGCTCATCGGTGCCGGCGTGAAGATCATCGGCGACTCTCATGGCCCGGTCCGCATCGGCTCCCGGGTCCAGATCCTGGAAAACACGGTGCTGCATCTGCTGCCCGACAACGAGCTGATCATCGACGACGACGCGGTGATCGGCCCGGGCGCGATGATCCACGGCTGCCATATCGGCCGTGGCAGTGTCGTCGAGCCGGGCGCGATCGTGTGCGACGGCAGCGTGGTCGGGGCCGAGTCGGTGGTCCGCGCCGGTGCCTGCGTCAAGCAGCGCGCCCGTTTCGGTGACCGGTCCATCTTGGACGGCTTCCCGGCCGGACTGGCCGGCACCCTTACCGGCCCGCCGCCGCGGCCGGGGTGGGCCCTGCCCTCCGACGCCGTCGCAACTCTGCGCCGGGTCCGGCGGCGCCCGCCGCCTATCTAGACGAAATGCACCTCGGCGTGATTCGGCTCGTAGTCGACGAGGTGGTCGCAGGTCGGGCAGTACCAGCGGGCCTGGATCGGGGTGCCGCACGCGGGGTGCCTGGGCGTTTGCGCCGGGTCGGCATGCCCGGCCCCCCAGTAGGCCAGCAGGCGGAGCGCCCCCGCGAGTTCCTGGCCCTCGGCGGTCAGCTGGTAGGCGGCGCGGGGCGGCCGCTCGGAGTAAGGCCGGGCCACCAGCAGCGCTTCCCGTTCGAGCCGCTTGAGGCGCTCGGACAAGATGTTAGCCGCGATACCGGGGAGCTGGTCGAGCAGATCGTTGAACCGGCGCGGCCCGGTGAGCAGCGCCTCCACCACCAGCAGGGTCCACCGGTCGCCGACCCTGGCCAGCGCCTCGGCTAGCGGTGAGGAGGCAGTTTCGCTCTGGGCCATAAAGCGATCGTAGCCGCCGCGTTGACATCTCCATAGTTAGTAGTAACTTGCAAGTTACTACTAACTGGAAGGACGGGCGGCGATGACGCTCTTCGACGAGATTCAGGCCAGCATCGCGCGGCTGGCGCAGGACGCCGGCCCCTCGGTGGCGGGCATCGGGCAGCGCTGGGGTATCGGCTCGGGCATCGTGCTCAGCGCGGGACGGGTGCTGACCAACGCGCACAACGTGCGGGGCAGTCAGGTGACGGTCACCTTCGCCGACGGGCGCACGGCCGAGGGGAACATGGCCGGGCACGACATCGACGGCGACCTCGCCGTCATCGAGGCCGACACCGGTCAGGTTCCGGCGCTGCCGTGGGCCACCGCAGCGCCCGCCATCGGGATGCCCGTCTTCGCCCTGGCTAACCCGGGCGGGCGCGGGCTGCGGGTGACGTTCGGGTCCGTCTCCGGCATCGACCGGACCTTCCGCGGCCCCCGCGGCCTGCGCATCACCGGCAGCCTGGAGCACACTGCCCCGCTGCTGCCCGGCTCCTCGGGCGGCCCCGTCCTCGATGCGCAGGGACAACTGCTCGGGATCAACACGAACCGCCTCGGCGAGGGTTTCTACCTGGCCATACCCGCCGACGAAGCGCTGCGGCGCCGGGTCGATGCGCTCGCCCGCGGGGAATCCGTCAGGCCGCCGCAGCTTGGCATCACGATCACTCCCGGCCATGTGGCCAGGCGGCTGCGGCGCGCCGTCGGCCTACCCGACACCGAGGGCCTGCTCATCCGCGAGGTAGCCGAAGACAGCCCGGCCGCGCGCGCTGGCCTGGCACCCGGCGACCTGATCGTGGCGGCCGCCGGCCAGCCAGTCCGCACCGTCGACGACCTGTCCGGCGCGCTCCAGGCGGCCGGCGACACCATCGAGCTGAACATCCTGCGCGGCACCGACGAACGCAGCATCCAGGTGGCACTCGGCCAGAACGGCCACTGAGTCGGTCTACCGTCACGAGCTCCGGCCCGCGCTCACCCAGGGCGTCGTTACCGGAACTCCAGCCCGTCGAACGTGCCGGACGCGCGCCACTTGTCGATGTAGGCGAAGTAGGCGCTGGGACCGTGGGGGTAACCGTGGCCGAGGCCGGCGCCGTCCCGGGCCCCGAGGTCCTGGCCCTCGTTGTTGTAGTAGCCCGGGGTGCAGTCAGGTCCGCCGATGATGGTGCCCGGTCCGGACAGCAGCAGGGTGACCCACGCGTCCTCGGCGTCCCGCGACGGCTCGACGGTGCCGAACCCGCTGTCCAGGGCATGCCTGATGGTCACGGCGATGGTCCGGGCGGAGTCGACGATGTTGTGCGGCACGTTGGAGATCAGGTTCGCGCCCTGCGTCGGCTGCACGAACAGCAGGTTCGGGAACCCGCGGGCATGGATGCCGTGCAGCGTGCGCATGCCGTCGGCCCAGTACTCCGACAGCGTGCCGCCGCGGCCGGTCACCTCGAAGCCGGCCCGCCGGGTGTAGGGAGTGCCGACCTCGAAGCCGGAGCCGTAGATGATGCAGTCAAGCTCGTATTCCCGGCCGGCCGCGACCACGCCGGTGGCGGCGAGCATCGCGGCGGGGTTCCTGTCCTCCGGCGGCAGCACGGCGATCCTGGCGCGGATCCGGCGGGCGATGTCGGTCCAGCCGTCCTGCACGAGGTCCTCGTCCGCGGTCCCGCCGGCCTGGTTGGCCGTGAAGTTCTCGAGCCAGCGCCGCTGCCAGCCCGGCGTGGCGATCTCCGCGAACCAGTCCGGGTCGATCGGATGATTATCCCGAACGTCTACCGATGACGGCGTCCGCTGGAACACGTAAAGCTCCCGGCAGTCCCTGGACAGATGCGGCACGCACTGGACCGCGGTCGCCCCGGTGCCGATGATGCCCACGCGCTTATCGGCGAGCTTGTGCATCGGCGCGCCCTGAAGGTTCTCTGGGGCGCCGCCGGTGTAGTCGTAGTCCCACCGGCTGGTGTGGAACGAGTGCCGCCGGAACGAGCCGATCCCCGGGATCCCGGCAGCTTCGGCACGCTCAGCGGACCGGTGCCAAGCACCACGAACGTGGCGGTCAGCCGGTCGCCCCGGCTCGTCTGGATGACCCAGCGTGTGCGTGCCTCGTCCCAGGTCAGCGCCGTGACTTCGGTGTGGAACAGCACGTCGTCGTACAGGCCGAACTGCCTGCCGATGCGCTGGCAGTGCGCGAGGATCTCCGGGCCGTGCACGTACTTTTCCGTCGGCATGTGCCCGGTCTCTTCCAGCAGCGGCAGGTAGACCATCGACGCCGTGTCGCACTGCGCGCCGGGGTAACGGTTCCAGTACCACGTGCCGCCGAAGCCGCCGCCCTTCTCGATGATGCGGACGTCGACGCCGGCTTCGGCCAGCCGGGCCCCGGTCACCAGGCCGGCGAACCCGCCGCCGACGCACACGACGGTGCGGTGATCGGTCCTCGGCGCCCGTTCGGTCCATGGCGTGTAGGGATCGTCGAGGTAGCGCGCCAATTCACCGGTGAGGCGGAGGTACTGGTCGTTGCCGTCCGGGCGGAGCCGCTTGTCCCGCTCTTCGGCGTACCTGCGGCGCAGTGTGTCTTTGTCGATGTGGGTCTCTTTGTCGATGCGGGCGCCGGTGTCGACGCGGCCGGGCCTGGCCGGACTCTCGGTCGTCATCGTCGCCTCCGCCGAATAGGCCCCGGACGAGGCCGCGCCACCGGATAGTGTCATCCTGTCACCCACCGGCTCAACGCCCGCAATGGCCGGGTCTTCTGGGATCTCGTGGGAGTGCGGGCCGCCGATCTGTCCGCGGACCTCGCGATGGTCGCGGCTGAGTGCCGGGACAGCCGCAACCGGTTCGCGGCCAGCGTGACCGAGCTGATGTGGCGGACGCGCGGCGGACACGGGCTGCCGCCGCGGTGGCTGGCCGACGCCGTCGCAGTGCAGCTGTCCGGCTTCACCACCCAGTCCCTGGCCGGCGATCTCGGCCGCTCACCCGACCAGGTCGCGCGCGTATCGGCTCAGGTCATCGAGGCCGCCCTGGCATCCGCGCTCGTCCAGTCATCCTGATCCGCCGTCCGGCGCTGCCCTTCTCCGGCTGCGGGCAGTTCTACCCATTCGGGTGATCGATGTCCACAGGCGGCAGGTCCTGCACTTGGTGCTTCGTGATGTTGAGCCGGATACCATCGTCGACCCCGGTCACGGCGCTGATCGGGATGGCCACTTCCTTGCGGCCCCACAAGTGCCCTTCTTGGAGAAGCACGTGGGTCACGTGGTGGTTGCGAGGGTCGATGACGAGCCCTTCGACCTGTCCGATTTCGCCGTCGGTGGCATGAACGCGCTCGCCGCGGCGCACGGCCACCTCGCCCACGGGGACGGTGTCGTAGGTGATGGTCTCTGAGACTCCCGTGACCTGGTCGCCCTCCACGCCCGTGCCGCCGCCCAGGCCGGAGTATGGCCAGGAAAGCACCTGCTCCGGCCCGTAGGCCGCGTAGCCCCAGGTTCCCGGCACGAACTGCGTCTCCTCGGCGGGGTCGAGGTTCCCGAACTCCGCCAGGCTGCAGCGGAGCCGTATCTCTCCCTCGGCGGCGTCGACAAGGCCGAGGGGGACAAGCCGGCCGAGTCCCTGGCGCCCCTTCGGCTCGACCACGAGATGGGTGAGTTCACGAGCGACGGGGTCGACAACCACCCGGCTCACCTCACCACAGACTCCATCGGTACAGCTGACGTCGGCCCCGATCGTGAACGGCGTTGTCTTTGCCATAGCCACCCTCCCTGGAGACGCCATCATGTCGCGGCAGAGGGCTCACCGGACCGCCTGTCCCATCCGTGGAAGGGCGAGCGGTCGCCGGCGGCCCAGGCCTCGCGGAGCCCCGGCGTGCTCAGATCCCAGTCCGGGCGGATCTCCCTCGTGGCCGCGCGCAGGTCACGCCAGAGGTCGTCGACCGACGGCCGGCCCCAGAACCAGTAGCCGTTGTAGACGCTGTGAATGATCAGTCCCGGCTTGAGCACGAGCGTGTGCGGGATCATCGGGTCGTGGTCGGGGTCGGTGTACTCGGCGATGTCGAGGTCCTTCTGGATCGTCCGCCCGGGATCGGAGAGGAAGGGCCACTGGGCGCCGACCGACGCGCGGAACTCCTGCAGCGTGTGGTGCTCGTCGGTCGAGATCGTGACGATCTGGGTGTAGGCGACGGCGATCTTCGGGTAATAGGCCGCCAACTCGAGGTGCTGCTGGTGCTCTTTCGGGCAGTAGTGGCCGCGCGCGAGCGTGAGGATCAGCGGATCGCGGCCCTGGAGCTCGCTGAGCGTGCGGACGGTGCCGGTGTGGTCGGGCAGCGCGTAATCGGGGAAGATGCCGCCGGGGATGATGTCGGAACGCATGGGATGACCACCTCTCGGCATCAGGGTAACCGAGGACCGCCGAGCCCGGCCTCGGCGTCGTAAACGGTACCTGCCCTGACAACGGCAAGAGGTGATGCGTCGGCCTGGTGCCGGGCCTGACAGCCTCCCGCCTCCTCCAGGGTCGAGATGCGCCGTCAGGCTCGGGGGTTCGCTGGCCGTGCTTCAAATATCCGTCAGCTGACCGATGTCTCTCGCTGCAACTTGCAGCAACATTTTCCTTGCAACCGGCACCGAGCGTTGCACGCGACTACGCTCAGCTCCGTTCCCAGCTCGGCGCCTTGGACCCGCACCATACCCAGACGAGGTGGGCTGCTGCGATGACCGTCAGCGATACCGATGAGGAGCTGATGACCCGCCGGCAGGTAGCGTACCTGTTCCGGGAGACCTCAGCGGCGGTGGCGAAATGGGCACGACGCGGGCTGCTGCCCGAGGTCCACAACGGAGCCGGGAGGCCCCGGTACCGGCGCGCTGACGTCGAGGAACTGCTCCGCAGCGATTTCAGGCGGAGGGCGCGATGACCGGCAACCGCATCATGATCACCCCGGAGCGGGTTACCGCAGCCGTCCTATCCGCCGCCCTGGCGCGCCCGGCCGACCCCGGTGCCCTCGAGCAGCTGCTAGCGCGGCTGTGCATGCGGTGCGGCGCGACCGGCACGCACTACCTGACCTGCCCGAGCCTCCGGCTGCCTCCGGGTTACCGGCTCAGTGAGGACCCCGGGCCCGAGCGCCTGCGCCGCCTCGAGACCGGCACGTACGGAGTAGGCGACTGATGGCCGCCACGATCGCCCTGCTCGCCATCGCCTGCATCGCCGTGCTCGGCCTGTTCACGGCGCTGGGGCTGAGCTGGCGGACCGAGCGGCGCATCGGGCACCGCGGAGAGCACCGGATCACCCGGAGCGGCCCGGATCACCCGGACTGGCCCCGCCCGCCAGGGCAGTAGAGGCTGGGATGAGCTGGCCTGGTCCTCATCGTGACACGATGAGGATTATGCGCATTCAGCGGTTCCGTGCCCTGGTCGCTGCTGGTCCTCGTGGCGGCGCGGTGATCGTGGTTCCGTTCGACCCGGACACGGTGTGGGGCGCCAAAGCTGAGCATCCGGTCGGCGGCAATATCGATGGCAGGCGGGTCCGCGGGACCATTACGCCGAGCGGCAGCCGATGGGCGTTCACAGTGAGTCCGATGTGGGTGCGCGACGCGGGCGTGGCGGTGGGCGATGAGGTGAGCGTTGAGCTGGCGCCGGAAGGCCCGCAGCGCGCCGATCTTGCCGAAGACATCGCGGCCGCGCTCGCGGCCAGCCCGGCCGCAGCCGCGTTCTTCGACACGCTGGCGCAGTTCTACCGCAAGGCGTACCTCCGCTGGATCGATGCGACCAGCCGCCGCCCGGACCTGCGGGCGGCACGCATCGCCGAAGTGGTCGACCTCCTCGCGGCCGGGATCAAACAGCGGCCACGATCGTGAGCGCATCCGGGCCGCCACGATCACAGCTCCGGTGCCAGCCTGCGGACTCTGCGGTCCGGAGCGCTCCGGTGCCTAACGCGCCGTGATCATGGCTTGCGCGCTACCCCGCACCACATCGATGACGGCGCGGCGGCCACCAGATCGCTGTCCGGCCGCCACTGCGAGACCGCGACCACGCCGGGCTCGATAATGTCGAGGCCGTCGAAGAAACGCCTGGTCCCGTCCTGGTCGCGCAGCGTGGCCTGGTCGGCCACCCGCTCGTTGTAGCGCTGAATCGACTCGCCCTGCCGGTTGGGGTTGAAGTCGTCCGTGGGGTGCGAAACGACCAGGTAGCTGCCGGACGGCAGCGCCGCAAGCAGCTCGGACACCAGCGCGTACGGGTTCTCCTGCTCCGGGATGAACTGCAAGATAGCGAGCAGCATGAGCGCCACCGGCTCGCCGAAGTCCAGTGTCCGGGCCGCCCCGGCCAAGATCTTGCCCGGGTCGTGCAGGTCGGCCTGGATGTAATCGCAGCTACCCTGCCGCGTGCTCTTCAGCAGGGCCTGGGCATGCAGGAGCACGATGGGGTCGTTGTCCACGTAGACGATCCGGCTGTCCGGCGCCTCGCCCTGGGCGACCTGGTGGGTGTTGCTGGCGGCCGGGATGCCGGTCCCGACATCAAGGAACTGCCGGATGCCCGCCCCGGTCAGGTAGCGCACCGCCCTGGCCAGGAACGCGCGGTTGGACTGCACTGCCCTGGCCAGTTCCGGATAGGCCTGCAGGGCCAGCTGGGCCGCCTCACGGTCGGCAGCGAAATTGTCCTTCCCGCCAAGCCAGTAGTCATAGACGCGGGCCGGGTGGGCCGTGCTGGTGTCAATGCCCGGCGGAACGGCCGTCCCGCCGTCGGCCTGCGCGCCGTTCCCCCCGGCCGCCGCCGGATCCGTTCCCATCAGCGTCCCTCCCGGTACGGTTCCCTCACTGTCGGAGCCTACCCCGCAAACAGTGCAGGCTTACCGCAAAGCCGTGCAGGTAAGCCGTTTCGCAACATCTCGGTCGCCGCGATCGCGGCCGCCGAACCGGATCAGCCGGATCCGCCTGACACTTGTCTTGACCGGCGTTCCCGCGGACGCCCGAGGGCGACATCACGATGCAGCATGATCAAACCCGGCACACTGGCCACGGTTCCCCATGCTGATGCATCGTGCTTCTTGCGACAACGCTCGCCGAACGGAGGCGCAATGACCGACGAGGCTCCCTTCCGGGTAGGGCTTCGCGTCGATGATGTGACCGAAGCAGCCGTGTTCTACGCAGGGCTCGGGTTCGAGCAGGCCGGATCGATATCCAGTCCGGTCTTGTGATACCCACAGCCCGTAGCCAAGGATCGTTCCGAAGATCAGGTGGCCGGCGAGGCTCAGTACAAGCGTCGTCGCGTTGAGCGGGAACAACGCCCGCCCGGCCGGCGCCAGTGCGTCCGTGAGCACGAGACCTGCCCATACGGGAAAGACGGCGAAGGCGACCGGGAGCCCCACGACCTGCCGCCTTGGCCATGAGGACACTCCGATGACGGCAGCCTGGATGAAAACGACTACGCCAATGCCGGCCCCGTCGCCGAGGTACCGCCACAGGTAACCGGCGAGATAGTTCGAACTCGTGCCCGTTGCCCACCCGCCTATTCTTCCGAAGAAGTCTCCCCACAGGTGGAAAACATAGACATTGGGCAGCCGGAAGAAATCATAACCGGCGCACGCCACCAGCCCCCAGGCGAAGCCGGCGAAAGCTATCCGGTCGAGAGGCTGAAGTATCGATGCTGATACACAAATCCGGGGCTTATGCCGCGGCACAGAGGCATTCCAGCTGCCGACGGTTACTCGCCCGGCTCCGGCCGGCCAGTCAGGTGGTGACGATGTGCACCTTCCAGGTCGAACCGCTGCACCATCGCGTGCCGCGCCTTGCCTCCGGGTTCAGCTTGCGGGGCCGGACTCGCGGCCCGATTCCCGCGGTCCGCGCACGGTGATCAGCACCAGTCCGGCGGCGATCACCAGGCAGGCGCAGATCGCGCCGCCGCGGTCGTGCGGCAGCCGGGTCGGCCAGACCCATGGCGTGGCCGAGCGGTGGGCCAGCGCCCCTTCGCTGATCACCAGGTAGGCCATCGGCCCGGTCCAGCCGAACGCGCCGCCGAGGACGGCTGCGGACAGCAGGCCGATGCCGGCCACGCCGCCGAGGTTGCGGAGCAGGGCGAGGGTCCCGCCTGGCATCCCGCCCGCCGCGGCCCCGGCGGCCAGCTCACCGAACGCGACGGCGGTGAGCGCCACGGCCGTGCCCAGCCGCAGCCAGGGCAGCCACCGGCCGGCGGCCCGTTCTGGCTCCCCGAACGGCCCGTAGGTGGTGACCGCGATCACCGCCGCGGCCCCGGTCTGGATCGTCAGCGGGATGAACTGCCGCGCGGCGGCGCCGCCGGCGACGTTCCAGTGCCAGTGCAGCGCGGACCACAGCAGCGCGCCGAGCCCGGCCAACAGCGCCAGCGCCATCGGCACCCGGCGGCTGACCAGGTACAGCCGCGCCAGCCGCCATCCGGCGGCCGCCCGGCCTCGCCGGGTCCGGGCCGCCGGAGGCGGGACGCTCCCCGGCGCCGGCCGGCGCAGGCCTGTAGTGGTCATGGCAGTTCCGCCAGCGTGAGCCCGCCGGCCCGCAGCACGGCCAGATGAGCGGCGAGCCAGGCGTGCCGGGCCGCGGCCGGCCGGGCAGCGAGCCGCCGGGCCGCCGCGTAGACCGGCCCGGTCGCCGCTCCCTTCTCGGCTCCCGGGAAGTTCTCGGTGTGCCTCATCAGCGTAGGCTGCGCGGCGAACGGTATCCCGGCATCCTGCAGCAGCGCTGCTTGCACGGCCTGCTGCACCGGGCTGCCGGGGTCGCCGCCCGCGCCCACGAAGGCGTGGGCGAACAGCAGCCGCATCTGGTCGGTGAACTGTTGCGTGGTCACGAGCCCGCAAAAGCCGCACGGTCCCGGCATGTCGAGAATGCCAAGCTGCAGGCGGAGCACCGGCGGGTCGCCGCCGAACGTCATAGGCTGGGGCGGCCCGTCTCCACCGCTGGGGTATGCCGCGGCGACCTGGGTGGCACGCGCCGGCGCGCCGGGCAGGCCGGCCACCTCGGCGAGCACCGGCGCCAGCCCGGCGGTCATGTCCGGCAGCCACCGGCCGTAGGCCGGGTTGAGGCACACCGGCACCCCGGCGGCGTGGCCGCAGGCGGGCGTGTAGGTAATCGGCGCGTCGTTCGCGGCGTCGTGCAGGGCGGCGATGACCACGCCGTGCGCCGATTCCTGGGCGGTCCTGGCCAGCCCGACGGCGGTCCCCGCCGACGCCAGACCGGCGAGCGTGAGGATTGCGGCGGCGCGGCGCAGCCATTGGCCGCCGGCCCGGGCGGGCAGGCCGGTCAGGCCCAGTGCCGCTACGGCGATTCCGGCCAGGAGCATGATCCGGGCGATCGGCAGGTCCGGCAGCCAGGGGTAATAGATCCCGGAGTCGGTCTGGGCGCTGCCCTCGAAGCTGCCGTGGGAGTTGGTCGGCAGGATCAGCGCCCACCCGCTGGTGTGGCTGAACCCGGTCTGGGACGACAGGAACATCGCCAGGAACCCGATGAACGCGGCCACCGGCGCGGCGAACCGGCTCGGCCAGTAGGCCCCGATGGCGAACCCCACGGCGCTGAACGCGGCCACCGCCGTGGCGCCGACGCCGACCCACCACCACGGTGGCGTGCCCCCGACGCCCTGGTGGGCGTACACCGCGAACATGACGCTCACGAAGACCAAATAGGCGGCCACCGCCCAGATCGCGGTCGCGGCCCAGGTGGCGAGCTGGGCCGCCCAGCGCGGCCGGACGGTCGCGGTCACCAGGTCGGCCAGGCCGCGGCGGCCGTCCCGCGATCCCATCCAGGCGGCCACGCCGGCCACCAGCGGCCCGAAGTCGATGATCGTGTTCCCCTGGCCCATGTTCCAGAACGTGCGCAGCCCGTATAGCAGCGCCGTGCCGGTGCTTGGCCGGTAGGAGTCGAACCAGAACAGCGCGGCGATCAGCGGCAGGATCCATGGCATCGTGTTGCGGCGCAGTTCCATGAGCAGCAGCCGCGCGGCGTTGAGCGGGACCGCGCTGCTGGCGCGCGGTGTCCAAGGCCGCACCGGGGCGCCGGTCGCGGCGGCCATCACGCGGCCGCCGTGGACCGGGCGGCCGCGAGCACAGCGCTGTAGCCGCGCTCCAGCGGCGCGTCGCCGGCCGCACCGGTGCCCTCGCCGCGGGCGATCAGCTCGTCCGGCGTGCCCTGGAACACGATCTTCCCGGCGTCCATCAGCGCAACCTCGCTGCAGGCGGCGCCGACATCCTCCACCAGGTGGGTGGAGACGATCACGGTGGCCTGCCCGCCGAGGTCGCGCAGCAGGGCGCGGAACGTCACCCGCTGCTCGGGGTCAAGCCCGGCGGTCGGCTCGTCCAGCAGCAGCAACTCGGGCTCGTTGACGATCGCCTGCGCGACTCCGACCCGGCGCAGCATGCCGCCGGACAGGGTGCGCAACTTGGCTCTCGCCCTGCTGCCCAGGTCGACCCGCTCGATCGCGGTGGCCACCGCCTGCGGCACCCGGCCCGGCGGCATCTCCTTCAGCAGCGCGAAATACTCGACGAACTCGGCCACCGTGAATCCCGGGTAGTAGCCCAGGTTCTGCGGCAGGTAACCGAGCCTGCGCCGGATCTCGCGCCGCGGCCCGTATCCGCCCGGATCGCGGCCGAGCAGCCGCACGCGGCCGGAGCTCGGCTGGATCACCGTGGCCATCATCCGCAGCAGCGTGGTCTTGCCCGCGCCGTTCGGGCCCAGCAGCCCGAACACCCCGGGACCGGTCTCCAACCTCACCCCGGCCACCGCCTGGGCGCGGCCGAACCGCCTGGTCAGATCGCTGATCTCAACGTTCATGACGTTCCTTTCGGAATACGGGTGGTAAACCACGCGATGGCGCCGCAGGCGGCGGCGACCGCCAGGTAGGGAAGGACCAGCACGGGGCTGGCGACCGCCGCGGTGACCTGGCCGGAAGCCGAGCGCACCGACAGCACCGTGATCGCCCAGGCGGCCAGGCCCGCCGCGACACCGGCGTTCGCCGAGCGGGTGACCGTCGCCGCCGCAAGAGCCAGCGCGGACACCGCGGTCATCGGGACCAGCCAGCCGAAGGTGACCACGGCCGCGGTCCCCGACGCCGCAGACGCGGCCAGCCCCAGGGCCGCGTTCAGCGCGAACACGACCAGCACCCGGACCAGCAGCACCATCCGGTCGCTGACCGCCATGCTCTGCGACAGTTCCCAGGCCGGGTCGATGCCCGGCCCGTAGGCGTAGGCGATGCCCGCGGCGGCGACCGCGGGCGCGAACAAGGGCACGAACGGCATGCCGGTCCCCAGCGTGGCGAACATCCCGGCCGCCAGCACGACCGCGCTGGCGATGACCCAGCCGAGCAGCAGCGACGGCGTGGCCACCAGCGCCCGCGCCAGGCCCGGCGAGCGCAGCGCCCGCCCGGCCAGCCGTTCCACCAGTCCCGGGCGGTGGCGCCAGACCTCCGCGGCCACCCCCAGCCACACCCGGTGCAGATCAACGTCACGCGGGCCCCGGTCCTGGCCCGGGCCCGGCAGGTCAGCACGGTCACCAGTCATCTCATGGCTAAAGGTCATCGTCCGCCTCCGTCCCGCACCGGCGGCCGCAACACCGCGCGCATGAGCTGCCGGACCCGGTGAGCGCGGCTTTTCACCGTGCCCTCGGGCACGCCCATCAGCCCGGCCACCTCGGTGACCGTCCGGTCCTCCACGTACATCAGCCGCCAGACCTCCTGCGTCGTGCTGCCCTCCGGGCCGAGCGCCCTGACCGCCTCGGCGAGTTCAGCCCGGGACACGGCGGCCTCCGCCGGATCACCCGCGTGCTGGCCGCCGTGCCCGGCCAGGACGGCTAGCGGCAATCCGTCCGGGCCGCGGCGGCGCAGCCACAGCGCCGCCTGTCGCCGGGTGATCCCCCACAGCCAGCCGCCTGGCGAGCCCTCGGGCCGGTAGCCGCGCGCTCCCCGCCAGACCGCCAGGAAGCTCTCCTGCAGCACGTCCTCCACCTCGGCCGCGGGCAGGATGGGGCGCAGCCGGGCTGCCAGCCACGGCGCGTGCCGTGCGAACAACTCCCGCAGCGCGGTATCGTCGCCGCCCGCCATCGCGGCGATCAGCTCATCGTCGTCCATCGCTTCTCTATTGCGTTCCGGCGGCAACAGGTTCACCGACGCGGGAAATTACCGCAACACCATGAGCATGAGGTTCCGTTTTCAGGCCTGGAATCGGCACTTCACGGGTCTCCGGCACCCGCGCCTGAGTGGCTGCCTCCTGGCGCTTCCGCGACGAGTTGCGCTATGACCGCAAATCCCGTGCTCGCGAGTGAGGCGGGGCGCAACTCCATACCGTCTCCACATGGCCTTCATGGAGCTGGCATGACTGCTGTATGCACTGGGGGCGCATTAGCGGCAGCGGCGAAGGTGGCCAGGCTATGAGCGGGAGCATCGTGATCGCACTAGCACCGTGGATTACTTCGCCGCCACGCTGGCCGCCACGTCTGCCGCGGCCGGCCGATCGGAGGCGTAATGTCCCTGCTGGAAGGCCAGGTACGGTGGCTGGATCGTGGCCGGCAGGCGATCGTGGCACTGCCAGAGCATGTCGACCTGTCCACTGCTGGCTCGATCCGTGAGGAGCTGCTGACTCTCATCAATCGCGGTGCGGAGACGCTCATCGCGGATATGTCCGCGACCGTGTCATGCGATCACGCGGGGACCGAGACCCTGGCGCGTGTCTACCAGCGGGCCGCCGCCAGCGGCACGGAACTGCGGCTAGTGGTCACGGCCCCGGTAATCCGGCGCGTTCTCGGCATCAGCGGTCTTGATCGGCTCGTCTCGATTTACCCGGTCCTGGAGGCAGCTCTTGCCGCGCACAGGCCAGCCGTCGTCCTGCCCCTGGTGTCGAGGGCTGCCCGGACCGGAACATCCGGCCCTGGGCGGCCGGATGCCGTGGGGTCGGTGATCAAGCTCCCGGTGGCGGCCTTGCCGGACAGCCGCGCAACCGCAATCACCCCGGCCGTGGTGTGGCAGGCCCTGGACGCCCATCCCGACGGGATAGCACTCGCCGATGACACTGGTGAAATCGGGCTGGTGAACCGGCGCCTGGAAGAGATGTTCGGCTACCAGCACGGCGAACTGCCGGGCCGCTCGCTGCAGATCCTCGTCCCCGCCAGCCATCAGCTGCTTCCCGGCGCGTGGCTGACTGGAGCGAGAAAGGACGGAACCGCTTTCCCGGTCCAGATCAGCCTTAGGCCGGTTTCGGCGAGAACCGGCCGCTTCACCCTGGCGGTGATCCGCGATGGCACCGAGACCACGCAGCGCGAGACGCCCGCTGCCATCTTCGATCGGGACCCGGCCGCCCTGGCCGCGCAGCAGCGACATCTTGAGGAGATCCTGAACAGGATCACGAGCAGCATCATCGAGGTCGGCGTCGTGCTGAGCACGGTGGCCGACATGTCACCCGGCGGCCTCGACAACAGGATCGACGAAGCCGTCCGGCTGCTTGATGACATAGTCCGCGGGATCTACGACGCCGCGTTCCGTCCGCCCCGTGGCCCCCACTGAGATCCGGCGGCGCTTGGCGGCGGGATGGCCGCGCTGTCCAACCTCGGCCCGGCCGACCTGCCGGCTTAGCCCTCGCGCCGGATCAGTGACCGGCGATCTGGCCGCCGTCGATGTGCAGGATCTCCCCGGTGATGTACGGCGACGCCTCCAGGAACAAGATGCCGTCGACGACGTCGCTGATCTGGCCCACCCGCCCGAGCGGGGGAAGCCGGTCGCCGAGCGCGTCGTAGCTTTCCGGCGGATGCATCGGCGTCTGGATGATGCCCGGCGAGAC
>WNGP01000731.1_pt1 | contig 30095 bp, 25 predicted proteins | sample 5407671 | NCBI WGS metagenome assembly WNGP01 (sample SAMN13153381, study PRJNA577476) | soil metagenome | isolation source: 40 cm soil or saprolite under Garry oak tree replicate 2 | place: USA:California | collected 2016-06-15 | reverse complement strand
GAGTGCGGATTCTCGCGTCTACGCGGGCATCCACTTCCGCAGCGCGTGCGAGGACGGACTCGCCCTCGGGCGCAAGGTGGGACAGCGGGCGGTCGCGCTCTATCTCCAGCCCGTGAAGAAGTAGACACGGCGGGCCGGGCGACTCCGCGTGAGGGAGTCGCCCGACCCGCCGTGTCTACTTCTTCACGGGCTGGAGATAGAGGGCGACCGCCCGCTGTCCCACCTTGCGCCCGAGGGCGAGTCCGTCCTTGCACGCGCTGCGGAAGTGGATGCCCGCGTAGACGCGAGAATCCGCACTCTCCCGCGCCGCCTGAGAGAAACTCGTGAACGACCGCGTGATCCCATCGAAGGGCTTTCCACTCGTGAATGAGAATCTGGCTTGATCGCCGCCCGTGGCATCGTTTCCGTCGTTGTCTCCCTCGCGGATGGCCGTGATGGGGCGCCAGGAATCGTACACGTAGCGGATCCTGAAGCCTGCGATGTAGGCATCAGCCATGGCCATGTTCATGAGGGCCAGGAGGCGAGCGCTGTCGCGGGCATCCAGGCTGCGTGAGACGGCCACCGTCCGCGCGATCGTATTCCAGGCTCCGGGACCCTCGAACCAGAACCGCGCGATCTCCGTCTGATCAGCCGTGCGGACCGTGCTCACTTTCCCGGCGACGTTCTTGACCTCGTTGAAGTCCCGCGCGTAGGTCGGGCTCGCCAAAGCCGGGGGGCCAGGAAGCCAGAACTGCGAGGCAGAAAGCAAGGTAAAGGGAGTGACATTGCCCCAGCCCGGAGCCGCCGCGGGGGCATAGCCGCGAGCCGCGTCTGGATTGGCAATGGGCGGGTTCGGGGGCACGGGGTTAGGATGCGGCCGCCACTTGCCGGGGCCCATGCCGGGCGTGTAGGGCGCGTCCTTCGTGGCGCCGTCATCCTTGCGGAGTGACAGCATCGCCGCCCCCGCGGCCCGGCCGACCGCCACCCCCTTGTTCCGGGCGGGGGCGTCAGTGACACGTGAGAGCGATGCGGCATAGGCCTGTTCCAACAGGGCAAGCGTCGCGCCCTTCTGAGCGGGCGAGCCGAAGCTGCCCACGACTCCGACGAGCACCGTGTGAGCCGCCGCGGCCACCGCCGCGTCCGGTGAGGCGGCGGCGTCAGCCGGGCCTTCAAAATAGTAGGCATCGTAGCGCCGGTTGATCGCGTTCAGAGCGTCGTGCACCGCCCCCTGCACCATGGCAAGCGTGCGGGTCGACTGGACGGGATTCTGTCCATTCGCCTCGATGGCCTTCATCGTGGTCTCGTTCCACTGCACGACCTCATTGGCCGCGGGTTGAGCGAGGGTAATGCCCAAGAGACACGCAACCGCTCCAAGGGTCGCGACGGCGATACCGAGGACTCGAGCGTTTCGTTTCATGATCGATCCTCCCTTTGCCACAAGTCGTGCACGGCAATCACGGATTCTTGGCCTCCCAGTCGCGGGCGGCGTCGACCGTCGACTCGAACGCCCGTGTCGTCGAGTGGCATCTTGTCCTCGCGCACCGCGCGCATCATGCGCTTGCTCTCTCCCGCCGCATGCGCGGGCGTCTGCATCAGCACGAGCCGCTTCATCCCCGTATAGTTGTCGGGCGAGTGACATTCGTGGCAGCTGCCCTTGCGCAGCTCGCCGGCGAGCTCTCTGAACGTGCTCTCGAGCTGGCCGAGGTACGGGTTGGTGCTGCGCATGAGGCCCACGAAGAGCGTCGGCCGCGGCTGGCTCTGGCCCTTGGCATCCGTCCACATCCACTTGCCGTCGAAGGCCGGCTGACTATAGGGCGCGCTGGTCAGCTTCGGGTCGGGCTTGCCCTTGGCGGAGAACTGCATGATCACCACCTTGACCTTGGCGGGATCGATCCAGAACGTGAGCTCGTTGGCCGCCTGGTAGTCCGCCCATTTCTTGGCGTCGTGCCAGAACGGGTACGGATACTGGCCGGGATCCAGCGCATTGCGGAACAGGGCGGGCACGCGCGCGCGATAGAGCCGCTCCGTCGGATCGAAGCCGATCTCGTACTCTCCGGTGAACATGAACATAGGCATGTACAGGCCCGACAGCACGTCGGGCGCGAACTGCGTCAGGTTCGTATCCCTCAGGCGTCGGCCGTCGGGGCTCGGTCTTCCCCAGAGCACGACGGGGGCCAGTCCCCTGCGGAAGGATGAATCCCCGAAGAGCGCCGCGCGGCAGAGATCCAGAGCCGCCTGGTCGGCGGGACTGGTGAGCGGGCACGCGGTGGCCGTCTGGCGGACCATCGTCCCGATGAAGTGCTCGACGGCGCCCCGCTGAGAATCCTGAGCGTCGGCGCCGATGGCCATCGCGCACACGAGCACGCAGATGCCCAACCAGATCAACCTGACCTTGCTCATCCGGATGTTGCTCATCGCGGACTCCTACGGTCGGTACGGCTGCAGGTACTGAGCGAAGGCCTGGCGACCGATCTGCTCGCCCTGGAGGATGCCTGCCACCGTGGAGCTCCGGAAGTGGATCCCGGAGTACAAGCGCGAGTCCCCGTTCTCCTCCTGGGCCTCACTCAAGCTCTTGAAGGAGCGAGTGATCCCCGCGAAGGGCGGCCCGCTCGTCATGGTGAAGCTCAGCTGGTCGGTGCCGAAGAAGCGAGACATCACCACCGCGGCCGCCCCACCGAGCACGCTGTGCGTGGAGGGATAGTCGGGAAGCGACGGCGTGTTCATGAAGGTCTCCCAGGTGGGATCTCCCGCGGTGGCGTCGTTGCCGTCGGTGTCACCCGCCCGGATCGCCGTCACCGGTCGCCAGAAGTTGTAGAGATACCGGGTGTCGGCGCCCGCGATGTACCCGTCGGCCATCGCGGCGTTCAGGAGGGCGAAGAGGCGGGCATGCTCCCAGCGGTCGAGGCTGCGCTGGGCGGCGACCAGGCGAGCGATGCGGTTCCACCCCTGCACCGAGCCCTCGTACCAGAACCGCGCGATCTCGCTCTGGGCGGCCGTGCGGGCGGCGCTCTGCTTGCCCCCGAGCCGCTTCACCTCGTTGTAGTCCCTCGTGTAGATCTCGCTCGTGAGGGCCGGAGGCGGCCGCAGCCGGAATTGCCAGGGCGCGCGCATGATGAACGGCGTCATGTGTCCCCACTGCGGGAGCATGGCGGGCTGGTTCCCCGCAGCCAGATTCGCGTCGGCGATGGGCGGGTTCGCGGGCGCGGGGTTCGGGTGCGGGCGCCATTGCCCCGGCTGGGTGCCCGGCGTATATGCCACCTGCGCGGTGGCACCGTCGGCTTTCCGAAGCGTGAGCATGGCGGAGGCCGCCGCCTGACCCGCCGCGATCCCGTCCTGCCTCGCACGGCCTTCCGGGATCTTCGCGAGCGCGGCGACATAGGCAGCCTCCACGCGCTCCTTCGCCTTGGCGTGTTGCTCGGGCGTGCCGAAACCCGGCAGCGCCCCCATGAGCACGACGCGCATGGCCGCGGCCACCGCGGCCGCGGGCGCCGCGCCGGGCTCTGACCGCGCGTCGTAGACGTACGGCTCGTAGCGCCGGTCGATCGCGTTGAGCGCATCGTGGACAGCCAGGTGGGCCATGGCCACCCCGCGCGTCGCGACCACCGGGTTCTGGCCGCCCAGGGCGAGGACCTCGAGGGCGATCACGTTCCAGTCGGTAATTTCGTCAGCCCGGGCCGGCCCGATCCCCGCGAGCGCCGTGAGCCCTAAGAGCGTGAGGGTCAGGAGGGCGAAAGTGCGCAGCCGAGGTCGGCGTCCGTTCATAGGAGACCTCCGGAAGAGTGATCTTTCCTTCGCCCGACGATCAACCGAGAGTGAATGGCAGACTAGAAAATTTCGAGAAGCGAGTCAAGGCAAACCATGTCCTTACTGCGCCCACATGGAGGCCTAGGCGCGGACGGCGAACGCCTCGCTGAACCGTCGATACGCTTCCAGGTGATCGCCGTACTTCCGGTGGCCGGCCGTGTGCTTGGCGGAAGCGAGGAGCAGCCGATCGCGATCTCTTGCGGTGCTGTGGGCGTAGTCCTCGAGCAGGCAGATACCCAGCTCCTGATTGTGGGGATCGTTGCCGGTCTTGGCGGCGCCCGTGGCCAGCGTCTCGACGAGGGCGGCCCGATCGTGGCCGGCCTGGAGGTAGGCGGCCGTCCAGTTGACCGCCTCGAAGGCGCGCAATCCCATGAGGGCGTCGTCGAGCCGCTGGAGGAGCTCGTGGGACGACATGGTCTCCGCGCCGCGCGGGGACTCGATCTTGATGGGGCCGTTGTCCGGCGTGTGCATCTGGTGATGCGCGGAGCGGTTCACGAAGGCCGCGGCCACGAAGAGGAGCTTGAGCCGGTGCGGGTGCTCGAAGCTGTCGAAGAACCACCGCACGTTGTTGCAGTACTCGTAGCTGTGCTGGGGCATGGAGTAGCTGTTGGGATCCCCCGTCTCGAGGATGAGCTGGGCGGAGCCGAGCTGGATGGTGTCGATGATCTGGCGCAATCCCTTGCCCGATCTCAAGAGCGCCACGATCAGATCGATGTAGCCGGGCTCCTCGCCGCTCAGGAGCGCTTCGAGGAGAGCCAGGGATTCCACGGGGCTGAGCGCCCCGTCGTTGCCGAGGAAGTCCTGATCCTTGCCCCCCAGGATGTTCTGCACGACGAGACAGGCCATCTCGTACGTCGAGTGCCAGCGCGGGCCCACCGCCATGTCCGGGACGCCGGCGTAGAGCACGCTTCCCGCGTGCTCCCAGCCCACCATGCGCGCGAGCTGGACGGTGGCGCGCGCCCGGTACGACTTGTGGCCGGTCGTGTAGGAGCGGTTGTGGAGCACCCGGTCCTGCACGTCGATGAGCCCGGCGAAGACGAGGTGGGCAAGAAGCTGCGTGCGTCGAGCCTCGTCACCCACGACCTCGTGCCACAGGCCGAGGAAGACGCGGTACGCGTTGATGACCTCGCCGCGCTGGACGAGGGTCAGCCAGGCATTCAGCTTCTCCGGGAAGGTGCCATCGATGGCGAGCGGCTGCTGGTCGCTCCAGTGGATGTGGGGGAGGGGCGGCTTGCCCTCGAACTTCAGCTCGTAGAGCCTCACGTAGTGCCCCGGCATCTTGCCGAGAAGCTGGTTCCAGGGATCGAGCCCGGTGGGGACATACCAGATCGTCTGGGCCAGAGGCAGATAGGCCAGCTCGGGCCTGAGGAGCTTCATCAGGTCCGTGCTCGCCCGCGAGCTGAGGAAGCAGTGGTCATTGTTCACGAAACGAACCACGCCGTCGTCGAGGCGCTGATGGTACGGCACGTGCGTGTAGGGAGCGTGGATGCGAACGATCTCACGCACCAGCTCGGGCAGGGGCCGGCCGGCCCGGACCAGGTCGTAGAAGATCTGGCTCGCCCCCCGCTGGTCGCGCTCGAGGACCTTCTCCTCCAGTCGAGCATAGGAATCGGTCACTTCCGGCTGGGTGGTCGGGCTGGCGGAGATGGCCATCTGGACTCTCTCCCTTCTAGGGCGCGCTGCCAGAGCGTCTCGGTTCCGAGAATGTGTCATGCCGGTTTGATCGTGTCAAACGCTGTTCCGGGCCGGTTGGGCTAAAATATCGCTCCCATGGCATCGATGAGGGGCACGCGCGTTGGCAGGGGCCGGCTCGCCTTCGTGCGCGCGTGTGGCGCCCTCCTTCTCCTCGCGGGCTGTGCTCGAGAGGTCCACCAGTATCCCCACGCCTGGCCCCAGGCCTTCCAGGCGCGCGACTGCGCCTCCTTGCTCGGCACCTATGAAAATGAGGGGGAAGGCAGCGGGCTTCGCAAGGAATCCCTCGTCGGCATCCTCGATTTCGAGCGTCTGCGCGCTCGAGAGCGACCCGCCAGGTGGGTCGGTCTCTCGATGCCGGCCGGTGGTCTCCTCGAGGTACGCGACCCCGTCGGCCGGCTCCGCTTCGTGGCGGAGAGGGGCGAGTTCGGGTGTGACCAAGGGACGCTGCGCGTGTGGTATTCCGACGGCGGGGCCGGCGACGTCGGCGTGGCCTGGGGCTGGGTGACCGTCGACCTGACGAAGGACGCCGACGGCTGGCTCGTCGTGCGCATCGACGAGAAGTCGCTCGCGCTGCTCGGATACGTCATTCCCGCCCACATCAGCGGCACCCGGTGGTATCGGTTCCGCCCGACCGCCCCGTAGCGCCCGACCGCGTAGCGACCCCGCCCATTCGGGCGATTCCCTTTCCTGTCTGGAGCCCGCATGCTGATCCTGACGGTTCTCACACCCACAGGGAGGGCTCAATGGACGGGTTGCTCACGCTCTCGAACGACCTCGCCGCGGCCGTGGAGCGGGCGGGTCAAGTCGTGTTCGGCGTCAACGCGAGGACGCGCCTGGGGTCGACGGGCGTGCACTGGCGGTCTGGCCTGATCGTCACCGCGAACCACACCGTGCGAGTGGACGAGGACATCACGGTCACTCGCCCCGACGGTCGAGCGATCGCGGCGACGCTTGCCGGCCGGGATCCGGCCATCGACATCGCCGTGCTGAAGGTGGACGCTCCCGATGTCGCGGTGGCGGATCTCGGCGAGTCGAATGCTGTGCGCGTCGGCCACCTCGTGCTTGCCGTGGGTCGGGGCCCCTGTGCAAGCTGGGGAGTGGTGAGCGCGATCGGGGAGGGACGAGGGCCGCGCAGCGCCGGCGGCGCGCTCTTCAGTCTCGACTTGACGCTCTATCCCGGGTTTTCCGGCGGACCTCTCGTCAACGCGCAGGGGCAGGTGATAGGCGTGAACAGCTCGGGCACGTCCCGGCACCTGCAGCTCGCCATCCCTTCCGCCGCCGTGACCCGGGTGGTCGACGAGCTCGTGCGGCGCGGACGTCTCGCCCGACCCTACCTGGGGGTGGGCACGCAGCCGGTGAGCTTGCCCGAGGCGCTGCGCCAGCGCTTCAACCTCGAGCAGCCGACCGCGGTCATCGTGGTGGCCGTGCAGCCGAGTAGCCCTGCGGCCAGCGCCGGTCTGCTCATGGGCGACATCGTCGTCTCGCTCGGCGGGACGAGCATCACCGACCCCGGCGATCTGGCGAGCGTGCTCCGACCCGATCACGTGGGCGAAGACATGACCGTGTCCGTGCTTCGGGGCGGCGAGCCGCGGGACATTCGGATCACCGTCGGCGAGCGCCCACGTCGCTCCTGACGCGCCATGATCGAGCTGGCCGACCTCGCGGATAATCTCCGTCGAGTGACCGTCGAGGTCATGGACGGGGGCACGTCTCTGGGAGCCGGGGTGCTCTGGCCGCGGGGATGTGTGGTCACCAACGCGCACGTCGCGCGCCGATCGGTCATGGCGGTGCGCCTGGTCGACGGTCGCCGCCTGGAAGGACGCCTCCTCGCGCGCGATGGGAGCGCCGACCTCGCCCTGCTCCGCGTGGCCGGCATGGGGGTCCCGGCGGCTCCCATCGCCGATCTGGATGCGGCCAGGGTCGGCGCGCTGGTGGTGGCCATGGGCCACCCCCTCGGCGTTCGAGGCGCGCTGACCGCAGGCATCATTCACGCGATTGGACCGATCACGCCCGGCGGTCGCGCGTGGATCCAGGCCGACGTGCGACTGGCGCCCGGGAACTCCGGGGGACCTCTCGCCGACGCGTCGGGCCGCGTGATGGGGCTGAACGCGATGGTGGCAGGAGCCCTGGCCCTCGCCATCCCCATGGCCCACGTGGAACGCTTCGTCCGCGCGGCCGGCGTGGAGCCCCCGTGACCAGGTTCCGGGAATCGGCTCCGGGGCAGGGCAGCCGGGCGCCCGCGCGGCGTGACATCGACACCGCGTCGACGCCCGTGCTCGTGATCGCGGGCAGCGACCGACTCGCCGCGGCCATCGAAGCCATGCTCCGGGGCCACCCGGAATGGCGCGTGGTGATGGGCTCTCCCGCGGAGCTGGCGCATGTCGTCGATGACCTCGAGCCCGCGAGCGTGGTCATGGCCTTGCCGCCCCCGGCCGCGGCAAGCGCGCTCCAATACCTGGGCAGCCGCCCGCGGGTCCCCCCCGTGATCCTTCTCGCCGCGGAGCCGCTTGGTGCGTGGACGGCCCAGGCCCGTCGCGCCGGCGTTCGCGGCGTGCTTCGTGACGACGCGACGGCGGAGGAACTCACCGCCGCCGTCGCGGCGACGATGGCCGGTCTCGTCGTGCTCCACCCTACCGCCGTGATCGCCCGTCCCATCGCGGCGGCGAGATCGCGGAAGGTGAGCGAGAGGACAGGGCTCACCCCGCGAGAGCTGGAGATTCTCGAGATGATGGCGGAGGGTATGAGCAATCGCAGGATCGCCGCTCGCCTCGGGATCTCCGGCTACACGGTCAAGTTCCACGTCGCCTCGGTCCTCGGCAAGCTGGGAGCGGCCACCCGCACGGAAGCGGTGACGCTCGGCGTACGCCAGGGTCTGATCTCCCTCTGACCCACTAGAGTTCCAGCCCGGGCACTGGCCCAGTGCCTTGACAGCTTCGAGGCGCCTCGCCTACTATCCCCGCCATCGATCGTCCACCCATCGTCGGGCTCCGAACTCTCGAGACGTGGAGGCTTTCCCAATGACGACCCGTCGGGAATTTCTCACCGTGACCCTCGCCGGCGGAGCGGCCGCCGCCCTCGCCCCTGGACTCGCCGCCGCCGCGCCGAAGTCCATGTCGGTCGTCCACGAGAGCTCGTTCATCAAGGCCTTTGACGAGTTCTTCGTGAAGAAGCTGGCGCCGGACTACGAAAAGATGACCGGCATCAAGATCAACTACGAGCCGGTGAGCGTGGGCAGCATGCTGACGCGGCTCACCACGATCGTCGAGACGAAGTCGGGGCCCGAGATCGTGCACACCGGCATCAACTGGCCTCACCTCTTCGACCAGGGCCTCGTGGACGTCAGCGACGTCGCCGGCGAGATCGGCAAGAAGCTCGGGGGCTGGCACGACAACGTCCACGACGCGGTGGTGGTCAACAAGAAGTGGAAGTCTCTCCCCTGGGGCAACATCGGCCAGCTCGAGAACTACCGGACCGACTGGTTCAAGGAGGTGGGCGTCAACAAGTTCCCCGACACCTGGGAGGACCTTCTCGCGGCCGGACGCCTGCTCAAGAAGAAGGGCCACCCCTTCGGCTTCGAGCTTGGCCACGGCTTCGGCGACAATCACGGCTGGCTCTATCCGCTTCTCTGGTCCTACGGCGGTCAAGAAACCGACAGGAGCGGCAAGACCGTCACCATCGACTCCGACGAGACGGCGAAGGCCGTCGATTTCTGCCGCCGGTTCTACAAGGAGACGATGTTCGAGGACGTCCTGGGCTGGACCGACGTCAACAACAACAAGGCCTTCCTCGGCGAGCAGATCTCGTGCACGAACAACGCCTCCTCGATCCTCGTCGTGGCCAAGCGCGATTTCCCCGAGATCGGCAAGGTGACCGACCACGCGCTCAACCCGCAGGGCCCCAAGGGCCGCTTCCACCTGCTGAACGTCCAGGGCCACGCCATCGCCGCCCACGCCCCGGACGTGGCCGCGGCCAAGGCCTTCCTGCGCTGGCTCTACGACGACAAGCAGCTCTCCGCCTGGCTCACCGCCGGTGACGCCTACTACGCGCCGTTCCTTCGCGCCTACGACAACCACCCGATGTGGGAGCCGGAGCCGCGCAATCTGCCGTACAAGGAGTCGCTCAAGACGTCGCGGCTCCATGCCTGGCCCGGTCCCCCCGGCCTCGCCGCCTCGGAGAGCGTGGCGAAGTACGTCATCGTCGACATGTTCGCCAAGGCGTGTCGGGGCGATTCGACGAAGGACGTCATCGCCACCGCGGCCAGCCAGCTGAAGCAGATCCACAAAGTGAAGTGATGTAGGGATGTCGGTCCGCCCGGCGCCTCTCGCGCGGCCGGCGCCGGTCGCGGGCCGGCCCTTCTCGCTGCGCGGCCTGCTCGAGCGGGAGGGCGCTTTCAGCTGGATCATGCTCGCGCCCGGTGTGCTGTTCCTGCTCGCCTTCGTGGCCTATCCCTTCTTCTACGGCATCTATTTGAGCCTTCAAGATCGGCCCGTCGCCCGCGCGGGGGCGTTCGTGGGGCTGGCGAACTTCGCCACGCTGCTGGGCGAGGGCGTGTTCTGGCAGGTCACGCGAAACACCTTCGTCTACACGCTGGTGACGACCGTCCTCAAGCTGATCGGCGGCCTGGCCATGGCCCTCGTGATCAACCAGAGCTTCCGCGCGCGCAACCTGGTGCGCGCGGTCCTCCTGCTGCCCTTCATCGTGCCGACGGTCCTCAGCACGATCGCCTGGATGTGGATCTTCGACCCGACCTTCAGCGTGATCAACTGGACGCTCGTCAAGACGGGGCTCGTGAGCAGCGGCTTCTCATGGCTGGGCAACGCCACCCTGGCCATGGTGTCGATCATCGTCGTCAACACGTGGCGGGGCATCCCGTTCTACGGGATCACGCTCCTGGCCGGGCTCCAGACGATCTCGCCGGACCTCTACGAGGCGGCGGCCATCGACGGCGCCAGTACCACGCAGCGCTTCTGGCACGTGACCCTGCCCATCATCAAGCCCATCCTGATCATCGTGACGATGTTCTCGGTCATCTTCACCTTCGCGGACTTCCAGATCGTTTACTTGCTCACCCACGGCGGCCCCGCGAATGCCACGCAGGTGTTCGTCACGTACGCGTTCGATCTCGGCATGTCGGGGGGCCAGCTCGGCATGGGCGCGGCGGCGGCCCTCACGTTGCTGCCCGCCCTCGCCCTCGTGATCGTGGTGCTCACGCTGTACCTGAGGCGCGAGTGATGGTCGGCGGGCGGGGATTCGGCGCGCGGCTGCTGCGGCTATATCTGCCGCTCGCGTTCTTCCTCGTGGCCATGCTCTTTCCCTTCTACTGGATGCTCATCACCTCCATCAAGCCCAACCGCGAGCTCTACAACGCGCGCATCATGCCGCTGATCGTGCACCAGCCGACGCTCAAGCACTACGTCGACCTGCTCACCCAGACGAATTTCCTGACGTGGACGTACAACACCATGCTGGTGGCGGTGGTGACCACGGCCGTCTCGCTCGTGCTGGGGGCGATGATCGGCTACCCGCTGGCCCGCCTGCGCTTTCCCGGGGCCGCCGTGGTGGCCATCGGGGTGGCCGCGACCTACCTGGTGCCCCAGCCGCTCCTCTTCATCCCCATGGCCGACATCATCAACCGGCTCGATCTCGGGAACACCCTCACCGCCGTCATGCTCACGTATCCGACGCTCCTCATCCCGTTCTGCGCGTGGCTGCTCATGGGCTACTTCAAGAGCGTGCCCCGCGAGCTCGAGGAGGCGGCGCGCATCGACGGGGCCAGCCGCTTCCAGGCCCTGACGCGCGTCGTCCTGCCCCTCTGCACGCCGGGACTCTTGTCCGCCGGCATCTTTGCCTTCACGCTGGCCCAGAACGAGTTCCTCTACGCCCTCATCTTCCTGGCCAAGAGCGACGTCCGCACCGTGCCCGTGGGCGCCATCACCGAGCTGATCCGGGGCGACGTCTTCTACTGGGGCCAGCTCATGGCCGCCGCCCTCCTGGGCTCGGTGCCCGTGGCCATCATCTACTCCTTCTTCGTGGAGCACTACGTCGCCGGCCTCACCGCGGGCGCGGTGAAGACCTAGGGCACCGCGAGACGTGGCGTCCGACGTCTGACTGACCGTTCCGCCGTCCATGGGTGAGAGAATCCGGCATGCAATGTCCACGCTGTCAGGCTGAGAATCGCGAGGGTCGGCGCTTTTGCGGCGACTGCGGGCTCTCGCTCGCCCTCCCGTGTCCGTCCTGCGGCTTCGTGAATGAGGGGAGCGTGAAGTTCTGCGGAGGCTGTGGATCGCCGCGGGTCGAGGCCGGGGCCGCTCCGCGACCGAGGTTTGGGCCGCCGACGTCCTACACCCCGAAGCACCTCGCCGAGAAGATCCTCAGCTCCCAGGCCGTGCAGGAAGGCGAGCGAAAAACCGTCACCGTCATGTTCGCCGACCTCAAGGGCTCGATGGAGCTGCTCGCCGATCGGGATCCCGAGGAGGCCCGCGGGTTCCTCGATCCCGTGCTGGAGCGGATGATGGAAGCCGTGCACCGCTACGAGGGCACCGTCAACCAGGTCATGGGCGACGGAATCATGGCTCTCTTCGGCGCGCCGCTCGCCCATGAAGACCATGCGGTGCGGGCGTGCTACGCCGCGCTGCGGATGCAGGACAGCGTCGCCCGCTACGCGGAGGATCTCCGCCGTCGCCATGGCGCGGACGTCCAGATCCGCATTGGATTGAACTCCGGGGAGGTCGTGGTTCGCTCGATCGGCAGTGATCTCCACATGGACTACACCGCGGTGGGGCAGACCACGCACCTGGCCGCCCGCATGGAGCAGCTGGCCCGACCCGGCGTGACCCTGATGACCGAGATGACCCTGCGCGCCGTGGAGGGATATGTGCAGGTGAGATCGCTCGGGCCGACGCCGATCAAGGGCCTGACGGAGGCGGTGCCCATCTATGAGTTGATCGCTGCCGGCGCGGCTCGCACACGTCTCCAGGCCTCCCTGGCGCGCGGGCTCACGCGCTTCGTCGGGCGAGACGCGGAGGTCGATCAGCTCCGCGAGGCGCTCGAGCAAGCCGCGGGCGGCCGCGGCCAGATCGTAGCCGTGGTGGGGGAGCCGGGGGTCGGCAAGTCGCGACTCTTCTACGAATTCATGCACTCCCATCGGACGCAGGGCTGGCTCGTGCTCGAGTCAAGCTCGGTGTCGTACGGCAAGGCGACGCCGTACCTTCCCCTGATCGAGTTTCTCAAGGGCTACTTCAAGATCTCCGAGCGCGACGACACCCGCGGGATTCGCGCAAAGGTGACCGGCAATCTCCTGACCCTCGACGAAGCGCTCAAGGACAGCATCGCCCCAATACTCTGGCTGCTCGACTCCCTCACGGAGGACCACGACTTCCTGAAGCTCGACCCCGCCCAGCGGCGCGAACGGACGCTGGATGCCGTCCGGCGGGTGCTGCTTCGGGAGAGCCGCACTCAGCCCCTGCTCCTCGTCTTCGAGGATCTCCATTGGATCGACGCGGAGACCCAGTCGCTGCTCGACGCCCTCGTGGAAAGCCTCCCCACCGCCTCCGTCCTGCTTGCCGTGAACTACCGCCCCGAATATCAGCACAGGTGGGGAAACAAGAGCTACTACCGGCAGCTCGGGATCGATACGCTGCCCCCCGAGACGGCCGAAGCGCTCCTGGAGACCCTGGTCGGAGACAACCGCCAGCTCCAACCGTTGCTGCGGCTGCTCATCGAGAGGACGGAAGGGAATCCCTTGTTCCTGGAGGAGAGCGTGCGCTCCCTCGTGGAGACCGAGGTTCTCGTCGGCGAGCGTGGAGCGTACCGGCTCGGCAAGGATCCCGTCGCTATCCAGGTCCCCGCGACCGTCCAGGCAATTCTCGCCGCTCGTATCGACCGTCTTCCCCCCGAGGACAAGCAGCTCCTCCAGACGGCATCGGTCGTCGGAAAAGACCTGCCGTGGGCCCTGCTCGTCGAAGCGGCCGAGCGGCCGGAGGACGAAGTCCGTCTGGGCCTGGCGCGGCTTCAGGCCGCCGAGTTCGTCTACGAGGCCAAGCTCTTTCCCGACCTCGAGTACACCTTCAAGCACGCGCTGACCCACGAGGTCGCTTACGGCAGCCTGCTCCAGGACCGGCGGCGCGCCATCCACGCGCGGATCGTCGGCGTCATCGAGCGCGTCTACGCGGATCGGTTGGCCGAGCGCGTCGACAGTCTCGCCCACCACGCTTTTCGCGGCGAGGTGTGGGACAAGGCCCTTCACTATCTTCGCCAGATCGGCTCCTCCGGGTCGAAGCCGAGCATCGATGCCGTGCTCGGCGGGCCCGAATCTCCGGGTCAGCTGTGGTTCCGCGGGGAATATGAGCGGGCCCTCGTCCTCGCGCTCCGGGAACGAAACCTCTCGGCAAGCTTTCGAGATTTCGGAATGTCGGTCACGACGAGCTATCGGCTCGGGCAGATCTACCACTCGCTCGGCGACTACGCCAAGGCGGCTGACCTTCTCACACGCAACGTCATGCAGCTCGAGGGCGACCTTCGACGGGAAACCTTCGGGATGGCCGGTTTACCCTCGGTCATGTCGCGCGTGTGGCTGGCGCTCATCCTGGCCGAGCAGGGGGGCCTCGACGAGGCCGTCGCGCATACGGAGGACGCCTCGGCGATAGCGGAGGCCGAGAATCACACCTTCAGTCTAGTGATGGCTCATGCGGGAACCGGCATGGTCCACCTTCTCAGAGGGGATTACGAGAGAGCCACCGGACCTCTCGAGCGCGGCCTGGTGATCGACCGCCTGTCCGACATTCCGCTCCTCTTCCCGCTCGTGGCCGCGCCCCTCGGCTTGGCGTACGCGCTTGCCGGCCGGCACGACGAAGGCCTGCGCCTCCTCGAGGAGGCCATCGAGCGCGCGGAGGCCATGGAGTGGGTCAGCAACCACGCGATCCGGCTCGTGTGGCTCGGCCGGGCGCACCTGCTAGCGGGCCATGTGGATACCGCGACGCGAGTGGGGGTGCGCGCGCTGGAACTGGCAAGAAGGCTCGGCGAGCGGGGACATGAAGCCTACGCCCTGCGGCTGCTCGGCGAGCTGGCGGGGAAAGCCGTCCCGCCGGATGTCGAGCGGGCGAGCGAACACTACCGCGCCGCGCTCACCTTAGCAGAGGCCCTGGGGATGCGGCCGTTGGCGGCCGCAATCGCTAGCTCCCTTCCTTGACCTCGATGATCTCGTCCGCCACGAGGCCGTGCGCTTCCCGGTGGACGGCCGCGGCGGCTTCCTTGCTCGGGGCCTCGCAGAGGCAGAAAACTTTACCCGTTCCCTCGTCGAACCAGTACCTCAGGTACTTGACGCCGTGCTTGTGCTGGACCTCGAGATCCTTCGCGTGGGCACCCGCCACGCCGTCCGCGGTCAAAGCCTCGATCTTGTTGTGCACGTCCAGATAAAGTGGCATGTCTTCATCTCCTTGATGTCGAAGTTGCTGTAACGGTCGAGGATCGAAAGTCTACCTCCAATGTGGCCGCTCGCCAAGACCGATCGTGTGGAGCTCTCTTGACAGAGCCTGCGCGCGCGGCGAAGGTGGCGGGGTGTCGGCCGAGCCGGACCCCTTCGAGGTGCTCTACGCGCGTGGCGTGACCGACGGGCTGCCCGTGGTGCCGCCGACGGCGACGCGCGTCGCGGCCGCGGTGGAGGCGAGTCGGCGACAAGGTGACGAGCTGGTTGCCCTTGTCGCGCCGCGGCTGGGGCGCGCCACCGTCGAGAAGATCGCCATCAATGCCGTCATGGCGGGCTGCCGGCCCGAGTACATGCCGGTGGTGATCGCGGGCGTCGAGGCGATCTGCGATCCCGCCTTCGCCCTGGTCGGCGTGTCGGGCACCACGGACGCGGTGGCGCTCCTGCTCATCGTGAACGGGCCCGTCCGCAAGGCGCTCGACGTCAATTCGAGCACGGGCGTCTTCGGCCCAGGGTGGCGCGCCAACGCGACCATCGGCCGCGCCGTGCGGCTGATCTGGCAGAACATCGGCGGCGCCACGCCGGGGGGAATCAGCATGTCCACGTTCTCCCAGACCGGGCGGTATTCCTACTGCATCGGGGAGAACGAGGAGGAGAGCCCGTGGGAGCCGTTCCACGTCGAGCACGGGTTCGGCGCGCTCGAGAGCACGGTGGCGGCCATCGCGGCGGAGGCGCCCCAGGTCGTGGCGAACACGCGCAGCCGGACGGCGCGCGAGATCCTGGCCACCATCGCCCGGAGCGGCATCGTCATCGCCAGCGACGCGCATGCCGGCCTCGGCGACACCGTGCTGATCATCGGCCCCGAGCATGCGCGGACGATCGCGGCCGACGGCTGGTCGAAAGCGGATGCGCGGCAGTTCGTGTGGGAGCAGACGCAGGCAGACACGGGCGGACACGGCGTCACCAAGTTCCGTGAGCCCGGCAACGTGAAGATCGTCGTGGCGGGGGGCACGGCGGGTCGCTTCTCGGCCTGGATCCCCGGCTGGCCCTTTCCCGACTCGCCGTCGAGCCTGGTCCTCAAGCGCATCGCGGATCTCGGTTGAGGAGCCCAGGCCCTTCGCCGGAAGTGGCGCGACTACTCCTGGAAGCCGTCGGATGCCTACCTGAGACGTAATTGACGGCGGGTTTATCGTGGAGGTCGCCGGGGGCAAGGGGTGCCGTTGCTGGTCACCGACCACTTCGCATCAGGAGGAGGAGAACATGGGAGCGCGTGCCGAGCAGCTGGCCAAGAAGTACGACGAGACGTGCCGGGAGATGCACACGACCGTCGAGAAGCTGAGCGATGCTGACTGGAAGAAGACCACGTCGGCGGAGAAGTGGACGGTAGGAGTCGTGGCCCATCACGTGGCGCAGAGTCACGCGGGGATCGCCGGCCTCGTGGACATAATCGCCAAGGGGAAGCCCCTGCCGAACATGACCATGGACATGATCCACGAGGGCAACGCCAAGCACGCCAAGGAGCACGCCAACACCACCAAGGCGGAGACGCTCACCCTCTCGAAAGAGAACAGCGCCAAGGCCTCCAGCATCGTCCGCGGGCTCAGCGACGAAGAGCTCGAGCGGAGCGCGCCCCTTCTGGGCGGGCCGCCCATGACCTCCGCGCAGGTGATCGAGGGAATCCTGATCAATCACGTCAACGAGCATCTGGGAAGCATCAAAGCGACAACGGGCGCCAAGTAACGACCCCCTGTACGGGGCTGCCCCCTTACCCTGCCCTCTCCCCCGATGGGGGAGAGGGATTTGTTTATAGGGCCTGCTAGCCTTTTACTGAGCCGGCAGTGAGGCCCTCGACGAGATATTTCTGGAAGAACAGCACGAGGAGGACGGCGGGGAGGGCGCCGAGAAAGCCGGAGGCGGCGATCACCGAATAGTCGATGTTGATCTGCCCGTTCATGCCTGCGATCACCGGGGGCAGTGTCGTCGTTCCCGGCTTCGTATTCAGGACCTGGGCCACGATGAACTCGTTCCAGCACAGCATGAACGTGAAGGCGCCTCCCGCCACCAGACCCGGCCCGGACACGGGCAGCACCACGCGCAGGTAGGCCTGCAGGCGATTGCAGCCGTCCACGAGGGCGCTCTTGTCGAGCTCGGCGGGCACCGTCTCGAAGTACGCCTTCATGATCCACACCGTGAACGGCAGAGTGAAGGAGCAGTACGCGACGACGAGCCCGGTGAGCGTGTTCTGGAGGCCGAGCGCGCGCAGCATCAGGAAGAAAGCGGGAATCAAGACCACGGTGGGGAGCATCCGTGTGAAGAGGAGCGCGAAGAGCGAGAGCGTCTTCAGGGGAAAGCGGTAGCGGGCATAGGCGTAGCCGGCCGTGGTGCCGATCACCAGGTTGAGCGCGGTGACGACCGACGCCACGACCAGGCTGTTGAGCATGGAGGGGATGATCTTCGCAGCCTGGCCTTCGGCGTGGAAGCGGACGAGCCCGAAGATCATCTTGTAGTTGTCCAGGGTGATCTCGGGCGGAATGAAGGACAGGGGTCGGGCCATGAGATTGCGCTGGTAGGAGATGCTGGTGATGAAGAGCCAGACGAAGGGGCCGATCAGCCAGATGGCCACCGCCACGAGCAGCCCGTACAGCACGAGCCGGCTGCCCGTGGAGCGGCTCCGATAGCTCCCCCCGCGGTATCCGCGCGTCGATGCCACTGGCCCCTCACCCTGCCCGCTCCCCAGAGGGGAGAGGGATTCTCTAATGGCCATCCCGTCAGGCCTCGGGCTCGAAGCGGGCCAGGAGGAGCCGCTGGTAGACGAAGGTGAGGAGGAGGCAAAGGGCGGTCAGCGTGTAGAGGATCGCGGTGCCCGGGCCGAATTTGAAGAATGTGAAGGTCGTCTGGAATCCGAGCCACGAGACGGTCGTCGTGTCGTGCCCGGGGCCGCCCATGGTCAGCACGTAGATCAGGTCGAGCATCAGGAACCCGTTCACCGTGGCGAGCACCAGGACGAGGAACACGATGGGCCGCAGCGCGGGCAGGGTGACGTGGCGGAAGCGCTGCCAGTAGTCCGCCCCGTCCACCTCCGCCGCGCTGTAGAGATCCTCCTGCACCGATTGCATGCCGGCCAGGAAGAGCAGGGTGGCGAACGGGGCCTGGTTCCACATGTAGACCGAGACGAGGACATTCAGCGCGCTGAAGCCGTCCTTGAAGAAGGCGATGTAGCCCTGGATGAGGCCGAGCTTCGCGAGCAAGGCGTTCAGCGCCCCGAACTCGAAGTCGAGGAGTCCCACCCAGAGGAGCCCGACCACGACGCGCGAGAGCGACCAGGGAATCAGGAGGAGGCTCCGCATGAGCGGCCGCCCGTTGAACCGCTCGTGCAGCACGAGGGCCATGCCCATGCCGATGACGGTGGCCTCGAGCACGAAGGCCCCGACGAAGTAGAGGGTGCGCCAGAGCGAGCTCCAGTAGAGCGGATCGTCGAGGATCCTGACGTAGTTCTGAATCCCGATCCAGCGGAAGAGGGGCACGCGCACGCCGAACAGCTCGATGGCCGGGCCCGTGGTGCGGAGCAGGTTGACGTCGGTGAAGGAGAGCCAGAGGGAATAGAGGAGCGGGAACAGCACGACGAGGAAGATGGCGAGGATCGCGGGCAGGACGAGGAGAATGGCGAACCAGCGCTCCGAGAGCCGGATCGATGGCAGGGGGAGCCGGGGCGCCACCGCCTGGCCCGGAAGGGGCCGCGGCAGCGTCGAGCGATTCTGGTCGGCGTTCACGGGACGAGACCCGCCCGGCGCCTCCGAAATTCCTTAGGCCAGTGATTTCTGGAGCGCGACGAGCTCCTTGAGCCCCTTGGGCACGGTGGTGACGCCGCGGATGATGTTCTGGACGGTGGCCACGGCCTTCGTGTCGTATTCCCCGTACCACGGCTCCTTGTAGGCGGCGATGACCTTGCCCTTCTTGTACTGCTCGCGCAGGAGCTTGAGGTCGATCCACCGGTCGTACGACTGGATGATCTCGGCATGGTCGTACATCTCGGGGTAGGGGTTATCGAGCCCCGAGATCAGGCACCACTGGCGCTGCACGTACCAGTCGCCGTGCAGGTTCCCCCCGAGGAAGCGCGTGAGCTTCCACGCGTCCTCGAGGACCTTGGTCTTGGCGTTGACCACGTAGGAGTCGGTCCACATGTAGCTGCTGCCGTTGCCGGGGTACATGGCCATCTTGGCCTTCTTGGGGGCGAGCTTCGAGTTCTCGGGCTCGCCCGCGATGGTCTTGAGGTAGTAGGAGTGGTTCGTGTGGTACGCGTAGCGACCCGTCCAGAAGAGGCGGTGCGTATCCGTCGAGGAGGTCTTGGTCAGCACCTCGGGATTCACCAGCTCTGCCTTGTACACCTTCTGCCAGCGCTCCATGGCCTTCGCCGCGCCCGGCTCCTGGTCGACGATGACGCGGTTCTTGGCGTCGAAGACCTGGGCGCCCTCCGAGAAGCAGTCGCTCATGAACTGCGGCATCGTCCCCGAGGGGCTGTTGTTCCAGTTCGGCAGGTAGGGCGTGTCGCTGATCTTGTCCTTCTTGAGCTTCATGCTGTGCTCGACCAGCTCGTCCCAGCTCTTGGCGGGGGCCTTGATCCCCGCCTGCTGGAGCATGGGTTCGTTGTAGATCAGGATGAAGAGACTGGTGAAGTACGGCAGCCCGAGTAGCTTGCTGCCGTCCTTGCTCTTGAGGCTGTCGAGATTGGCCGGGGTCATCTTCTTCTTCAGCTCGTCCGTCCCGGGAAGATCGTCGACGGCCCGGATCAGGCCGTTCTCGAACCAGCGCTCGCGGTTGTTGTGATTGCAGTACATCACGTCGACGACTTCGCCGGCCAGGGCGCGGGTCTCCATGGTCGGGTGGTACTGCGCCCACGGAATCGCCTCGTACTTCACCTGGCCCTGGTACTTCTGGTTGTAGAAGTTGACGTAATCCTTGACGGTGTCGGGCTTGAACACCCAGCCCGAGAAGCTGATGGGCTTGTCCGCATGGGCGGGGGCGCGCAGGCCCTCGCCGAGCACGGCCGCGGCTCCGAGGGCTCCCGAGGTCTTGAGGAAGGTCCGCCGGCTGATGGTTGTCATGAGTCGTGTCTCCTCCGTGTTGGCCGTCGCTGGTTCTGGCGAGCGTCCGCGCTGACACATCGACCGGGATGAAAAACTGGCGTGATTGTGGCGAGGGGGCCGGAGCTTGTCAAGGGTGCCAGCGCGGCTGGCCCAGAGGGGCATTTCCGGCTAGCATGGCTGCGATGCGCACGCGGGTTCTCGTTCACGCTACGTTCATCGGGATGCTGATAGCGCTCACGCTGGTGCCGCCGGCCGAAGCGCAGCGGGGCCTCGGTAGGGGACGGAACCGTCCGCCCGAGCAGGCGCCCCCGGAGACGCCCGCGCCTGGCGAATATTCGCTCGATGGCCCGCAGGCGATCGAGGCCGTCAATCGTGGTGAGGGCCGTCAGGCGCTCGCCTACTACGAGCGCACCGCCACCCAGGCCGAGCAGGAAGGCAACCAGGTGCGAGCGGCGAGGGCCTGGCACGCTGCCGCGGTGGTTGCCGTTCGCCTCGGGCGTTATCAGAAAGGCATCCAGTCGGCGAGCCGAGGCATCGAGCTCTTCAAGAAAGCCCACCCCCGCGACCTGAAACAGGCCGACCTCGGTGCGTGGGCTTCGTGCTATTCCCATCTCGGCTCGGCGTATCGGTCGGTGCGCGACTTCGCGCAGGCGACCAAGGCGCTCGAAGAGGGGCTCGAGTTCGCCAAGACTCGCCTGAGCGGCCGGCACGAGGAGCAGGTCGAGGGCTTCCTCCTGAACAATCTCGCTCAGGTCGCCTATGCCCAGCAGGATTTCAAGACGGCGCTGGCCCGCAATACCCAGGCCGCCCAGTACTTCGAGGGCGCGGAGTCTCGGCTCGCGCCCCTCGCGACGGAGCGGAGCCGCACGAACCTGCGTCGATGGGCCGCCAGCTCGTTCCTGGGCATCGGGAGGGCTCAGCTCGCCCTCGGCCATCCCGACGAGGCAGACGCGGCGTTCGACCGGGCGCTCAAGCATGCGCGGCTGAGCGGGCTGGGTGAGGTCGAGGTCGATGTCCTCGGCGGCCAGGGGAGCCTGGCCCTGTCGCGCCAGGACTGGTCGAAGGCGCTCGGGGTGTACCAGCAGTCCATCGCGCTCTCCGATCAGATGAGGCGTATCACCGACCACCCGTACCTCTACAACGGCCTTGCCCGCTCGCTGGCCAGGCTCGGCCGCACGGAAGAGGCGTTCGCGGCGGCGCGGGAAGCCGTGCGCTACGTCGAGGAGCTCCGCGCGGATCTGGGAGACTCCGCGCTGCGCAGCGGATTCTTCGAAGGCAAGCAGGGTATCTACCACTACGCGGTCAACCTTGCCCTCCAGGCCCAGCGTCCGGAGGAGGCCTTCTCCCTCGCCGAGCGGAGCCGATCCCGGACCTTCCTCGATCTCCTGGGCAGCCAGACCACGCTCTCCAAGGGCCGCACGCGCGCGCTGGTCGACGAAGAGGTGCGGCTCCGGGCCCGGCTGGCCGAGGCCAAGGCGGAGGCCCAGGACGGGAGCGCATCGGCGGAGTCGAGCCGCGCCCGCGCCCAGCTCGAGGCGCTCGACCGCGACTACCGCGCCTTCCTCGATCGCGTGAAGAAGGCGAATCTCGAGCAGGCGTCGCTCATGGCGGTGGAGCCGGTGACGCTGGCCGAGATCCAGGGACTCCTGCCCGAGGGCACGACGCTGCTCGAGTACCACGTCGACGAGAACGGCGTCGTCGTGTGGGTCGTGGACCGTCAGCGTTTCAAGGTGGTGCGGGCTCCCGGCGATCGCCAGTCGCTCGTCAACCAGGTTCGCCGCTTCCGGAGCGCCATCACCAAGATGGCGCCCATCAAGGACGTCCAGTCCCAGGCCCAGGCGCTCTATCGCCGGCTCCTCGAGCCCGCGCGGGCCGAGATCCTCGGGAGCCGGCTCGTGATCGTGCCCCATGGCGCCCTCCACTATCTGCCCTTCACCGCGCTTCGCTCGTCGTCCGGCAAGTGGGTGGTGGAGGACTTCGCCGTGAGCACGCTGCCCAGCGCGAGCGTGCTCCGCTATCTCACCGACAAGGGCGTGGGCGCTTCCGGCCGCGCGCTCGTCGTCGGCAATCCCGACCTGGGAGCCGACCTCGCCCTGCCGTGGGCGGAGCGCGAGGCGCGTATGGTCGGACAGCGCGAGCCCGGCGCGACCGTGCTGGTGCGCGCTGACGCCACTGAAGTCGAAGTCAAGAAGGTGCTCGAATCCGTGGGGCTCGTTCACTTCGCCACCCACGGCGAGTTGAACGAGAACGACCCGCTGTCGTCGGCGGTGCTCCTGGTGCCGGGTGGCGGTGAAGATGGACGGCTCGAGGTCCGCGAAGTATTCGGTCTGGATCTCCACGCTCGGCTCGTCGTGCTCTCTGCCTGCGAGACGGGGCTCGGCAAGCTATCCCGAGGCGATGAGCTCATGGGGCTCCAGCGGGCATTCCTCTACGCGGGCACGCCCGCCGTCGTGACCACGCTGTGGAAGGTCGACGATCGGGCGAGCTACGAGCTGATCCGCGCTTTCTACAATCGCCTGGCCGGGGCGGGTCCCGTGGAAGCGCTCCGGCAGGCGCAGATCGAGGCCATGGCCACCTTCCCCCATCCCTATTCCTGGGCGGCCTTTGGCCTCAGCGGCGCTCCACGATGAGCCGGCGGTTCGAGCAGACCGGCGCACCGGCGACGTAGGGTTGGAATCCCGGTTGCCGATCATGCACACACTCGCCTTCCTCGAGCCCGGCCACTTCCACGCCGCGCTGACTCTGGGCACGCCGCATCCGAACGTGCGCGAGGAGATCTTCGTCTACGCGCCACCCGGGCAGGAGCTCGACGATTTCCTCGCCCTCATCGACGCGTTCAACCGCCGCGCGGAAAACCCCACGGCCTGGAAGCCGGTCGTCCGGGCGGGCGATCGCTCTCTCGAGCGGCTCATCGCGGACCGGCCGGGTGACGTCGTCATCCTCGCGGGCAGAAACGATCGGAAGATGGCGATGATGCGGCGGCTTCACGACGCGGGCTTTCACATCCTGGCCGACAAGCCCTGGCTGGCGGGGCCGGATGGGCTCGACGATCTCCGCCACACGCTCTCCGGCGGTCCCCTCGCCGTGGAGATCATGACGGGGCGCCACGACATCACGTCGAGGCTCACGCGAAAGCTCGTGGGCGAGACCGAGGTGTTCGGTGGCTTCGATGAAGACAAGGAGGGGCAGCCCGCCATCGAGATCTCGGGCGTCCATCACCTCGAGAAGATGGTCAACGGGGCGCCGCTCCGGCGGCCCGTGTGGTACTTCGACGTCCGTGTGCAGGGCGACGGGATCGCCGACATTCCCACCCACATGGTCGATCAAGTCCAGCGTCTGGTGGCGGCGGCCTCGGGCGCCGCCGCGCCTCCGTCGAGGCTGGAGCTGATCGCCGCGCGGCGCTGGGCCACCCGCGTGCCCCGCGCCCTGTTCGCGCGCGTGACCGGTCGACCAGACTTCCCTTCCGAGCTGGCCGAAGCCGTGGCGGGCTCGGAGCTGGCGTACCGCTGCAACGCCGAGCTGTCGCTTCGTCTCGGCGCGGTCACCGCGGCGCTGGCCACGCGATGGGATCTCTCCGAGCCGCGCGGGGGCGGAGATACCCACCGCTCGGTCATTCGCGGGACACGGGCGGAGATCCGCGTGGACCAGGGCGCGGCCACCGACTACCGTCGCCGGCTCCTGGTTGTTCCACGTGGCGAGGCAACACAGATCAGGGCCGCTCTCGGGCGCGCGCTCGCGAAGTGGCAAGATGAGTTTCCCGGCCTTGCCGTGTCCGAGGCTGGGTCCGGCTGGGAGATCAGCGCGCCCCCTGCGCTCGCTTCAGGGCATGAGAGCCACTTCCCGCTGGTGCTCGCCGATTTCCTCGCCCTCGTCGAGGGCGGAAGGTGGCCGCCCGGTCTCGCGGCAGACACGCTCGCCAAGTACACACTGCTCGCCCACGCCTCGGCAGAGGCGAACCGTCACGCGGGCTGACGGAGGTTCCACGGCGCCCATGTGCCCGGTCGTGCGCCGGATTCGGGCCGACGAGGCGCTTCGGCTGAGAGCCTTCCGACTTCGCGCCCTTGCCGATGCTCCGACGGCATTTGGATCGACCCTCGCTCGCGAGGAGGCGTTCCCCGAGAGTGTCTGGCACGAGAGAGCCTCGGCGGGGGCGGCGGGAAGCGACCGCGCCACCTTTGTCGCGGAGCAGGATGGTCAATGGATCGGCCTCGCGACCGGGTTGGCCGAGGACCCGGAGGATCCGAAACTGCCAGGGCCCGTGCTCGTGGGCATGTTCGTCGACCGCGCCGAGCGCCGTCGCGGTGTCGGTGTCGCGCTCGTCGAGGCCGTGAGCGACTGGGCGCGGCAGCGTGGAGCGGCGCGCCTGTCGCTCTGGGTCTTCCCCAGCAATGAACCGGGGATCGCGCTCTACACACGATGCGGGTTCCGCCTCACGGGCGAGACGAAATCGCTCGATCGCGCGCCCACGCTGACCGAGCTACGCATGGCACGCGTCCTCCCATGAGGCCCCGGCCCGCTTTGATCTGAGCCCGCAGGTCGCTTATAGTTCTCGCCGTATCGGCGGCAGGGGCATTCAGCCTCGCCCCCATCAATCACGTCTCTGAACAGGAGCGCTCATGGCACTGCTCGACGGGAAGACCGCACTGGTAACGGGAGCCGGCCGGGGCATCGGTCGGGGGATCGCGATGGCGCTGGCGGCGGCGGGGGCCAAGGTCGTGGTCAACGACCTCGGCACGGGGCTCGACGGCGAGGGCGTGGGCACGGGCCCGGCTGCCCAGGTCGTCGAGGAGATCAAGAAGCTGGGCGGCACCGCGGCCGCCAATTTCGGCTCCGTGGCCGACTACACGCAGGCGACCGCGATGGTGGATCAGGTGATCAAGACGTGGGGCCGCATCGACATCCTGGTGAACGTCGCGGGCATCCTGCGTGATCGCATGATCTTCAACATGACCAAGGAGGAGTGGGCCGCCGTGCTCGCCGTGCATCTCGACGGCACTTTCTATTGCACGCGGGCTGCCTCCATCGCCATGCGTGAGCAGAAGTTCGGTCGCATCATCAGCATGTCGTCCGTCTCGGCGCTCGGGGCGCCGGGCCAGCCCAACTACGCGGCGGCCAAGGCGGGCATCATCGGGCTGACGTGGTCGACGGCGAACGCGATGGCGAAGTACAACGTGACGGCCAACGCCATCATGCCGAGTGGCGCCACGCGCATGATCGACTCGACACCGAGAGGCCGCAAGGTCTTCGAGGAGACGGGCAAGTGGCCGAGCGAGCAGGCGGTGGGCACCGAGCGCGACCCGGACAACGTCGCCCCCCTCGCGGTGTTCCTGGCCAGCGACGCCGCCGCGCGCGTCAACGGTCAGGTCTTCCACTCCTTCGGCTATGGCTATGCCCTCATGGCTCCGCCCCAGCCCATTCGCCGGCTCGAGGCCGATCGCCGCATCGATCCCGAAGAGCTGGTCAAGCTCTTCCCGGAGACGCTCGGCCGCGACCTGCAGGATCCGATCGGCACCAATTTCGGGAAGGGCCTGGAGGAGCGGCCAAAGGCGGAGTGGAAGTCGGTCGCGGGAGGTGTACGGTTCTGGCAGGCGCCCTGGGAGGGCAGGTGAGGACAGTCCTCCTCGTCTGTCACGCCAACACATGCCGCAGCGTGATGGCGCATGTCCTGCTCGAGAAGATGCTGGATGAGCGCCACGCGCGCTCGGGCGTGCGCGTGCGCTCGGGCGGGATCGCCAACCACGCGCGCGACGGGATGATTCCCTCGCTCGACGCGCGCATCGTGCTACGCGAGGACGGGATCCATCTGCGCGAGGACGAGATCACGTCCACGGATCTGCGGCGCCACCGCGAGCTGATCGCGGAGGCGCACCTGATCGTCACCATGACGGAGCAGCAGAAGGAGATGCTCGCCGTCTACGAGGAGGCGCACGGGCGGCCGATCTTCACGCTGAAGGAGCTCGCGGGCGAGGAAGGCGACATCCACGACCCGTTCCAGCAGGGCGAGGATCGCTACCGCGCCTGTCGCGACGAGATCAAGCGCTGCCTCACCAAGAGCGTCGACCGGCTCCTCGCCACCCTGTCCGGATAACCTCCTCATCCCTCTCCCGCAGAGGAAAAATTTCTCGAATCCCTCTCCTCCGTCTGGGGCGAGAGGCTTCTTGAATCCCTCTCCCCCGCCTCGGGGGAGAGGGCAGGGTGAGGGGGTCCTACGCGCCGGCCTCCTCGCCGCGTGCCTTCTCGTGCTCCTCGGCTGTAGCAAGGGCTCCGACACCAAGGGCCCGCTCACCATCGTCCTCAAGCACGCCAAGATTCTCGGACCCGTCGATCCCATTCCCGCCCTCCTCGCCGAGTTCGAATCGGCGCATCCCGGCATCCGGATCAAGGCCGAGGTGCTGCCCTGGACCTCGGACGAGCAGCGCCAGTTCCTGGTCATCAATCTCGAGGGCGGCCAGCCGGGCTTTGACCTCATGATGCTCGACTGCATCTGGGTGCCCGAGTTCGCGCGGGCTGGCTGGATTCTCGACCTCAGTGCCGCCGGCGTCACCCCAGACGAGCTGGCGGCCCATTTTCCCTCGGCCGTCGAGGCCGGCACGTATCGTGGCCGGATCTGGGCGCTGCCGTGGTTCATGAACGTGGGGCTGCTCTACTACCGCAGCGATCTGCTCGGCCGCTACGGCTTCAAGCCGCCCGAGACCTATGGCGCGATGCTCGAGCAGATCCGCGTGATCCGGACCGGCGAGAGGAATCGCAAGCTCGAGGGCTATCTCTGGCAGGGCAAGCAGTACGAGGGGCTCGTGGTCAATGTGCTCGAAGGTCTCTGGGCAGACGGCAGCACGCTCGTGGGTGAGGACGGCCGCGTCTTCCCCGACCCCCAGCGGGCGGAGGAGGTCTTGCGCTTCATGCGCATGCTCATCGACACGGGGGCGAGCCCCGGCTGGGTCACGGCGGGAGACGAGGAGATCACGCGGCGGGCCTTCGGCAATGGCGAGGCCATCTTCCTCAGGAGCTGGCCGTATGCCGTCGACATGTTCGAGAAGCCCGGCTCGCCGGTGCGGGGCAAGGTGGGCCTCGCCCCGCTGCCGAGTCATGAAGCCGGGCGGCGGGCGCCGGGCTCCACGGGCGGGGCGCACCTCGCGATCACGCGGCACACCCGGCACCCCGCCGAGGCGCTGGAGCTGGCGCGCTTTCTCACCAGCGCGCTCGCGCAGCGCGCGATGACGGCGAGCGGGGCCACCAAGCCCACACGGATGGCGCTCTACCACGAGCCGGAGCTCGTGCGGGCTTCGCCCAACCTCCCGCGCATCCACGACCTGACGCTGGCCGGCCGTTCGCGGCCGGTCACGCCGTACTACGTGATGATGTCGACCACGCTCCAGCCCGAGCTGTCGGCCGCGCTCGTCAAGGTCAAGACGCCGGCGCGCAGCGTCGCCGATGCGCGCCGCCGGCTCGACTTCTTCCTTCGGATGCGAAGCCAGCGGCGCGCGACGGGGCAGGGCCTGCTGCTCGTCGCGCCGGCGCTCCTCGCGCTGGGCGCGCTCACCCTCTATCCCACCCTCTGGGTCGGCTGGCTCTCGCTCCAGCGCCGGATCCCCATCTTCGGCGTGGAGCGCTTCGAGGGTCTCGGCAATTTCTTCTTTCTCGCGACGGACCCGCGCTTCTGGAAGGCGGCCCAGGTCACCCTGGTGTTCACGGTTGCCTCGGTGGCCCTCGAGCTGGTCGGAGGCGTCCTGGTCGCTCTCGCGCTCCGCGGCCAGCGCGCGGGCGCGCGGGTGAGTCTCTCGTTCCTGCTCCTGGCGTGGGCGCTCCCCTCCGTGGTGACGGCCAAGCTCTTCGAGTGGCTCTACAATCCCGCCGCGGGCCTCGTGAATTTCCTGCTCGGCGGCATCGCGCTCAACTGGCTGGGCGATCCGCGGCTCGCCCTGCCCGGGCTCATCCTGGCCGACGTGTGGCGCACGCTGCCCTTCGTCACCGTGCTCTGCTACGCGCGCCTCCTCGCCATCCCGGTCGAGCTGTACGAGGCGGCCCAGATGGACGGGGCAGGCGCCGTGGCGACCTTCACGCGCATCACCTTGCCGCTCCTGCGCCGCATCCTGCTCATCGCCGTCCTCTTCCGGACGCTGGACGCGCTCCGGTCCTTCGACCTGATGTTCGTCCTCACGGGCGGCGGCCCCGCCGGCACCACCGAGACACTCACGGTCTACGCCTACCGCAGTCTCTTCCAGGCCGTGCAGCTCGGTCTCGGCTCCGCCGTCGGGGTGGTCGTCTTCGCGCTCGTGATGCTGGTGGCCTGGGGCTACCTGCGCGCGCTCCGCCACGAGGGGCTCGCCGCGTGATGGCGCGGGCCGGCCTGCCACGTTCCCTGCGGGACTGGGCCGTGCTCCTCGCCCTCCTGGCCTACGCGACGCCGTTCTTCTGGCAGCTCCTCACCTCGCTCAAGCCCGAGGCGGAGCTCATGGTGCTGCCCCCGCTCTTCCCGAGCCGGCTCACATGGGAGCACTACCGTGTGGTCCTGGGACAGAGCGTGATGCTCCGCGCCCTCGTCAACAGCCTCGGCGTCGGCATCATCACCACCGTGCTCGCCCTCGCCCTGGGGATTTTCGGCGCCTACGGCATCGCGCGCTACCCGATCCCGGGCAAGGCGCTTCTCCTGCTCTTGATCGTCGGTGGTACGGCGTTTCCGCAGATCGCCACGGTGAGCCCGCTCTATCTCTTGATGCGCGCGCTGTCGCTGCGCGATACGTGGCTGGCCCTCATTCTGGCCAATACGTCCTTCGCCCTGCCGCTGGTCATCTGGCTCCTCACGGGCTTTCTCCAGGAGATCCCCGTGGGGCTCGAGGAGGCGGCCTCCGTGGACGGCGCGAGCCGTCCGCGCGCTTTCCGTTGGATCGTGCTACCGCTTCTGGCCCCCGGCCTCGCCTCCGCCGCGCTCCTGACATTTCTCTTCTCGTGGAACGAGTTCCTCTTCGCCTACACGTTCACGGCCACCGAGGCCAGCCGCACCGTCCCCGTGGCGCTCGCGCTCTTTCCCGGCGTCTTCGAGGTGCCCTGGGGCGATATCGCCGCCGCCTCCATCCTCGCCAGCATCCCGCCCGTCGCCCTCGTCGTCGGCCTGCAGCGCTACCTGGTCCGCGGCCTCCTCTCTGGCGCCCTCCGAGAGTAAAGCGAGTAGCGGGGTCAGGTCTCACATTCCTACATTGGTTCGCTGGACGAGAGTATCTCCCCGAGTACGTCTTGAATCCTGGATCGCGCTGGCGCTAGCGTCAGCACATGGCACGGCCGCTTCGTATCGAGTTTCCAGGCGGGCTATATCACGTTACCGCTCGCGGCAATGGGCGCCTGGCCATCTTCGCCGACGACACTGATCGCGAGCGTTTCCTGCTGGTGCTCACGTCTGTCGTCTCGCGCTATCATGTTTTTTGCCATGCCTATTGCTTGATGGACAATCACTACCACATGCTGCTGGAGACTCCCGAGGCCAATCTGTCGCGTGCCATGCGGCAACTCAACGGTGTCTACAGTCAGGCCTTCAACCGTCGCCACCAGCGCCCCGGGCACGTGCTGGAGGGCCGCTTTCATGCGCGGGTGGTGGACAAGGACGCCTATCTGCACGCCGTGTGCCGCTATATCGTGCTCAATCCGGTGCGGGCCGAGCTGGTCACGCATCCAGGGCAGTGGCGCTGGAGCAGCTACCGGGCGACCGCGGGCGAGGCGCCGGTGCCGGCTTTTCTGACGGTGGATTGGGTGTTGTCGCTTGGCGATACGTCCGTGCGGGCGGCGGCTGAGCGCCGATACCGACTGTTCGTGGAAGCGGGACTGGCGGGGACGGTCACACCGCTCGAGGCTGTGCCCTCAGCCTTGGTGGTGGGCGATGCCGGAGGCCTGCCTCACGTGCGGGACCAACTCCGGAGCGCCTCCACGCTGGGGGAGATTCCACGGGCGCAACGCTTCGCGCTACGCCTGCCGTTGGCGACACTTTTTGCGGGAGTGAGCTCGCGCGAGGATCGCGATACACGCAGTGTCCTCGCGGTCCGCGATCATGGCTATACCATGCGCGCCGTCGCGGAGTTTCTCGGTGTCCATTACATGACAGTTAGCCGGGCCCTTTCCCGCAG
>WNGP01001640.1_pt1 | contig 30121 bp, 12 predicted proteins | sample 5407671 | NCBI WGS metagenome assembly WNGP01 (sample SAMN13153381, study PRJNA577476) | soil metagenome | isolation source: 40 cm soil or saprolite under Garry oak tree replicate 2 | place: USA:California | collected 2016-06-15 | reverse complement strand
TCGATGCCGGACAACATGGATGCGGACTACGCGCCCAACTATCCGCACCAGCCCTACAACGGCAACCCACACATGCACCCGCTCGATCAGGTGCTGGTGCGCGTGATCGGAACGGGGCGCTGGGAGCACCCGTTCCACGAGCACGCCAACCACGTGCGCATCCTGGCGCGCGACGGCAACCTGATGCTGAGTCCGACCGATTCGACGCGGCTCGCCGGCCTGATGATGTTCACGACCGACACCTACCCCGGCCAGTCGTTCGACGGCATCTTCTACTGGTCGGGCAAGGGTCTGAACTGGGATATCTTCGGCCATACGCCGACCAACACCGGCAACCCGAACTGCGTGGCCGATGCGAACGGCTACTACACGCGCGCCAGCGGCGCGGTGATACCGGTGTTCAACACCGCGGGCGCGTTGACCAATGCGCCGACCGCCTCGAAGAACTACGGCGAGTGGTGCGCCGACCACAACCATCCGCTCGAGGCCAACCCGGTGGGTCACGTCGGCGGCGGGGGGCCTGCGACGCTGCCCGATCCGCTCGTTGCGACCAACGGCCTCTGGTACAACGGGACACCTTACCTCGGTCCCGACGCGGTCAACCGATCGCGCGGCCCGACACCGCTGCCGCCTGGCGGCGCGCTGCAGAACCCGCCCGAGGAATCCGGCATCGCCTTCATGTGGCACTCGCATAACGAGCGCGAGATCACGACCGACGACGTATTTCCCGGCGGGATGCTGATGATGATGCTGGTGGATCCGCCGGTCTGGTACATCGACGAAACGCTGTGAGGGGACGGAGCAGAACATGAAGACCCAACACGACTTGGTGAAGCGAGCTCTGCTGGCCGGGATTGCGCTGCTCGCGACCGTCGGCGTCGCACAGGCGCAGAATACGGTCAGCCTCACGGCGGCCCGCCAGACCGCGCTGATGTCCGACGGCGCCTCGGTTCCAATGTGGGGCTGGGTGTGCAGCACGACGACGGCCGCGGTGGGCGCGACCTGCACCCAGACCAACGGCGCGGCGCAAACGGTGCCGGCCACCGGCACCAGCACCCTGTGGCAGCCGCCGCTGATCCGGGTGCCGGCGGCAGTGGCTCCGGCCACGACGGGCCTCACGATCACGCTGACGAACACGCTGCCGGTCGAAACCTCGCTGGTGATCGTCGGGCAGATTCCGCAGGCCGCCGATGTGAACGGACTGGGGGCGCCGGTACGCGAATCCGGACGGCCGCAGCATCCGGCGCAGACCGCGAGCACGTGGACGATCGCCACGGCCGCCGACCCCTTCCAGCCGCCCACGCAGAGCGCGCGCGCGCGATCGTTCGTCGCTGAGGCACCGGCGGGCAGTAGTGCAACCTACACGTTCACCAACCTTCGGCCTGGCACCTACCTGATCGAGTCCGGAACGTATCCGGCCATCCAGGGCCCGATGGGGCTGTACGGGGTGCTGGTCGTGACGACCGCGCCCGCCGCGGGTGTGGCGGGGACTGCCTATCCGAGCCCATGTACGACGACGACCAGTGCCGCTTGCGTGACCACCGGCGTCCAGTACGACGCCGATGCGGTGGCGCTGCTGAGCGAAATCGACCCGGTGCAGAACAGCGCGGTCGACGCCTTCCTGGTGAAGTCGGCGGGCTGCGCGGCCGCGGCCGGCGCCTGCACCGGCACGATCAGCGCAGCGGCCGAAATGACGAAGTGGAGCCTCGCCTGCTCGACGATGGGCCCGGCCGCGACCGCCAACACCTGCTATCCGCCGGCGGTCGATTACACGCCGCTCTACTACCTGATCGACGGCGCCGCGTTCGACCCGGCCAATCCGTCGGCCTCGCAGCTCAATGTCGGCTCGACCGCCGCCGCCGCCACCGCGTCCACCGGCGTGCTGCTGCGCATGGTCAACGCCGGCCTGCGGATGCACTTGCCGTCGGCCGTCGGCTTGCCGATGGTGCAGATGGCCGAGGACGGCACCCTGGAGCCGGACGTCGCCGTGGCGCTGACCACGGGCCACTATGCACAGAGCGCAACCGGCGTGACGTTCACGCAGACGGTAGCGACCACGACGACGCCGACCCCCAAGGTGGTCAGCGACGTCTTCATGCCGGCCGGCAAGGTGATCGATGCACTCGTGTTCCCGCCCAGCTCCGGCGCCTACACGGCGGCTGCCTACGCGGTGTTCGACCGAGAGTTGAGTCTGTCGGCCAACTCCACCAAGCGCGACAGCGGCATGGAGGCGTACCTGGTGGTCAACGGCGGCGCCGCCGGCACCGGCGCCGGCCAGACGACCGGCGGCGTGCTCAACGCATTCTCAACCGCGTCAGCCGTCGCCGATAACTTCATCGTTCCGCATAACGCGACCACGTTCTCCGGCAACGTGCTGCTGAACGACGTCGGAGTCCACAACGCGTCGAGCCCCTGCGTGGCGACCACCGGGTCGACCGGACCGCAGACGGTGTCGGCCGGCTCGGCCGGCACGGTCACGTTGAACCCCGACGGCACCTTCACGCTCGCGGTGACCGCCGGGTTCTCCAATGGGGCAACGGGATCGTTCACATACTGCGGCAACGGCAACTCCGCGGTCTCCGCGACCGCCACGTTCTACGCGGCCCGCCTCGGCGGTCCGCCGGTCGCCAACGCCGATGCCTACACGGCCCACATCGCCAACCTGCTGCAGGTCGGCGCTCCGGGAGTGCTGCTGAACGACACCGACCCGAACGGCTATCCGCTGACCGCGGTCGCCGCCGGCACTGCGGCTGGCTGCACGGTCTCGCTGCAGTCGAACGGCGCGTTCACCGCGACCTTGCCCGCGCTCGCGACGCCGGCAGCGCGCACCTGCACGTTCTCGTACAACGCGGTGAACTCGCAGGGGACTGCGAGCTCGGCGGCTGCCACGGCCACACTGACGTTCCCGGCCGCGAGCGGCCTGGCCGTCACGGTGACCGACGCGGGCACGAAGGCCGCGATCACCGACTACAAGTGGCTGATCGAGCAGGACCTGACCTTCTACCTCGATCCGAATTGCCAGCAGAACGGCCCGGGCGGCACCAAGCCGGCGACCTGCCCGACCGGAGTGCCGCCGACGCTCGGCACCAACTTGCACACCAGCTACATGCCGGTGATGGCTGCCGGCTGTACCGGCCCGCAAAGCTGCGAGCGCGGACAGAGCATGTACAACCCGGCCACCGGCGGGCACGTGCCGGCGGTGTGCGACGCCAGCGGCATCTGCGTGCCGGCAGCGGCCGGCGCCTCCCGGCCGACGTCGACCCCGAACCAGGCCGTGCTGAACGCGACCAACCCGGACGGCACGCCGGCGCGGTATTTCCTGTCGATCCTGCCCGGGGACGCGGCCAACGCGTTCAACACCGGCAACTCGTCCGATCCGACGGTGGCGGCTAACTGCGCGCCCACCCAGACGCCGACCGGCCAGACCGTGTCCAGCTGCGGCCACACGATGGCCGGCGCGCCGATCGCGGCGCCGACCTGCACCGCCGCCGGCGTGTGCACGTTCGCCCCGGTCACGGTGAACGTGCAGCCGAACCCGATGCAGACGGCGACGCTGACGGTGTTCGTGTTCGAGGACGACTTCCCGCTGAACGGCGAGCACGACGGCAACGGCGCGATCGAGCCGGGGCTCGGCGGCTTCCAGGTCATCCTGTGGGACGACGCCGGTGCCACCGGCGACCCGACCGGTCAGATGACCTACGACATGTTCAACATGCCGCTCACCAATTCGCTGAATGGCATGATCGACCCGATCACCAGGCTGAACGCATGCCCGATCGCGCCGACCGACCAGGGCAACCAGGTTGGCGTGGGCGTGATCATCGTGTGCCCGCAGTACGAGTCGGACGGCGTGACGCCCTCGCCGCTGGTCGGCCAGGCGGTCGTCAAGAACCTGATGCCGGGCCGGTTCGGAGTGGTCGTGCACCCGAGCGCCGCCCGCACCGCGGCCGGGGAGGAGTGGCTGCAGACCAATACGCTCGACGGCACCCACCTGCTCGATTCGTTCGTCCGGTCGGGCGGGCCGCCTTACTTCCAGGAGTACGGGCCGGGCGGCTGGCACGTGTTCATGGGAATGGCCAACCCGGCCGTGATCAACGGGCGCAAGGCGGGGCTGTGCAACAGTCTCGGGGCCACACATTGCCGCAACACGGTCAACGTGAACGTGTCGAGCTTGCACATGTCGCGGCCGCCGAACGAGACGCTGTACGACAGCGCGGTGTTCGCGCTCGGCAACGGGCGCAACTACCAGGGGTTGAACTACACCACCTGCTACGCGAGCCTCGGCGATCCGGACGGCGCCGACTTCCTGTTCGCTAAGTGCGATCAGAACGGCCACCTGACCTTCACCGGCGTTCCGGACGGCAACTGGTCGCTGAAGGTGTTCGATCAGTGGGTGGATTTCCTCGTCGACGGCTCGTCCAAGCCGGTCGGCGTCACCGGCGGGCAGACGCTGAACATGGATTACCCGACGTTCACCTGGCAGCAGCACATCTGGACCAACGCGTACATGGACGTCAACGGCAACGGCCTCCGCGATGCCGGCGAGCCGGGCATCGGGCAGATTCCGAGCCGGGTCAGGTACCGCAACGGCAAGTTCAGCAATTCGCTGTTCACTGACATCGACGGCAACGCGAATTTCGACGAGACCTTCCCGCTGTTCAACTGGTACGTGGTCGAGTCCGATACGACGCGCTTCCGCGGCACCGGCGTGCACGTGGCCAACGACGCCGGCGGCCAGATCGACGGGCCGGGGCCGATGGGCAACGGCGTCACGGGCGCCTACCAGGGCGTGCTGGCGTCCTGCACCAAGGCGACCCCCACCGCGGCCTGCACCGAGGCGTTCCCGCTGCCGGCCGGCCTGCGCTTCCCCGGTTCCTACTACTGCTCCCACGGGGACTGCTCCGAGCGCGCCGGCGTCGCCGGCCCGCCGCCAGCAGGCGGCCCGGGCGGCTCGACCGGGCGGATCGACCCGGGGACGGTCCATTCCGAGGGCGTGCAAGGCTTCGTCGGCCAGATCGAGGTCCTCGAGTGGGGCAAGATGCCGTACATCGCCGGTGAGAACGGCGGTATCCGCGGGCACGTGGTGTACGGGTCGACCCGGCCGTTCGACGACCCGCAGCAGCTGTTCCAGAACCTGTGGGAGCCGCTGGTGCCGAATGTCACCGTGAACCTGTACCAGGAGAGCCTGGCGCCGGACGGCTCGGTGGCGCTCAAGCTGATCGATACGACCACATCCAGCAGCTGGGATGCCTACACGCAGGGCTTCCGCGCCGCGGGCGTGCCGAACATGAACTGCTCGGGGCAGAACCCGGCCGATCCGTTCTTCACGTACACGCTGGCCGGAACGGCCAACTACCTGAACCCGACCCTGACACTCCCGAACAGCAGCCAGTACAAGTGCTATGACGGGATGCACAACTGGAACCAGGTGCAGCCGGCGCCGTACGACGGCCTGTGGGAATTCCCCAGCGCCACTTGCCGCAGCACGCCGGGAGCGACGTTCACCGTGGCCTCGGGGCCGCTCGCCGGCAAGTCCATCACCTGCGCGACCGTGCACAACCCGGCCTATGGCACGAGCGGGCCGGCCACGGTCGGCGGCGTGGTGCAGACCGGAGCGGTGCCGGGGATCCTGACGTCCGGCAAGTACGTGGTCGAGGTGATGCCTCCGCGCGGCTATGAAATCGTGAAGGAAGAGGACAAGAACATCCTGATCGGCGACAACTACATCGCGCCGGCGACGTCGCAGTTCGCGGGGCTCGCCGACATCTTCATCGTGCCCGACCAGGCCACGGTCAACGCCGCCTACAGCTGGTTCGGCCCGAACTACGCCAATGCCTCGTACACCGGACCGTGCACCGGCGCGAGCTGCAACCCGACCGCCGCCAACGGCACGCCCACCGGCAACAACGGCAATCCAACCACGAACATGGGTCGCACGGGCCTGGGTGGTTTCGGGCCGGGCGGCAACATCGTGATGGCGAGCCCGTGCGCCGGAGCGCTGCGCATCGTCCCCGACTACATGAGCATCTCGCCCGAGTCGGGCGAAGTGGCTCCGTTCGCCGGAGCGCTGCGCCCGCTGTGCGATCGCCGGGAGGTGACGCTGGAAGACCAGATGCAGGCGCAGACCGACTTCTTCGTCTGGACCAAGACGCCGGCCGCGACCCACTACACCGGGTTCATCCTGGACGACTTCTCGTCCGAATTCGACCCGGCGTCGCCGGCCTTCGGCGAGAAGTTCGCGATACCCAATGTGCCGGTGTCCATCAAGGACTTCAACGGCGTCGAGGTCTCGCGCACGATGTCCGATCAGTGGGGCCTGTACAACGGCCTGACGTTCTCGACCTGGCAGGTCGATCCGCCGAACCCGACCGGGTACGCGCCGGGCATGCTGATCACCTGCATGAACGACCCCGGGCCGGTGGTGGCGCCGGTGTGCACCACGCTGCCGACCGCGACCACCGCGGGCTTCCCGGCGGGATGCGTGGCGGCGCAGACGACGCCGCCGACGATGATCACCGATCCGTGGTTCAACCCGGGCTACAGCACGTTCTGCTACGAGAACCCGTTCATGCCGGCGGACACGACGTACCTGGATACGCCGGTGGTGCCGACCTCCGCGTTCGCCGAGGGCTACAACCCGCCCGACTGCAGCTACCCGGACGGGACCCCGGCGATCAAGTCGGTCACGGGTGACGCCTCGGGCGGCGGGGCGGGACCGTGGGTCAGCGCGGCCGGCCACACGATCACGATCACTGCGGTGGGCGACCAGATCGTCCAGAACCACGCCTACTCCGGGCCGGCGGCCAACACGTCGCCGTACAACCAGAAAGTCATCACGCGCCATTACGGCTTCGGCACCGCGCGCGGCACGGTGACGATCGGCGGAATCACGGCGACCACCGGAACCTGGAGCGACACCACGATCACGGCTACGGTACCGGCCGGCCTGCCGGTGTGCGCGGGGCACTGGTCGCCGAGCATGACGACGGCCCAGGCCACCGCGAAGTTCGGCACCTGCGGCGAGCTGGTGATCACGAAGCCGGCGACCGCGGGCAATCCGCTGACGCGCCTCTCGATCGACACGGTCACGGTCACCGTCGGCGGCAAGGCGCCGACGTACATCAACGGTGAAAACGCGAGCAACAACGCGCTGCAGACCGCGCTCGACAAGGCGGTGCCGGGCGACCTGGTGATCGTCGGACCGGGAACCTACCCCGAGCTGCTGCTGATGTGGAAGCCGGTGCGGCTGCAGGGCGTGGGCGCGGCCTCGGTGAAGGTGGATGCGAACGCCCATCCGGCCGGCAAGCTCGATGCGTGGCGGCGCAAGGTCGACTGCCTGTTCGGCGTGACGTTGAGCGGCGCGTTGATCGCGGGCGATCCGACGGCCACTCCGCCGACGCCGGCCCAGCCCTACGATCCGACCGGCACCTACACGTGCCCGGCCGCGCAGCAGGCACAGGTGGATCCGATTCCGCTCGAGCCACTGATCGGCTGGACCGCCGACCTGAACGGCAACCTGGCCGAGCTGCTGCAGGAGCCGACGCTGATGGGCGCCTACGAAGGAGCCGGAATCACCGTGGTCGGGAAGGGACTGGAGAACCCGAACACCACGAACTGCAGCGCGACCAGCAATGCGGGCTGCATCCCGGTCAACGACACGACCGACTGCTCGTTCGCGGGCAACTTCAAGTGCAACCCGGGAGCCATCGACGGCATCGGCTTCAGCAACAGCTCGCAGGGCGGCGGCGGGATCTTCCTGCACGGGTGGAACCACTACACGCGGGTCGCCAACAACCGCGTGTTCAACAACGCGGGCACGCTCACGGGAGGCATCTCGATCGGCATGTCCGAGAATCCGGAGCTGACGACGGTCACGTCCGGCACCGGAGCGAACACGATCACCGTGGCGCAGCCGCTGCTGCAGAACGTGTACGTCAAAGTGCACCACAACGCGATCAGCCTGAACGCGTCCTATGGCGACGAGGTGAACTCGACCACGCCCGCTGCGGCCGGCGGAGTCACGTTCTGTTCCGGGGCCGACTTCTACGACTTCGCCTATAACTGGGTGTGCGGCAACATGAGCACCGGCGACGGCGGCGGCTTCGCCCACTACGGCTTCAGCTACAACGGCATGATCGAGCACAACGCGTTCCTCTTCAACCAGAGCAACAACCCCACCCTCACGACCTGGGGCGGCGGCATCGTGGTGCAGGGCCCGGCGGTGGACGGCGACGTGGGCGAGACCTCGTTGGTCGACGTGGACGTGGCGCCCGCGCTGACCGACGGCATCGGCCCGGGCCTGAGAATCGATCACAACCTGTTCCAGGGCAACACGGCCGAAAGCGGCAGCGGCGGCGGTCTGCGGCTGCAGGGCATCAACGGCAACGACGTGCTGAACAACCCGACCCACCCGTCGCAGTGGTACTCGGTCGCGGTGACCAACAACATCTTCGCGAACAACGTGGCGGGATGGGCCGGAGGCGGCGTGTCGATCCAGGACGCGGTCAGGGTGAGCTTCGACGGCAATACGGTCGCGTCCAACGACTCGACCGCCACCGCCGGCGTGCTGTTCGACACGCTGGGCGCGGCGAACAGCAGCGTGCCGCCGCCGGGATGCAATCCGGCGCCGGCGGGTCAGCCGGGCTGCACCAGCCCGGTCACGAACTCGAGCAATCAGCCGGCCGGCTTCGAGAGCCATCACCACACGCTGCAGCTGGCGGCGGCGATGGCCGCGGTCACCAATTGCGGCGGGTTCGACACGGCGCCGGCGACGCTGGCGTGCAAGACCTTCTCGGTGCCTGAGCTGAGTGGCGACGTGTTCTGGTTCAACCGCGCGTTCCACATCACGGTCGGCGCGGCGCCGATGTCGGTGGTCCAGCTCACGCCGGCGCTGTCCCAGACCACGACCGGCTCGTGCCCGAGCGGCGCGACCTACTGGGACATCGGCGTGCAGGGCGACACGGGACCGACCAACCACGCCTCCGGGCTGACGCTGCGGCCGACGGGAGGATCGAATGTCGGAACCGGCGGTTATGCGGGCGCGAGCGTGAATCCGAGCTTCACGCACATGTACTGCAACGGATCGCGCGTGCCGCCCGAAATCGCGCCGCTCCTGTGCACCAGCAACGCGAACGCGCCCGGTTGCATCCAGCCGGGAACGGTCGGCGTGTCGATGACCACGCCGGTCGGGATTCCGGACAACAACCCGTTCTACGTCGCGTTCACGCTGAATCCGGCCGCGACCGTGGATGAAGGCAACAACTGGATCAACATGTTCTACGGTCCGCTGTCGACGGTGAGTCCGGTCACGGCCAGGGGTGCGGCAGGCTACGGCGCGCCGCTGGGCAACTACTCGTCCAACGCGGGTCCGGGAGGCGCGGAAGGCGGGATACCGTGGTGAGCGCACGCCATGGAGTCCGGCTCGCGGGGCTGCTCGCGGCCGGACTCCTCCTCTCGACCTTCGCGGGTTCGGCTGCGTCGGCGGGGGACGCGGCGGCATCGGTCGCAGCGACGAGTCAGCGGGCCACCCACGCGGCGCCACGCAGCCGGCGTGGCGAGGCGTACTACGCGATGATTTACGGGGTCGACCAGCTGCAGGTCCGCTCGGTCTCGTCCGGCGCCTCCCTGGAGTTCCGATACCGGGTGCTCGACCCCGGCAAGGCGAGCGTGCTGAACGACCAGCGGGCGACGCCCTACCTGATCGACCAGAAGTCCGGCACCCGACTCACGGTCCCGACGATGGAGAAAGTCGGGACCTTGCGCCAGGTCGCGGATCCCGAGCCGGGGCGCGAGTACTGGATGCTGTTCGCCAACAGCGGCAAGGTCGTGAAGCCGGGGCAGCGGGTGGACATCGTGATCGGTGCGTTCCACGCCTCCAGCCTGCTGGTCGAGTGAGAGGGGGGCGTATGAGCCGGGTGTCGAATGGTGTGTGTGCCAGGGGCGTGGCGCTGCTCACGGCGACGTGCGCTTTTGCGCCCGAGGCGGTGGCCGTGACGGTGGCGCGCGACCCGAGCGTCGCGACCGTCAAGGCGGAGGCGACGCAGAAAGCGGCGCCAATGCCGGCACCCCAGCTGCCAAAGCTGACCGCGGCGCAGATCGCCGAGCGCAACGCGCAGGCGCGCGGAGGACTCGCGGCCTGGCGGGCCGTGCAGACGATCCAGATATCGGGTCTCCTGGACGCGGGCGGGCGCAACAACGCGCGGCTGCCGTACACGCTGCAGATGAAGCGGCCGCATTACCAGCGCGTGGCGGTCGAGTTCCAGGGGCAGAAGGCAGTGCAGGTGTATGACGGCCAGAACGGCTGGAAGCTGCGGCCGTTTCTGAACCGAAGCGACGTGGAGCCCTTGTCCGAGGAGGAGAGGCAGAGGGTTGTTCATCAGAGCGATGTGGACGGCCCGCTGATCGACTACGCCGTCAAGGGCAGCACGCTGGAGCTGGATGGCACCGAGATGGTCGAGGGCAGGGCGAACTATCGGCTGAAGCTGACGACCCAGGACGGCTACGCCCGCCGCGTCTGGGTCGACGGGAAGACGTTCCTCGAGTCGAAGATCGAAGGCAGCCCGCGGCGCTTCGACGGCAAGATGCGGCGGGTGGAAAGCTATCTGCGCGACTATCGCAAGGTCAACGGCGTGTTGTTTCCGTTCGTATCGGAAACCTGGGTCGAGGGAGCGCGACAGACGCGCAGGATGACCGTGGACAAGGTCGTGCTCAATCCGCCGCTGGAGGACCGCTTGTTCGCGAAGCCGGCAGCGCCCGCGGGCCGGACGGTTGCGCAGGCTCTGGCCGCGCAGGCACTGCGCGGGACGAGCGCTGCGGCGAGCTCGTCCGCGCACGCCCCGGCCAGCGCAGCGCCCTCGCAGTGAGCCGGCTCGCGATGGGCGCTCGCCTCGGACTGCTGGGAGCTTCGCTCGCCGGTGGCCTGGGCCTGCTCGCTGCCGTGCACGCGCCGCGGGCGTGTGCAGACGGGGCGGCCGTCCCGTCGCCCCTCGAGCCGCCGTCCGTCACCCGCACGGTCGTCGACTATGCCGTTCCCGAGATCGCCCTGGTGCGCGACGATGGTCGGGCGGTCAGCCTTCAGTGCATCTGGTCTCGATCTCGATCGATCCGGAGGAGGACACGCCGGCGCGGCTGCGCGAGTACGCCCGGCGCTACTCGGCCGGTCCCGGCTGGCGGTATTACACCGGTACGGCCGGCGCGAGCATCGCCGCGCAGAGGGTGTTCGATGTGTACCGGGGCGACAAGATGGGTCATACCCCGGTGACCTTGCTGCGCCTCACCCCCGGGGCCCCGTGGGTGCGGTTCGACGGCTACGCGACCGCGGACCTTCTCATCAAGGAGCTGCAAGGCCAGGGCGAGGCGACCGCTTCCTTTACCCGCCCGTAGAAGGGGGAAGAGGCGGGGGGCGGCGCCGGGGTTTCGGCGCACCCGGTAGCAGCGGGCACTCGCCGATCCGCGTCGCGACGATCTTCGTGCGTGTCTGCTGCTCCTCGAAGCGCGCCTCGCTGATATCTTCGTAGCTGCTTTCACTCGTCACCGTGAGCTTCTGGGACATCGCCACCACGCCGCCGTGAGTGGGACACGTCCAGCTTGCGCGGTACGTGTTGCCGAGGTGGACCGCAGGCGAGAAGCGGCAGCCCTTCTTCTCCAGCTCTGCGAGCTTGTTGCGCATCTCCAGAGTCGGGTCGCTGCACTTGCTCACCTTCGCTACCGCAGGGTTGCCACGCGCGCGCGTGGTGAGCGTGCGCTGATACTCCCACATCCCGGGCTTCAGCGACGGCAGCTCCGCCTCGCGCGCTGACGCGGGCGGACCGGCGACGACGATACGGCAGAACGTCGCAGAGAGCAGCGCCAGCCCGACCAGCCGCAAGTCAGGGAAACCACATTGGCGTGTCATCGACTCTCCTTCCTGGCGCACCAGCTCCCGCGGCGATTCGACAATGTGCACCCGAAAACGTGCGCCAGCTTACTCAACGTCCCGCCCGGTAGGGTTTGTTGGTAGGCGATTTGGGTAGTCGGACACACGGAAGGAGGTGTGCGGGGTATTACGTACGGGTCCACGCAGATCTATTTTTAGTCCGCCGCGCGGTAGCCACGCCGTTGGCGCGGACCGCCGACGCATTGCCGGCATGAGGCTGCTCGACACCGTGAAACCCACTCTCTCTCCGTGGCTCCTGGCGAGCGCCGCGCTCGTTGCGGTCCTCGTCATCATGGGCGCGGAGGCGCGCTTGAAGCCGCTGCCGAAGGGGGCACTCGGGGAGGCCGAGACCCTCTACCGGCACGGCGTCCTCGCCGACGGGACGCCGCTGCGCGGCGAGCGCCAGGGAGGCGAGGCGGTGGAGGGTCAGGGGGCGGCCTGTGCCAACTGCCACCGGCGCAGCGGCTTCGGGGTGGAGGAAGGGCGGATCGTCATTCCGCCCATCAACGGGAAGTATCTCTTTCGAGAGGGCTCGACGGACGCGCTCGCGATGGCGCATCCGGGCACGGAGGCGGCAACGCCCCGGCGCAGCCGCTACAACTCGGAGACCCTCGCGCGCGCGATCCGCGACGGCCTCGATCCGGACGGCCGCACGCTCGACTATCTGATGCCGCGCTTCGCGCTCGACGATGCGAGCATGCAGCTTCTCATCGGCTACCTGAGGGAGCTGTCGAGCCACCCGGCGCCGGGTGCGCTCACCGATATCCTGCAGTTCGCGACCATCGTGACGCCCGACGCGGATCCGGCGAAGCGCGACGCCATGATCGAGGTGCTCAACCACTTCTTCGGCAACAAGAACGCCTACTATCGCGGGGCCGATCCGCCGCTGCAGAGCGAACGGCGGATTCATTTCCGGGTGTTGCGCCGCTGGCAGCTGCACGTCTGGGAGCTCAAGGGCACACCCGACACCTGGGAAGAGCAGCTCGAGCGCGACTTCAAGGTCGAGCCGGTGTTCGCGGTGATCTCGGGAGTGGGGGGGCGGACCTGGGAGCCGGTGCACGAATTCTGCGAGCACCAGGGAATCCCCTGTCTCATGCCGAACATCGATCTGCCGGTGGTCGATGAGAAGGCGTTCTACCCCGTTTATTACTCCCGCGGCGTGCTGCTCGAGGCGGACGTGATGGCCCAGCGCCTCGCCGCCGCCGCCCCCGCCGCGCCATCGCACGCCCCCGGCGCGACTTCGCGGCGCATTGTCCAGATCTTCCGCCCCGGCGACATCGGCGCCGCGGCCGCGCATGCGCTCGCGACGGCGCTCGTGTCGAGCGGCGCGCAGATCGTGCTGAAGGAGCTGAAGGCGAAATCGCCCGCGCGCGAGCTTGCGGGGCTGGTGCGCGAGGCGCGCAGCTCCGATGCGCTCATCCTGTGGCTGCACCCGGCGGATCTCGAGGCACTGCCCGCGCGCGTGGCGCTTCCCGCGACTGTCCTCGTCTCGGGCCTCATGGGAGGACTGGAGCGCGCTCCGTTACCGTCCGCCTGGCGCGCCGCCGCTCGGCTGACTTATCCGTTCGCGCTCCCCTCGCAGCGCGCGATCGCCATGGACTATCCGCTCGCGTGGTACCGGATCCAGCAGATCGCGGTCTCGGACGAGCGCACTCAGACCGACACGTATCTCGCCTGCTCGATTCTGGCCGAGGCCGCCAGCACCATGCTCGACAACTTCGTGCCGGACTACCTCGTCGAGCGCGTCGAGGTCGAGCTCAGCCACCGCATCATCAACGGCTACTATCCGCGCCTCGGGCTCGCTCCCGGGCAGCGCTTCGCCTCGAAGGGCGCGTATCTCGTGCGGTTTAGCGAGCCGACCGGCACACGCATCGTCGCAGACGGGGACTGGGTCGTACCGTAGGCGGGAGTGGGAGTGATCCCGCTATACTGCTCTGCCTATGGGATCGCACGTAGGGGCTCACCCGCAGCGCCGGCAACGCCGGCATCCGTGCACTCCTTGGCCATGAGTGACGCCCCGGCCGGCAGGATCGGCGTCGCCGCGCGCTGGCCGTGGGGGCAATCCTGGCTCACGGGTGCCGGTTACCTGGGGCTGTACTGGCTGCTCGATTGGGCCAGCCACGTCGAGCCGCTGCCTCACACGAGCATCACGCCGTGGAATCCCAACACCGGATTGGCCATGGCGCTCCTCCTCGCGCGCGGGGTGCACTGGGCGCCGCTCGTCGCCTTTGCGATATTCACGGGCGAGCTGTGGACGGACGTCGGGCCGCCGGCCTGGCAAGTGCTGGCCCTCACCTCGACGTATCTGGCCGCGGTTTACGCTTCGACCGCCTGGGGACTGCGGCGTCGCGGCCTTGCGGGACCGATTGAGACACCGGCCGGGGCGGCGTGGTTCGCAGGCGCCGTCGCCGTCGCGACCGGAATCGCCGCCGCGGGCTACGTCGCCATCCTGGTGAGCGCCGGACAACTCTCCCGCGCCGAAACCTGGGCTGCGGTCGCGCGCTACTGGATCGGCGAGTTCAGCGGCATCATTGCGCTCACGCCGCTGCTGCTGCTGCGGACCAATCGCGCGGCGCTGCGTGAGCGGCTGCGGCACAACCGACGCGAGCTCATCCTCCAGGGACTCGGGGCGGTGGCGGGAGTAACGCTGGCGTTCGCGCTCGCCGCCGCCCGAGACGTGCGGCTGTTCTATCCGCTCTTCGCTCCCGTCACCTGGGTCGCGCTGCGCCACGGCGTGCCGGGGGCCATGATCAGCGTTTCCCTGGTCCAGGCCGCGCTGGTGGCGGCGCTCGAGCTCACTCCGGGATCGATTCCGCTGTTCGACGTGCAGTTCCCGCTGCTCTCGCTCGGTATCACCGCGCTCTTCCTCGGAGCTCTCGCGACCCAGCGGGACGCGGCGCTACGGCGCGTCCGCGAGCAGGACGCGGCGCTGCAGCGCTCGATGCGCTTCGCCGTGGCCGGGGAGCTCGCCTCCGTGCTGACGCACGAGCTCAATCAGCCGATGACGGCGCTGGTTTCGTACGTGCGGGCCGCAGAGCTCATGAGCAAATCGGCGGCGCCGGCGGATAGCCGCTTCGCCGGCACCCTGCGCAGGGCGGGCGAGGAGGCCGGGCGCGCAGCGCGGGTGCTGCAACGGCTGCGCGAGTTCTACCAGGGCGAGGGCGCGCGGCTCGAGCTGACCGATCCGCTGATGGTGTGCGCGAGCGTAGCGAATGTGCTGCAGGATCGCATGCGCCGCAGTGCCGTGGAGTTCCAGATGCGCGGCGTGGGCCTGCCGAGCGTCATGGTCGATCGCACGCAGCTGGAGATCGTCATCCACAACCTGCTCAGCAATTCGCTCGACGCGTTCGAGGCGCTGCCGGCCAGGGGACCGCGGCCGCGGTGCATCGAGGTTGCGGCGGAGGTGCGCGGCGCGGACGTGTTGATTCGCGTGGATGATTCGGGGCCCGGGATCGCGGCCGGTCTCAGTGAGCGGTTGTTCGAGCCGCTCGTCACCAGCAAGATCAGCGGCATGGGGCTCGGGCTTTCCCTGAGCCGCACCCTGCTCCGCCACCTGGGGGGCGATTTGTGGAGCGAACCCGGGCGCCTCGGCGGCGCGAGTTTCGTCATCCGCCTGGCGACACGGCCGAGCCCGCAGACGAGCCTCTGATGGATGACCCGGGCACCATCTTTCTGATCGACGATGATCCGGGTGTGCGCGACTCGCTCGCCCTGCTGCTGTCGCTCAAGGGCTTGAGCACGCAGCTGTTCGCCAGCGCCGAATCCTTCCTCGAGACTTACCAGCCCGACCAGCCGGGCTGCGTGTTGACGGATCTGCGCATGCCGGGCATGAGCGGGCTCGAGCTGCAGGCCGCCCTACGCGAGCGCCGGCTCGACCTGCCGGTAGTGGTACTCACCGCTCACGGTGATGTCGCGACCGCGCGCGCCGCGCTGAAGAACGGCGCCTTCGACTTCCTCGAGAAGCCGATCGATGACGCGACGTTGCTCGAGGTGCTGCACAACGCGCTGCGGGTCGATCGCGAACGGCGCGCGGCGGCCACGGCACGCTCCTCTTCCGATCGGCGCATGGAGCGACTGACGGAGCGCGAGCGCCAGATCCTCTCTCTGCTCGCCGCGGGGCACCAGAACCGTGAAATCGCCACGCAGCTCCGCATCAGTCCGCGGACCGTGGAAGTCCACAAGGCACGCATCATGGAAAAACTCGCGTGCCGTTCGCTCGCGGATCTGATTCGCATGAATCTCGCCGCAGACTGAGCCGCTCGCGCTGCGAACCACGTCACACTTCCGTCGCGTCGAGACGCTCGAGGCGGCGTAATGTGACTTGTGCACTCCGTGGCGCCGCGTAGGGGCGCTACCTGATTCTCCCCGAGCGTCACGCACCTAAGCTGTGCCGCAACAACAGCGCACAGCGCGATGGCTGCGACATGATCCTCGCCGACTCTCCCGAAATTGCGACGCCGGCGGTGCAAGCCCGCCGCGCATATCGCATCGTGCTGATCGACGGCCACCGGATTTTCCGTCACGCGGTGCGAAGCCTGTTTGCCCCCGATGGGGAGTTCACCGTGGTGGGGGAGGCCGGACACGCGGCTGAAGCCGTGGAGCTCATCGGCAGCCTGCAGCCCGACGTGGCAGTGACCGACCTGCACCTGGCGGACGGCTCCGCGGTGCCACTCATCGAGCAGATCCATGCGCGTTTCCCAAAGGTTGCGATTCTCGTGCTCACGAGCGCGCGCGCGCACGACGTCGCGGCCGCGGTGAGGAAGGCGGGGGCGCTCGGCTACCTGTTGAAGGAGCACGGCCGCGAGGAGCTGCTGCGTGCGTTGCGCGAGGTCACCGCGGGCCGCTGGTATCGCTCGCTCGCCCCCGAGGCGTGCGCGCGGACCGCGGCGCGCGACGACCAGTATCTCAACAACCGCGCGGCGTACCTCACCGAGCGCCAGCGGCAGATCCTGCGCTCGGTGGCGCTCGGCTATCGCACGCGCGAGATCGCGCAGATGCTGGGCGTGAGTGTCAGGGCCGTGCACCGGCAGCGCGAGCGGCTGCGCCTCGCGCTGCGTCTCAACAGCACCGCGGAGCTGACGCGCTTCGCGGTGCGCGAGGGCTTTACCGACGGAGCCGCCGAGCCCGCGCGTTAGCCGGGACAATCGCAGTCCGGGCGCCGCACTCGCCGCCCCGCTCAACCTTTCCTCCGAGCGTTCCACCGCTGCTCTGAAACGGCGTTCCTGGTGCGCCGGCTAGCCATCCTGTCCGCTCTTAAGTCAAGTCCAAAGAGCCGCCCGCGCGCTCCTACCCAGTAACCCCACTAGGGCTAGGGAATTGACGGGGTCTCAGCCTTCGGCGTCGTGACATCGTCGCCGAGGTCCGCTCAGGGCATTTTAAGCCCCGTAAACAACGAACCACGCGCCACAGGTCTGGCGCTACTGCGCCCCGGGGGCGCACTCGATGGGAGCCATGCGACGAAAGCGCCGAGAAGGCGCAGGCATGAATCGAACTTGCACCGACACACAGAACAGAAAGCGGGCGGCAAACGCCCCTCACCGTCACGAATGAGTGTTCACGACGCTCCGCCCCCGGGCGAAGCGGGTTGGAGGCGTTATGTTTAAGACTCGCGGTTGGATTGCATTGGGCTTGCTCGGCGCGTTCGCGGTACCCGCGATGGCTCAGCAGTTTCGCGTTCAGTGTCCGATCAGCACGATCACTCACCCGTCGGCTCTTCACGACAACAACTCCGAGCCGGCTTACACCGGTCCGACGACCCTGAGCACAGCCAGCGCGGCGACCTATCAGGCGCCGACGGCGAACGTGAACGGCGCCATCAAGTGCCAGCAGATCGCCGGCGGCGACGGCTACGCGGTGATGGGCGACGGCACGCAGACGTATCTGTTCTCGTTCGGGCCGCTGTCAGGAATCGCGGATATCACGCAGGGCAGGCCCGGCACGGAATTCCCGAGCGTCTTCAACACACCGTTCGCGGTCTCCACCAGCAACTACATGGCGCCCGGTGATCCCGCCACGACGGTGGATGGGGCGACGCCCGGCAACGCGACCGGCGGACTCGTACAGCCGCTTTCGCCGGCGCAGCTGTCCACGCTGGCGGCCAGCTACAACGGCGCCGTGGGCCTCGATTACGACGTTGCGCAGACGTTCAGCATCTACGACATCAGCGAGAGCGGCAACACGGTGACGGTCATTCTGAACGCGCAATCGCGCTTCGTGGTTGGAGACCAGATCGTCATCGGGCAGGGGGCCGGGACCGACCTGGCCGGTTACACGGGAACCTTCACGGTGACCGCTGCCGGCGTCAACAATGCCTTCTTCCCGGCCAACTTCGCGTTCCAGTACACCGACCCGACCGCCGGCCTCGCCGAGGTGACGGAAACGCCCGACGGCACCGCCTCGTCCCTCCCGGCAATCACCGGTCATGTCGATCCGCGCCAGATCATGGATATCGGCGTGATGAACGGCAACATCCCGGCGCCGATGATGGCGATCGACGAGGACGACGAGTTCTTCCTGACCTTGACCAACGTCGGCATGATCATGCGGCCGGACCTCTTCGAGCAGCACACGGTCCACTTCCATGGCTACCCGAACGCCTCTGCCTTCTACGACGGCGTGCCGGATGCCTCCGTCGCGATCAACATCGCCGCCAGCTTCACCTACTACTACCTGGCGCCGGATGCGGGCACCTACTTCTGGCACTGCCACATCACCCCTCCCGAGCACCTGCAGATGGGCATGGTGGGACAGCTGTACGTGCGGCCGCGGCAGAACCGGGTCCCCGCTGGTAACGATCTCTATGCCGCGCTTCAGCAACAGGAGCTCGATCTGCGCACGAAGTGCGATTCCACGACCGACATCCTGTGCAGCAATCCCCTGCCGGCATTGCCGACCGGTGTGACCACGACTGCGGGTCGGGCGGCCGCCGGCAACTACGCCTACAACGACGGCGACGGCTCGACCTACTACGACGTCGAGTACCCGATCCAGATGCACGGCTTCGATCCGAACTTCCACTTCGTCGGCATGACCTTCAACCCCGAAGGCTTCGCCGACATGAAGGACAAGTACTTCCTGCTGAACGGCCGCAGCTACCCCGATACGGTCAACTCCGATCCGCTGCAGACGCAGTCGGCCGATGGCGTGTACCACTTCTCGCAGCCCCTGCCGACGATCATCAAGATCACCCCCGGCCAGAGAGCGTTGCTTCGGATCTCGGATCTGAACGTGTCGGAGTACCACACGCTCGCTTCCCTCGGGGTGCCGATGACGGTGATCGGCTACAACGCGAAGCTGCTGCGCGACCAGGCCGGGAACAACCTGTCCTACGCGACGAACTCGATCACGCTCGGGGGCGGCGAATCACTGGACGTGATCCTGGATACCTGCGCGGTGCGGCCGACATTGACCTCAGGTGCCCCGGACTACACCAGCTGCACGACCGCGATACCGGCCGGCACCTACTACCTCTACACGCCCAATCTCGACCATCTATCGAACGACGCGGAGAACTTCGGCGGCCAGATGACCGAAGTCCGGGTCCAATAGGGGAGCGGCCATGAGCGCACAGACTACAAGAAAGGCGACGACGATGAATCGCATGCTTCCCCTTCTAGCCGCAGCGGCCGGCTGGCTGCTCGCGGCGGCGGCGCAGGCCGCGGCCCCGGGCATCAGCGGAAACGCGATCAACCTGACAGCGAGCCCGGCGTACCTGACTCAGCCCGACGGGCAGTCGGTGTACTCCTGGGGGTACGGCTGCACCGGCGGGGTGTTGTCGGCCGGCCAGAGCTTCGTTCCGGCCACGACCACGACGCCGTTCTGCACGACGATGCAGGTTCCCGGCCCGACGCTGGTCGTCACGGAAGGGCAGACGGTGACGGTGACCCTGACCAACAACCTCCCGGCTTCCGCCGGCAACACTTCGATCCTGTTTCCGGGCTTCAACGTGTCGGCCTCGGGCGTGCAGGGCCTGCTGACCTCGGAGGCTGCTCCGGGCAGCACCGCCACGTACACGTTCACCGCGTCTTCGCCCGGCACCCGTGCCTACTACAGCGGCACGCAGGGCGATCTGCAGGTCGAGATGGGTCTTTACGGGGCGATCATCGTGCTGCCGGCAAGCCCCCCCACCGTATGCACGGCCGGGCTGCCCACCACGAACCCGGGCGGGAATGCGGCGGCTAGAACCAGCTGGGGCGAGTCTGATTTCCGACTCGCCGCCGCAGCGTACGACCACCCGGATACCTGCTACGACCGCGAGTACCTGTTCCAGTTCTCCGAGATCGATCCGAACGTCCACATCCAGGCGCTGGCCCAGGTTACCGCCTGCGCGGCACCCGGGGCGGCAGTTGGATGCCACTTGAACGTACCGACCGAGCCCTATCACCCCGTCTACTTCATGATCAACGGCCGGTCGATGCCGGACGACATGGACTCCAACTACGCGGCGCAGTATCCACACCAGCCTTACAACGGCAATCCGCACATGCACCCGGGTGAACTGACGCTGCTGCGGATCATCGGCCAGGGGCGCTGGCAGCACCCGTTCCACGAGCACGGCAACCACGTACGCATCCTGGCGCGCGACGGCAACCTGATTCTCGGTAACACGTCGCTCAACTATCCAGCCGGTGGAACGGCGACCGTGTCCGCGCCGGCGCTCGCCGGACCGCTGCTGTTCACCACGACGACCACGCCCGGCCTGGCGATGGACGGGATCTTCTACTGGAACGGCAGGGGCCTGAACTGGGACGCGTACGGTCACCATCCCGGAGCCGGTACGACGGCGAACGCCGAGCTGCCGTGTGCCCCGGACGCCAACGGCTACAACACCGGTGCGACGGGCGCGATCAACTACTTCGAGTGGTGCCAGGACCACAACAAGCCACTGCAGGCCAAGCCGTTCGGCGATGTCGCGGCCGGCGGCCCGGTAACGCTGCCCGACCCGAATCTCTTCACCAACGGCGCCTGGTTCGGCGGCAGTCCCTATCTGGGCCCGGACGCGACGGTACGCGCCACCGGTCCGACCGGGACGACGCCGCCCTCGGGCACGATCGCAAACCCCCCGACCTCGGAAGCGGGCTTCGCCTTCATGTGGCACTCCCATAATGAACGGGAGATCACCACCAACAACATCTTTCCGGGCGGCATGTTGATGATGATGCTGGTCGATTCGCGTGAATTCGTGATCGACGAATCGAATTAAGCGAGGAACACTCCCAATGCGCTCCAACAACTACAAGTCGATCCGCAAACACGCCGGATTGGCGGTCTCCGTTCTCCTGATGGCGAGCGGCGCGGCCTTCGCCCAGCAGACGGTCAACCTCTCCGTGGGGCCGGCGACGGCGGCCCAGCCCGATGGCACCGCCGTGCCCATGTGGGGCTACACCTGCGGCACCGCCGTGGCCCTCTCGACCGCAACGTGTACGGCGCTCAATCCCGCCGTGCAGACGTTCAATACCAACCCCGCTACTCCAGTTGCCTCTGTGGGGAGTCTGTGGTCGCCCGTCGTGATCACGGTGCCCACCGGCCAGGATCTGACGATCAGCCTGACGAACAATCTGACCTTCGCCGGCGGCAACATCCCCACGTCGCTCGTGATCGTGGGCCAGTTGGGCGGTGGACTCGGGACGACGGCGACCTCGGCCGCGAGCCCCGACCACACCAACGCGCAGCCCCTCACCTGGCCGATCGCGGGCGATGCGGCGGGCGCACCGGTAACCGGGGTCGGCACGCCGCCGGTTCAAGGCAATCGCGTGCAGTCGTTCTCTACCGAAGTGGCGGTGGGCACCCCGGCAAGTCTGTGCTGGGGACTCACTTGTACCACTCCGTCGCCCGCGCTTAAGCCGGGCACCTACCTGATCGAGTCCGGCACGCACCCCTCGATCCAGGGCCCGATGGGCCTCTACGGTATCCTGGTGGTGACGACCGCCCCGAGCGGGACCACTGCGGGCACGGCCTACGGAACGGGCGCCACCGCGGTCACGTACAGCGCCGACCTCCCGCTGCTGCTCAGCGAAATCGACCCGGTGCAGAACCTGGCGGTCAGCAAGGCGGTCGGGACGGTGGGATTCAGCGAGACCAAGGTGTGGTCGGGACTGTACGGCGGCTGCGGCAATCCGGTGAGCGCGAACGGAAGCGCGAATGCGGCTTACCAGACGTGTTATCCGCCGGCGGTCAACTACACCCCGCTCTATTACCTCGTCAACGGCCAGGCCTTCGACAAGACCCACGCCCCGAACTCGGTGTTCGCGGCGACGGCGGGCGGCGTCACGACCGGGATCACCGGCAACGTCCTGGTGCGCCTGGTCAATGCCGGCCTGCGCATGCACGTGCCGTCGATCGTCGGTGCGCAAACAGGCGTTGCCGTCGCGCCGGCTACCACAGCTCCTTCCGGATTTTCGCTGATCGCCGAGGACGGCAACGTGCTGCCCGGCGTGCCGCGCGTGCAGAGCGAAGTGTTCATGCCCGCGGGCAAGACCAACGACGTGACGATCAACGTTCCGAGCGCCACGACGGCTCTGCCGATCTTTGACCGGGAGCTGAGCCTGTCGGCCAATTCGATCGGCCGCGATGCCGGCATGCTCGCTTACATCAGCGTCAACGGCGTCGGCCTGCCGACGACCGGGGCGTTTTCCGCCGCAGCGACGACCGCGGTGGCCAATCCGGACGTGTACAACTCCGTCATCGGCGGCCACACCCTCACGGTCGCCGATACGGGCAAGGGTGTGATAGCTAATGACGTCAATGTGAGCGGTGTCGCGCTCCTCACTGGTCCGACCGGCGGAACGCTCACGTTGAACGCCGACGGCACGTTCAGCTACACCGCCAACGCGGCAACGACGTCGGACTCGTTCACGTACTGCGCGAACGGTTCCGTGACGGCGGGCGTCTGCTCCTCGGGCATTACCGCCCTGGTAACACTCGGTGCGGCGCCGATCGAGTTGGGCGGCATCACGATGAACGGCACCACGTACACTGCGAACGGGACGTTCCTGAAGATCCAGCCGCCCGGGATCCTGGCCTTTGACAAGGACGCGGCCGGCTACCCGCTGACGGTGGCCGCAGGGACCGTGACGGGAGCTGGTTTTACGGCCCTGTCGGTGGACCCCAACGGAGGGTTCAGCGCGACGGCGGCGTGCGCGACGGCCACGGGCTGCCCGTTCACCTTCAACTACAGCGCGCAGAACTCGCAGGGCACGGTGAGCAGCGCCCCCGCGACCGTAACCGTGACCTTCTTCCCAGCCACGGGTCTCGCGGTAACGGTTCTGGACGGCAAGGACGTGCTGGCTCAGAGGACGAATGCCAGCATCACCCCCACACAGATCACCGACTATCGCTGGATCATCGAAGAAGATCGCACGTTCTACGTGAATCCGAACTGCACGACGAACCCGCCGGCCGCGGGCTGTCCGGGGGCTACCACGGCGGGTGTCGGAACGACCGGCATCGTGCCCACCTTCGGCACCAACTTCCACACCAGCTACATGCCGCTGGTGGCGGCCGGATGCACGAACCAGCTGTCCTGCGAGGGCGGCCAGACGATCTTCAATCCGGCCACCGGAACGCACGACCCGGCGGTGTGCGACGTCGGCAACGGCGTTTGCCGGCCCGACACCACCGGCAACGGCTTCGCGCCGCATATGCCTGGCGAGGTGCACCTGGATCCGACCAAGCGCTACTACCTGACGATCTTCCCCGGCGACGCGGGCAATCCGTTCGCCAATGGCAATCTGAGCGCGGACTGCACCAACGGTTCCGCCGCCGCCACCAGTCCGGGGGCCTGCGGCCACGGCATGGGCGGTACGCCGATCGCGGCCCTCGTGTCCTGTTCCACGACGACCAGCACGACCTGCACGGCGACGGTCAACGGGGTCGCGGTGAGCTGCACGCCCGCCACCGGCCAGACGTCGTGCGTTCCCGCGGGTGCCGCGTATCCGTCCCTCACGGTGCTGACGCAACCCGATCCCTTTCCGCCCTCGAAACTGTCGGTGTTCGTGTTCGAGGATGACTTCCCGCTGAACGGCGAGCAGGACGGCGGGGGCGGCATCGACGTGCTGTCGCCGAACGAGCCGGGAATCGGAGGCTTCAACATCGTGCTGTTCGACGACGCCGGCGGCACCGGCGATGCGACCGGGCAGATGACGTATGACATGTTCAACCAGCCGCTGGTGAACAGCCTGGCGGGAACGATCGATCCGGCCACGGGCCTGGACGCCTGCCCGGTTACGAAGATCTCGCGCGTTGGGCAGGTGCCTTCGGATCCGAACAATCCGAACAGCCCGCTGGTACCCGACAAGAGCCAAGCCGGCATCACCGGCACGATCGTGACCTGCCCCAAATACGAGTCTGACGGTCAAACGCTGTCCCCGCTCGCAGGACAGGCGGTGATTGCCAACCTGATGCCGGGACGATACGGCGTGGTGGCCACGCCGGGAGCCGATCTGATCGCCCGCGGCGAGGAGTGGCTCCAGACCAATACACTCGACGGCCAGAAGGCGCACGACTCGTTCCTGCGCATCGGCGAGCCGAGCTTCTTCCAGGAGTTCGGGCCGGCCGGCTACCACGTGGCGATCGGCTTCGCCAACCCGGCGATCATCAACAACCGCCTGGCGGGCGTGTGCAACGGCAGCGACCCGAGCGTCAGCGGCAGCGGCTGCACGAACACGCTGACCGGTTTTGTCTCGACGGAGCGCATGAGCCGCACGCCGGACGAGCGGCTGTACGGCAGCGGAACCGGCGACAGCTTCGCCTTCACCCAGTGCTACGTGAGCGTGGGTGATCCCGACGGCGAGGATTTCGCGTTCACCAAGTGCGACGGGTCGGGGCACTTCACGCTGTCTGGCCTTCCGAACGGCGATTGGAGACTGACCGTATTCGACCAGTGGAACGACATGCTGGTCGACGGACTGTCGACGCCAGTGCGTCTGACTGGTAGCGGCGCTGACATGGGCGAGATTGCCATGAACCAGTGGCAAGCCAATATCTACACCAACACCTTCTTCGACGCGAACGGCAACGGGGTTCGCGACAGCACCGAAACGGGCCTGACGCTGGTGCCGACCAACATCCGGTTCCGCGACGGCAGCTACTCGAATTTCAACAACACGGACCTCGCGGGCAACGCGGGCTTCAACGAGATCTTTCCGCTGTTCAGCTGGTACGTGATCGAGACCGACTCGACCCGCTACAAGAACACCGGAATTCACGTGGTGTACGACGCGGGCGGGCCGGCCGACGGCACGCCATGCGCGGCTTCGAGCGTGAATCCGACCGCCAGCGCCCCCGCGGGCACCGCACCGTGCGGGAATTCCACTATCGCCGGGAACATGGCGAACACCTTCGAGACGGTGTCGGTACCGACGGCGCTGCAGGTGCCCGGCGCGGTGTATTGCACGACGGCGGACTGCACCGGGTTCTCGATTGCGACCCCGGGCACGAGCGCGGCGCCGAGCGCTTGCACGATCAGCCCGACTACCGGCGGCACCAGCTGTAGCGCTGCCCGTTCCACCGGCCGCATCGATCCGCCCTGGGTCGCGAGCGAGGGCTGGCAGGGCTTCTCCGGGCAGAACTCGTTCCTCGAGTTCGGCAAGGCGCCGTTTGCGGCCGGCGAGAACGGCGGCATCCATGGCGAGGTGATCTACGCCTCGACCCGGCCGTTCGACGACCCGCAGCTGCTCCTGCATACGAGCTGGACGCCGGACGTACCAGGCGTCACGATGAACCTGTACCAGGTGGGCACGGCTGCCGACGGCACCCAGTCGCTCACCCTGGTCGACACGACCAAGACCAGCAGCTGGGACGACTGGGCGCAGGGGTTCTATCCCGGCACCAACAAGCCCTACATGAACTGCCCGGGCCAGCTGGCCCAGCCGACCACGACGGCGGGCGGCGATCTGTTCTTCTTCACCCTCTATAACCAGCCCATGTACCTGGACGTGTACAACAACGGCGGCACGCCGGCGCACACGGTCCCGAACAATTCGCAGTTCAAGTGCTATGATGGCATGCACGCCTGGAACCAGCTGCAGCCCGCCTACTACGACGGCGCCTACCGGTTCCCGAGCATCACCGCGCGCGACCCGACGACCGGCGCGCCCACCGGGACCGGAGCGGTCAACGGCACGGCCGGCTCGCGCCCGGGTACCAACTGCACGATCTGCGTGAACGATCCGACCGACGCGAGCGGCAACACGCCGATGCTGCCCGATGGCCAGTACGTGGTCGAGATGCTCGTGCCCCCGGGCTACGAGCTGGTGAAGGAAGAGGACAAGAACATCCTGATCGGCGACAACTACATCGCGCCGGTCACGGTGCAGTTCCCGGGCCTCGGAGGCTCGATCTACATCCTGCCCGACCAGGCCAACGTGGCTGCGGTCTACAACGGCAACCAGGGCTGGCTGTCGGGCTTCAACCCGACCAACGCGCAGAATCCGACGCAGACTTTCGGAAGACAGTCGTCGCTCGCGAGCCACGAGGGCGACACCGGCAGCGTCGAGAGCTTCTGGCCGTGCGTGGGCGCCACGCGCATCGTTCCCGACTTCATCAGCCTGTTCCCGCAGTCGGCTGAGGTGGCGCCGTTCGCCGGCGCCAAGCGCAATCTCTGCGATCGCAAGCTGGTACAGCTCGATGACCAGACGTCCGCGCTCGCGAAGTTCTGGGTCTTCACCTCGGCGCACGTCGCCGCGCACTTCACCGGCGTCATCACCGATGACTTCACCTCCGAGTTCGATCCGTTCTCGCCGCAGTTCGGCGAGAAGTTCTCCCCGGCCAACCTGCCGGTGGCGCTCAAGGACTGGAGCGGCCAGGAGATGTCGCGCGTGTATGCCGATCAGTGGGGCACCTACGACGGCCTGACCTACTCGACCTGGGAGGTCAACCCGCCGAATCCCACCGGCTATGCGCCGACGATGATGGTCACCTGCATGAACGATCCGGGCACGGGCCCCACGCCGGATCCGCTCTTTAACCCGCAGTACAGCCAGTTCTGCTACGAGATCCCGTTCATGCCGGGCCAGACGCAGTACATGGACACGCCGGTGACGCCGACCTCGGCCTTCGCGGGCGCCGGCTACAACAACCCGGACTGCTCCTATCCGGATGCTACGCCGGCCGTCACAGAGGTGGATGGCGATCAGATCGGCCCATGGGTGAGCGCAGCGGGTCACACACTCACGATCCACGCATTGGGCGACCAGATGGTGCCGAACAACGCCTACGTCGGTCCCTCCGGCACGACGGCTCCATACAATCAGAAGACGATCAAGCGCCACTACGGCTTTGGCGGTAGCGGATCCGTCAGCATCGGCGGGGTCGCGGCAACCGTTAGTAGCTGGAGCGACTCACAGATCGTAGTCGCCGTACCTTCAGGGGTACCGGCGTGTGCGGTTCAACAGCAAGCGATATACGGCGGCTCTGCCGCGCAGTGCGGCGAACTGGTGATCACCACTGCCGCCACAACTACGGGCACAGGGACCGTCTCGGGCGTGACCATCACCAACGCAGGCAATGGCTATACCGGCCGGGCTACGGTGGCTTTCGCCGGCGGTGGTGGAACCGGCGCAGCCGCAGCCAACGCTGCCGCGACGGGTGTCTTCATGGGCGTCGCCCGGGTGACCATACCCGCTGCCGGCACTGGCCGCGGTTACACCAGCGCACCGGCTGTGACGTTCACTGCGTCCCCGGCAGGTGCCGCCGCGACGGCGACTGGAACAGCCGTCCTTGGGACAGGCACCACGGCAGGCAGAGTAGTCAGCGTCACCGTAACCAGCCCAGGCTCGGGGTATACCGCCCGGCCGACGGTGACTTTCGCCGTGCCCCCTTGCACCATCAACGGAACGACGTGCGTCCGGGCAACCCAAGCCAACTCTGGCACCGCGGGCGTCTTCATGGACGTCGTCTCGGTGGTCATGAGCTCTGGCGGAGCAAATTATACCGCTACGCCCACGGCGACTTTCAGCGTGCCGGCCGGCTGCACCATTAATACAACGACGTGCGTAAGGGCGACCGGAACGGCCAATGCCTCGCCTCGTCAAACCTTCGCCGCGAGGCGTTCGATCGACACCGTGACCGTCACGATCGGCGGCAAGGCGCCCACTCACGTGGCGCCCACCGCCAGCATGCAGGCCGCGATCGACGCGGCCCGGCCGGGCGACCTGCTGATGATCGACCCGACCACCCCGGCGACCGCCACGACGGCGACCGTGCCGGCGGTTCACCAGGAGCTGTTGCTCATGTGGAAGCCGGTACGGCTGCAGGGTGTCGGGGCGGCGGGCAGCGTGCTCAACGCCAATACCCATCCGGCAGGCAAGCTGGATGCGTGGCGCCGGCAGGTGAACTGCCTGTTCGGGCTGGCGATCAACGGTCAGCCGATGACGGGCACCAATCCGTACGACCCGAGCGGCGTCTATTCCTGCGGCGCCGGCGTGAACGGTGCCAACTTCTCCGGCACTGCCACGACGCTCGCGGGCTTTACTCCGTACGCGCCGCCCGGCAACGTCAATCCGCAGATCGATCGGCTTCCCCTCGAGGCCGTGGTGGGCTGGGACGCCTCTCAGAGCGGCAACCTGGCGGAGCTCCTGCAGGAGCCCTCCCTGATGGGCGCCCTGGAAGGGGCCGGCATCACCGTGCTGGGCAAGGGCATGCTGTTCACGCCCGGAGCGGATCCGTTTGGAACGACTCCATCCGCGGCGGAAGGCGGGGCCTTGCCGCCCGACACTACGCTGTTGCAAAACACCCTGTCGAATCCGACCGGTGCCCAATGCCTGGGCGCGAGCGGCACCAGCAATCCGTTCCCGAGCAACTACTCCTGCAACCCCTCGAGCATCGACGGCCTGACCATCGAGAACGCCTCGCAGGGTGGCGGTGGTGTCTTCGTGCACGGCTGGGCGCATAACCTGCAGATCGGGAACAACCGGATCACCAACAACTCCGGCACGCTCACCGGCGGTATCAGCGTCGGTCAGGGCGAATTTGCTCCCCCGTACATCCAGGGGGACGCCACCAACGCCGCCCCTGGCTCGTGCGAGGAAAGCCCGGTAGCAGGTATCGTGCTGCCGTACTGCCAGAACGTGAACGTGAACATCCAGAACAACTACATCGCGTTGAACTCTTCCAGCGGCGACGAGTTGTTCTCCGGCACGCCGGCAGGAGCGGGCGGGGTCAGCATCTGCACCGGCGCCGACTACTACAAGTTCAACTACAACTGGCTGTGCGGCAATCTGAGCACAGGGGATGGCGGCGGGTTCGGCCACCTTGGATTCAGCTACAACGGCGACATCGAGCACAACTCGATCCTGTTCAATCAGAGCACCAACCCGACGATCCCGGCCAACGGCGGCGGCATGATCATCATGGGCACTCCCGATGCGGATATCGTTTGCGGTGTCGCTGGCAACACCGACGCGGATTGCCCGCCGCCTTCGACGACCGCCGGTATCGTGGATCGGACATGGTCGCTTTCCCCGATGATCCGGGACAGTGGAACCTGGCGACCGTCACCAACAACATCATCGTCGACAACGTCGCCGGGTGGGATGGGGCGGGGATCTCGCTGCTGGATTCGCCCAACGTGAACATCGTCAATAACACGATTTCTTACAACGCCAGCACGGCCTCGTCAGGGGTGCTCTTCAACACCCTGGGTGGTCCCATTGCCAGCCAGCCGGGGCCCACCTGCACGGCAGGCTGCGGCACGGCGTCGCGGGCGGAAGTCGCCGGAGTGGTGGCGCTGCAGCACAGCGCGGTGTTGACGGCAAATCTGGCTGCGACGCCCGTCGTCTGCCCAGCGGGTCATTTCCAGGCCGGCGGTACGAACGCCGCCACCAATGGGGCCTGCAGGTCGATCTCGTATGCGAAGCTGGAAAACAACGTCATCTATCACAACAGCCCGTACCAGATCGGCGTGGGTAGTACTGGTATCGGCACGCTGAATCAGCAGAACGTGGTCACGCTGTATAACGCACTGTTTAACACCACCACTGGCCACGGCACCGCGCCGGCGAACCAGGCGACAACCGGCGCATGCGCTACTACGGGCACCAGTTACTGGGACATGGGCGTACGCGGCGACACGGGACCGGCGAACCATAGTTCCGGGTTCACGCTCACGGCGTCGGATACAGTGTTCTCGCCTGGCGGCGCGAGTGTTGTCGGCGGGGGTAATTCCACAGCCAACCCGAACTTCGTCAGCTTCTACTGCGACGGTTCGCG